>Ga0335073_10005338_pt1 | contig 18039 bp, 18 predicted proteins | sample Lox_Sample_22_FD_207093 | JGI IMG/M metagenome (GOLD analysis project Ga0335073, IMG submission 207093) | Soil microbial communities from Loxahatchee National Wildlife Refuge, Florida, United States - Lox_Sample_2.2 | ecosystem: Environmental > Terrestrial > Soil > Wetlands | place: USA...
GCACGTCCTCGCTGCACACCACGCTGTTCTGCATGCCGGTCGCGATTTGATCGCGGATCTCGCGGGCCAGCATCACCGGTTGCGCGGCGAGCGGCGCGAGGCGCCCCGCGGCCGCCTGATGAATGAGCGAGGGCAGGAGTGCCGCCTCGCTCGAGCTGTACGAGAGCAGGCGCAGCGCCGCGGCGAGCACGCTGCGGTTGAAGTCGAGCGCCAGCGGCTCGCCGGTGGACGGATCGCTCAGCGTCAAGGCCTGCGTCTCGGGACCGTAGCTCGCGCGCAGCGTGGAGAAGTCCCGGCGCAGGTCCGGATAGGCCGCCGCGCACTGCGGCGAGAGTGCGCAGCGCTCGAGGATGAGATCGAGCGCGCGCTCGCCGTCGAGCGGCGTATCGGGTCCGATCGGCTGCTGCGGATCGGTGACGCCGTCCAGGATGGCGGCGCGCACGAGCTGTGGATGGTGGCGCATGTAGAGCTCGGCCACGCGCGTGCCGTAGGAGGCGCCATACAGCTCGATCTGCGCGTAGCCGAGGGCCCGGCGCGCCTGCTCGAGGTCGAGCACCGCCACGCTCGTGGTGTAGTAGCGCACGCGCTCACCGTAGCGCGCGAGACAGGCGAGCGTCGCCTGGCGCAGGGCCGGCAGCTCATCGGCCGTCTCGCGCCAATCGTCGGGATAGCTGCAGACGATGGGCTCGGATCCTCCGGTGCCGCGCTGATCGACGAGCACGATGTCGTGCGTCAAGTTGACGCGGGCGAATGCGCCGGCGGTGCTCACGTACAAATCGCTCGCCGCCTGGCCGGGGCCGCCGGCGAGGATGAACAAGGGTGCGGCGCGGGCGCGGCGGTTGAGCGCCGGGATCACCGCGATGCGCAGGCCGATGCGCCGCCCCGATGCGCGGCTCGGATCCTCGGCCACTTTCAGGATGCCGCAGCGCGCCGCAACCGAGGCAAGCTCGAGCGGATGCTCCAGGCGGCAGGCCTCGAGCTCGAGGGGCTGCGCGGCGGCGGGGAGCGCCGCCACGGCGCTCGACGCGCATACCACCCAGGCCATACCGGCAAGCCACCGCATCGGGCTAGTGTAGCGAGTCGCTATCCGCGGCCGCCTCCGACTTGGTAGATTTGCGCACCAGTTCATCTTTGAGCGCGAAAGGCCCGCCATGTCCGTCATTCGAGAAGATGATCTCATCGCGAGCGTCGCGGACGCTCTGCAGTACATCTCCTACTACCACAGCCCGGATTTCATCACGGCGATGGGGCGCGCCTACGAGCTCGAGCAAAGCGCGCCGGCGCGCGATGCGATCGCGCAGATCCTCACCAACTCGCGGCTGTGCGCCGAGGGGCACCGGCCCATCTGCCAGGACACCGGGATCGTGGTGGTGTTCGTGGAGGTGGGCATGGGGGTTCGCTGGGACAGCTCCTGTGACCTCGAGACCATGATCAACGAGGGCGTGCGGCGCGCGTACCTCGATCCCGACAACAAATTGCGCGGCTCCATCGTGGCCGACCCCGCCGGCAGGCGCCTCGGCACGGGCGACAACACGCCGGCGGTGATTCATACGGCGCTGGTTCCCGGCGAGCGGGTCGAGATCACGGTGGCGGCGAAAGGCGGAGGGTCCGAGAACAAGTCCCTGCTTGCGATGCTCAACCCTTCGGATTCCGTGGCCGACTGGGTGGTGGGCGCGGTACCCGAGATGGGCGCCGGCTGGTGTCCGCCCGGGATGCTGGGCATCGGCATCGGCGGCAGCGCCGAGAAAGCGATGCTGCTCGCCAAGAAGGCGCTCATGCAGCCGATCGACATGCCGGCGCTCATCGCGCGAGGTCCCTCGAGCAAGCTCGAGGAGCTGCGCCTCGAGATCTATCGGCGCGTCAACGATCTGGGCATCGGCGCCCAGGGCCTGGGCGGCCTCACCACCGTGCTCGACGTGAAAGTGCTCGACTATCCGACGCATGCGGCCTCGCTCCCGGTCGCCGTCATCCCGAACTGCGCGGCCACGCGCCATGTGCATTTCACGCTCGACGGCTCAGGGCGCGCCGTGCTCACGCCGCCGGACCTGGGGCAATGGCCGAGAGTGGCCTGGACGCCGGATGCGAGCGCACGGCGCGTGTCGCTCGATGGCTTGACCCGCGAGCAGGTCGCCACCTGGAAGGCGGGCGAGCGGCTGCTGCTGTCGGGGAAGCTCCTCACCGGCCGCGATGCCGCCCACAAGCGCATCTGTGCGCTGCTCGAGGCCGGCAAGCCCCTGCCGGACGGCCTGGACTTTCGCGGACGCGTGATCTACTACGTGGGGCCGGTCGATCCGGTCGGCACGGAGGTGGTGGGGCCGGCGGGGCCCACCACGGCGAATCGCATGGACCGATTCACCGACACCATGCTCGGCAAGGCGGGATTGCTCGCCATGGTCGGCAAGGCGGAGCGCGGTCCGCAGACCGTGGAGTCCATCCGCCGGCACCGATCGGCCTATCTGATCGCGGTGGGCGGCGCCGCGTTTCTCGTCTCCCAGGCCATTCGCGCGAGCCGCGTGGTCGGCTTCGCCGAGCTCGGCATGGAGGCGGTGTACGAATTCGAGGTGCGCGACATGCCGGTCACGGTGGCCGTGAGCTCGGAAGGAGAGTCCGTGCACGAGTCGGGACCGCTCGCCTATCGGGGCAAATTCGCGGGCATCCGCGTCGCCGTCGAGCCCGCGGGCTGAGAGCGGGTGCCGGCTAGTACTTGACGCTGCAGCCGTAAGGCCGGGTGACCGGGTGCGCGACCGGCTTGTCCTCGACCACCGCGAGCATCGCCTCCTTCAGGTAGGGCTCGGCCTTCGGGATGTCCTCGACACGGGTGGAGGCGATGCTGTCGATGCCGCCCATGTAGCGCAGATCCCCATGGGTGTCGATGACGAATAGATGCGGCGTGGTCTTCGCGTGGTAGAGCCGCCCCACCGTCCCCGATGGATCGAGCAGCACAGCCGTCGGTACCGCGTGGCGCTGCTTGGTGAGCTCATCGGCCCCGCGCCCGTCGACATAGCCCTGCTTGCCCGGCGCGGAGGAGATCACCGACAGCCAGATCACGCCGTGCTCGCGCGCGAGCGCCTGCAGGTGCTGCATGTTGCCGCTGGTGTAATGCTTGCGGGTGAACGGACAGTCGGCATTGGTCCACTCGAGCACGATGACCCTGCCGCGCAAATCGGCGAGATGCATCAGCTTGCCTTCGCTATCGGGCGCATTGAAGTCGGGCGCCGGCTGGCCGATCTGCGGCTCATCGGCGGCGGCGCGCTCATCGGCGGCGGCGCGCACGCGCCCGGGGGCACTCGCCATGAGCACCCCCACGCACAAGGCCGCACCGATGAGCCCGCCGCCACGCATGTGGGTTTAGTTTAGCCTCGCGGCGATTGGTTCCCAAGGCGGGACGCGCGGCCGCGCAGGCACGGGGCGCACGGGCTTGCCGCCGGCCGGCCGCCCCTGGCAGTTTCCCGCATGCCGGTCTAAAGTACCCGGCTGCCAAGAAGAGTCTGTGGATTCTCAGAGCGATGCGCTATCGGAAAGACTTCGACGTGATCGTGGTCGGCGGCGGCCATGCCGGCACCGAGGCGGCGCTTGCGGCCGCCCGCATGGGATGCCGCACGCTCCTCCTGACCCACAACATCGAGACCTTGGGCCAGATGAGCTGCAATCCCGCCATCGGCGGCATCGGCAAGGGACATCTGGTGAAGGAGATCGATGCGCTCGGCGGCGCGATGGCGCTCGCCGCGGACGAGGCGGGCATTCAGTTCCGTACCCTCAATGCCAGCAAGGGACCCGCGGTGCGCGCAACGCGTGCGCAGGCCGACCGCCAGCGCTACAAGCGCGCGATCCGTTCCCGGCTCGAGACCCAGCCCAACCTGCTGCTGTTCCAGCAGGAAGTTGCCGACGTCGCCGTCCGGCAGGACCGGGTCGTGGGCTGCTCGACGGTGAGCGGCATCGAGTTCGCGGCGCGCAGCGTGGTGCTCACCGTCGGAACGTTCCTCGGCGGGCGCATTCACGTCGGACTCGAGAGCCATGCAGGGGGCCGCGCGGGCGATCCGCCGTCGCTCGCCCTGGCCGCGAGGCTGCGCGAGCTGCCGCTCAAGGTGGGACGGCTGAAGACCGGGACCCCGCCGCGCATCGATGGGCGCAGCATCGATTATGCGGGCCTGCGCGAGCAGCACAGCGATGAGCCGCGTCCGGTGTTCTCCTATCTCGGGACGCGTGCCATGCACCCGCGCCAGATCCCATGCCACATCAGCGCCACCAACGAGCGCACGCACGCCATCATCCGCGCCGCGAGCACGCGCTCGCCGATGTTCACCGGCCTGATCGAGGGCGTGGGACCGCGCTACTGTCCGTCGGTCGAGGACAAGGTGGCACGCTTCGCCGACAAGTCCTCGCATCAGATCTTCATCGAGCCCGAGGGGCTCGATACGCACGAGGTATACCCGAACGGGATCTCGACCAGCCTGCCGTTCGACGTGCAGCTCGAGTTCGTGCGCAGCATCGCGGGATTCGAGGCCGCGCACATCACCCGTCCGGGCTATGCCATCGAATACGATTTCTTCGATCCGCGAGGCCTCAAGTCGAGCCTGCAGAGCAAATTCATCGCGGGGCTGTACCTGGCGGGCCAGATCAACGGGACCACGGGGTACGAGGAGGCTGCGGCGCAAGGCTTGCTCGCCGGCATCAATGCCGCGCTCGCATGCGCCGGGCGCGAGCCCTGGAGCCCGAAGCGCAGCGAGGCGTACCTCGGTGTTCTCATCGACGATCTGGTGACGCGCGGGGCGCCCGAGCCCTACCGGATGTTCACCAGCCGTGCCGAGTACCGGCTATCGCTGCGCGAGGACAATGCCGACCTGCGCCTCACCGAGATCGGGCGCGGGCTCGGGCTCATCGACGATGAGCGCTGGGCGTTCTTCAGCGCCAAGCGCGCTGCCGTTTGCGCCGAGGTGGAGCGGCTTTCCCGCACGTTGATCCGCACAAGCGCGGTGGACGAGGCGCTGTGCGCGAGGCTCGGTCAACCGCTGCAGCGAGACACCCCGGCGCTCGACCTGTTGCGCCGTCCGCAGATCTGCTACGCCGATCTGCGCCGCGCCGCGCCGCCGGCGCCGGGCGACGCCGACATGAATGACTGGCGCCGCCACGAGCGGCTCGCCGAGCAGGTGGAGCAGCAGGTCGACGTTCAGGCCAAGTACTCGGGGTATCTCAGCCGCCAGAGCCAGGAGATCGACCGCCAGCAGCGTCACGACGAGCTGGCGCTGCCTGAGGACATCGACTACGGCGCGGTGAGCGGCCTGTCGAACGAAGCGCGGCAGAATCTGCAGGCGGTACGGCCGCAGACGCTGGGGCAGGCGGCCCGTATTCCGGGTCTCACGCCGGCCGCGGTCTCGCTGCTCCTGGTACATCTGAAGAAGCGCGGCCGCGCGGCCTGAAGCGGGAGTCGGGCGGCGGCGCGCGGCGGTGTGGTATTTTCGCCGTTCACTCTTTAACATCAGCGCACCTCATTTGGACCCCCTGCGGCTCGGAGAATCGAATGCTTGGTCGATCGAACGTTCTGGCGTGGCTTGCCGGCGCAACTGCCTTGGGCTTCTGTCTGGCGCATTCGGCGCACGCCGCAGGTGACCCCGTCGCCGGCGAGAAGAAGTTCTACACCTGCTATGGCTGCCACGGGATCGTCAACTACCGCAACGCCTATCCCGATTACAACGTGCCGAAGCTGCGCCACCAGAACGCCGCCTACATCGTCGCCGCGCTCCATGAATACAAGAACGGGGACCGTCCGCATCCGACCATGCATGCTCAGGCATCCTCGCTCTCCGACCAGGACATGGAGGACATCGCGGCCTATCTGCAAGGACCGGAGCCGGTGAATCCCGCGGGCGCCCCGTCGGGCGAGCTGCCCAAGCAAGCAACTCCCTGCACCGCCTGCCACGGCGTGAACGGGCGCGGCGTCGCCGCGGCGCTCGATCCGAAGCCGCCGATCCTCGCGGGCCAGTACGAGAGCTACCTCATCGAGGCGCTCAAGGCCTATCACAACAGGCGCCGCAAGAACGTGGTGATGAACGGCATGGCGCAGCTTCTGGTGACCGACGAGGACATCAAGGCCGTCGCGGAATATTTCTCGAATCAGCCCTCGCCGCTCGAGACGCCGAATCCGGACAATCCGCCGGAAGGCAAGTAGCCGCGGGGTGCGGCGCCGCGCTCAGCGTATCGTGGTCAGGAACTGCGCGAACGCGCGGTAGTAGGCCTCGCGGTTCTGCCAGCGCCAGTGCCCCAGGGCGTGGCCTTCATCCTGCGCCTCGAGATACCACACCACCTGGTTGCGGCTGCGCAGCCGGTTGAGGAGCTCCTGGCTCTGTCCGATGGGCACGCGCGCATCCAGCTTGCCGTGGGCCAGCAGGACCGGACGCGTGATGCGGTCGGCGCTCGTCAGCGGTGAGATGTTGCGCAGGAACGCGCGCATGTCGGTATCCCGCTCGTCGCCGAACTCCTCGCGCAGCGCCGGTCTCGATGCGCCCGAGGCGCTCACGAAGTCGATCAAGTCCGTGATGGGCGCGAGCGCGATCCCGCCGCGCAAGCGCTCCGCGTAGTTGACCAGCGCCTCGAGCGCGAGATATCCGCCATACCCCGTGCCCGACACGAACACCCGCTTCGCGTCGAAGCGGCCGTCGAGCGCGAGCCATACGAGCAGCGCTCCCACGTCCTTGACGGCGTCGCCGCGCAGCTTGCCGCGGGCGAGCGCGGCGAAGCCCTTGCCAAGGCCGCTCGATCCGCGCATGTCGGGAGCCAGCACCGCGAACCCGAGGGCGTTCACCACGTACTCGATCCAGGGATCGAACGACGGTCGAAACTCCCCGCCCGGCCCGTCGTGCAGCACGATGAGCACCGGATGCGGCCCGGCGCTCGCCGGCGCGTAGACGTACACGGGGATCTGGCGCGACCTGCCGTCGACACGATCGAACGTCGGGAATTGCGTCAGCCGGGGAACGACGAGCTTGCTGCGATCGACCGGCCCCGCCTCGCTCGCGGTCCACGGCTCCAGCCGATTGCTCGCGAGGTCGAGCACGTACACATCGCGCGGCGCATTGGCCGCCGAGAGGCCGAAGGCCAGGCGCTTGCTCTCGAGATCGAAAGCCAGGGAGTCGATGATGCCGGCGGGCAGATGGGGTGGAACGAGGTCCTGATGCGCGCGCAGGTCGACGAGGTCGAGCCGGTCGGCGCCGCCCTCGTTGGTGACGTAGGCGAGGTAGTGCCCGTCGCGCGACACCGCCATGCGATCCACATCGAACGGCACCTTGTCGGAGATGTCCGTCTTCTCGCCGGTGAACGAGTTGACGAAACGCAGCCTCGCATACTCGCCCTCGCGGTTCGAGATGAAGTACACGCCGGTGCCGTCGCGCGAGAACCTGGCCCCGGCAATGGCGGCCGGCGCGGGACTCTTGGCGGGCGCCGGATCCACCTCGCGCTTCTGACCGGAGCTCAGGTCGATGACGTATAAATGGTCCTCGTAGGCCGATACGTGCTGCTGCACCAGGAGCTGCCGGTCATCGGGCGACCAATCGAGCGGAAACCAGGCAGCATCGTCCCCGGCAACGGCGAGGCGCGGCAACGCGCCGCTCTCGGGGTCGACGATGTCGATGTCGTCGGACAGCGCCCCGGGCGCGCGGGTGAAGAAGGCGATCGCGCGCCCCGCCGAGGACCAGATCGCTCCGCCGTTCACGGACTTGCCGTCGCTGAGGCGACGCGCCACGGCCTCTCCCAGGCGCTGGTAATAGAGCTGCGTGCCGTCCCCGCCGTCGGCGTCCTGCAAATAGAACCAGGCGCTGCGGCCCGGATCCGGCGATAAGGCGCCGCGCGCGATCGGATCGCGCAAGAAGGTGATCTGGCGCCGTTCCCCGAGCGGCTGATCGACCAGATGCAGCTGATCGACGTCGCCGAAGCGCGTGGCGATGAGCAGCTGCCCCTTGGCGCCGAATCCCAGGAGCGATGCCTGGCGCGCGCCCAGATAGGCATCGAGCACCTCGGCGGACTCCAGAGGTCTGTCCGGGACGCCGTCGAGAATCAGGTTGCCCCTCACGACCGGCGCGGCCTGGAGCGGGGCACTCGCCCACAGCAGCGGCGCCGCGAGCAGCGGCAGCAGAAACATGCGACTCATTATTCCTATGGACCCCAAGCGCGAGGATAATGGCGGGCGAGGATAATGGATCCGATGGCAGGCTTCGAGCACTTACTGAATTCGTGTGACGTGAGCGATATGCTCGATGAGATCGCGAGCGCCGATCCACCGGCATACCTGCGCCGCTGCTTCGCGGAGGGCTGCTCGGCGCCGACACTGTCCTGGGAGCTGATCCAAGAGCTCGCGCTGTGCGCCATGGTGCTCGACTCGATCGTCAATCACCGCGACTACGAGGCGCTCGAGCCCGAGCTCATCGCCGACTGGCGAGTCCATTACACGTATGCCTGCAGCCAGATCAAGAAGATCGCCCTGCTTGCCCTGCGCCGCGCGCAGGACAGCTCCTCGCTCAACGATCCGCAGGCCGCGACGGAGCTCGAGGAGCTCGAGCATCGATTGAATTCCTGATGCGGCCGATCTACCAGGCGGTCGGCGAGGGCGTGTTCGCGGTCGACACCGAGCACGTGCGGCCGCGCGCGGCGCCGGATCGCGCGCGGCGCATGGAGCCCGAGCTGTTCGGGCATCTGTCGCGGCGCCTGGCCGCGCACGGCTTCGGCGCCGATGAGCCGGCGCGCCACGCCCTGCTGGACGGCGATGTATCCCTCAATGCGGCGGGTCTTCACGCATGGCTCAGCCGCGCAGCCTGAGCGCACGGCTCGGCGCCGCCGCGGCCGCTGCGGCATGGGTCGTCACGGGCGCCGCTGCGCTTGCGGGCTGCGCGTCGAAAACCCGGCCGGCGCCGCCCTCGCCGCCCTCGCCGCCCGCCGCGGCGCCCGAGGCCCCGCTCGCCGCGCCGCTCGTGCCGCCGCCCGGCTCCTACGACTGGCACCCGCTCGTGCTCGCGCCGTTCGGGACGGCGTTCAAGGACATGCCCGTGGTGCTCGCCGAGGTGCTGGTGTTCCACGACCCGGCGGAAAGCGCGCGAGCGGGCGATGAGGGGGATTGCTTCAGGCCGAAGAACGCGGCGCCGCCGGTGTTCCTCGGACGCTCGGCGGAGGATTACCTGCTGTGCTTCGAGCGCGACCGGCTCAAGCGCATCGAGGCCTCGGTGCAGCTGCCCGCCGCCGGCGCGCCCGCGCTGTTCGCCGCGGCCTGCAGCGACTGGCAGCGCCGCGCAGTGCCGGGGATCGCGACCAGCGATCGCTGCGAGGGCCGCGATGCGGACGTCGATTTCAGCGCGCGCCTGGCGCAAGGGCCGCAACCGGCAGCGGCGCTCGTGTCGATCGCGCTGGTGCGCGCCGAGAGCCGGTGAAGGAGGACACCGAACGCGGTCTGCTCGAGCAGGGAGCCGCGCAATTCGATCTGCACCTCGAGCCCGCGCAGGCCGGGGCGATGATCGCGCTCATGGACGCGCTGGAGGCGGGGAATCGCCAGTTCAACCTCACCGCGATCCGCGACCGCGCGGGCATGCTGCGCAAGCACCTGCTCGACAGCCTGAGCGCGCAGCCCTATCTGCGCGGGACGCGTATCGCCGACGTGGGCACCGGCGCAGGCTTTCCCGGCCTGCCGCTCGCCATCGTCAATCCGCAGCGCCACTTCGCGCTCATCGAGGCCACGGCCAAGAAGGCGCGCTTCGTCGAGCACACCGCGGCGCAGATCGGACTCGCCAACGTCTCGGTCGTCAACGAGCGCGCGGAGCGCTATCGGCCGCCCGAGCGCTTCGATACGGTGATCGCGCGCGCGCTGGCCTCGCTCGCCGACTTCGTGGCCTACGCGGGCCATCTTTGCGCGCCGGGAGCGAGGCTGCTCGCCATGAAGGGCAAGCGGCCGGATGCGGAGATCTCGGCGCTCCCCAAGTCCTTTCGGGTCCTGGCCGTGCATCGGATCAAGCTGCCGGGGCTGGACGACGAGCGGCATCTTGTGGAACTCTCAGCGGCTGGGCCGGGACCAAGAGCGAGTACCAGATGAAGCGGGTGATCGCTGTTGCGAACCAAAAAGGCGGCGTCGGCAAGACCACCACCGCGGTCAATCTCGCCGCCTCGCTGACGGCCACCAAGCGGCGCGTGCTGCTGGTCGATCTCGATCCGCAGGGCAACGCCACCATGGGCTGCGGAATCGAGAAGAACGCGCTGGCGCACACCAGCTGCGACGTGCTGCTCGGCGACTGTTCCGCCGCCGAGGCGCTGGTTGCCGTCGAGTACGGCGGCTTTGCGCTCATGCCCGCGAACCAGGATCTGACCGCGGCCGAAGTGCGGCTCTTGACGATGATCGCGGGACGCGAGTTCAAGCTGCGCAACGCGCTGAAGGCGATCCGCGACGATTACGAGGTGATCCTGATCGACTGTCCCCCGTCGCTCAACATGCTGACGCTCAATGCGCTGGTCGCGGCCGACTCCGTGATGGTGCCGATGCAGTGCGAATACTACGCGCTCGAGGGCTTGAGCGCGCTGGTGCAGACCATCGAGCAGATCAAGGGCAGCATCAATCCCGAGCTCGAGATCGAGGGGCTGCTGCGCACGATGTTCGATCCGCGCAATAACCTCGCGAACGAGGTGTCGGCGCAGCTCATCGAGCATTTCGGCGACAAGGTGTTCCGCACCATGATCCCGCGCAACATCCGGCTCGCCGAGGCGCCGAGCTTCGGCAAGCCGGCCTTGTTCCACGACAAGGAGTCGCGCGGCGCGCTCGCGTACCTGGCGCTCGCGGGCGAGATGATCCGGCGCGACGAGCTGCCGGCGGCTGCCGTAGAATCCCCGCTCTCGACGTCTGGAATCCAAGAATGACCGGCAAGAAGCCGTCCCTGGGCCGGGGTCTCGCCGAGCTCTCGCCGCTCCTCGCGCGCCGTGCCGCGCCGGACGCGCAAGTCTCGGCGCCGCCCGTGGGCGATCGGGTGGCGAGCCTGCCGCTCGACTTGCTGCAGCGAGGCAAGTATCAGCCCCGCGCCGACATGCGCACCGACACCTTGAGCGAGCTGGCCGAGTCGATCAAGGCCCAGGGCGTGGTGCAGCCCATCGTGGTGCGCCCGCTCGGCAGCCGCAGCCCCGGCGAATCGCAGCGCTATGAGATCATCGCCGGCGAGCGCCGCTGGCGCGCCGCCCAGATGGCGGGCATCGCCGAGATCCCGGCGATCATCCGCGACGTGCCGGACGAGGCGGTGGTGGCGATGTCGCTCATCGAGAACATCCAGCGCGAGGACTTGAATCCGCTGGAAGAGGCGCGGGCGCTCGCCCGGCTGATCGAGGAGTTCGGCCTGACGCATCAGGCGGCGGCCGAGGCCGTGGGGCGCTCGCGGGCGGCGGTGAGCAACTTGCTGCGCCTGATGGAGCTCGCGGACGAGGTCAAGCAGCTGTTGGAACAGCGCAGCATCGAGATGGGCCATGCCCGCGCCCTGCTCTCGCTATCCTCGCGCCGGCAGCAGATCGAGGTGGCGGGGCTGGTTGCCCGCAAGTCGCTCTCGGTGCGCGACACCGAGGCGCTGGTACGGCGGCTGTTGAGCCCGCCGGCGGCGGCCGATTCCCAGTCGAGCTCCGCCAAGGACCCCGACATTCACCGGCTGGAGCTGGAGCTCGCCGACAAGCTGGGCGCCCGCGTCATGTTCCAGCACAGCGCGTCCGGCAAGGGCAAGCTGGTCGTGACCTACAACAGCGTTGATGAGCTCGAGGGCATCCTGGCGCACATCACCTGAAATTACCTTGATGCGGTAGGGCCGCGTCTCTATAATGCGCCCCGCTCTTTTGATGGGCGACGGCCGATATGTGCAAATCGAGGGTAACGCGCCGTCGTTCGCCGGATGCGGTCCGGTTCTCCCCGCGATGAGTGCTGCACCGGTCCGGGGTTACCGGCTGGTGGCGCGCATCGTGCTCCTGCAAGCCGGGTGCACGGTGCTGGTCGCGTCTCTGTTTTTTGCCGTTAAGGGCTCCTCGTCAGCACTTGCAGCACTGGCGGGTGGGCTGGTTGCGGCTGTCGGCAGCGCCTTGTTCGGCTGGCGTGCGTTCGCGCCGGGCGTTGCCGGCGGCGCCGTGCTGAGCCGTGCCATGTATGCCGGCAAGGCGCTGCAGTGGGTGTGGTACGCGCTTGCGTTGTACGTAGCCTTCGGGCGGCTGAAGCTCGAGGCGGGGCCGCTCTTGATCGGGCTGGTGACGGCCCAATTTGGGTACTGGGCGGCCTTGCTTCGGCTCAGGTGACTGGAAGGTCGGATGATCGGGGATCCGCAGACTATGCGTCTTGGAATGATGGTCGAGGAAGGCGGCGGCGGAGGGGTGACAGAGTACATCCAGCATCACCTCACTCATTTGACCGTCGACTTGAGGCCCCAGGGCGGCTTCTGGGCCCTGCACCTCGACAGCGTCATTTTCAACCTCATCATCGCCTTGATTTTCATCGGGTTGTTCTCCATCGTGGCGCGTCGCGCGACCAGCGGCGTGCCGGGCAAGTTCCAGGCGTTCGCCGAGCTCATGCTCGACTGGGTCAACGGGCTGGTGAACGACGCCTTCCACGGCGAGAGCAAGTTCTTAGGTCCCCTCGCCCTGACGATTTTCTGTCTGGTCATTCTCGACAACTTCATGGATATCCTGCCCGTCGATGCGCTGCCGGCCGTCGGGCAAGCGCTCGGGATCGAGCATCTGCGCACCGTGGCGACCGCGGATGTGAACACGACCATCGGCATGGCGATCGGGGTGTTCTTTCTCATCCAGTACATGGGCATCAAGCACAAGGGCGTCGGTCTTTTCTTCAAGGAGTGGTTCACCGCGCCGTTTCATGCGCACGGCATCGCGGCGCTGGCGCTGGCTCCCATCAATTTCGTGCTGCGGGTCATCGAGGAAGGCGTGCGGCCGCTGTCGCTGTCGCTGCGGTTGTTCGGCAACATGTACGCCGGCGAGCTCATCTTTCTGCTGATCGCGTGCTTCACCCTGGGCGCGGCGCTCGATCATTGGTCGACTTACCTTCTCGGCTTCGGCCAGATCATCGCCGGGATCCTCTGGACCGCCTTTCATTACCTCATCATCTGGCTGCAGGCGTTCATTTTCATGGTGCTGACCATCGTGTACGTGGGCATTGCCGCCGAGAAGCACTAGTTAGCGAGCTTTCGAGACACACAAAGACCGACGGAGACGATAAATGCAAAATTTGACCCAACTCGCTCAATTTCTGAGCGCCACCGTGATCGCAGCCGGCCTCGTGATCGGGCTCGGAGGCGCCGGCGCCGCCATCGGCTTCGGCATCTTGGGCGGCAAGTTCCTGGAGAGCTCCGCGCGGCAGCCGGAATTGACGCCCATGCTGCAAACCAAGATGTTCATCGTCGCGGGACTCTTGGACGCGGTGCCCATCATCGGCGTGGCGGTCGGGTTCTTGCTGCTCTACTCGAACCCGTTCCTGGGCCTGTTGGGCAGCAAGTAATCTCGAGTCGGCGCGTCGTGCGCCCATCGAGGGCGCCGCCGGCCGGGAGCAGGGCATGAACATAGCCATCACGCTTGTCATTCAGGGGTTCGTGTTTTTCTTCGTCGCCTGGCTGGTGATGAAGTACCTATGGCCGTTCCTCCTCGTGAAGATCGAGACCCGGCAGAGGACGATCGCCGAAGGCCTGGCGGCGGCGGCCAAGGGCGAGAAGGATCTGAGCGAGGCCGAGACCCGGTCCAAGGAGATCATCCGCGAGGCGCGCGAGCGCGCGGCGCAGATTCTCGATCAGGCGGGCAAACGCTCGAACGAGATGATCGACGAGGCCAAGGGCACCGCTTCGTCGGAAGCCGAGCGGCTGCTCGCGCAGGCTCGCGAGGAAGTGGCGCTGGAGAGCAGCCGCGCGCGCGAGGGGCTGCGGCGCGAGGTGGGCGAGCTTGCGGTCGAGGGCGCGGCGCGCCTGCTCGGGCGCGAGATCGACGCGAAGACGCACGCGGCCCTGCTCGACCAGCTCGCCGCGGAGGTCGCACGTGGCTGAGCGCGCAACCATCGCGAGGCCGTACGCCAAGGCGGCCTTCGAGGCGGCGAGCGCCGCCCGCGCCCTGGCCGAGTGGTCGCAGGGAATCGCCCTGCTGGCCGGGATCGTGGCGGATGCGCGCGTGGACGCGCTGGTGCGCGATCCGGAGGTGCCGGCGGCGCAGATCGCGGACTTCATCGCCGAGGTCGCGGCAGCCGGACTGAACCGCGAGATGCAGAATTTCCTGCGCGTGCTCGCGGAGAATCACCGGCTGCTGGTGCTGCCGGAGATCGCCGCACACTTCGAAGAGCTGCGCGCGCAAGCCGAGAACACCGTCGACGTGGAAGTGATCTCCGCGGTGAAGCTCGACGCGGCGCAGGCCGAGAAGCTCGCCGCGGCGCTCAACTCGAGGCTCAAGCGGCGGATCAAGATGCGCAACACCGTGGACCCCTCCCTGCTCGGCGGCGCCGTGATCCGCGCGGGCGATCTCGTCATCGACGGCTCGCTCAAGGGGCGCCTGCAGCGTTTGCGAACTGAATTGACCGGCTAATCAAGGCAGGGCGGCTGGACCGCCCCGCCGCAAGAGGATCGATATGTCCATCAAGGCATCGGAAATCAGCGATCTGATCAAGGCTCGCATCGAGAAGTTCAAGTCCGCCGCCGAGGCGCGCAACGTCGGCACCGTGGTGAGCGTGACCGACGGCATCGTGCGGGTGTACGGGCTGGCCGACGCGCGCTACGGCGAGATGCTCGAATTCGCCGACAACACCTTCGGCCTCGCCTTGAACCTCGAGCAGGATTCGGTCGGCGCGGTGGTGCTCGGCGACTACAAGCACATCTCCGAGGGCCAGGAGGTCAAGACCACCGGCCGCATTCTCGAAGTGCCGGTGGGTCCGGAGCTGCTCGGCCGGGTGGTCGATGCGCTCGGCGTGCCGATCGACGGCAAGGGGCCGGTGAACGCCAAGCTCACCTCGCCGCTGGAGCGCGTGGCGCCGGGCGTCATCTTCCGCAAGAGCGTGTCGCAGCCCGTGCAGACCGGCCTCAAGGCGATCGACTCGATGGTGCCGATCGGGCGCGGCCAGCGCGAGCTCATCATCGGCGACCGCCAGACCGGCAAGACCGCGGTCGCGATCGACACCATCATCAATCAGAAGGGCACGGGCGTTAAGTGCGTGTACGTCGCCATCGGCCAGAAGCAGAGCTCCATCGCCAACGTGGTGCGCAAGCTCGAGGAGCACGGCGCCATGGAGCACACCATCATCGTGGCCGCCTCCGCCTCGACGCCCGCGGCGATGCAGTACCTGGCGCCGTACGGCGGCTGCGCGATGGGCGAGTATTTCATGGACAACGGCGAGGACGCGCTCATCGTGTACGACGACCTGTCGAAGCAGGCGGTCGCCTACCGGCAGATCTCGCTGCTGCTGCGCCGTCCCCCCGGCCGCGAAGCCTACCCGGGCGATGTGTTCTATCTGCACTCGCGGCTGCTCGAGCGCTCGGCGCGCGTCAACGAGGACTACGTCGAGCAGGTGAGCAAGGGACGCGTGAAGGGCAAGACCGGATCGCTCACGGGCCTGCCCATCATCGAGACCCAGGCGGGCGACGTGACCGCCTTCGTGCCCACCAACGTCATCTCCATCACCGACGGGCAGATCTTCCTGGAAACCGACCTGTTCAACGCCGGCATGCGCCCGGCGATCAACGCCGGCATCTCGGTGTCGCGCGTCGGCGGCGCCGCGCAGACCAACATCATCAAGAAGCTCGGCGGCGGCGTGCGCCTGGCGCTGGCGCAGTACCGCGAGCTGGCGGCGTTCTCGCAATTCGCCTCGGATCTGGACGAAGCGACGCGCCGTCAGCTCGAGCGCGGGCAGCGCGTCACCGAGCTCATGAAGCAGAAGCAATACGCGCCCATGTCGGTGGCCGAGATGGCGCTGTCGCTGTATGCCGCGAACAACGGCTACTTCGACAAGGTCGACCGGCACAAGGTGGTCGAGACCGAGGCGGCGCTGCAGTCCTTCGCGCGCAGCTCCTACGGCGAGCTGCTGAAGGGAGTCAACGCGAAGCCGGATCTGAGCAAGGAAGTGGAAGCGTCGCTCAAGAAGTGCTGCGACGAATTCTTCGCCAGTCTGTAAGAGGAACCAATGGCAGGCGCCAAAGAAATCCGCGGCAAGATCGCGAGCATCAAGAACACGCAGAAGATCACCAAGGCCATGCAGATGGTCGCGGCGAGCAAGATGCGCAGGGCGCAGGATCGCATGCGCGCGGCGCGCCCGTACGCGCAGAAGATCCGCAAGATCGTCGGCCACCTGCGCCAGGTGAATCTCGACTACAAGCACCCCTTCACGCTCGAGCGGCCGGTGCGGTCGGTCGGCCTGATCGTCATCAGCACCGACCGCGGCCTCGCCGGCGCGCTCAACTTGAACCTGTTCAAGGCGGCGCTGGGCGCGATCAAGGAGGCGAAGGGCAAGGGTGCCGGCGTGTACATCGCGGCGATCGGCGTGAAGGCGCTGCAGTTCTTCCGCCGCCTCGCCGGCATCGAGCTGGCGGCCTCCGCAACCCATCTCGGCGATCGGCCGCACATGAAGGACCTGGTCGGTCCCATCAAGGTGATGCTCGATCTGTACCGGGAGGCGAAGATCGACCAGCTGCTGCTGGTGCACAACGTGTTCGTCAACACCATGAGCCAGCGCGGCACCGTCTCCCAGCTGCTGCCGCTCGAGACCCTCGACAAGAACGAGCTGCAGGAGCGCTGGGACTACATCTTCGAGCCGGATGCCGTGGAGATTCTCGACGGCCTGCTGATGCGCTACATCGAATCGCAGGTATTCCAGGGCGCGGTCGAGAACGTGGCCTGCGAGATGGCGGCGCGCATGGTGGCGATGCAGAGCGCCTCGGACAATGCCGGCGCGCTCATCGACGAGCTGCAGCTCATCTACAACAAGGCCCGCCAGGCGGCGATCACCAAAGAGCTCTCCGAGATCGTCGGCGGCGCGGCAGCGGTCTAGATCAAGAGGTTCAATCATGTCCAGCGGTAAAATCGTCCAGATCATCGGCGCGGTGATCGATGTGGAATTCCCCCGCGATCAGATCCCCGAGATCTACGACGCGCTCAAGCTCGATGACGTGGATCTGACGCTCGAGGTGCAGCAGCAGCTCGGCGACGGCATCGTGCGCGCCATCGCCATGGGGCCCTCGGAGGGTCTGCGCCGCGGCCTCGCCGTCACCGGGACGGGCAAGGGCATCATGGTGCCGGTGGGAGCCGCCACGCTCGGGCGCATCATGGACGTTCTCGGCAAGCCGCAGGACGAGAAAGGCCCGGTGAATGCGCAGGAGACGCTGCCGATTCACCGCCCCGCGCCGCCCTACGAGAGCCAAGCGGGGGGGCAGGATCTGCTGGTGACGGGCATCAAGGTGATCGATCTGCTGGTACCCTTCGCCAAGGGCGGCAAGGTCGGACTGTTCGGCGGCGCGGGCGTGGGCAAGACGGTGAACATGCTCGAGCTCATCAACAACATCGCCAAGCAGTACAGCGGCCTGTCGGTGTTCGCCGGGGTGGGCGAGCGCACGCGCGAGGGCAACGACTTCTATCACGAGATGATCGAGTCGGGCGTCATCGACAAGGAGAACCTGAGCAACTCGAAGGTGGCCATGGTGTACGGCCAGATGAACGAGCCGCCGGGCAACCGCCTGCGCGTGGCGCTCACCGGCCTCACCATGGCGGAGTATTTCCGCGACCAGAAGCAGGCCTCGGGCAAGGGACGCGACGTGCTGTTCTTCGTCGACAACATCTATCGCTACACCCTGGCGGGCACCGAGGTGTCGGCGCTGCTCGGGCGCATGCCCTCGGCGGTGGGCTATCAGCCGACGCTCGCCGAGGAGATGGGCGTTTTGCAGGAGCGCATCACCTCCACCAAGACCGGCTCGATCACCTCGATCCAGGCGGTGTACGTGCCGGCCGACGACCTGACCGATCCGTCGCCGGCGACCACGTTCGCGCATCTGGATGCGACCGTGGTGCTGTCGCGCCAGATCG
>Ga0335073_10005340_pt1 | contig 18035 bp, 16 predicted proteins | sample Lox_Sample_22_FD_207093 | JGI IMG/M metagenome (GOLD analysis project Ga0335073, IMG submission 207093) | Soil microbial communities from Loxahatchee National Wildlife Refuge, Florida, United States - Lox_Sample_2.2 | ecosystem: Environmental > Terrestrial > Soil > Wetlands | place: USA...
GACGGCATGATTCCCGCACAGTTCGAGTACGTTGCCGCGCAGTCTTCCGCGCATGCCATTGAGCTCCTGACCTCCCGCGGTGACGACGCCAAGCTGCTGGCAGGTGGCCACTCGCTGCTGCCCATGATGAAGCTGCGGCTGGCGCAGCCCGAAGTGCTGATCGACATTGGCGGGCTGGACGACCTGGCCGGCGTCATCGCCGACGGCGATGACCTGGTTGTCGGCGCGACAACCCGGCACGCTGACCTGGCTGCCAGCGAGCTGGTCCGGACCGAGGCGCCGCTGCTGGCCTACGCCGCTGCCCAGGTCGGCGATCCGCAGATCCGGCACCGCGGCACTATCGGCGGCTCGCTATCGCACGCCGACCCGGCCGCCGACCTGCCGATGGCGCTGGTCGCACTCGGCGGCTCGGTGGTGCTGCAGGGACCGGGTGGTAGCCGGACGCTAGCGGCGGACGACTTCTTTGAAGGCTACTTCGAGACCGCGCTGCAGCCGGACGAGCTGCTGACGGCAGTCCGCGTTCCGCGGCGGCCAGGAGTCCCGTGGGGCTATCAGAAGTTCGTCCGGCGGGCCAACGACTGGGCGATCGTGGGTGTCGCTGCCGTAGACGGCCGCATTGCCCTGGCCAACATGGGATCACGGCCGCTGCGAGCCACCGCGGCCGAGGAAGCGCTGGCGGCCGGTGCGTCTGCCGCTGAGGCGGCGGCTCATGCAGCCGACGCCACCTCGCCCGGCGAGGACATCCACGCCGACCGCGAATATCGCCGCCACCTGGCCAGGGTGCTGACCCGACGCGCGCTGGAGCACGAGACCGGCTGAACGTAGCGGGTGAAGCCGCCGCGAATAGCCATAACCCCCCGGATCGCGGGTAGGCATGAAGAATGGCCAGTGACGATTCAGGAGGGCTCAATGGTCCGGCTAACAAGCCGGCCCAGACCGGGCAGCCGATGCCCGAGCAGGTCGCGGAGATAGCGGGCGAGCTCAGCGAGGCCCGGGACCTATCCCGGCGCAAGCGGCTGGCCAGGCAGATCCCGAAGCTGGCGGGCCGCGGCGGTCACGCAACGGCACACCGGCTCCAATCTGGGCGTGATGCCGCCTGGCAGCGGATGCAGTCAGGAACGGGCGCGGTGGCCCAGCGGGTGCGGCCCACCGCGGGCAAAGCCGCCCGGAGCGTCAGGTCTGGTAGCAGCGTCACCGTTCGGCGCGCTCAGGCCGGCAGCTCGGCAACCATGCGCGGCCTCCGCGCCGGCGGCCAGTGGCTGGCCGACCAGGTGATCGAGATGGCGCCCAAGGTGCCGATTCGCAGTAATGCGACGCTCCGCGCCCAGTACCCCGGTCTGCAGACTGAGCAGCTAGCCGACCAGCTCATCGCCGGAGCCGCCCGAGCGGCCGCCGGCGTGGGGGTGGCAGTCGGCGTCGCTGCCGCCGTTCCCTTCATTCCTACTGCTCCGGTGGAACTCGGCGTCGAGACACTGGCGCTCGTCGCCATCGAGCTCAAGCTCATCGCCGAACTCCATGAGGTCTACGGAATGCAGCCGCCGGGATCGGCGCCGCAGCGGATGCTCGCCTTCACTGCAGCCTGGGCCGAGCGGCGCGGCGTCCGCATCACCACGAGCGGCCTGGCCCTGGCTGTGGGCTCGCCGCTGCGGCGGAAGCTCGAGCGCCGGCTGCTGGCGAAGGCGACCCAGAGCACGCTCGCGCTCGCGCCGCTGTTCGCCGGCGCTGCGGCCGGAGCGCTGATTGATCACCACGAGACCCGCCGGCTGGGCACCCTGATCCGGGATGACCTGCGCAAGCGCTCCCGTGGGCCGGGAGCGATCACCGCCTAGCGGACCGATCCGACCGGGACGCTAAGGTCAGCGGGTGACCAATCGCAAGATTCTGGTAACGGGCTCGTCCAGGGGCATCGGCCGAGCCGTCGCGGAGGCTTTCGCGCGCGCCGGCGACTCCGTCGCCATCCATCACCGGGACTCGCCTGATCTCGCGGCTGAGGTGCTGGCTGGCCTTCCAGGCAGTGGCCATGTCGTCGTGCAGGCAGACATCGCCGACCCGGTCGCCGTCCGGGTCATGGTCGACGAGGCCGCCGCCCGGCTTGGCGGGCTTGACGTCCTGGTGAACAACGCTGCCAGCTACGGCCGTTCACCGCACCCGATCGCTGACGTCTCCTACCAGCAGTGGCAAGCGGTGTGGCGGGACACTATCGACCTCAACCTGATCGGAGCCGCGAATGTCACCTGGTGCGCGGTTCAGCACATGATCGCGGGCGGCGGCGGCCGGATCGTGAACGTGTCGTCACGCGGGGCGTTCCGCGGTGAACCGGGCCAGCCGGCCTATGGCGCGAGCAAGGCGGGTCTCAACGCGCTGGGGCAATCCCTCGCGGTGGCGCTCGCACCGCACAACATCACGGTGTCGGCGGTGGCGCCCGGCTTCGTCCAGACCGACATGGCGGCGGCACACCTGCAGGGCGAGCCGGGTGCGGCGATCCGCGCGCAGAGCCCATTTGGCCGGGTGGCCCAGCCGGACGAGATCGCCGCCGCGGTGCTCTACCTCGCCTCGCCCGAGGCGCTGTGGGCCAGCGGCGCGATACTGGATCTCAACGGCGCCTCCTATCTGCGGACCTGAGGCCATGAAGACGACCACCTTTGCCGTGCACACCGGTAGCAAGCCGGTGGTGGCCGACATCACCCGTCAGTGCGAGCGGTTCGCGGCTGAGGCATCAGCTGGTGGTGACGGCCTGCTGCAGGTATTCGTGCCGCACGCCACCGCGGGCCTGGCCATACTCGAGCTCGGCGCCGGCAGCGATGATGACCTGCTCTCCGTGCTGGCCGAGCTGCTGCCCGCCAGTGACCGGTGGCGGCATGCGCATGGCTCGCGCGGTCACGGCCGCTCGCACGTGCTGCCCGCCTTCGTCCCGCCGCATGCGACCGTCCCGGTGCTCGGTGGCCGGCTGGCGCTGGGGACCTGGCAGTCGGTCACGCTGGTCGACCTGAATGTCGACAATGCGGACCGCCAGGTAAGGCTGTCGTTCCTGGGCTAGCCGTTCCGCCCCGAATTGTTCACCCTGAAGGCCATTCCCTGATGTTTGCAGTGCCGTACCATCCGCTGCGGGGTCACCTAACGGCATCCATTTAGCTGGCAGATCCAGCGGAATGGGAGGCAGCGGAATGAGTGATCAGCAGGACAACGGATCGGGATCGGGTCGCAGGCTCACCAGGCGTGCCGCCTTGCAGGCCGGCCTTATTGCAGCGGCTGGGGTCGGTGCCGGCGTCAGCGGACTGAGCCCGGCCAGCGCGAGTGTGCGGCCAGGCTGGTGGCGCGGGCCATTGCGTCAGCCCGGCTCCCTGCCCTACCCCAACCTGGCGGCAGGCACCGACACTGTGCCCCAGATTCAGCACATCGTCGTGCTCATGCAGGAGAACCATTCCTACGACAACAAGCTGGGCATGCTGCGCCGCTTCGGCGCCGACGGTTTCCGCCTCGGCCGCGACGGCCTGCCCACCGCATGGAATCCGTACTCCAACGGCGACATCCAGCATGCGTTCCACATGCCGACCACCTGCCAGCTCACCGGCTTCCCGAGCCAGACCTGGCTGGACAGTCACACCCAGTTTGACGGCGGGCGCAACGACGGTTTCGTCGAATCGGGCAGCGGGCCGGTGGCCATGGGCTACTGGGATGGCGCGGATCAGCCGTTCTACTACTCGATGGCGAGCATCTTCCCGATTGGCGACCGGTACTTCTGCTCGGTGCTCGGGCAGACCTACCCCAACCGGCGCTACCTCATCTCGGCCACCTCGATCGGTCAGGTGAACGACACCACACCGGCCCTGACGGACTACCCGGCGAACGGCACGATCTTCGACCGGCTCGACGCCGCGTCGATCACCTGGAAGGACTACTTCAGTACGCTTCCCACGGTCGAGCTGTACCCGGAGCTGTACTTCAAGAACGCCGGCACGAAGGTGGTGCCCATCGGCGCGCCCGGCACGTCGAGCACGGCACCGACCGGCTTCTTCGCCGACGCGGCCAACGGCTCGCTGCCCAGCTTCAGCCTGGTCGAGCCAGACTACGACACGCAGTCGGAGGAGGATCCGCAGAACATCGCGGTCGGCGAGCAGTTCGCCGCGTCCGTCATCAACGCGGTCATGGCCGGTCCTGGCTGGCCGAGCACGATGCTGATCTGGACCTATGACGAGCACGGGGGTTACTACGACCACGTGCCGCCGCCGCCAGCACTCGCGCCCGACGACATCCCGCCTGCGGTGCCGGCTGGCGAGTCGACGTACAACGGTTTCGCTCAGTACGGCTTCCGGGTACCGATGGCCGTCATTTCGCCGTTCGCCCGACCCCGGCACGTCTCGCACCGCGTCATGGACCACACGAGCATCTGCGCGCTCGCCGAGGCCAAGTGGAACCTGCCGGCGATGACCTACCGCGACGCGAACGCCTCCAACATGCTGCACATGCTCGACCTGCGCCGCCCGGCCTTCCTGAACCCGCCGACACTGGCCCAGCCGCTGCTCACTACCGATCCGAGCGCGCTGGCCTGCAGCACATCCGGGCCCGGAACCATCCCGCCGCCTGGTTCTGTCACGCCGCCGGGATCCGTCCCGCCGCCGCGCTGGTAATCCGGGCCGACCGCTGGCATGTCCCGCCGCTGCTGCCGCTAAGCCACGGATCCAGCCGCCGGCTGATCCGTGCCGCAGTACTTGCACTTGGTCGCGGCGGCGGGCAAGTCGCTCGACAGGCAGGCGGGGCACGTCTTGACTGCTGGCGGGTCGCCGAAAACTGTCACGCCGCGGCGGGCCGAGATCACCTTGTAGGGCACGACGATGGCGAAGTAGACGACCGCCATGAAGATGATGAAGTAGATGATGGCTGAGATAACCGAACCAATGTTCAGGAACGTCGTCTTGTTGCCGGCAGACCCCAGTTGCCAGCCAAGGCCAATCGAGTGATTGCCCTCGGCCCGCGCGATGATCGGGTTGATGACATTCGTCGTGAAGGCGCTCACCAGCGTGCTGAACGCGAGCGCGACGATCAGGCCGACTGCGACCACGATCACGTCGCCTCTTAACAGGAAGTTCTTGAACCCTCGCACGATCGTCCCTCCCATGCTTGATTCCGGCGTTAGCCGACACTGCATCACAGACGTCACTCAGGACGCAATGCTGCCGGGGTGTGGCATTATCCGGGCAAGGATCGGCAGCGGAGAGGTGCGACATGGACGTTCGCGAGGCGCTCTACACCACCAGGGCAATGCGGCGCGTGCGGCCCGACCCCATTCCGGAAGACGTCCAAGCCCGCATCCTGGATGCCGCCATCCGGGCGCCGAGCGGCGGCAACTCGCAGAACTGGCGCTTCCTGCTGGTCGATGACCCGGCGCTGAAGGCGAAGCTGGGGCCGCTGTACCGGGACGCGATCGGCACCCTGTGGGAGAGCTTCTACCGCGAGAGGCTGGAACGCGCCAGATCAACGCCGGACGCCCCAGAAAGCTCCTCGCTGCTGCGAGTGCAGGCGTCGGCTCAGCACCTCGCCGATCACTTCGAGGACGTGCCGCTGTTCCTGATCGCATTTACCCGCGGCGATAGCAGCGGCGGCTCGATCTTCCCGGCTGTGTGGAGTGCTCAGCTGGCGGCCCGGGCCGAGGGTGTCGGCAGCGCGCTGACCTCGGTGCTGGGAATCTTCCACGGCGACCAGTCGATGGAGATCCTCGGCGTGCCACCCGGCAAGGGCTGGACGATGGCGTGCCTGGTGTCGTTCGGCTACCCGACAGGTCGCTGGGGCGTGGCGCCACGACGGCCGGTACACGAGGTGGCGTACCGCAATAGCTGGGGAACGGCGGTTGGCTTCGAGGTCAGTGAGCCACTCTGGTCGCCGTGACCGTGCGGAGGTGCAATCCGTCCGGCCCGGAGCGATGATGAGCTGTGACGTTCGGGCCTGGCGGTAGCGATGGCCGTCAGCGCGACCGCGTCGAGTATGTAGAGTTCGGCAGCCCGCGTAAGCACGGGCGCGGCTGGCCAACGCGGTTCGTGCTTATCTGCCTGGTGATCGTCGCCGGCGTTATCGTGGCCGGCCGGTCATTCCAATGGCACGGCACGGTCGCGCCGGCGCCGCAGCCGGCCCCGCTACCGCCGGTCGGGGTCGTCGACGTCGGCCATCGGCTGCTCGGCGTGACCGCAGGCTGGGAACTGTTCGGCCTGGATCAAAGCGACGTCATCGCGATCCAGTTCGCGCGCGGCAGGATCGTCCGCACCGCGCTCCCTCCCCCGGTGGGCAGCGGACCGGTGTCCTTCCTCGCTGGTCCACGCGCCACGATCATCCGGCCGCTGGATAATGCGCCCGGCTACCTGGTGCCAGCTGGCGATCAGGCCCGACCGCTGACCGGGACGCTGGCTGCCGGCGATTTGCTGCTGCCCGGACCCACGCCATCGCAGGAATGGGTGGTCGGCGGCAGTTCCAGCTCGCTGTCGCTGGTGACCGCGGCGGGCCATGCGACCAGCGTGCACATCACGCTTCCGGCCTCGGCCTGGGCGGTGCAGTCGGCGATGTCGGATGGCCGGGGCGGAGTCCTGGTGTCGAGCATCAGCGGAGCTCAGTACGACGCTGTCCCGGGATCGTTGCGGCGAGTCGGCGCGATCCTGGCGGCGGTCGGCCCGAAACGCTGGCTCGGCATTAGCTGCCGTTGGACGCGCTGCCGCAACATCGTCATCAACCCGGCAACCGGCGTTCGACGTGTCCTGCCCGGCCCAGCACTGAAGCTTCTTACCTGGCCATGGCCATACGAGGCGGGTGCGGTCGCTCCCAACGGCTCAGCTGCCGTGGTCGTGGTGGCAAGCAGCGGGGACTCGGTCGCGCTTGACTTCATTAACCTCACCTCAGGCGCCGTCAGCAGGATCCCGGTGCCGGTCAACCAGAACTCGTCGAGCGAGACGCTGGTCTGGTCGCCCGACAGCCAGTGGCTATTCGCCCTCAGCGCAGACGGCAAGCTGCTTGCGGTGAACGCGCGCAGCCACCGAGTGCACAGTCTCGGGGTTTCGCTCCCCCGCTTCACCCAGCTGGCGGTCGGCCCCGCGAGCTAATCAAGCCGTCACGCGGCGCTCGCGCAGGATGGCGACTCCCTCGCCGTCGAGTTCATCGCAATAGGGCGCGCGGCCGGCCATGGCCATAACCAGCGCCAAGGTGGTCCCGGACACCCGTGGCCCGACACCGGCGGTGAAAGGCCCGTCGGTGGCAGTCAGCCAGAGTCCGCGGATGCGCCGTTTGGTGAGGACAGGCAGATCAGAGCCCTGGTAGTAGTCGGCCACTGTGCTCAAAGTGGTGACGGGATAGTCGCGCTCGATGCCGAGCGGCCAGCGGATGTCCTCGCCATGCACGATGGTTTCGCCGAGCATCGCCACGATCGGAACCGGCGGCTTGGCCGTGCTGGTGGTCGCCCGGCGGAATTGCGCGAGCGTCTCGGCCGGGGCGGCGCCCATGTGCTCGGCCAGCCGCATGGCGACCTGCCGGTCGAAGTCGAAGCGGCAGCGGAGCACACCCGCCATCCAACGGACCGGGTTGAGGCTAGCCCCGGCGGTCAGGTGCGCGAGCACCTCGCGAACAGTGAACTGGTCACACAGCGACTGGCTTGCCCACTGCTGCTCGGTCAGCTCCGCGAGGTCGGCGGCCAATGCAGCCCGCTCGGCGTGGATCAGCGACCAGGTGCTCATCAGCAGCCTCCTAGGCTAGGCCGGTACCCGGACAACGAGGGCGCCCGGCCATACCGCAACCGTCAGCGACCGGCTGGGAGCGATGATCTCGCCATCCACCTGACGCGGCAGCTGAGCGTCGGCCTGGATCTCGACCTTGCGGGCTTGATGTCGTTCAATAAGCGAATCATCCTGCCGGCTGCCCGCGACAACCCGCAGGCCCACCCGGACCCAGCCGAGCGGTCCTGTGGGCGCGAGGATGACAACATCCAGCAGCCCGTCATCGAGGCGCGCGTCGGGCATGATCGGGAACCCGCCTGGCAGCCCACCTGAATTCCCGACCGTGACCGACCTTGCTCGCCGGCTCTGCGTTGCGTTGCCATCGAGGCGCACGGTGAAGGTGGCCCCTCGCCGCAGCACCTGCACTGCCGCTGCTCCTGCATAGGCCGGCCAGCCCGCTAGTTTCTTGGCCGCATCTGGCGTCGCGCCCACGACGGCGGCGTCCAGCCCGATTCCCGCCATCGCTACGAATACTGTGCCATCGGCCGTTGCAAGGTCCACGCGCCTGTTCTGACCGCCAAACCCGGCCCGGAGCGCTGCATCCAGGCCGGCCGGAATTCCCAGCGCTCGAGCTGTCAGGTTCGCCGATCCGACCGGGACGATAGCCAGCGGTACTGACGTTCCTGCTAGCGCCCGTGCACACGCAGTAACTGTCCCGTCGCCGCCGACACACACGATGAGCTCGGCGCCAGCCTCGACGGCTCCCCGCGTGAGGCCATCGCCCGGATCAGCTGCGGATGTTAGGAGGACACGAGGGGGCCGCCAGCCATACGCGGCGGCCGCCTGCGCGCACTGATGTCGCAAGCGGTCTACGCCACGCATCCGAGTCGGGTTCACCACCACGGCGGCGAGCCCACCACCCGCCGCCGAACCAGCCGGCCTCATTCCCAGAATGGCCGGAGCTCGTTCATTGGCCCTCCAGTTCGCCACGGCGACTCAGACTGCATTCAGATCGCGAAGTGCGGGAATCGAAAGTCGTGCCGGCCGAGACCGCGTTATCCGCCGAAACCGTGTTATCCCATCGGGCCGGATCGTACCCGCCAGTCGTGCTTGGCGTGCCTGGCGGGCCAGCCGCAGTGCGGCGGCGTGGTCGCGCGCCTCCTTCAGCTGTACGTCGGCGAGCTGCTGGATCATCATCGGATGCAGTTGCATTGCTTTCTCCTCGGTTCGCATTTGCTGTGGTCGCCCGCCCTTCTGGGCCGGTCACCATCACGACGAACCGGGATCGCCTGAACGGACACTTGTTGATCTGCGTTCAGGATGCCTAGGCACCTTTAGCGATCGAAAGTGCGCCGCAAAGGCCGCAATCCGGACGCGGTTTTGACATTTTCGGTCGCCCTAGGCTGGAGCGTGACGTTTTCGGTCGCCATAGGGATGGAACGTGTGCGGCGATCGACGGCGCCGCGGTTACTTGAGGATGTCGGCAAGCAGCTGCTGTGCCTCTGACTGGATCCGGGCCAGGTGGGCGGATCCGCGGAAGGACTCGGCGTACAGCTTGTAGACGTCCTCGGTGCCGGATGGGCGAGCGGCGAACCAGCCTGACTCGGTGACGACCTTGATCCCGCCCAACGGCTGACCATTGCCTGGCGCGGTGGTAAGGCGCGCCAGAACGGGCTCACCAGCCAGCTCATCGGCGCCGAACTGCTCGGGCGACAGCTTGGCCAGCACTTCCTTCTGCTCGCGGCTGGCCGGCGCATCGATCCTGGCATAAGCCGGATCACCAAGCCGGCCCGCGATCGAGCGGTAGCGCACGCTCGGCGTACTCCCGGTCACCGCGATGATCTCCGAGGCAAGCAGGTCGAGGATGATCCCGTCCTTGTCGGTGGTCCACACCCGGCCGTCTCGCCGCAGGAACGAGGCGCCCGCGCTCTCCTCGCCCCCGAAGGCGACGCTGCCATCGAGCAGCCCGGGCACAAACCACTTGAACCCGACCGGCACCTCGACAAGCCGCCGGCCGCAGTCGTCGGCGACCCGGTCGATGACCGACGAGCTGACCATGGTCTTGCCGACAGCGGCTGCCTCGGGCCAGCCATCCCGGTGCCGGTACAGGTAATCGATGGCCGCGGCCAGGTAATGGTTGGGGTTCATCAGCCCGGCGTCCGGCGTCACGATGCCATGCCGGTCGGCGTCGGTGTCGTTACCGGTCGCGATTGCGAAGTCAGTCCGCCGCCCGATCAGCGATGCCATTGCGCTCGGCGACGAGCAGTCCATCCGGATCCGCCCGTCCCAGTCCAGCGTCATGAACCTGAAGGTCGGGTCGACGACCGGGTTCACCACGGTTAGCTCGAGCTCATACCGCTCGGCGATCTCGCCCCAGTAGGCGACGCTGGCGCCGCCGAGCGGGTCTGCCCCGATCCGCACCCGCGCGGCCCGGATCGCCTCCAGGTCGACCACTGCCGGCAGCGCCGCCACGTACTCGCCGAGGAAGTCGAACCGGCCGGCCAGCCGCCGCGCGGCGGCCACCGGCACCCGGCGCACCTCACGCAAGCCACCCGCCAGCAGTTCGTTCGCGCGCTCCTGAATCGCCGAGGTGATCTGCGAGCCCGCCGGACCGCCGTCGGGCGGGTTGTACTTGAACCCGCCATCCTCGGGCGGGTTGTGCGACGGCGTGACCACAATGCCGTCGGCCAGCCCGACAACCCGGCCGTCGTTGTACGACAGGATTGCGCGCGACAGCCCCGGAGTGGGCGTGTAGCCATCCCGGCTGTCGATCAGGATCTCCGCGTCGTTCGCGGCCAGCACCTCGAGCGCGGTGACCATAGCCGGCTCGGACAGGGCATGCGTATCCCGGCCGAGGAAGATCGGCCCGTTGATGCCAGCCGCGGCCCGGTGCTCGCAGATCGCCTGGGTCGTAGCGGCAATGTGGTCTTCGTTGAACGACAGCCGAAGGGCGCTGCCGCGGTGCCCTGAGGTACCGAAAGACACCTGCTGAGACGGCTCAGCCGGATCGGGATGCTCGCTGAAGTACGCCGTCACCAGCCTGGCCACGTCAACCAGGTCCGCGTCCGTGGCCGGCTGACCCGCCCGCTCGTCCATCAGCGCCCTAGCCCCTTAGCTAGCCGGTCCCTAGCTCGTCGGTGAGTACCCGGCTTTCTCCTGCACCGGCATGACGTCCGGAAGTTCAAGTGCCCCGGCTGACAGTTCGTAACCGGCACGCCGGGCCAGATCTGCGTAGACCGCCGAGCAATCGGCCTTGACTATCGCCTCCAGCTCGGCATACCGGTCGGCGACCGGCGCCTCCCCGGCAGCGCCAGCCCCGGCAGCGCCAGCCCCGGCAGCGCCAGCGCCGGCAGCGCCAGCGCCGGCAGCCGCAGCACTCGCAGTCATAGGAGGCTCGGAGTAGTCGAAGTAATACTTCAGCTTGGCCTCGGTACCCGATGGCCGCACCACGATGCGGTAATGGTTGCTGACCAGCTCCAGCACGTCGCGCGAGGCGCGCTCCCCCTCGGTAAGCTCCGCCCCGCTGGTGCCGTCGACCAGGAAATCGTGCCGCACCGTAACCGGCTCGCTACCGAGCCGCTCGAGCGGTTCCGCACGCATCGAGCGCATCACGGCCTTGATCGTCTCCGCGCCATCGGCTCCGAGCAGCACTAGCGAACGGCCGTACTCGATGTGCACGCCCGTCGCCGCGTACACCTGCATGAGGTAGTCCCACAGCGTCCGCCCGGTGCTGCGCATCAGCGCGTGCAGGTGGGCGATGATGTACCCGCCCGACGCCGCGTCCTTGTCCCGCAGATCAGTCGTGGTGAGGTAGCCGTGGCTCTCCTCCGAGGCCAGCACCAACGGCACCGGCCCGTCAGTCTCCGCTTCGAGCACGTCGAGCAGCTGGCCGACAAACTTGAAGCCGATCATCAGCTCGTCAGTAACGTCAACACCGGACGACAGCCCTCCGATCGCGCGCAGCACCCGGCTGGTCGCAACCGTCGTGATCAGGTGGCCAGAAAGGCGCGGCCCGGCGGGATCGGCGATCAGGAAGTAGGCGATGATCGCGCCGATCTGGTTCCCGGTCAGGTGCCGCCACGATCCGTCGGCAAGCTTGACCTCGACGCCGAGCCGGTCCGCGTCTGGATCGGTCGACAGCACAAGCTCGGCATCGACCGTTGCCGCATACTCAACCGCCGGGTCGGTGACGCCCGGGATCTCCGGGTTCGGCGAGCGCAGCGGGATCGGCGCGAACGAGCCGTCCGGGTACTGGTCGCGCGGCGTGTGCACCTGGTAACCGGCACCGGCCAGGGTCTCCCCGACATTGGCCAGGCCGGTACCGCACAGCGGCGTGTACACCAGCGGCACCGTGCCGCGAACCTGCGCCGACCGGCCGCAGATCGCCGCGTCCCGGCTGACGTACATGTCGATGTACTGACGGTGCACCTCGCCGGGCATCTCGGCGGCCGCGCCCAGGTGCCTGGCGACCAGTTCCTCGATCTTCGGGTCGAGCGTGACCTGTTCCACCGCACGGGACAGTGTCGAGTCGTCCGGCGGGCAGTACTGGCCGCCGGTCGGGGTGTAGACCTTGAAGCCGTTGTCGTCCGGGTGATTGTGCGACGCCGACACATTCAGCCCGCCAGCCGCCGCCAGGGCCCGGATCGCGAACGACAGCTCCGGCGTCGGCATGTAGCCGTCCGGGTCCTTGGGCGCGGTCAGGTAGGTGTCGTAGCCGTACACCGCGTAAAGCTGGCAGGCCAGCAGGGCCAGGCTGCGCGAGCTGGTGCCCAGCAGCGACCAGTCATCTCCCATGAAGGTGTGCAGCTTGTTGATGTCACTGAACAGCCGGGTGTCGTTTGCGATGACGACTGTCTTGTTGGCGTCTGGCTTGCTCGAGTCGGGGTTCCCGGCCGTCCGCCGAAGGAACTCGCAATGCCCGGCAACCGTCAGCGCCAGGGTCCGCGGGTTAATCCGGTTAGGCCCGATGCCAACCCGGCCGCGCCTGCCCCCGGTTCCGAATGGGATATCGCACCGAAACGAGTCGACAATGAGTCCGAGCGGCGCCCGCTCGGCGAATCGCCGCAGCTCAACGCCGTTGACGAAGGGCTGATCGGCCGACAGCCAATGGCCCAGCGTCGCTGCCGCGGCCGCGCCTCCGTTCGGCTGGGCGGCTATTTCGGTCAGGCGCTCGTTGAACTCGGAACCAGTCATGTTTCTCCGCAGACTGAGTCGCAGCAGTAGGGAACCAACCTTATGCGGGAACGGGCAGCCACCCGCTGTCGGCCTAGAGACCGGCCGCGGCCGCGCGGGGGCAGGCTGGGCCGACCACGGGTTACCTCGTTCCCTTGGGTAAAGGTAGTCAATATCCGGGCACTGAGGGCCAACGCACGCAAATCGTAATGGAGTCGTCCTCGGCTTCCCAGGAGTGGCCGACGCCGCCGAACACGACATACGCGCCGGGCCGGTCCAGGACGACGCTGTGATCCGGCAGCTCGACCCGGAAGCGGCCGCTGACCAGGAAGATGGCTGCGGTCCGCGTTTCGCCAGTCACCCAGTGCGCACGCTTGTCGCCCCGCGGATGGACGCCCCACTTGATCTCGACGTCGCTGCTGTGCCGCGGATCGCCGGGAGGCATGAAGTGGCCGAGCAGCCAGCCGCGATGGGCCGGAGCGTCGGCGTCCGCATACCCCGAGTAGATGCGCCGCGAATCGGTCACCTCAGCCATGCCCGGTCACGTTAGCCGGCCTGCCTACCTCGGATCGGCTAGCGTGCTACTGGTGACGGACCTGATTACCTCCGGAGACAAGGTCTACTTCGCCGAGCGCGGTGAGACGAAGGCCGACCTGGCCGAGCACTACCTCCGCGTCGCCAAGCCGCTGATGCGCGCCATGGGCGGGCGCCCGGTGCTCCTGCAGCGGTTCCCGGAGGGAGCAAGCGGACCGTCGTTCTTCCAGAAGCGGGTGCCGAAGAACAAGCCGTCCTGGCTGCAGACCACGACAGTCGCGACACCGAACGGAACCACATCCGAGGCCCTGGTCGCTGCCGACATCGACCATGTGCTGTGGGCGGTCAACCTGGGTTGCCTCGGCTTCCACGTATGGCCTTACCTGGCGGCAGATCCCGCCCACACCGACGAGCTGCGGATCGACCTGGATCCGACGCCCGGCGTCGACTTCAGCCACATCCAGCGAGCCGCAGCCGAACTGCGCGTGCTGCTGACCGAGTCTGGCGTGACTGGTTACCCGAAGACCACCGGCAACCGCGGCCTGCACGTCTACATCCGGCTCCAGCCGCGCTGGGATTCCTATCACGTTCGCAGCGCCGCCGTCGCGATCGGGCGGGAGCTGGAGCGACGCAGGCCGGACCTGATCACCGCCGCCTGGTGGAAGGAAGAGCGCGGTCAGCGGGTGTTCATCGACTTCAATCAGAACGCGCCGCACAAGACGGTCTTCGGCGCCTGGTCCGTGCGGGCGAGGCCAGGCGCACAGGTTTCGACGCCAGTGAGCTGGGATGAGATCAGCGAGATCCACCCAGACCAGTTCACGATCGCGTCGCTGCCAGCCCGGCTCGATGCGGTTGGCGATCCATGGCTGGGCATGAACGATGAGCCGCAGTCCCTGGAGCCGTTCCTGGCGATGAATGAGCGCGACCTCGCAGCCGGGCTGATGGACGCGCCCTGGCCGCCGGTCTATCCGAAGCAGCCAGGAGAGCCGCCGCGGGTCGCGCCCAGCCGAGCTAAGAAAGCGTGATCCGCGCCGAGGGCTCCATGATCGATGCCGATTTACTGCGCGGCTACAGCAGCAGCAGCTCCACACCCATGGGCGCCGACGAGTGCTTGTTCCGCGAGCTCAGGCTCGGCCGAAGGCGATGCCCGGATCCGGCAGGGTGCTGCGCAGCGTCAAGATCTGCGTCACCGTGGCCAGGAACGTCGAGGAGCCGAGGGTAGCGCTGGTCAACCCGGCTTCCAGTCCCGCCTGAGCGTCCTCACCCTCGGTCAGTGTCTGCGCCGCGGACAGGATCAGCTGCATGCCAGCTTCCGCCGCCAGCAAGGACCGGGTCTGGATCGATCCGATCGAGTTGAGTGCGCCAGCGCCGATCGCGTCGGTGATCGTCACGCCCGTGAAGCCCAGCCGGCGCCGCAGCTGGCCTTGCACGATGACGGTGGACAGGCCTGCCGGCCGCGCCGAGCCGAGGTTCGGGTATTTCGCCCAGGACACCAGCACCAGCTTGACTCCGGCGGCGATAGCGGCCTGATAAGGGAGCTCATCGACGCTTTGCAGAGTCGCCTTGGAGAGGGTAATCGTGACTGGCCCGGTGTCAGTGTCCTGGCTCGCGGTCGCAGCGCCAAGGCCGGGGAAGTGCTTCGCCGTCGCCGCCACGCCGGTGGCCTGCTGTGCGGTGATGAACAGCGATCCCAGCCTCGACACCGTCACGGGATTCATGCTGTAGGAGCGCTGGAACTGGTCGTCGAAGTCGCCCGCAGCACGGAACACGTCGAGCACTGGCGCCAGGTTGACGTTCAGGCCGAAGCTGAGCAGGTTCTCCCCGGCGCCCTGACCGGCCGCCGTCGCCGCCGCTGCCCGCTCTGCTGCGGTGGGGAGAGAGCCGATGGTCTTCTCCGAATCCACCGGAGCTCCGGGCAGGCGTCTTACCTCACCGCCTTCCTGGTCCACCATGAGCAACAGCGGGAAGTTGTGTGCCGGGTTCTGCGCCAGGCTGTTATTGGCAACGAGCTTGGCGACGGCGGCAGTGAACTGGGCGGCGTTTTCGAAGTTCGAGCCGAAGAAGATGACGCCGCCAACCTCACCGTGCCGGATCAGCTTGAGCAGTGCTGACGGCGGCGAGAAGCCGGAATAGCTGTAGATGACCCGCTGACCCGCCAGCTGGGCCGGCGACAGCGTCCCGGCGAGCGCTGCCTCCGGACTCTGAGCGACAGCCGGCGCTGCCGCGGCCTTGCGGACGCTGGTGACGGAAGCTAGGGCGTTCCGGCGCTCGGAGCCGGAACTCGATGCTGGTCGCTGCGTTTCTGAGTGCGACGTTCCGGCCACCGGGCCGCCGCCTGCATTCGCCGCGAGCACAACTGCGATGGTGGCGGCCGCACAAAGGCTGCCGATTCTGAGCCAATGCTGCTGGCGCAACACGAGGATCGCCTCTTAGAACTTCGTCTTTGGCTGTGTCAACGGACCGGGGCACCGCGCGTATACCCGGCCCTCCGTCCGCCGACACCCCGTCAAGCAGGCAACCAATGCAAATTTTCGTTTCGCGCTTGCCTATCCGGCGGCCGGATCCCGGGTCCATCCGCGCATCGTCCTGGTCACCTCGATGAATGGCGAGGCCTGCAAGAATGCCGATCCTCGTCATAGCTCTGACCGGTTCCATCGCGCCCTTCGAGGTAGGTGTAGGCAAGCAAGCGATCGACATGCGCCAGCCGCAGCCACTCGGAAGCCCGGCCGAGCAGCCAGGTGGCGACACCGCGGCGGCGATATTTCTCGGCCACGCAGAGGTTGCCGATGTCGGCCCAGCCGCCATGGCGCGCAACTCGCTCGCCATCGTCGCGAAGCTCTACTTCGATGTAGCCGATGACCTCCTCGCCCAGGACTGCGGACAGCCGCGTCCCGTTGAGTCCGACCGACCGGCGGATGGCCAGCCCGGCGATCGGGGTGTCCGGAGGGCGTCGTAGATCCTCGACACAAGCCAGGAACACGATCTCGGTGTGGCCGGCGTGGGTGAAGCCCGCGCGCTGGTAGAGCGCGCGGATGTGCGGCCACTGCTCGGGCACTCCATACACTCCGGGCACAGGCAGGTCCCCCGAGGCGCTTTGGCTCCTCGCGCCCCAGTCCTCGAGCTGGCCGATGCAGGCGGCCATGAGCTTCTCCGCAGCCTCCGTCGCGTCGGTCCAGAACGGCGAGCTGATCCTGGGGCCCTCGGGCCAGAACAACAGCCAGCTGATCTCGCAAGTATTCCGGTACTCCGGGCCGACGCGCTCATCACCGGCATAGCGCAGCAGGTGCGCTGCCGCGACAACGCGGTCATTCTGCTCGGCCACCAGCGTCATGCGCTCGGTCACCCAGGGGTCCACGATGAACTCGCCAGGCTGGCGCTCTAGCTCGCTTAGCACTGCGGCGACGGACACGCTCAGACCGGGCACAACAGCGGCAGCGTGCCCGTTGACGAGCGCTGTCAGCTGCTGCCGGTCGGCTCGGCGGAACGGGCGGATCTCAACCGACGGCATGGGCAGGCCTCCTCGACATAAGCACGCGAAGTCGGAGACGAAAGGCCCGCTACCAGTGCGGTACGAATCGGACTATAGCACGAGCCGAGCAGGCGGATTTCGGCTCGACGTACCCCGTCTCGGCGCTGGTAGTTTGAAACCGATGGCTCAGACAACCGAGGGAAAGGACGCCGGGATGGATGGAACGCTAGCCGCTGCTGACCTGGAGCTGCTGCGTAAGGATTTCTCGACCAACCCGGCTTACCGGCTCGCTCAGAACGCGGTGACTCGCGTCACGGTCGATGACATTGCGATCAACCGCGAGATCATCAACAACATCGACCACTCCTTGTCCACCCACCTGGACGACTGGAAGGTCACCAACCAGGAGCGCAGCGGACGCTGCTGGCTCTTCGCCGGGCTGAACCTGCTCCGGGTCGGCGTCATGCGCAAGACCGGGCTCAAGGACTTCGAGTTCTCCCAGAACCACGCGATGTTCTGGGACAAGATCGAGCGCGCCAATTACTTCCTCGAGGCCATCATCGAGACTGCCGACCGCGACCTGGACGACAGGACCGTCGCGTTCCTGCTCGAGTCGGTTGCGAGCGACGGCGGGCAGTGGAACATGTTCGCGGCCATCGTGGCTAAGCATGGCCTGGTGCCGAAAGGCTACATGCCCGAGACCCAGAGCTCGTCCAACACCGCACGGATGAACTCGGTGTTGCGATACCAGCTTCGACAGGGAACGAGGCAGGTACGAGCCGCGGCGGCCGAGAGCATCGAGGCCGCCAGGGCAGTCAAGGCCGAGGTTCTTCAGGTCATCTACCGGGTGCTGTGCATCCATCTCGGCACTCCGCCGGAGCGGTTCGACTGGCAGTGGACCGACAAGGACAAGCAGTTCCACCGTGATGGCGTTCTCACCCCGCAGGAGTTCGCGGCCAAGTACGTGGACCTCCCGCTTGACGACTATGTGTGCCTGGTCCATGACCCGCGTCCGTCGAGCCCGGTCGGTCGCACCTTTACTGTCGAGTACCTCGGGAACGTGCTGGGCGGCCCGCCGGTCACCTACCTGAACGTGGACATGTCGGTGATAAAGGACATCACTGCGACGACGCTTCAGGGCGGTGAGCCAGTCTGGTTCGGCTGCGATGTCG
>Ga0335073_10005341_pt1 | contig 18032 bp, 11 predicted proteins | sample Lox_Sample_22_FD_207093 | JGI IMG/M metagenome (GOLD analysis project Ga0335073, IMG submission 207093) | Soil microbial communities from Loxahatchee National Wildlife Refuge, Florida, United States - Lox_Sample_2.2 | ecosystem: Environmental > Terrestrial > Soil > Wetlands | place: USA...
TCTGACGTCGGCTCCGCTCCGGCCGTCGGCGTGTATGCCGTGGTGGTGGTGTGCCCGTCCGCGTCGGTGGAGGTGAGGACGCGGCCGTACTCGTCGTAGGTGGCGGCGGACTCGGTGGTGAAAACCTCCGCTGTTCCGCTGAATGAGGTGGCCTTCTTCGTCATCGTGACGTTGCCGGCCGATGGCGGCGTGCCCAGCGTGGTGGATTCGTCGTAGTAGGTCTGGGTGTCGGACACCAGCTCGGCCTTGGTCGGCGTGCCGGTCACCGGACACGAGGCGGGCGGCACCGCGGTCACGATGACCTCGGCGGCCAGGTCGAGCAGCCAGCTCGAGGTGTTGGTCGCGTACGTGGTCTGCGTGCAGGTGTCCTCGGACGCGTCCGAGGTGTCCGGCACGGAGGCCTCCACCGTGACCCGCCCGTACGAGTCGTGGGTGTAGCTGTCGTCCGCTTCGCGGTAGCCGCCGGAGGCGAGCGCGGTGAACGTCTTGGTCTCCGCCGTCCCGGTCATGTGCGCGGTCAGCGCGGGCAGCGGCGATGGCTGGGCCTGGGTCGCGGTCGCCGCGCTGCCCCACGGCACCGTGACCGCGTCGGAGACCACGCCGCCGCCGGCCCCGTCGTAGCTGACGTCTTCGAAGTCGATCCCGGCGAACTGGTCGGAGTCGGTGACGGTCTCGCCGCCGAGCGAGCTGGTCAGCGACACCGACGAAGTGCCGCCGCCGGCGTGGTAGTCGCCGTCCATTCCCTGGAAGTACGTGTCGACCGTCTTGGTCACCGGGTCCGGGGCGGTGCCAGTCTCCGTGGTGACCGTGCGGAAGCCGCGCCACTGGTCCCACGTCCGCTGGCTGGACCGGGTCATCGCGTCGTCGTCGTAATGCCAGGCCGCGCCCGTGTAGCCGTAGGTGGTGACGACGGGCGTGGTCCCGCCCGCGGTGTTGGACTGGGTCACGCCGGTGACGACGTACTTGTTGAACCAGTCCAGGACCGGGTTCGCGGCGCCCGGAGGCGTCCAGTAGTCGGGGTAGCACAGCGTGGTGTTGGCGTCGGGCGGGGGGAAGTTCCCCGACGTGCACGACGAAGGCGGCGTGTCGTAGGTGACGGTCGCGACACCGCCGGTCTCGCTGGTGACGGACGACAGCCGGAACCGGTCGATGATCGAGTAGCCGTCGTTCAGGTCCGTCGCGGTTTCGACCCGGTTGGGCAGCGAGATGCCGGCGAACTTCACCGGCGGCAGCGTGATGTGCGTGCCGTCCTCGCCGGTGCGGGTGATTGACTCCAGCCACATCGCGGGCGCGGCCGACCCGTCTCCGGTGGCCGGGTAGTCCTGGGCCAGCGCCCAGGAGTCCACCGGTTCCAGGGCCGAACCCTTCAGCGCCGAGGTGGTGATCGTGGTCAGCCGGTACCTGCTCCAGAATGTGGGGGAGGTGACGTCGCAGGACGCGCCGGAGGAGCAGGCGAGGTCCCCGGTGCTGCTGCTGGTCGGCACGTCGGTGCGGTCGGTGGCGGTGGTGAACGTCACCTCGGCGGCCGGGGTGGTCCCGTACACGCTGCCCGCGCGCAGCCCGTATTCGATTGTGGACAGAGCCCCGCCCTGTATGTAGGAGGCGGTTGCCTTGGTCCCGTTGTCGGGCGCGTAGTAGTTGGTCTCCGTGTTGTAGAAGTAGGCGATCGCGTCGCCGTGAGGGTCGGTGACGTAGTCGAGGTTCCACCGCCACGCTTGCTGGCAGTGTGAGTCGGCGAACGTCGCGTTGTAGCACGGCTGACCGGGCGCGGTGGCGTACACCGGCGCCGTCCACGCGCTGTCGGTCGTGGCGTCACCGGACGCGTAGCCGGGCACCTGGTTCAGGCCGAAGTAGTATCTGGTCCCGTCCGGCGTGGCGACCACCCAGTAGTCGTCGTCATGGGTGCCGTTGCCGCCGGAGCCGGTCTCGTAGCTGATCTTGTCCCCGTTGTCGGCCTCGGCGTGCCAGCCGGCCGAGGGGTCGTCCACCAGCGTCGTGGTCGACCCGCCCAGCGACAGCGTGGTGTCGTCGTCGCTGGACCAGCACAGGTCGCCGGTCTGGGTCGGGCCGGCCGGGTTCTGCTGGCACGACTGGTAGTCCCGCTCGATGAAGCCCGATTCGTAATCCCAGCCGTCGCCGAGCCAGGACGCCTGGTCGTTCGTCGATGACGTCAGGCCATCGACCGCCTGGGAGTTGTAGTCGAGGCTGACCTGCGGCGCCAGGCCGCCCGGCACCGGCGGCACCTGGATCGGGTAGGAGTACGTGAACGCGCCGGACTGGTCGCCCGCGGACCAGGTGCCAGCCTCCGACAGCGGCGTCGCCGTGTAGTCGCCCCCCGACCCCGACGCCGATGTCGTCGCCGCCACGACCGCGCTCGCGGATGCGGGCAGCGCGACATTCGCGGACAGCGAGTCCGTGCCCGCATCGTTGGCCGACTTCAGCGGCGTCTGCTTACGGCACGCCGTCACGCCGGGCGTGGTCAGCGCGCAGGCGGGGAGTTCCACGAGGCGCAGCCGGCCGGCGTAGCCGCCGCCGTCGGCGAACGCGAACGACCGGTAATCCAGGCTCACATGGGAGACGCCCCGCGCCGTTCCGGAAACTGAAAAGATCACGCCGCTGATGCCCGCCGCCTCGGCCGCCTGGCGGGACCCCATGTCCACCTTGGCTGGTCCCGACGCGGTGACCGCGTCGGATGCGGTCCCGGTCGCGGGCCAGCTCGTCGCGGGCCGCTGCCAGGCGGGCATCGCCGGGACCTTCACCGGGTGCGACGGCACCGCGTGCACCGGAACCGGCTTGGCGGCGGCGACCGGGCGGAGCTTGTTCGGTGACGGGCGGGAGGCGGCGACGGCAGGCGGCGGCGCCACCAGCACCATTCCCGTCAGCGTCGCGGCCAGCAGGACGGCGATGCCGCCACCCGCCGCGGGCCGCCGGAGCCGCGGGGCGGGACGCCTGACAACACGGGTTTTCCAGTTCATTGCGGTGCCGCCCTTCAGCTGCCCGGCGTGATGTTCGGCGTCAGCTGGCAACCCGTGCCGGGGGCGAGGACTGCCTTGGCCAGCTGGGCGTACCCGCCGTCGGCGCCGAGGGTGAGGTTCACGTGGTCGGCCGTGCCGTACCCGGACGCCAGCGCCTCGGGGCTGGCGTGGTCGCTCACGGCGGCGTCGAACGCGGCGTAGCAGTTCGGCGCGGCGCCGTCGCTGTCGATGAAGGAGTTGACGTCGGTGGTCCGGGCCGTGTCGACCGCGGCGGTGCAGGAATCGCCGGCGGTGGAGTTCGAGTAACCAGAGCACGGCGTGAGATCGCCGGTGATCACGCTGATCCCGAACGCCGAGAGCTGATCGTCCAGGAGCGTGTAGGCGTCCTCCAGGCTGGTCGCCCCCGTCGCCGAGCCCGCCTGCCGCAGCACGTCCTCCAGTCCCTCGTCGAGCACCACCGTGCCCACGTCCGGTTCGGCCAGGATGTCGGCGTCAACGCGGGCCAGCAGGCTGACCCCGCCGCCGGATGCGCCGTCGGCAAGCACCTGGTTGGCCTGGATCCCGGCGTCCACCACGCCGTAGCCGGTCAGCCCGCTGGTGGCGCTCGTGCCCGTCAGGGACGGCAGCAGTCCGGCCAGCTGCCCGGCGACCCGCTGGCTGGGTATGTCCAGCGCGTCGGACTCGGCGCTGGAGCTGTAGCCGTCGATGACGTTGTCTCCGGCCACCACCACGGTCGGCGCGCCCGGGCTGCTGTATCCGGTCGCCGCGGAGGACTCCGCGGGGGTGGTGACGTCCACGGCGGTCAGCACCGGGACGGCGCCGATGGCATCGCCGCCCGGGCCGGTGAACGGCGTCCCCGACGTGTCCTCGGTCTCGTTCGGTGTGCTCGGTGAGCTAGACCACGCCAGGCCGCCGCTCGCCCAGGAGTTCAGCGGCACCACCGGCAGCGACGAGTTCTCGACCCAGATGCTGATCAGCAGGCCGGTGCCGGGTTTGATCGCGAACGGCAGCGACAGCGGGTCGCTGAAGACATCACCGCCCTCCGGGATCGTGACCGAGCCCGACCCCCCGAAGGTGAGCGGCACCGGCGTCTGCGCCGGGATCGCGCCGTAGTACCTGTCCGCGATCGTGGCCGCGCCGATCACCAGCGGCCCGGTGCCGTCTTCCGACAGGAAGCCGGGGTCGGACAGCTTGATCCGCACATCGGCCCCGGCCGCCGCGCCGATGCCAGGCGAGACCAGCAGCCGGTAGGTGAAGTCCCCGGCCGGTGACGAGCGCTCGTAGGCGTCCTCGATCGGGGACTCGAACGTGCCGGTCCACGCCTGGCCGGAGGGCCCCGCCGCGGCGGTGCCGTTCACCTCGGGCGTAGTGGTCGTGGTGTCGCGCACCGCCATGCCGAAGATGTGCAGCGCCGGCTGGATCGTGGTCACGCCGCCGACCGAGGCCCCCACGTCCGGCAACGTCACCGAGGTCACCGTGCACGCCGAGTTCAGCGGCACCGCGAACGCGTAGATCTTCACGTTCTGCGCCAGCCGCCCGGTGGGGGTGTCCCAGCCCGGCAGCACCAGCGCCGCGATGCCGGACGGCCCGTTGACCCAGTCCGGCACGGTCAGCGTGTAGGGGGACTGGCTGACCGGGCAGCCGCTGGCGTAGTCGATGGTGCCCGTCGCCGGCGTGCAGGGGACGCTGGTATTGAACTGCGGGGCCCCGTCGCAGCCGCCACCGGTGACCGGCGTGCCGCCCATCACGGCGGGTGCCGTGACTTCGCCGGAGAGCACGCCGCTATCCGGGGAACCGGTCGCCACCCCGGAGACCTGCACGTCGCCGGCCGTCGACGTGGCCAGGAATACCAGCGCGCCGCCCTTGCCGCCAGCCGCCCCGGCGCCGATCGTCTGGTTCGCGGACAGCACGTTGTCCGGGCCGCTGCCAGCCGAGCCGAAGCCCGGCAGGCTGAACGTCGCCCCGTCGACCGTCACCGTCTTGCCCGGATCCCACCCCGCGGCGGACAGCTGGGCCTCGTCCAGCGACTTGCCGCCGCCGTCGCCGTTCGCGGCGCCCGAGCTCCCCGCCTGCGTGGAGATCATCGTGTTGTCAAAGGACTGCTTCGCCCCGAGCGCGGCGGCGAAGTTGGCCTGCAGGCTGGACCCGGAGGTGTACTGGACGTTCGGGTCGCCGGCGCCGGTGAAGGTCGTCGCGGCGCCCGGGGCCGCGTCGTTGGTCATCCCGGAGTCGTTGCCGCCCGCGTCCACCTCGTAGACCCACAGGTCGTGCGGCCCGGGGCCGGTCACCGGGATCGTCAGCGTGGCGCTGCCGCCGCTGATCGGGGTGCAGTGCGCCTGCGCGGCCCCGGTCGTGCAGGTCTGCGCGGCGGGGATGGCCCCGGTCGTCGGCGGCGTCTGGTCCGCCGCCCAGACGAACTCGCTGGCGGTGTCCCCGGCGGACTGCGTGATCGTGAACGACACCGAAGAGCCGACCGGCTGGGCAGCGGCCTGGCTGAAGCCGGCCGTCACCGCCGGGGCGTCCGGGTCTTGGGGGTAGACCGCGAAGTAGCACGCGGGCGACCACGGGGAGGAGTAGGGACCGTAGGTTGCCCCGGCCACACTCCCGCTGCCGGTCTCCGCCTGCGCCTGCCAGGCGATCACCGATCCGTTCGGCAGCCCGGACGTGTACGACGCGGGCAGCTGCCACGCCGCCCGGCCGCTCACGTCGTTGACCGCGGCGTCCTTCGTGGTCATCGCCGACGAGGTTGAGTAGTTCCAGTAGCGGATGTTGGCCTGCACGCTCCCGCCGTCCGGGTCGCTGTAGCCGGCCAGCAGGAAGGGGCCGTTGGTCGAGTCGGTCTTGCCAATCCGCGGCGGGTTACTGGGGCTCGTGTCGCAGTCCTGGGCGCGGACGCTCCCGCTGTCGTCGGCGGCTTCCTCCAGGCCCGACGGCGTGTTCGGGGTCTCGGTGTAGATGACCTGGAGATCCGGGTTCGTCGCGAACTGCTTGTGGTCGTCCTCGTTGGTATTGCCCGGCTCCCACAGCCGCAGCGTGATGGCGGACGCCGAGCTGATCTTCTGCAAATCGGGCTTGAGGTTAAACCCGGCCGCGACCCGGCGGCCGGTGTCCTCGACGGTGTTGCAGCTTCCGGGGTCCGGGCCGACCGTGCCAGTCGCGTTCACGTTGCCCCCGACCGGGGGCGGACCGGGCCACCCGGTGCCCGCGTTGATCGTGCCGATCCAGCTCGTCGTCACCGGCGCGGACGCGGAACACGACGAGGTGTACACCTCCTGCGCCTGGAACGACGCCGAGATCAGCACCGAATGCGATCCGAAGGTCCCCGCCGGGATCGCGACCTGGTACAGCGCGTAATCGGTGTCGTTGAACTCGCAGTTCCCGGCCTGGAAGTTGTCGTACCCGACCGGCAACGCGCTGTAGGACGAGGAGTCGTAGTGCGGTCCAGTGCAGTCCGCGCCCGACTGGACCGGGTCGTAGGCCTGTCTGCCCCCGGTGCCCGTGATCGTCGTGAACGACGGGTCGATGTAGACCGGGAACTCGGTCGTCGGCGACGTCAGCATCCGCATGTCCGGCGCCAGCGTCACCGTCGTCCCGTCCGCTGAGACCCGGGTTCCGACGCTCGCCAGCCGCGCGCCGCCCGCCGGCCCGGCCGCGGTGGACTGGGGGCCCGCCCCGGCCGCCGCCAGCCCCGCGCCGACACCCTGCGCCGCCGTGGCCGCCGAACGGAATGTCGTGGCTCCCGGCGATACGGCCGCGGAGTCCCACATCAGCGCCGGCGGCGCGACATAGGAACCGCGCCCGCGGGTCATCGTCGCGGCCAGGCCGCCGCCCGACACCGTCGTTAGCCCCGCCGTGCCCGACGTCGCCACCTTCAGCGCCAGCGTCGCCAGGCCCGGGTCGCGGGCCGCCGCCGGCGTGCGCACGACCAGTGTCTCGCTGAAGCCGCCCGATTGCGCGCTGGTCGCGGTCAGCACCAGGTCAACGCCCGGCAGCACGTTCTGGTAGGTCGCCGACGACCCGGCCACCACCGGCGCTGGCAGCGTGCCCGGCCAGGAGACGGCCAGGCTCGTCCCCGCCGCGGCGATCACCGCCACCGGGCCGGCGCCGCCGCCGGAGAACGTGACCGTGTCACCAGGAACCGCGGCCGGTGCCAGCCGACCGCCCGCGACCCGCCGCAGGGTGGTGTTCACCGGCACCCACTGGCCGCCGCTGGACTGGCCGCCGCTGGGCACCCGCACCGGCAGCACGTAGCTGGTCGCCTGCTCCGCGCCGTCCGGTTCCGCCGTCACCGTGGTCGTCGCCGTCGTCAGCGCGGGGATGCCCACCGCCTTTCCCGTCGCCTTGGCGCGCGCCGACGCGGCGGTCACGGCGGCCGCGCCAGGCGCGCCCCCGTTCGCGGCGCCCGGGCTTCCCAGCACGGCGAGATTGTGGTCAGCGGCGGGTTGTCCCGGCGACTTCCATGGCTCGCCTGGTGACGACAGTGCCTGCTTCGGCGGGCCTGCCGTCGCGGTCGCCGGGGCGGCCGACATCCCGAGCGCCACCGCCGCCATCGCCATTCCCGCCGCCAGGAGCGTGATCCTGCGCCGTCCCCGATTCGCATGCCAGCGCCCCATGGTCTCCGACCTCCCCGTCGCCGCCACCCCGGGCCCCCGCCCGGCATCAGCTAGCGGCAATCACCCTCCGCCTCCGATGTCGAAGAAACGTGAAGGGAATCTGAAATGCCTGGTGGTGGGGCGTTCGAGGAGATCGCCAGACTCGCGGCTGGCGGATCCGGCTGCTTAGGACGCCGGCGCGTAGCCGGGAAGCGTGATCGCGGTGGCGGTCCTGGTTGCGGCGCGGTTGATGAGGCCGCTGACGCCCGGCAGGTACGGGGCAAGCTTGAAGAACCGGTTGCGCTGGCGGATCTTCCCCCACGTGGCCGGCGCGAGGAAGGCGTGGCTGCCGGCCGCCTGCTTCTGCCCGCCTTCGACGTAGGGGCGCAGCCGCTGCTCGTAGCGCTGGTACGCGGTTTCATGGTCGCCGTGCGCGGCGGCGAGCTCGCCCGCGAGGACGTAGGCGGCGACGACGGCGTTGCCGGTGCCGTTGCCGCCGGGGCCCGCGGCGCACGCGGCGTCGCCGACGAGCGCCACGCGCCCCGTCGACCACCGGTCGAGGTGGATCTGGCTGGTGGTGTCGAAGTAGAAGTCGGCCGCGGCGGGCATCTCGGTCAGCAGCCGCGGGACGTGCCAGCCCGTCATGCCGGCGAACCGCTCGGCGACGATCTCCTGCTGGCGGCCCGTGTCGCGGTCGTAGTCGAGGCCCGGTGCGCTGAAGTAGAGCTGGGCGATCGCTCCGTCGCGGTCGTTCCCGGTAGCGAACATTCCGGCGGTCCGGCCGGGAGCGCTGTACAGGACGCCTTCGCGGTCGAGGCCGGCGAAGTTCGGCACGGTGAAGATCGACGCGAACATGCCGAGGTCGCTTGTGAAGCCGGCTTCGGGGCCGAAGGCCAGTCGGCGGATGGCGGAGTGCACGCCGTCGGCGCCGATGACCAGGCCGAAGGTCCTGGGGGCGGAGCGGGCGAACGTGACGTGCACGCCGTCGTCGTGCTGCTCCAGGGCGGTGACCGAGTCTCCGAAGATGTACTCGGTGTCGTTCCTGGTGGCCTGGTAGAGGATCTCGGCCAGGTCGCCGCGCAGGATCTCCACGTCGCCGGCGAAGAACACCGGCGGCACGCTGGCCACCTTCCGCCCGTCGTCGTCGACGTAGCGGAGGCTGCGCAGGTGGGTCTGCCGCGCCCGGATCTGCTCGAGCAGGCCCATGTCTTCGAGGACGCGCAGGTGTACCGCGCCGCGGAAGTCGACGGCGTAGCCGCCGCCGCGCAACTGGTCGGCCCGCTCGACGATGACCGGCCGGAACCCGCGGCGGGCCAGCCACCAGGCGAGCGCGGGGCCGGCGACGCTGGCGCCGGAGATGAGCACCTCGTTGTTTTCCATGGCTGCTACCATACAGATGTCTTATACATTTGTACAGAACGTATGTATAAAATTGCGACTAGGATGGCGCGACATGGGACACCGGGAAGACCTGCTCGTCGGCGCCGTGGCCTGCCTGCGGGAGAAGGGGTACGCGCGGACGACCGCGCGCGACGTGGTGGCGGCCTCCGGCACCAACCTCGGCTCGATCGGCTACCACTACGGCTCGCTCGAGGCGCTGCTGAACGCCGCGGTGCTGGCCGCGATCGAGGAGTGGGGCGCGCAGCTGACCAGCGTGATGCTCGCGGGGGTCGACCCGGCCGCGCCGTTCCCCAAGCGCTTCGAGCAGTACTGGGCCGCCGTCCTGGCCACCTTCGGCGAGTACCGGCAGGTCTGGGCCGCCTCGATCGACCTGTTCGGCGTCGCCGGCCGCGTCCCCGAGGTCCAGGCGGCCATCGCGGCCGGTCTCCAGGACGGCCGGATGGCGTGGGCGCAACTGCTGCACGGCATCGACCCGGAAGCCGAGCCGGCCAAGGCGCAAGCCGTCGGGTCGCTGCACCAGGCCCTGCTGTCCGGTGTCCTCGTGCAATGGGTGGTGGACCCGGACCGCGCCCCGTCCGCCAGCGACCTGGCCGCCGCGCTGCGCATCATCGCGGCGGACATGGCCCCATCCATGACGCGCAACGAACCTTGACCGGGCGGCAGGTGAAGGAATAACCCGTAGACTCCAGCCGCATCGGCGCTGGCCGGCGCGCCGCCGACCCGCCGGTTATTTGTCAGCGGGCACTTAGCCTGGATCCACCGGTCAATATCTGGTGCGGCTGTTGCTGACGTCTGGTGTTCGGGGCGTGGTTTTCCTGCCGCTGGCTGTTTCTGCGGCTTGTCCGGGTTCCTGGCTTGGGGGACGGGATTCGGCTGGCCGTGGCGGCCGTCGGGGTGCTGACCGGTTCCGGGGCTGGTCAGGCCGTGGCGGCGGGTGGTCCGCAGGCGGCGGTGAACAGGGTGAGCCATTCGTGCTGGCGGTGCCAGCCTTCGGGCAGGTGCACGGTGATGTGGCCGCGGCCGTGGCGGGCGGTGCGGGCGGCGACCGTGATGAGGTCGCGGCGGATGGTGGTGCCGCGGGCCTTGCCGTAGCGGCGGCTGGCCAGGGTCCCGGCCGCGCGCAGCAGGTTGTGCGCGATGGCGGCGCAGGTGAGCCAGGCGGCGTTGGCGGCGAACTTGCCTGAGGGCAGGTGGGCCAGCGGCCCGTCGTAGCAGCCGGCGAAGACCTGCTCGATGATGGCGTGGTCGCGGTGCTGGCCCTCGGCCTGCAAGAGTTCGAACGGGGAGTCGGTGAAGACCGCGTGGTGCCGCCAGACCGGGAACAGCCCGTCTTGCCCGGCGGTGTTCTGGTCTTTGACCCGGCGGATGATCAGCCGCCCGTCCATGGGCCGGACGGCCTCGTGCTGCCACCCGCTGGCCGGGACGCCGGCGAACGCGGTGTAGCTGGTCTCAGCGACCTCGGCTTCGGAGACCCAGCAGCCCGGCTGCTCGTCCCACAGGGCCCGCGGGTAACGGATGGGTGTCCACGCGTCATCGGGGACGGCGGCGATCGCGGCGCGGACGGCGGCGTTGCGCGGCACGGTGACCGAGAACCGGGCGCCGGCCCGCCGGATCGCGTGCAGCACCTCGGCGGCGTAATACGCCGAGTCCATCCGGACCACGATCATCCCGGTGCACCCGCAGGCCCGGGCGGTGGCTACCGCGCGGGCGGCGAAGCTGGCCGCGCCGCGTACCGAGGCGGCGTTCCCGCCGCGCAGCCTCGTGGCGGCGATCACCGGCGCGGCCAGCGGGGTGCTGATCGCCGCGGCCAGCGCGTTCAGCCCGCGGACCGCCAGCTCCTTGCCGGCGATCTTGGCGTGCCCGAACCGGGCGCCCTGCTTGCGGTAGCCGTAGACCCGCTTTTGCGTGGAATCGACATCGATGAACGCCAGCGTGCCCGCGCCGGGCAGCAGCGGCACCTGCCGGGCCAGCTCCGCCAGGAACTCCCGGTGCACCTTCTCCAGCTGCGCCACGTGCCCCCCAGGTGTAGGCGCGCAGGTGCGAGCCGAGGGTAGACGGCGCCCGGATGCCGCCGAACAGCTGGCTCATCGCGCCGTGCCGCAGCAGGTCCAGGTCATCGATGCTGTCCGCGCCGGCGGCCATCCCCGCCACCAGGCACGCCACCTTCACCGCCGGGTTCACCCCGCACGGGCCGCCCGGCCGGACATGCCGCGCCGTCAGCTCACCCAGGCCGGCCCGCTCCGCCAGCGCCATCACCGGCACCAGCCCAGCCCGCGACACCAGATTCCGATCATCGAAGGATGCGTGCGTCTTGCCCGCGGCATGCAACAATTGCACTTAACAGGTGCCCTTCCGAACTAGGCGACAGAGCTTCAGCAACTCCTATCGTCCCAGTTCAGAGGGCACCTTTCACGTTGACACGCCCCACAAGACCCTAATTGACCGGTGGATCCAGGCTTAGGGCGAGAAAGTCACGACGAAACTGGGACAAACAGGACATAAAACCGGACGATCTCGCCCTAAGTGGGGAACACTGACCCTACCACGCTGATAACAGCAAGAAGGACCAGCGCTGAGGGCGTCCCCGCGCAATCAGCGGGCGCAGCCGGCCAGCGGCCACAAGCCCCGCATAGCAGCCCCGGGCACAGCCAGCCCCGGAAAGCCAAACCAGTCCCGGCCCGGACAGGAACCACGGGCCGTTCAGAATAAAGCTCAGCATCCGCCACCGGCAGACGGCCAGTTCCCAGCCCGGCAGCCTCAAGCTTCGTGCTGAATCCGGACGAGGAGGTCTCCGGCGGGAGACCGGTGGTACAGCACGGATCGTCCGACGCGGTGGCGTTCCAGCAGCCCTGCTTCCCACAGGATCCGCAGGTGACGGCCGACGGAGCCGAGACGCTGCCCGGTGAGCGCGACCAGCTGCGTGGTGGTCGTGGGGGTGGCGAGCTGCGTGAGGATGGCCGCGCGGGCCGCGCCCAGCAACCTGTCCAGCGTCTGCGGTGTGGCGGTCCGGCCGTGCTCCGCGAGCGCGCCCGAGCACGGATACGTCAGAACGTACCGGTGCGGCTCGTCCCAGGCGACCCAGCCGGCGGTGCTCAGGGTGACCGGGACCAGCAAGAGCCGGGCGCCGCCGGAGATCTCGCGCGGTGGCCGGTCGAGCGCGTTGATCTGGAGGCGGCCGTCGCCCAGCCAGCGCATGCCGGGGCGCATGCCATCCAGTGCCTGCGTCCAGCCGCCCTGCCCGAGCCGGGTCGTGCGCGCCGCGATGTCCGCCTCGATGATCCGGCGGCGCACGGGCCAGTACGGGAGGACGGTGTTCACCCACACCCATTCGAGCAGGCTGGCGGCTTTTCGCGCTAGGTCCCGCGCGTCCCCTTCCATCGTGAGGCCGACCTCTGCCAGGTCGGCCGCGACCTTGGCGGGCGACAGGTCCGTGATGTCCCGTAGCTCGTCGGTGAAGGAGGACTCGCCGTCGGCGGCTGGCGGCACTGTGATGAGCGACGAGATCCACCGGTAGCGCGCCGTGACCCGCATGAGCGCGGGGATGGCCGGGTGCTCCTCCGCGTAGCGGAGGTAAGCGGCGCGGTGGGCATCGAGCCACTGGCGCTCGCCCGGATGCGTTGCCGTGCCGCGTTCGAGCGCGAGCAGGCTAGCGGTGGTCTCGGCGAGCGGTGAGATGACGAACCGGCTTCCGGCCAGGGTGTCGGCACTGACCTGCCACCATCCCACGACCGCCGCCGTCCTCTCGTTTCGCCTCCATGCGAAACTTTACCGGCCGCGCCGCCGCCGGCGGGAAGCTTGGGCCTCGTGCAGACCTACCGCGAACTGTTCCGGGTCCCGGGGTTCACCTCGCTGTTCGTCGCCTCGTCGGCCAGGACCGCGGCGTCGACGGTCACCGGCCTGGCCCTGGGAACGCTGGTGTACTCCGCGACGGGATCGCCCCTGCTGTCCGCGCTGGTCATGTTCGGCCCGTCCCTGGCCCAGCTCGCCGGGGCGTCCCTGCTGCTGTCGGCGGCCGACCGGATCCCGCCCCGGGCTGCCCTCGCCTGGCTGTCGCTGATCTTCGCGGCCGGCAGCTTCGCGCAGGCGCTGCCCGGCATCGGCGTGGGCGCGATCTTCGCGGTCAGCCTCGCGCTCGGGGTGCTGTCCGCGCTCGGCGGCGGCGTGCAGTACGGGCTGCTGAACGAGATCCTTCCCCCCGGCGGGTACATGCTTGGCCGGTCCGTCGTGAACATGTCGGTGGGGCTCATGCAGATCGTCGGCTACGCCGCCGGCGGGCTGCTGGTGACCGTCATGTCGCCCCGCGGCACGCTGCTCGCGGGCGCCGCGCTGTACGTCCTGTCAGGCTGTGTCGCCTACCTCGGCCTGCCCCGGCGTGCGGCGCGCGTCGCGGGCCGGCCGTCGGTCGCGCAGACGTGGCGGAACAACCGGCTGCTGCTGGCCCCGGTGCCCCGCCGCTACGTCTACCTGGCGCTGTGCGTGCCGAACGGTCTGGTCGTCGGCTGCGAGTCCCTGTTCGTCTCGTACTCGCCGCGCCACGCGGGCATCCTGTTCGCCTGCACGGCGGTGGGGATGCTGGCCGGCGACACGCTGGCCGGGCGGTTCGTCTCGCGGCGCTGGCGCGACCGTCTCGGGCCGTGGATGCGGCTGCTGCTCGCCTGCCCGTACCTGGTATTCATCCTGCATCCGTCGCTGGCGCTGGCCTGCGGGGCCTGCGCGGTCGCTTCCGTCGGCTACTCGGCCACCCTGATGCTGCAGCAGCGGCTGATGGACCTGACGCCGAACCGACTGAGCGGTCACGCGCTGGGGCTGCACTCGTCCTGCATGCTGGCGATGCAAGGCGTGGGCGCGGCGCTGGCAGGCGCCATCGCGGGCTGGACCTCCCCGGCGGCCGGGATCACCGTGATGGCGGCCATATCCGTCGCGGTCACGCTGGCCCTGGCACCGCGACTGCGGCCCGCCGCGACTAGCCAGCGGCCAGCGATCAGCCCCGCGCCGGAGCCAGTCCGACCTGGCCCGTGAGGGCCGCGTTCACGAGCGTGTCGACCGGGGGCCACGGATGGTGCGGCCGGCTCGTCCGGAGGGACACGATGCCGTGCAGGGCCACCCAGACGTTCACCGCCATCATCGAGGCGTCCTCGTGGCGCGCGCGGCCGGCGTCGACGCAGGCTTGGATCGCGGTCACCAGGCGCCCGAAGACCCGCTCGCCAGGCCGGTCGCCTGGCCGGTCCGGGCTGAGCGCCAGGTTGGCGCTGAACAGGACCTGGTAGTGGCCCGGATGGTCCAGTCCGAAGCGGCAGTAGGCGGCACAGCAAGCCCGCAGCGAATCGGCGGGGTCCGGGGCCCCGGTCATCGCCCTGAGCAGCGCGACGTCAAGGCGCTGGAAACGGTCGGCGACAACCGCCTCCACCAGCTGGCCAAGGCCGGTGAAATGCCGGTAGACGGAGGGCGGGGCGATCCCGGCCTCGCGGGCGACGGCCGTGAGCGTCAGGACGCGAGCATCACCGGACGACTCCAGGAGCCGGGCGGCCGCCTCGATCAGCTCCGCCCGCAGCCGGCCGCCCTCCCCGCGGCGGTTCCTCCGCCGCGGGGAAGGCGGCGCTGCCCCGCCTGCCGCTACCCCGGTCATCGTCCTCCTCTCACTGAGGCCTGTTAAGCTAATGGCTGTTAGCTAATGATCATTAGCTTAACGTTTGCCGTCCAGGCCAAGGAGGCATCACGACGGGACGCCCGAGCGCTTCCAGCGCGCCGTCGCCCGCCAGGCGCCTGACACCCAGGTCCGGGTCCTGGCCCCCGGTGAGCCCCTCACATTGGGCGACTGACTGCTTGCACGCTCACCGCCTCGCCGTCCCGCAGACACCGGTGCGGTAGCCCGTTCTCGGCCAGATAGGCGGCGGCCCGCTCCGCGCCTTCCGCCTCGGGGTGTTCGGATCGCCAGTGGGGAACGATCCGGTAAGGCACCAGGCGGAGGCACTCCGGTTCCGTGGCTGGCGGATACCCGTCGGGCACGACGGCTGGGTCATCCATGAGGTCGATGCCCTGGAGGTCCGGTCCGGCGACGCAGGCGCCCGCTGAGTAGCCGCCGTAGGTGAACTCGGGCCGGTGCCGCTGCTGGTGGAGGGCATCGCCGAATCCGGCCTGGGTCATCGCGCGGGCCAGGACGAACGCGTTGCCTCCCAGAGCCCAGACGAGGTCAAGGCCGGCCACGCGCTGGGGGAGTTCCCGCGGAGCGGAGAAGTAGTCGCGGAGATCGAGTTCTTCGCAGGAGTAGCCGAAGGTCTCAAGAGTGCGGTTCTCGCGGGCATGATCGCGAGCGCGTGACCGGCCGTACCCGTCGAGCGCGTTCAAGACGATGCCTGCCCGGCCGGTGCGAAGAGTGCTGGGCAGCGCCGGCGGACAGCTGCCGGGGGTCAGAAACCAGGAGCTGAGCAGCAGCCTCATCAGTACCTCGCGATGCCGCTTGTCAGCCAGCCCGCGATGGGCGGAAGGTCTGCCGGTACGCCGCGGGGCTGGTGTCCAGCTCCTGCTGGAACTGCAGTCGCATGGCGGCCGGGGTACCGAACCCGGCGCCGTCGGCGACCTGGTCGATGGGCAGGCTGGTTGTCTCGAGCAGCCGCTGGGCCAGGGCGAGCCGCTGGGTGAGCAGCCACTTATGCGGGGTGGTGCCGGTCACCTGACGGAACTGCCTGGTGAAGTGGCGGGGACTGAGCGCGGAGTGGGCGGCCAGCGTCTTGACCGGCAGGGGCTGGTTGAGTCGCTGCATCGCCCAGTCCAGGGTCGCGGCGAGCTGGTTTCCCGTGCCTGCGCGGTTGCCGAGCGGGACCTCGACGTACTGCGCCTGACCGCCGCGCCGGTGCGGGGGCGCGATCATCTGGCGGGCGACTCTGTTGGCGATCTCCGCGCCGTGGTCGCTGCGCACGATGTGCAGCGCGAGGTCGGCGGCGGCTGAGTTGCCCGCCGAGGTCAGCACGGTCCCGTCATCGATGTAAAGGACGCTGGGATTCAGCTGGACCAGCGGGAACCGGGTACGGAACCGCTCGGCGTGCGTCCACAGCGTGGTGGCGGGCCGGCCGTCCAGCAGGCCCGCCTCGGCCAGCAGGTAGGCGCCAGTGCAGAACGACACCAGCCGCGCGCCTCGCTCGCCCGCGCGGCTGAGGGCAGCCAGCAGCGCGGGAGCGGTCGGGCGGCTCCCGCGCCCGGGTATGACGATGGTGTCCGCCCGGGAGAGCGCGCTGACGCCGTCGTCGACCTCGACCCGCAGCGGCCCGATCCGGATAGGCGAGGGATCCGCGGTGCAGACCTGGTAGCGGTACCAGGGGGTGCCGAGTGCCGGTTCCCACGGCGCCCCGAAGACGTCGTTCGCGATCGCCACGCCGATCGAGGACATTCCGTCGGAGAGCACGCAGGCAACGCGGTGACGCCGATGTGTCATGGCCCGATTCTGCTGCCCGCGGCCCCGCCCGGGCAACGTCTGTTTTCTTGCGGATGACGGCGCACCAGCCACTGGCCGCGGCGGCCCGCACCGGGCACGCTCGTACTGCCAGGACCACCCAGGGGCGACCGAACGGCGGAAGGGCACACCGATGACCAGTCAGGTCACCACTGAGGGCAGGACCGGCGTCTGGAACCGGACCGCCAGAAACCCCGCGGCGGTCGCCGGCATCAGCTACAGCGTGGCCTGGATCGCCAGCCAGGCGGTCCTCCCGCCCAATCCGAGGGTGGACGCATCCGGCAGCCAGGTCGTGGCCGCGTTCGCCGGTCATGACTGGTCAGCGATGGCCATGTTCGTGCTCGCCGAAGGGATCGCCGCCGTCGCCCTGGCCGTCGTGGTGCTCCTGGTGGGCCGGGCCACCCGCGGGCACGGGGCCCGGCGGGCCGGGCTGGCCGTGGCTGGCTTCGGGCTGGCCGCGGCGGTGATGTCGTGGGCCGAACTTGTCATGGGCGCCTGGCTGGTATTCGGCCCCGTCGCCGCCGGGCGGGCCGCGACCGCTGGGGCCCTCTTTCACGCGCTCAACCGCGTCGACGGCGCGAAGATGCTCGTGCTCGCGGCGATGGCCGTCGCCCTGGCGGTGGTGTCGGTGACATCGGCGGCGCTGCCCCGGTGGCTCACGCCGCTGGCGCTCCTGCTGACTGTCACGCTCGCCGCGTCCGGCCTCGGCTGGCTGCTCCTCACCCCGAGCCTCGCCGCGGTGGTCTACGTATCCGGCGTCCTGCTCCTGGTCGTCGTCACCGCTACGGGCGTGACACTGCGAACCCACCGCTAACTTCGGATGACACCGCGCTCCGGAAGGTTAGTGACCCGGATCACGCGCGGGTTTATCGTCAGAGTGTGATCCTCGCGGTCGCGATCAGCGGTGTCCTCGTGTTCATCGTGGCCGGGCTCGTCTGGACGGCCCGGCTCGTGCACGTGGGCAACCTGGACGCGCAGGCGCTCGCCGAGAAGACCGCGGTGCCGCGGCCCGTCTCCGCCTTGGACTGGCCGGAGCTTCACCTGCGCTCCGTCATCGCGCAGCCCGATGAGCCGCCGCTCGTACTGCTGCACGTGGACTGGCCGAGCCACCCGCGGCAGGAGGCAACGCTGCTCGTGGCCCTCGAGCGCGGCGACGACCGGTCCCTGTCGCTGCTGTCTCAGTGGTGCGCCGGCGCGGCGTCGCTCTCCCCGTCCCGGCGCTACGCGGAAGACGGCGGGCTGGAACTCCGGCGCCGCCAGAGCCTCGAGCGCGTGCGCGCCGTCCTCATCACGGAAGACGGCCCGGAGTAATTCGGGAATTCTCACATGTCATGACCCCGTAATAGGGGTCATGACACGGCCGCTGGCTGCCAATACGTTTACTAGCGAGAGAGGCCGAGGACGGACGTTTCCCTTACTCCAAGCCCGACGGGGGGGTAGTCAGGCTACACAGAGGGAGGTGGGAGATGTCCGTCCTCGACGGCTCGATAGTACAACTCCAATTTGGTCGGTGCAGCGCGTCCGGCAAGCGCGTACTTCTGCCGCACCCGCCCCAGATATTGCTTGACGGTCTCCTCGCCGATGGCCATCTTCCTGGCCACGGATTTCATCGGCAGC
>Ga0335073_10005343_pt1 | contig 18031 bp, 17 predicted proteins | sample Lox_Sample_22_FD_207093 | JGI IMG/M metagenome (GOLD analysis project Ga0335073, IMG submission 207093) | Soil microbial communities from Loxahatchee National Wildlife Refuge, Florida, United States - Lox_Sample_2.2 | ecosystem: Environmental > Terrestrial > Soil > Wetlands | place: USA...
TTTTCTCCGCTGCACCATCTCTTCATAGCTGCGCGGCATTTGCCATGCGCGATTGATGCGGCGATTCGAGCCGCTCGGTTGAAACGTCATCAGTTCGAGATTTTTCGGTTCGGCCTGAAAATCGTAGAGCGCCGCGGCCGAGCGGACGGCGTTGCGGAACGCCACGTGCTCGGTCACGTCGCCGACCAGCTTGCCGTCGAGATAGACCGTCCGACCGTCCTTGAGCGACTTAATGTGCTCAGCGCCGGTTTTGCAATCGCTCATGTCCGCTCCTTTACGTCGAACAAATGACGCCCGGCGATGTCAGGTGAGGCCGTCGATACCTTTGATAGCCTCCGCCGCAAGCCCTCCCACGCGATGGTTGGGCCGGCCGCGCGTAGCATACGCGCAGATCAAGGCAATCTCATCGGCAAGCGGCGCGTCGTGCAAGGTGATACTGATGCCGTCGTAATGCGAGCGCACGTAGAGCGCGTCCTTATGTGCCAGCGGAATGTCGATGGTCGCTCCGGGCGCCGCGCGCTTCGTAAAGGACGATATCCAGGCCTTGCCGCCGCCAGCAGCGTCCCGCATGACGTTGCCGAAAATCGTTGTCAGCATGGCATTGCCATGCTCCTGCTCGCCAGCAAGCCCGACGACTGCCGCCTTGCCGTAGCTGGACGGCTTGTGCGGCGCCAGCAACGCGACGGCAACGGCGGTTATCTCACGGCCGATCGCCTCGCTGGCCTGCACCAGAGCGGAAAGGTCCTCTATATATTTTCCGGCAAACGGATTTTGCACGACGGCGACCGCGGCGGATTTTCGCAGCGGCGGCTCCGTGCGCCGACCGCTGTCGCTGCGTACTTCCTCAAAAAAAGTAAGGATCCGCTTGATTTCCATGAACATTTACTGCCGCCAATTGTTCAATCGGCGCCCGGATTTGCTTCCATAATTGCCTAAGTTACGAAGCTTTTCAAGCTCGCTGTTCGGTGTTAGCCTTGCCATCGCTTGGCCCGCATCGGCGCCCGTTGCGGCGTATGCGAAGCCATTCAGTGTGAAAGCTCAATGTGAAAGCACCGTAATGAAACCTGCTGCGACGCCCGGGAGCGCCAAACGGAGTTTAAGACTATGATCGACATGCGAAAGTCAATCCTCGGCAGTCTGATCGCCGCCGCGACGCTGGCCGCCGCCGTTCCGGCGGCCCGTGCTGAAGATCAAATCAAATTCGGCGCAATCGTGCCGAGCAGCGGTCCATTCGCCGAGTGGGGCCGAGCCAACACCACGACGTTGAACATGCTCGAAAAGCAGATCAACGATGCCGGCGGCATCAACGGCGTCAAAGTTAAGATCACGATCTACGATGACGGCGCCAAGCCCGCCCAGGCAGCCAACGCATTGCGCAAGCTGGCGGGCGACGACAAGGTTCTTGCTGTCGCCGGCCCGCTCACCAGCAGCGCCTGCGAAGTCACCTTTCCCGTCGCCAACGAAGTGAAGATCGTGTCCACGTCGCAGGCATCCTCGAAGCCCGGCGTGGCCAAGGCCAACCGCCCCTGGGCATTCCGCAACACCGTCGACGAAGGCATTCTCGCCAAGACCTCGGTCCCGTACTTCAAGAAAACGTTCAACGTAAAATCGGTGGCGGTGATCTATGACGCCAAGGACGCAGTTTCGACGGCGATCGCCACCAAGATCATGCCGAAGGTGTTCGCCGCCAACGACATCAAGGTGATCAACGGATCCGATCCGGTGTCCTTCAACACCGGCGATCTCGACGTCAGTGCGCAAGTGACCAAGCTCAAATCCCTCAACCCGGATGGCGTTGTCATCGGCGCGGATTATAGCCAGGCGGTCACGGTCATTCGCGAGATGAAGCGGCAGGGGCTCGATAAACCGGTAATCGGCGGCACGCCGCTGATCTCTTCCGCCATTCTCAAGGCGGCGCCCAGCATCCCGATTGTCGCTCCCGCGACCTTCTATGCCACGATGAAAACGGCAAAGGCGCAGAAGTTCGTGGCGGAGCTGCAGCCGTTGTTGCGCAAGACAGCAGGTCTGCCGTCGGATATCGAACCGAGCATGTACGACGCCAATATCTACGAAATCGTCAGCATGTATGCCGACGCGGTCAAGCATGCAGGCATCACCGGCAAACCGGCGGACCTGGACGCCGATCGCACCAAGATCCGAGACTATATGACGAATTTGAAGGGCTTCGATGGTTTCGGCGGGCCGATCCGCTTTACTGCGGATGGCGATGCAGCCAAGACGTTCTTTATCGTTCAAGGCCAAAACGGCGCCTGGGAGACTAAAGTAAGCGCCTGCAGTGCCGCTGGCGGCTGCTGAACGGTCGAAAAAGGTGCGCCCGCTTGACCGGCGGGCGTACGCTCGCAACCCCGCTGATGTCGCCGCACTTGCGGAGCTCGGCGGAAACGAGTCTGCGTGCGGGATTGCGATGTGGGTAATATCGCGATCGCGCACGTACGACCACCGGGCGAGCCTTACTCAGACAGAGGACGATGCTGCCGCAACAACTCGTGAACGGACTGACATTGGGCGCGGTCTACACCCTCATCGCCCTTTCCTTCTCGTTGGTCATGGGGGTCCTGTCGATCTTGAACCTCGCCATCGGCGAGTTGTTCATGCTCGGCGGCTTTATCGGATTTAGCGTTATCGCCGCCAATCTTCCGCTGCCGATCGCTCTGCTGGCGGGTATGGCAGGCGCGGCGTTGGTCGGCGTTATCATCGAAAAGATCGCCTACGAGCCGCTTCGCGATACTCCGCTGATCACTCCCATGCTTTCGACGTTGGGCTTCTCCATCATCCTGCAAAACGTCGTCACCAACGTGTGGGGTTCGGATCCGCTGCAACTGCCGTCCGCGCTGTTCGACAATCGCGTCATCATCGGACCGATCAGCATCGGCGTCATGCAAATCGTTGTTGTCGGCGTCACCATCGTCCTGGTCGGCGCGTTGGCATGGTTCGTCCACGGTACATCGGCCGGACGGGCGTTGCGCGCGGTGGCGGAAAATCGTGACGTAGCAAGGCTTCTGGGCGTTTCGGTCAAACGCGTCACCGTGCTTGCATTCGCTTTGTCCGGGGCGCTCGCCGGCGCGGCCGGAGTGCTTATCAGCCTGCATTACGCGGCGATCACGCCCTATGTCGGAGTCGACACCGGCCTTAAAGCCATCGCCGTCATGGTGATCGGCGGCACCACCAACGTGTGGGGCGCTCTTCTTGCCGGACCGTTGATCGGGATCGCGGAGGTGTTGGCGGTCGCGTATGGAGGCTCGGAAATCCGCGATCTCGTCGTCTACGGCTTGATGATTCTCATCCTGCTGTTGCGGCCGCAAGGATTGCTCGGCGGCGCACGCTCCGACGTTGGGCAGCGCGTGTGATGTCAATCTATTACGCCGGATTGCTCGCCGATATCGGCATCCTCACGCTCGGAGCGCTGAGCGTCTACATCATTCTTGCCACCGACCAATTATCGCTCGGTAACGCCGGCTTCATGGCTATCGGCAGTTACATCTCATCGTTCCTGACCGTCGAGTTGCACTGGCCGCTGACCGCCGCCTTGATCGTCGCCGCGGCAACTGCCAGCGTCGTCGGGATTGTTGTCGGTTTCCCCGCGTTGCGGCTCAAGGGCATTTATCTCGCGATCGCCACGCTTGGTTTCGGCGAAATGGTGCGCAGCTTCTTTCTGGTCTTTCGCCCGATGGGCGGCGCCGGCGGCTTCCGCGGCATGCAGCACGTGCCGCTCGGCTACATCTGGGCGTGGGTGGCCGCCATCCTCGTCATGGTGACGATGCTGGAGCAGTCGCGCCTATGGCTGCAGATGCGTGCCATCCACGACGACGAAACCGCCGCCGGTCTCGTCGGCCTCAACACGACGCTCATCAAGGTCGGCGGCTTCGGGTTGGGAGCGGCCGTCGCCGCCGTAGCCGGGGCGCTGTTCGCCCATCAATATGTCTACATCGAGCCCGGCAATTTTGGCTTCGAACGCTCGATCGACTTCGTGCTCGCCGTCATCCTCGGCGGCTCGACGGTAGGCGTGGGCGGCTTGGCCGGTGCGGCGCTTCTGGTGCTGCTGCCGGAATGGCTGCGGTTCGTCGCCGAATGGCGACTTGCCGCGTTCGGCGCGCTTTTGATCCTGGTGTTGCTGACGCGGCGGCAGGGAATCCTGGATCGGCCCCTGCTCGCCAAGCTGACGTTTCGGAGTGCCGCTTCATGACGGCGGCTTCGTCCGAGACGCTGCTTCGCCTCGACGCGGTGAGCAAGGGCTTCGGCGGCATTCGCGCATTGTCGCACGTATCTCTGACCGTAAAGCGAAATCGCATCGTCGGAGTCATCGGACCGAACGGCGCCGGCAAGACCACGTTGTTCAATCTCATCACCGGCGCTTATCGAACCGATGCCGGCGCTATCACCTTCGACGGTCGGCAAATCGCGCGGTGGCGACCCTATCGCATCGTGCGCGCCGGCATCGCGCGCACTTTCCAAAATATCAGACTGTTCGCAGGCCTGACGGTTTGGGAGCACTTGCTGGTCGCACAGGCCCGCAAGGTCGGCATGATGCGCGACGCGCTGCCGCTCCGTTGGGCCGATCCGGCGGTCCACACGCGCGCCGAAGAAGTGCTGACTTTCTTCGGCCTGGAAAACTACCGCGATCTCCTGGCTCGCACCCTGCCCTATGGCATTCAGCGCAAGGTCGATATGGCGCGCGCGCTCACAACCGGCCCGAAGCTGCTCCTGCTCGACGAGCCAGTCGCCGGGATGAACCACGAGGAGGCGCACGAACTGCGGGCGCTGCTCACACGTCTCAACGAACGTGGTTTGAGCATCCTGCTCATCGAACACGACATGGGCTTCGTAATGAATCTGTGCCACGAACTCTACGTACTGGATTTCGGCGCGATCATCGCCGCGGGCGAGCCCGCTGCAATTCGCGCCAACCCGCTGGTACTTGACGCCTATTTGGGGCACGAGGCGGCATGCTGACGGTGCGCGCACTTGAAGTCTTCTACGGACCCATTCGCGCCGTTCGCGGCATCGATCTCGACGTCGAGGCCGGCGAGATTCTTGCATTGATCGGCGCCAACGGCGCGGGCAAGACCACGACCGTGCGCGCTATCGCCGGCCTCCTGCCGTTCCGCGGCGAAATCATTTATCAAGGCCGGCAGCTTCGGCCGAACAGCGCCGAGCTTAATCTACGCGGTGGCATTTCGCTAGTGCCGGAAGGCCGGGGCATCCTCGGACGCATGAGCGTAGAAGATAACCTGCGCATGGGCGTCTACGTCCGCACCGACCGGGCCGAATCCAGCGCCGATATCGAACGCACGCTTGAACGCTTCCCGATTCTCAAGGAGCGCCGCAAGATGCTGGCGAGCCTGCTGAGCGGCGGCGAACAGCAGATACTGGCGATCGCGCGCGCGCTGCTCAGCCGCCCGCGCCTGCTCCTGCTCGATGAGCCCTCGCTCGGGCTGGCGCCGAAGATGACCGATCTGATCTTTGACATTGTTGCCGAGTTGCGCCGCGGTGGCACAACCGTGCTGCTGGTCGAGCAAAAGGCGCGTCAGGCTCTGAAATTCGCCAACCGCGCATATCTTTTGGAAACCGGCCGTGTGATAGCGTCAGGCCCCGCCGCGGACCTTATGGCGGATTCGCTGGTGTCGGAGGCGTTTCTTGGAAAAATGCCGGTGGCGCCGGCCACCGGATCGGAAATCTCAACCAAATCGAACAAAAGAAGCCCCGAACAATGACCACTCCAGCCCGCAAACGTCACTCGGCCCTCGCCAGCACGCCGACGCGCAAGACCGGCAAGCGGTATGGCTCACCTCCCCTGACGGTGTCGCGGCCCGAACTGATCGTCAACGGCAGTGATCGTGAATTCCGCGAGCTGGTGCACAATCTGTTCGGCTTTTTCTCCCTGCATGAACACATCCGCAGGGGTCACGGCAAATTCATCGGGCTTGCCGGCATCGAATACACGGTGTTAATCGCCATCGCCCACCTGGCGGCCGATGGCGACGCCAACGTCAAGGCCGTGGCCGATCATTTGCATCTTTCGGGAGCGTTCATCACCTCAACAACACGCCGCCTGCTTCAGCTCGGCCTTATCCACAAGACGATGGACACGGTCGACCGCCGTCGCGTGACGCTGACGGTGTCGAGCAAGGGGCGCGCCGCACTTGAAACGCTCGCTCCGGTGCAGCGGCAGATCAACGACGTGGAGTTCGGTGGGCTGAGCCGGGAGGAGTTTCGGGCGCTCAACGGCCTTCTCAAACGCATGATCGAAGACGGCGATCGTGCGGTCGCACTCCAGAGCTATCTGCTTGCCGGCGGCGCGGTTCGCGAATGAGCGCTCGGCCCGCTCGCCGCAGCCGCCTTTACTGCAACAGCTTCCACTTGCCGCCGACTAGCTTTACCAGCACCAGCGCGCGCTTGTCGACGCCGAAGCTGTTGCCGGGATGGAAATTGTAGATGCCGTGCGTGCCGACCACGTCCTTGGCGTTGACCAGCGCGTCACGCAAAGCGGAGCGGAATTCCGGCGTACCGGGTTTCACGCCGGTTGCCAAAGCGCGCTTGGCAGAATCGAGCAGCACCAGCCAGCCGTCGAACGCATAGGGACCGAAGGCGCCGCGCGCCGGCTCGTTGTTGGCTTTCTGATACGCGGCTTGATATTCCAGCGCGATCTTTTTGGTCGGATAGGAATCGGGCAGTTGATCGGCCACCACCACTGGTCCTGTGGAAGCGATCACGCCTTCGACCGCAGCACCGCCGACGCGCACGAAATCCGGATTGATCAGTGCAGGCGTGCCATAAATCTCCTTAGTGTAACCACGTTCGCGCAACGCGATGAAGGGCAGCGCGCCGGGCGTGCCCGATCCGCCGGTCATCACCGCATCCGGCGCGGCTGAGACGATGTGCAGCGCTTGCGCGGTCACCGACGTATCAGCGCGCGCATAGCGCTCATTGGTCAGGATTTTGATGCCATCGGGTCCGGCGGCTTTTTCGAGGCCGCCGTAAACGAGATCGCCCCAACCGTCGTTATAGCCGATATAGCCGACGGTCTTGACGCCGGCCGCCTTCATATAGTCGACCACAACTGAAACCATCAGCGTGGGCGGCTGCGGTATCGAAACCATCCAGGAGCCGGGCTCGCCCGGCATATTCACGGGAGCAAGCGTGATGCACGGGACTTTCAGCTCGTGACACACGGCAGTCATCGCGATCGACGTCGGCGTACTGCCGGCGCCCATGAGCACGTCGACCTTGTCCTGCTCGATGAGTTTGCGCGCATCGCGCGTCCCGGTCGATGGATCGGAGGCGTCGTCGAGTTGGATGACGTTGAGCTTGATGCCGTCGACCTTGTCCTTGTACGACACGCCCGCAGCTGTTCCCTTGGAATAGGGAATCCCAATCGAGGCGCCGGGACCGGTCATCGAAGTAATGAGACCGACCGTGATATCGGCGGCTTTGGCCGGCACAATCACCAACAATGCAATCGCCGCACCGGCAACGATACGCAGGTAATTTTCCACGACAAACCTCCTCAATGGCGGCGGCTGGACAATGCTTTCTTAGTTCGCACCCGCGCAAAACTTTAAGCTTGAAACAATTCGGCCGCAATGGTCTTCTTGAACCTTGACCGCTGCGAAGCGACGCAGGCTGAGTCGCCGGGGCACGCATGACACCTGACATCGGCCTCATCCTCGGCATCGACGGCATCGCCACCGGATCGATTTACGTCCTCGTCGGTTTGGGTCTGGTTCTTATTTTCTCGGTCACGCGGGTAGTGTTCGTGCCGTTCGGCGACATCGTCGCGTTCTCGGCGCTCACGCTCGCTTCAATGCAGCTGGGTCGCATGCCGGGCACGGTTTATCTGGTCGCGACATTGGCGATCATAGCCTGCCTAGTCGAGGCTCTTCACCACTTGCGGCGCGGCCAACCGTGGCGCATCGCGCGCGGCCTTCTCGGCTACGGCCTATTGCCGCTCATTCCGGCGGCGATCGCCTGGCGCATCGCTGGAACAAACTCGCCCGCTTGGCTGCAAATCCCGCTCGCCATCGCACTCGTCGTGCCGATTGGACCGCTGATCGAACGTATCGCGCTCCGCCCGCTCGCCGACGCTTCCGTTCTCCTCCTCCTTGTGGTTTCGGTCGCGCTGACCTTCGGCCTGTCGGGTCTCGGCCTTTTGTTCTTCGGACCGGAGGGCTTTCGCACCAAGCCGCTGACCAGTCAGATTTTTCGCTTCGGCACGATCGTCGTGACGTCACAGACGCTTTTGATGGTGGCAACTGCCGCAGTGTTTAGTTTGCTGCTGTTTATCTTCTTCGAGCGGACATTGTCGGGCAAGGCGCTGCGCGCTACGTCCGTCAACCGGATCGGCGCGCGCATTGTCGGCATCCGGCCGGCAAACACGGCAATGCTAGCCTTTTTGCTTGCGTCGCTACTTGGCGCAATCTCCGGCATTCTGATCGGACCGACCACGACCTTTTATTACGACTCCGGTTTCATCATCGGGCTGAAGGCGTTCGTCGGTGCGATCATTGGTGGGTTGATGAGCTATCCGGGCACCGCGCTCGGCGCCCTCTTCATTGGCATTCTGGAAAGCTTCGCTTCATTCTGGAACAGCGCGTTCAAGGAGGTGGTGGTCTTCGGCGTACTCATTCCGGTGTTGCTGTGGCGCTCGCTCTCGCTCGGCCAGGTCGACGAGGAAGACGCGGAGATTGAGGGATGACGGCGCGCGCGGCTATGGTGCTGCTGGCGATCGCCGTGATCGCGCTGCTGGCGGCGGCACCATTTTGCCTGTCTTCGTTCACCATCACTTTGCTCAACTATATCGGCATTTACGCTTTGGTAGCGCTCGGCGTCGTGCTGCTGACCGGCTTCGGGGGGCTGACTTCATTCGGGCAGGCCGCGTTCGTCGGCATCGCCGCCTATGCCACCGCGTGGCTGACGACGACGCAAGGGGCTTCACCATGGCTTGGGCTGCTCTTCGCACTCGCCTTGACCGGCCTGGTCGCGGCGTTGCTCGGCGCCGTTACGCTGCGGCTCGGCGGACACTATCTTCCGCTCGGCACGGTCGCCTGGGGTCTGTCGATCTTTTTTCTGTTCGGCAATCTGGAGGCGCTCGGCCGCCACAACGGCATCGCCAGCGTGCCGCCGATCTTCCTCGGCCCCATTTCACTCGAATCGACCGAGACGATCTATTATTTGATCTGGGGCGTCCTCATAGTCGCCACCATTGCGGTCGCGAATTTGTTGGAGTCGCGCGAAGGCCGCGCCATCCGAAGCCTCCGCGGCGGGGTGGTAATGGTCGAGAGTCTCGGCATCAACGTATTTCGCATACGGCTCGTGACTTTCGTGCTCGCCGCTCTGCTCGCGGGACTTTCCGGCTGGCTCTACGCCCACATGAGCCGATTCGTGAGCCCGACGCCGTTCGATCTGCGCATGGGCATCCAATATCTGTTCATGGCGATCCTGGGCGGATCGGGTCACATCCTCGGCGCCGTGGTCGGCGCGGGCCTCATCACGTTACTGCAGAACGCGCTGCAGGACGTGCTGCCGCTGTTCTTCCGCGATGGCGAGCAACTCGAGGTAATCGTCTTTGCCGTCGTGTACGTGCTGGTGCTGCAATTCGCCCGCGGCGGCGTGATGCCGTTTGTGCTGCGTTTTGTGCCGCACGGGAAGAAGCCGGCGATCACTGCCGCCGCGCCGCTGCCGCGCCGCGCCATGCCGGCGGGTGGCACCCCTGTTCTGACCGTCGAGCGCCTGCTCAAACGCTTCGGCGGGCTTGAGGCGGTCAGTCGCGTCGGCTTCGAAGTCAGAGCCGGCGAAATCGTCGGGCTCATCGGTCCGAACGGCGCCGGCAAGAGCACCGTGTTCAATCTCATCACCGGCGCGCTGCCCAGCGACGACGGCAACATTACCTTCCTCGGCCAAAACATCACCCGCGCAGGTCAGCGGTATATCGCCAAAGCCGGCATTGCCCGCACTTTTCAGCACGTGAAATTGCGGCCAAGCATGTCATTAATCGACAACGTGCTGCTCGGCACGTATCTGCGCACCCGTTGCGGCTTTCTCAAAGGCGCGCTGCGGCTTGATCGCGCCGAAGAGCGGCGCGCCCGCTTCGAGGCGGCGACGCAGCTTAGACGCGTCGGGCTTGCCGGCGATCCATATGATCTCGCCTGCAATCTGCCGCTCGGCCGGCAGCGTATCCTCGAAGTCGCGCGCGCGCTCGCGGCCGATCCGGCGCTGATCATCCTCGACGAGCCCGCCGCCGGATTGAGCCGCCCGGAGAAAATGGCGTTGGCCGAATTGTTGCGGACCCTGCGCCAGGAAGGCGTCACCATTCTTCTGGTCGAGCATGACGTGGAGTTCGTCATGGGCCTGGTCGATCGCATCGTGGTGATGGATTTCGGCTCCAAGCTGATCGAGGGCCCTCCGGCCGCGGTGCGTGCCGATCCGCGCGTTCAGGAAGCCTATCTCGGCAGCGTGGCATGAAGCCGCTTCTCGAAATCGAGAACTTGCACGTCGCCTACGGCAAGGTCGAGGCGGTTCACGGCGTCGGGCTTATCATGCAGCCGGGTCGGATCGTGACCGTGATCGGACCCAACGGCGCCGGCAAGACCACGTTGCTGTCGGCCGCCGCCGGGCTACTGCGTTGGCGCGGCCGGGTGATCTATGATGGCATCGATCTTGAACGGGTCGATGTCGAGGAACGCGTCGAACGCGGCTTTTGCTTGGTGCCCGAAAGGCGCGAATTGTTCGGCGACATGACCGTTGCTGACAACCTTCTCCTCGGCGCCTATACGCGGCGCCACAACAGGTCAAACGTGAAACAAAGTCTGCAACAGGTATTTCACCGGTTTCCCCGCCTCGCCGAACGGCAACGGCAGAAAGCGCAGACGCTGTCCGGCGGCGAGCGGCAGATGCTGGCGCTTGGCCGCGCCTTGATGGCGCAGCCGCGGCTTTTGTTGCTCGATGAGCCGAGCCTCGGCCTCGCGCCGATCATGGTGCGCGAGATTTTCCGCATCGTCGCCTCGCTGCGCGAGCTCGGCGTGTCGATTCTGCTGGTCGAACAGAATGCGCGCGCGGCACTGGAAACCGCTGATTACGGCTACGTGCTCGAAATGGGAGAGATCACCCATCACGGTCCGGCGAATGTGCTTGCCCACGATGCGCGCGTGGTCGCGACTTATTTGGGCGGAAGCGCCTAATGACGGCCCGCGGCTATGACGACATCGTTCTGGCGGCGCCGGTGACGATTCCGTATGTGCGTTATTCAATCAGAAGCGCGCACTGGTTTCTCGGCCGCGCCTTGGCCGAACTCATCGCTGCGACGAAAATTCCGAAAGCGAGAATCGACGGGCTGGCGGTGGCGAGCTTTACGCTTGCTCCCGACACCGCCGTCGGCCTCACCCAGCACCTCGGGCTCACCTTGCGATGGCTCGATCACGTGCCGATGGGCGGCGCGTCCGGCATCGTCTCGATCCGCCGCGCCGCGCGCGCGGTACAGAACGGCGATGCCGAGATCGTGGCTTGCATCGGCGGCGATACCAATCACACCGACAGCTTTCGCCGCAACACGGCGACGTTCAGTCAATTCGCCCAGGACGCGGTCTATCCTTACGGCTCGGGCGGGCCGAATACGAGCTTCGCGCTGCTAACGGCGTATTATATGCGCACGCATGGCGCGACGCGCGCGGATTTCGGCAAATTATGCGTTGCCCAACGCGACAATGCGCTGAAAAATCCGCTCGCGCTGTTCAAAAAACCACTGACGCTTGACGAATACCTCAACGCGCGGCTGGTCGCCGACCCGCTGCGGCTGTTCGACTGCGTGATGCCATGCGCCGGCGCGGAGGGGTTTTTGGTTATGCGACGCGAAACGGCTGCAAAGCTCTACCTGCCGTTCGCGCGGCTTCTGGGCGCGATCGAGCGGCACAACGCCTTTGCCGACGATCCGATCCAGGATCGGGGCGGTTGGGACTTAGACCGCGACGCGCTTTACGCGCAAGCCGGCGTCGGGCCGTCCGACATCGATTTTCTCGAGACGTATGATGATTACCCGGTCATCAACGTATTGCAATTCGAAGGCTTGGGCTTTTGCGGCCGCGGCGGCGGCGCCGAATTTATCCGCGCCAACACTTTCGAAGTCGGGGGCAGTTTCCCGTTCAACACCTCGGGCGGCCAATTGTCGGTCGGGCAAGCGGGTGCGGCCGGCGGACATCTCGGCATTGTCGAAGCCGTCCGCCAGCTTACTGGGCAAACGCTCGGCGCGCGCCTGCCCGACCCCAGGCACGGTCTTGTCTCGGGCTTCGGGATGATCAATTACGATCGCGGGATTTGCAGCGGCGCCGCGGTGCTTGCTGCGAGCTGACGTTCATCGGTCTCGGAGGAGAACCGCGATGTCCCAAGCCGTGAAGCGACCGAAGCAAAAAAATCCGATGTTGCGCACGCGGCAGCCGACGCTGCCGCCGGCGGCACGCAGCCGCGTCGCGCTCGGGCTGACAGCCGCCGCAGCCCGCGGTCGGCTAGAGCTGCAAGTCTGCCTCGATTGCGCCGTGGTGCAATATCCGCCGCGCGAAATCTGCCGCGCCTGCCTGTCGCATCGCCTCGCCTGGCGGCCGCAGAGCGGGCGCGGCGAACTCATCAGCGAAACCACCTTGCGCAACGCCCAGGAATTGTTCTTTCGCGAGCGGCTGCCGTGGCGCGTCGGCAATGTTCGCCTGGATGCCGGCGTCAATGTGATGGCTTTCCTGCATGAAAAGGTCGCCGCCGCACCGTGCCGGGTGCATGTCGAGGCCGCGCTCGATCGGGCCGGTCAGGCTGTGCTCCTCGCCGTTCCGGAACAAGGGAGGCCACTATTGTCGGACGATCCGCAACTGCGCGAAACGACCTGCGATCCCCGCGCACGCAAGATTTTGGTCACCGACGGCAAGTCTGCCATCGGACAAGCCGTGACGCGCGCGCTGGCGGCGGCAGGCGCCGATCTGATCTGGATCGGCGAAGCAGAGCCGTGGAAGAAGGCTGCAGGCTCCGAAGCGCTACACGAACTGCCGCAGGCGGTGCCGATTGCGCTCGACGTGACTGACGGCCGCTCGGTGCGCGAGCTTGCCGGCGAGATCGGCGGCAAGGTCGATATTCTGGTCAACACCAACAACTGCCATCGCGCCTTTTCCATCGCCGCGCGCCGCGGCGTCGAGACCGCGCAACTGGAAATGGACGTGAATTACTTCGGGCTGCTGCGGCTTGCCCAGGAATTCGCTCCGGTGCTCAAAGCGCGCGCCGCGGACGGTACGGCAAGCGCAATCGCTTGGGTCAACGTGCTTTCGATTTTTGCGCTCGCCAACTATCCGCCGCACGGCACTTATTCGGCTTCGCAGGCGGCGGCGCTGTCGCTGTCGCACGCGTTGCGCGCGGAGTTGGGCGCGACCGGCGTGCGCGTCATCAATCTGTTCCCCGGTCCGATCGACGACGAGTGGGATCAATTGGAGATGCCGCCGAAACTCTCGCCCGCATCATTAGCCTCGGCTGTGGTCGAGGCGCTCAAGGGCTCCGTGGAGGACGTTTATCCCGGCGACGTGGCGCAGGATTGGCTTGCGCGCCACCTCGACAATCCGAAGGCGCTCGAGCGCGAACTGCGCGAGGAAGGACGATGAAAACGACAAGCAGAAAAAAGGTGCGCCGGAACATTGGCGGCAACAAAGCGCCGCTTAAAACGGTCCGCGGTCTGCCCACGAACTTGAGCGGCTTGATCGCTTCGGATGCCGTACGGCTGATCGACCTTACGCAAACCCTTTCGCCCGAGTTTCCCACCATCGCGCTGCCGCCGGAAATGGGCCAGTGCAGACCCTTTCGGATGGAGGAGATATCACGCTACGACGAGCGCGGGCCCGGCTGGTACTGGAATAACGTGAGCTTCGGCGAACACAGCGGCACGCATTTCGACGCGCCGATCCACTGGATTTCCGGCCGCGACCTGCCGAACAATTCCGTCGATACCTTGCCGATCAAGCATTTCATCGCGCCCGCGAACGTCATTGACTGCAGCAAGGATGCCACGGCCGACGCCGACTTTCTCCTTACCGTCGGCCACGTGAAAGCATGGGAAAAACGTCACGGCCGTATCGCCGCCGGCTCCTGGGTACTGATGCGTACCGATTGGTCGAAACGCAAAGAGCCGGTCGCCTACCAAAACTTTGACGAAACGGGCCAGCACACGCCCGGCCCCGATCCGGAATGCGTGCGCTTCTTGGTGCAGGAGCGCGACGTGCTCGGTTTCGGTACCGAAACCATCGGCACCGATGCCGGCCAGGCGGCACATTTTGCGCCCCCTTATCCGTGTCATTATTACATGCACGGCGCGGGCAAATACGGACTGCAATGCCTGTGCAATCTCGATCGCCTGCCCGCAACGGAAGCGCTCATCGTCGCGGCGCCGCTGAAAATCCTCAAAGGCAGCGGCAGCCCGCTGCGCGTGTTCGCTATCGCGCCAGCCGGAAGGAACGACGATAGCTCCGGCGGCGCTTAGCGATTGCCGGTCTGCACCGCCCACAAGCCGCCGAGCAGCGCTTTGCAAAACACCTCGGGCGCGCTTGGATCTGCGGCGCGTAACCGAGATCACAATTTACTTGCAAGCTTATTTGCGCCGTCGCGCAGGCGGCACGCCGACCAGCGCCTCAAAAGCGACGGCAAACGCAGTCTCCAGACCGCGCGCCAGCGCACCGCCGCTGGCAGCCAGTATGCGACCACCAATACCGGCATTATTCGGCAGCTTCGACATCCCGCCGACACAGCCGCAAGTCGCGAGACGGTCTTCGAGCGCCCTCGGATCGCACCGGTCCGATCCCTGCCCGAGGACAAGGAGCGTGCCGACGGCGCGAAAAGGCCCGAGCGGCGAAATCGGGCCAAATATCAATTCGCCGGGCAGTGAGCCGCGGTCGGCAAGCAGGACGGCGCCGTCTGCGCCGTGCACGACGACCGCATTGCTGTAGCGCTCGAACGGACGGGCGCCGCCTTCCGGGTCGTGATGCGCCAGACCGTCGGTCAGGATTGCGCTCGCAGTCGACGCCAAGGTGATGTCGGTCGCGCAGGCAATCTCGGCGCCGGGAAACAGCACCAGCGGGTCGGGAGTGAGGGCGGCGAAGGCGTGCTCACCGATCTCGATGCGGGTGCTTTGCACGACGCCGCGGGCGTGAGTCCGATGCACAATCGCCGATGCCTGGGTGGTGACGTGCACTGCGGTATGAGAATCGGCGGCAATCGACAGCGCGAGACGATCGCCGCGGTAAAGGCCACCGGATGCCGACTGCAAATAGAGCGTTGCAACCTCGGGCCGCGCCGGATCGAGATAAAACGTTCGCGTGGCGTGGAAAGGATACGGAATGCGCTGCCTGGCGAGCACCGTTCGTCCGCCGCCGCGGCGGAAGCACAACAAGGCTTCCACCTGATCTGAGAGATGTTCCGGGCTGCCGACAGCAGGGGGCAAGTGATCCCGCATGACGGGATCGCCGAGCGGCTTGCCGGAACGCGCGACTGTGTCCAGCACGGCGTCGGATCCCCCGATCAGCGAAACAAGACGGCTTGGTTGATCGCATCGGCAACCGCCGCCACACCGCCGCCGGTGCGAGCATTGGTCGCCAGTATCGGCCGCCCTTCACGGACCGCCCGCGCTTGCGCGAGCATGGCGTCGAGGTCGACGCCCACGAACGGCGCAAGATCGGTCTTATTCACGACCAGCAGATCGCAACGCAGCACTCCCGGTCCCCGCTTGCGCGGGATGTCGTCGCCGCCGGCAACGTCGATCACAAAAATCCACCAATCAACGAGTTCAAGTGAGAAGGTCGAGGCGAGATTGTCGCCTCCGGATTCGAAGATTATGAGCTCGACACTTGGAAATCTGCGCTCAAGTTCGTCACCGGCGGCGATGTTGAGCGTGGGATCTTCGCGAATGACGGTGTGGGGGCACGCTCCGGCCTCGACGCCGAAAACTCGCGCTGGATCGATGAGACCGGAACGCCGCAGCCGCTCGGCGTCCTCTTTGGTGACGAGATCATTGGTCACGACGGCAAGATCGATTCCGCGTCCGATCAGGATCGGAATCAGACGCTCGATGAGCGCGGTCTTACCGGAGCCTACCGGACCGCCGATGCCGATCCGTGCGGCGCCAGCCACTGGCGCTTGGTTTGGAGCCGAAAAGGCCGAGCGATCGTGCACGGCGGTCACCGCAACATGTAGCGCTGCGCCAGCGGCAGCTCGCGTGCCGGCTCGCACGTCGCCAGCTCGCCGTCGACATAGACGTCGAAGGTTTGCGGATCGACGCGAATGTTCGGGCAGACGTCGTTCCACATCATGTCGAACTTGGTAAGCTTGCGCGTGCCGCGCGCCGGCAAAAGCGCCTTGGCGAGACCGAGCTCTATCCCCAGTCCGCGATCGATGGCCAGAGGATGTACGAAAGAGGCCGATAGCGCCGGGGCGGCGCGGCCGAACGCACCCCATTGCGGCCGCATCAAGATCGGCTCGCAGGTCATCAGCGAAGCCGCCGAATCGCCCATTGCGCCCCACACGATGAACCCACTTTTGATCACCAGCTCGGGCTTGATGCCGAAGAAAGCCGGGCGCCACACCACCACGTCAGCCATCTTGCCGTCTTCCAGCGAACCGATGTGATCTGCAATTCCGAACGTGCGCGCTGCATTGATGGTGTATTTGGCGATGTAGCGGCGGATGCGGGCGTTGTCGCCGAAGCCGGCGCGCTCTTCGGGCAGCGCGCCGCGCTGATCCTTCATCTTCGAGGCAAGCTGCCAGGTGCGGCAGATCACTTCGTGAATTCGGCCCATCCCCTGGCTGTCGGAACCGAGCATCGAGATGGCGCCGATGTCGTGAAGCACGTCTTCGGCGGCAATGGTCTGGGCGCGAATACGGCTTTCGGCGAACGCCACGTCCTCGGGGATCGCCGGATTGAGGTGATGACACACCATCGTCATGTCGAGGTGCTCGTCGAAGGTGTTCACCGTGTAGGGATTGGTCGGATTGGTCGATGACGGCAGACAGTTGGCAACGCCCGCGACCCGGATGATGTCGGGCGCGTGCCCGCCGCCGGCGCCTTCGGTGTGATACATGTGGATCGCGCGGCCGCCGATGGCCGCCAGCGTATCCTCGACGAAGCCGGACTCGTTGAGCGTATCGGTGTGCAGCTGCACCTGGAAATCGAGCTCGTCGGCGACGGCGAGGCAAGCGTCGATGGTCGCCGGCATCGAACCCCAGTCTTCGTGAATCTTGAGGCCGACACAGCCGGTTTCGAGTTGCTCGACGAGCGACGCGGGCTTATGCGAATTGCCGCGGCCGAGGAAACCGAAATTGATCGGCCAATGCTCGGCCGCTTGCAGCATCTTGCCGACGTTGAAGGGACCGCCCGAGTCGATGCCGACGGTGATCGGGCCGAGCGAGCCGCCCAGCATGGTGGTGATGCCCGACGCGATGGCGTGCTCGCACAGCCCGGCCGAGTCGAAATGCACGTGCACATCGATGGCGCCCGGCGTGGCGATCATGCCTTCGCAGTCGCGCACCGTGGTGGCGGCGGAAACGATCAGCCGCGGATCGACGCCATCCATGATGGCGGGATTGCCGGCCTTGCCGAGCCCGACGATGCGGCCGTTCTTGATGCCGAGATCGCCTTTGACGATGCCGATCACCGGATCGATCACCAGCACGTTGCACAGAAGCAGATCGAGCGCGCCTTGCGCGCTGGTCACGCCGGCGGCAAGCCCGATGCCGTCGCGCAGCGTCTTGCCGCCGCCGTGCAGGCATTCGTCGCCATAGACGGCATGATCTTTCTCCACGACGGCGACCAGCGAGGTATCGGCGAGGCGAACGCCGTCGCCGACGGTCGGGCCGTAGAGCGCGGCGTAGTCCCTGCGTGCGATCGTGACCATGGACTGACCTCACGCGCCCCGGAAGCCCGCGGCGCGGGCGCGCTGCAGCGCGGCTTCGCGCGCCGATGGATCGCTGGCGGTGCCGTTGGTCAACGCATTGAGGCCGGACAATTCGC
>Ga0335073_10005344_pt1 | contig 18028 bp, 16 predicted proteins | sample Lox_Sample_22_FD_207093 | JGI IMG/M metagenome (GOLD analysis project Ga0335073, IMG submission 207093) | Soil microbial communities from Loxahatchee National Wildlife Refuge, Florida, United States - Lox_Sample_2.2 | ecosystem: Environmental > Terrestrial > Soil > Wetlands | place: USA...
AGGCCGCCGGGCAGGCCGGTCGTGCCGACGGCGCCAGCCGGGACGCCGCTAGAGCCGGGTGACCCGTTGGTGTAGGCGGGCGGCCAGGCGCGGGCGCAGGCCGGGTTCTGGGCGCAGGTCGTGCCGTACGACGAGTCGCCGCTGAAGGTGTAGAGCGGCCAGTTGACCCACCCGATGCCGGTCAGCATCGGCTCGGCCAGCACCGTCTTGCCGCCGATCGTGGCCTTGGTCAGGGTGCCGGCCCACGGCACCGGCTGGCCGCCGGCCGATATCAGCCACCAGACGCCGTGCCATGGCGGCAGGCCCGGTTCGAACCAGCCCTCGCCGGTGACCGCAGCCGGCTGCATGTCAAACAGGTACAGCGGGTGCCCGGCGTAGGTGACCTGCCAGCCGACGCCCTTGCGGTAGACGCGGCCGAGCAGGAACTGGCGCACGCCGGGGCCGGCAACCGGCTTGCCGGTGGTGGTGATGGCGGGCCATTCGGCGTTCTTGTCGTTGGACGGGCCGGTGCAGGTAATCGGCCCGATGGGCGTCTTGGTCACGCCGGTGGTACAGCCGAAGCTGGTGCCGTGGTCCGATGTGATGTAGTACAGCGTGTAGTTCTTGAACGGACCCGAGCCGACGGCCAGCGACGGCCCGAACGCCGTGTTGGCCAGGATGATCTCGGTGCCGCTCGGGGCGGCGTGTCTCGCTGTCGCTGACGCCATCGCGGGCGTCGCGGTCAGCGCCAGGGCTGCGGCTGGCACGGCGAGCAGTGCCAGCGACCGACGGATGGACATGGGTTTCTCCTTTTCCCTCCCGTTTGCGTCCCGCGTTCCGGTCCCGGCGTTGCGGTTCGGCACGAGGACGCCACCGAGTACCCTCTCGATCTCCGGGTACCTGCCTTGCGCGGCCGAAGTGGCCCCCCAAGCAAGGCGGCATGCGGCAGCGACCGACAGCGCCAAGCGCACGCTGAGAGCGTTTTTACGACCATCTGTCACCACCGCGACTCAAGATTCCGCACGCTTCGTCACGAATGCGACCGGAACGACACAACCGTAGGCGCGGACCGTTCCGAAATCGTTACGGGTTGCGGCAAGTCACGTCACAGGGCGCTGGCCAGCACGATCGCGGGCGTGGCCAGCACGATCGCGGGCGTTGAGGGCGTCGCGGCCGACGGTCCGGGCAGGCGCGCGCGTGTACAGCCGTGCCATCGCACCATAAGATCGCATTACCTGACACAACGGCAGGAATGGCTCTAACCGCCACGTGGAGTGGGGATCAGGGTGGTAGTGCCACTGACGACGGACGCGCGAGGCGCGATCGGGCCGTACCAGCTGCTCGGGCAGCTGAGCCACGACGGCCCGTTCCTGGCCTGCGCGCCGAGCGGGGAACACGTCGCGCTGACCGCCGTGCGGGCCGACGTGGCGGCCGATCCCAGGTTCCAGGCCGAGGTCGCCGCGGCCCGGAAGGTCAGCGGAGCATTCGCGGCCGTGGTGGACGCGGACCTGGAGGCCCCGGTGCCCTGGCTGGCCGCGCCGTACGTCGCCGGGCCGTCGCTGGCCCAGACGGTCAGCGACCACGGGCCGGTACCGGCCCGTACCGTGCGGGCGCTGGCGACCGGGCTGGCCGAAGGCCTGCGCGCGCTGCACGCCGCGGGCCTGGTACACGGGAACGTCAATCCGTCGAACGTGCTGCTGGCCAAGGGCGGGCCGCGGGTGCCCGACTTCGCGATCTCGCGGGCCACCGCGGCGGGTGCTGACCTCGCCTCGCCGGGGTTCATGTCGCCGGAACAAGCCCTGGGCCATGACGCCGGACCGCCGAGCGACATCTTCAGCCTGGGCGCGGTGCTGGTGTACGCGGCTACCGGGCACGGGCCGTTCGGTTCCGGGTCGAGCGCCCTGCTGATGTACCGGCTGGTCAACAGCCCGGCCGAGCTGGGCGACCTGCCCGGCGAACTGCGGTGGCTGATCGACAGCTGCCTGGCCAAGGAGCCGGGCCGCCGGCCCAGTGCCGGCCGCCTGCTGGCCGAGTTGGGCCTCATCCAGCCAGATACGGTAACCGGGCCGGCCGCGGCCCCGCGGCACACTGAGTCCCCGGTGCCCGCGCCCGCGGTTACCTCGGCGGCCGCGTCCGCGGGGGCCTTCGCGGACGCGCCGTCGCGGGAGGATGGCCGGCCCTCGCAAGGCCGCTGGTCTCGGTGGCGGACCCCGGCGTGGGTCGCCGGCGGGCTGACGGCCGGCTGCGCGAGCGCGATCTTCCTGCTGGGCGGGGCCAGCCCGCTGTCCTCCGCGGGGTCCGCCGCCGGTCATGCCGGGGCGGCGCTGGCGGCGCCGGAGGCGACCTCGCAGGCCCCGCCGATCCCGGGCTCGTCGTCGGGGCCGTCGGGTGCGGCGCGCTCGGGCGGGTCGGGTACCGGGCACTCGGGCGGCGTCACCCCGGCGGTGCTCCAGGCCCCGTCCGCGTCCTCGTTCTTCAGCCCGTCTGGCCCGTCGTCCCTGCCGCCGAGCGCCTCGGCCTCGGCGTCCGCGTCTGCCTCGTCGTCGGCCTCGGCCTCGGCGTCCGCTTCCTCGTCGCCGTCGGCGTCGGCGTCCGCTTCCTCGTCGCCGTCTCCGTCCGGGTCGGGGTCCGGGTCGCCGACCACGTCGCCGTCATCCACCGCGCCATCGTCTCCGCCGCCGTCATCGACCGCGCCGCCGTCATCGACCGCGCCGTCCTCGTCGGACCCCGCGCCATCTTCGTCGGACCCCGCGCCATCCTCGTCGGACCCCGCGCCATCCTCGTCGGGCGCCTCGTCGTCGGGCGCCTCGTCGTCGGCGTCGGGCGCCTCGTCGTCGGCGTCGGCTGGTTCGGGCTGAGACATAAAATCGGCTGGTGCAGATCGGGATACTGGGACCTTTCGAGGTTCATACGGACGGCGGCGCCGTGGCCGACGTGCCGGGGGCCCGGCTGCGCGCGCTGCTGACCGCCCTCGCCCTCGAACCCGGGCGCATCGTCTCGAAGGCGACGCTCATCGACTGGATCTGGGGCGACGAGCCGCCTGCCGACACGGCGAACGCCCTGCAGCGCCTGGTTTCCCGGCTCCGTAAGGCGCTGCCGGGAGGGCCGATCGAGGGCCAGCTGGCCGGCTACCGGCTGACCGTGGATCCCGAAGCCGTCGATGCCGTCCGGTTCGAACGCCTGGTCGCTCAGGCTCGCGACGCAGAGGGTGCACGGCGGGTAGGGCTGTTGCGGGACGCCCTGGCCTTGTGGCGTGGTGCGGCCATGGCCGATGTCGGCCTGCCGGACAGTGAAGCGCTGGACGCCGCGGCCGCCCGGCTCGAACGGCTGCGCCTGGCCGCGCTGGAGGACCGGTTCGACGCTGAGGTAATTCTCGGCCATGGTGCCGAGCTCCTCCCGGAGCTGACCGATCTGGCGGCCGCCCATCCAGAGCGGGAACGACTGGTCGCCGCGCTGATGCGGGCCCTGGCCGCGGCCGGACGCGACAGCGAGGCGCTGCTCGCCTACGAGCGCACCAGGGAGACCCTGGCCGACCTGCTGGGCGTCGACCCCTCACCGGAGCTGTCCGCCGTGCACGTCGCGCTGCTGCGGGGCGAGCTGGGACGGCGGGAGGAGAACCGGAAGACCAACGTGCGGGCCGAGCTGACGAGCTTCGTCGGCCGGGACGCCGATGTGGCCGCGGTCCGCGAGCTGACCGGGGAGCACCGGCTGACCACCCTGATCGGGCCGGGCGGCTCGGGCAAGACCAGGCTGGCCACGGAAACCGCGCGCACGCTGCTCGGCGATCTGCCGGACGGGGCCTGGCTGGTGGAGCTGGCCGCGCTCGGCGCCGGCAGCTCCGACGGTGACGTGGCCCAGGTGACCCTGGGCGGGCTCGGGCTCCGGGATGCCCTGCTCGGCACGGCGCCGAGCGCGGATCCGGTGGACGGGCTCATCGCCGCGATCCGCGACCGGGAAGCGCTGCTGATCCTGGACAACTGCGAGCACGTGATCGACTCGGCGGCGAAGTTCGCCGACCGGGTACTCGGGCAGTGCCGGCGGCTGCGGATCCTGGCCACCAGCCGGGAACCGCTCGGCATCACCGGTGAGGCGCTCTGGCACGTGGAACCGCTCGCCCTGCCGGATTTGCCTGGGCCTTCGGCCGCGGCGCCCGAGGGCGCCAGCCCCGGAGAGATCGAGATGGAGTCCTCGCCCGCCGTCCGGCTGCTGCGTGACCGGGCCGGAGCGGTACGCAAGGACCTGGGCGACGATGCCCGCACCTGGTCGGCGATGGCGCGCATCTGCCGGGCGCTGGACGGGATGCCGCTGGCGATCGAACTGGCCGCCGCCCGGTTGCGCACCATGACCGTCGAGCAGCTCGCCAGCCGGCTCGACGACCGGTTCCGCTTGCTGACCAGCGGCAGCCGTACCGCACTGCCGCGGCACAAGACGCTGCGCGCGGTCGTCGACTGGAGCTGGGAGCTGCTCACCGAGGCCGAGCGGACTGTACTGCGCCGGCTGTCGGTGTTCTCGGGCGGGGCGAGCCTGGAGGCCGCCGAGCGGGTCTGCGCTGACGATAGTGCCGAGCCGGACGAGGTGCTCGAGCTGCTCACCTCGCTGGCCGAGAAATCGCTACTGGTCAGCGACGGCGACGGCGCGCCGCGCTACCGGATGCTCGGCACGATCAGGGAGTACGCCGCGGACCGGCTTACCGAGGCGGGGGAATCGGAACTGGCCGGGCAGGCACATCTCGGCTACTTCACCGACCTCGCCGAGTCCGCGGAGCCGCACCTGCGCCGGGCCGACCAGCTGACCTGGCTCGCCCGGCTCGAGGCGGATCACGACAACATCGCGGCCGCCATGCGGAGCGCCGTAGCCGCCGGACAGGCGCAGGCGGCGATGCGGCTGGCGGCAGCCGCCGGCTGGTACTGGTGGCTCAGCGGGCGTCGGTCCGAAGGCTTCGAGCTGCTCGTCGCGGCCACCAAGATCCCCGGCGAGGTGACCGATGAGGTCCGGGCCATGGTGTACGCACTGGTGGTGACCTTCGTGACCTCCGGGCGGGGGGACGGCCACGAGGCCGCGGAGTGGATCCACCAGGCGTACCGGTTCAGCCAGCGCGGTCGGCCAGGCAATCCGCTGCTGGGGCTGGTAGCCCCGCTGGAACGCATGCTGCAGGCGCCGGGCGACTACCTGTCCGTCTGGGAGCCGGGACTGACCAACGAGGATCCCTGGGTGCGCGCCCTGGCCCGGCTGCAGCGCGGCAAGGCGCGGATCGTGCTCGGTCAGGGCGTCCGGGACGGGGAGGCGGATCTGGCGCTGGCGCTCGCCGAGTTCGAGGCGCTCGGCGAACGGTTCGGGATTTCATTCGCGCTGTCCGAGCTGGCCGAGCAGCGGGCCAAGCGCGGCGACTTCGCCGGCGCGTGCGAGCACTACGAACAGGCGGTCGCGGTGGTCACCGAGGTTGGCGCCACCGAGGACGTGATCCGGCTGCGGACCAGCCAGGCCCTGATGTACTGGCTGAACGGCGATCATGACGCCAGCGCGGCCGCCATGGCCGAAGCCGAGCGGAACGCCGACGGCGTCACCTGGCCGTATGCGCTGGTCGAGCTGGAGCTGGCCCAGACCGAGCTCGCTCGCTGGGGCGGCCGCGCCGAGGAGGCCCGCCATCATCTCGGCGTCGCCATCACCTTCCTGGGCGACGACGCGGACCAGGCGTACATCCGCGCGGAAGTTCAACTCGTGCTCGGCTATCTGGCCGACGATCTGGGTGCGGCTCGGACCCACCGCGTCGCGGCCTGGCAGGCGGCGTCCGAGGCGGGGATCGCACCCCTGATGGCCGAGGTCATCATCGGGGTCGCAGACCTGGCGGTCCGCCTCGGCCAGTACGAACAGGCGGCGCGGCTGCTGGCGGCCAGCGTCGGCGTACGCGGGCAGCCGGACCGCTCCAACCCGGATGCGGCCAGGATCGAGCGGGCCGCGCGGCGTCATCTCGGCGAAGCACGGTTCGCCGAGATGATGCTGGAGGGTACCCAGGCGAGCTGGCCTGAGCTGGTCGAGGTCACGCTCGCCGGGTGAAGGTGGCGAGCGACCACAGGTAGCCGACCAGGGCGATGCCGGCGCACCAGGCGAGGGCGGTGATCGCGTTGCTCGCGGACGGGTGCCCGGTCAGGAGTCCGCGCAGGGTTTCGATGATCGGGGTGAAGGGCTGATACTCGGCGAATTGCCGTATCCCGGGCCCCATCTTGTCGGCCGGCACGATCGCGCTGCTCAGGAACGGCAGCAGGATCAGCGGCACGACGGCCATGCCCGCGGATTCCGGGGTCTTCGCCGCCAGTCCCAGCGCGATGGTGAACCAGCTGGTCGCGAACGAGATCAGCACGATGAGGCCGATCGCGCCGAGCCATTCGGGGAAGCTCGCGTGCGGGCGGAATCCCAGTGCGAACGCCACGCCGACGATGGCCGCGACGGCGACCAGAGTGCGGAGCACGGTGGCAACGACCTGAGCGCTCAATACCGCACTGCGGGAGATATCCATCACCTTGAACCGGTTGATGATCCCCTTTGCCATGTCGGAGTTCACGGCCAGCGCGGTCGCGCTCAAGCCGTAGCAGATGGTCAAGACGATCATGCCCGGCGTCGCGTATTCGACGTACTTGACGCCGACATTGAAGGCTCCGCCGATCTCGCCGACGAACATCAGCATGATCACGATCGGGAGCAAGATCGCGTTGAACACCGCGACCGGGTTGCGCAAAGTGTGCTTGAAGTTACGGCGGAGCATTATCGTCGCATCGGCGCTCATCGTGCGTTCTCCTTCGTGCTGGCGCGGCCGGTCAGGGCCAGGAAGACGTCATCGAGGTCCGGGGTGTGCACCGAGAACTCCTCGACGTCGACCGAATGGTCATCGAGCTGGTTGAGCAGGGCCCGGACGGATTTCGCCCCGCCGTCGCTGGGCACCCGCAGGATCAGGTCGTCCTCGGCGGCACGGGCGGAGCCGGGCAGGAGCCGCATCGCGGTGTCGAGTTCGACGTCGCTGGCGAACTGCAGCCGCACGTGACTGCCGGGGATCTGGCGCTTGAGCTCGGCGGGAGTGCCCTGGGCGACCAGGTGGCCCTGGTCGAGCACGGCGATCCGGTCCGCGAGCCGGTCAGCTTCCTCGAGGTACTGGGTGGTGAGGAAGATGGTCACGCCGTCGGCCGCCAGCTGCCGGATGATGTCCCACATCGTGCGGCGGCTGCGCGGATCCAGCCCGGTCGTCGGCTCGTCCAGGAAGATGATCTCGGGCCGGCCGACCAGGGTCATGGCCAGATCCAGCTTCCGGCGCATGCCCCCGGAATAGGTCGAGGCCAGCTTCTGGGCCGATTCGGTCAGGTCGAATCGCGCCAGCAGGCCCGTGACCACTGCCTTGGCTGGGCCGGAGCCGAGCCGCTTGAGATCCGCCATCAGCTGGAGGTTCTCCTGGCCGGTCAGCAGTTCGTCGACCGCGGCGAACTGGCCGGTGACCCCGATAGCCGCGCGCACGGCCTTGGTCTGCGTCGCCACATCGTGCCCGGCGACGCGCGCCGTTCCGCCGTCGGCCCTGATCAACGTGGTCAGCACGTTGACCGTCGTTGTCTTGCCCGCCCCGTTCGGGCCGAGCAGGGAGAAGATCGTGCCCGTTTCGACATCGAGATCGATGCCGTCGAGGACGAGGTTGTCCTGGTATGCCTTCCGCAGCCCGGAAGCTGCTATCGCTGAGTTCCTCATGGGTCCAGATTCAGGGCCCGGACCGCCACCCCCCTGACACGCCCCTGACACGGGCCCTGTCCCAGGGACTCAGCGCAGAACGCAGCTGGTCGCAGCTATCCGGGCGAGGCCTCCCGCGGAGGGCGACCGGGCTTGCGCATCGCCCGCACCCGGTCCGGGAGCCGGCCCGAGTCGGCGAGCGCGCGCCGCAGGAGGTACTCGATCTGGGCGTTGGTGCTGCGCAGCTCGTCGGCGGCCCACCGGGCCAGGGCGTCGTGGACGGCTGGGTCCAGCCGCAGCAGGATCTTCTTTCGTTCGGTCACTGGTACAAGGAGCCGGTGTTGACGACCTGCTGGGTAGCCTGCTCGCTGCACAGGACGACGAGCAGGTTAGACACCATGGCGGCCTTGCGCTCCTCGTCCAGGTCCACCACGTTCTCCTCTTCCAGCCGCTTCAGGGCCAGCTGGACCATGCCGACCGCGCCTTCGACGATCCGGTATCTGGCCGCGACCACCGCACTGGCCTGCTGCTGGCGCAGCATGGCCTGGGCGATCTCCGCAGCATAGGACAGCCGGGTCAGCCGCGACTCGATGATGACCACCCCGGCGGGCCGGACCCGCTCGGCGATCTCGGCCGAGAGCTGCCCGGTGATCTCCTCCGCGTTCTCGCGCAGGGCCAACTGGCCCTCGACCGGGCTGGTGTAGGGATAGCTGGAGGCGACATGCCGGACCGCGGTCTCGGTCTGGATGGCCACGAACTTCGTGTAGTCGTCGACGGCGTAGGTGGCCTTGGCCGTGTCCTGGACCTGCCAGACGACCACGGCGGCGATCTCGATCGGATTACCGTCGGCGTCGTTGACCTTGGCCTGCGCTGTCTCGTGGTTCCGGATCCGGGTGGACACCTTGACGCGGCGGGTAAAGGGATTCACCCACTGCAGTCCGGGCTCCCGGACCGTGCCGCGGTACTTGCCGAAGAGCTGGATGACGCGTGCCTGACCGGGGACAACGGGCGTCAGGCCAGCCAGCCCGAGCGCGCCGGCGGTGAGCACGACAATGCCCAGCAAGACCAGGCCGGCCTCGGCGCCACCGGTCTGTTTGCTCCCGGTGCTCAGCAACGCCGCGCCCGCGAGCACTCCCACCACGCCGGCGACCAAGACCTTGATGCCCGGCGTGGACCAGGCCCGGCGTTCGGCAATCTGAGCCTGGGCCGGCGGCAGATCCGTCCTGACCGGAGCCTGCATTGCCATCAGTACCACCTCCGGTTGACACCCTTGATATTAACTGTCTAGCATACTGATATCAATTTAATGAAGCAAGGATCTCCGCCGGCGTGGCGGGAAACAGGGCTACCCGATCCGGAACTCCCCGAGTCCTTCGGGTGGCTCGGCCTGGATGTCGACGCGGTCGACCGCGGCGTAACGGGGGCCGTGGCGGGACCATTCCACCATCGCGTCGACGTCCCCGGCCGGTCCCTCGAAGACGGCCTCGACCCGGCCGTCGGGCAGGTTGCGGACCCACCCGGCCACGCCGTGCTCCCGGGCCAGCCGCCGGCAGGTGTCGCGGAAGAAGACGCCCTGGACCCGGCCGGAGACCAGGACGCGGTAGCGGACCACGGGCCGACGATACCGGGGGCGGTCAGCCAGCCAGGAGACGGGCGGTGTCGCGGGCGATCATCAGTTCCTCGTCCGTCGGCACGACCAGGGCCAGGACCGGGCCGTCCGGGCTGATCCGCCCACCGCTGTCCCGGCCGTGCCCGGCGTTGGCCTCGGGGTCCTCGGCCAGGCCGAGGAAGGCCAGGCGGGCCAGGACCAGGCTGCGGACCACGACGCTGCCCTCGCCGATGCCGCCGGTGAACACCAGGGCGTCGAGCCGCTCCAGCCCGACCACCATCCCGGCGACCGCCTTGGCCAGCCGGTGGACGAACACCTCCAGGGCGAGCCGGGCCCGCTCGTTCCCGGCCGCGGCCGCGGCCTGGATGTCGCGCATGTCGTTGCTCACGCCGGACAGGCCCGCCAGCCCGCTGCCGGTGTCCAGGGTCCCGGTGAGCTGGTCCACGGTCAGGCCCGCCTGGTCGGCCAGGTAGCCGAACATCCCCGGGTCGACGTCGCCGGAGCGGGTGCCCATGACCAGCCCCTCCATCGGGGTGAGCCCCATCGTGGTGTCCACCGACACGCCGTCGCGGATCGCCGCCGCGCTGCACCCGCTGCCGAGATGGGCGACCACCAGGCGCAGCTCGCCGAGCGGTCGGCCCAGCAACTCGGCCGCCCGCTGGCTGACGTAGCGGTAGCTGATGCCGTGGAAGCCGTACCGGCGCACGCTGTACCGGGTGTACCAGTCCTCCGGTATCGCGTAGCGGAAGGCGCGCGGCGCCATCGTGTGGTGGAACGCGGTGTCGAACGCGGCGACCTGCGGCAGGACGGGCCGGGCGGCGCGGAGCGCCTCGATCCCGGCCAGGGCCTTCGGGTTGTGCAACGGGGCCAGCGGGCTGAAGGACCGGATGGCCGCGATCACCTCGTCGTCCACCAGGACCGACGCGCTGAACCGGTCGCCGCCGTGGACCACCCGGTGGCCGGCGCCGATTAGTCCGGGGCCGGCGGAGGGCACCTGGCCGAGGATGCGGGAGATGAGGGCCGGGTAGCTGCCGTCGCCGGGTGGTTCGGTGCGGGGGGCGCCGTGCTCTGGCTGGATGTGCAGAACCGCTTCGGGCGTGCCGACCTTCTCGGCCTCCCCGCCCAGGACGCGCCGCCCGGTCGGGGGGTCGATCAGAGCGAACTTCACCGAGGAGCTGCCTGAGTTGAGCACCAGCACCAAGCCTGCTTCGGTCACCCTCGGGATGCTACGGGTGCGGCTCGCGGGAGGCGGGAGCGGGGGCCCGCGAGCCAAAGGGCGCGCCGCCGCCTGGACTGTGTTGGTCCCCCCGGACCCACCCCAGGGGCGAAGCGACGAGGGAAGGCGGCGGATCAAGAGCGCCCGGAGGCGAGCGGGGAAAGCAGAGCAGGAACCCATGTTCCGTTCGGGATAAAAAAGGGTTTGAGCCCGGCCCGGTGACCGCCCTAGCGTGGGGCCGTGGTCCCGGCAAGTCATGTCCTGGCGTTCGCGGCGGTGGTGGCCGTGCTGATCGCCGTTCCCGGCCCGAGCGTGCTGTTCACCATCAGCCGGGCGCTGACCGTCGGCCGGCGCGCCGCGCTGCTCACCGTCATCGGGAACGAGCTGGGCCTGTGCGTGCAGGTCGTCGCGGTGGCGTTCGGGGTGGGGGCGGTGGCGGAGCGGTCCGCCCAGGTCATCACCGTGGTGAAGCTGGCGGGCGCGGCGTACCTGGTGTTCCTCGGCGGGCAGGCGATCCGGCACCGGCGGTCGATGGCCGACGCGCTGGCCGCGCGCTTGGAACCAGTCCGGCCGTGGCGGGCGGTGCGGGACGGGTTCGCGGTCGGGGTGGCCAACCCGAAGACCATCGTGTTCTTCGTGGCCGGCCTGCCGGAGTTCACCACCACCGCGCCCGGGCACCTGCCGGTGCCGGCGCAGATGCTCATCCTCGGGTCGCTGTTCCCCGCCATCGCCCTGGTCCTGGACAGCGGGTGGGCGGCCATCGCGGGGACGGTCCGGCAGTGGCTGGTCGGGTCGCCGCGGCGGCTGGCGATGATCGGCGGCACCGGCGGCCTGGTGATGATCGGGCTCGGGGTCAGCATCGCGGCGACCGGCCGTAAGGACTAACTCGGCCGGTCATTTTTGTCTGATGGCGCACTGATCTGTCCGGTATCGTGCGGTGACGCCGGAATGTTACAGAAATCTTTTCCCGCCGCCCCATCCGGGATCGCGACCGTAGCGAAGACAGCGCGTGACAGGCGATCCGGTGGCCGGCGAAACCGAGCGCGAGCCGACGTGGGCATCGGTTCGCGCGGTGGAGGCCACCGGGTCGCTATACCCCCCTGTATTCCGGCGTGGCCTTCGCGTGCGGGCGACGTGCATGCCGACCAGTCACCGAAAGGATCGTCATGCCCCGTCACGACACGCACTCTTCCCCGGCTTCCCCGGCGGCCCCGGCCGAGGGGGTCTCCCGGCGTTCGGTCATCCGGGGGGCCGCCACCGCGGGCGCCGCGGGACTGGCCGTCACGGCCCTCGGCGGAGCCCTGAGCCCGGCGGCCTCGGCCAGCACCCGGGCCTCGGCGCGCGGCGCCGCTCCGGCTTCCGCCGCCGCTGACGTCAAGGCGCCAGCGGGACCCATCGTGGTGCACGTACGCAACGCGAAGTCCGGCGACATCGAGGTGTTCTCCGGCACCAGCCAGACCCGGCTGCGCGACAAGGACCTGGCCGCCCGGATCTCCCGGGCGATCGGGTGACCCGCCAGGTATCCGCCCAACCAAGCCAGTTCTCATCTGTGAGGTAATCGCATGTCATCGCACCGCGAGGCACCGGAGATTTCCAAGGACCCGGTGGCCGACAGCACCGACGTCTACGCGTTCGTCAGCCCGGACAAGCCGGATACGGTCACCCTGATCGCCAACTACATCCCGCTGCAGGCGCCGGCGGGCGGGCCGAACTTCTACGAGTTCGGCGACGACGTCCTCTACGGGATCCATATCGACAACAACGGTGACGGCCAGGCCGACATCTCTTACGAGTTCCGCTTCAGCACCACGGTGCGCGACCCGGACACCTTCCTGTACAACGTGGGCCCGATCGAATCGCTGAGCAGCCCGAACTGGAACCGGGTGCAGACCTACAGCGTGAGCGTCAACGGCAGCTCGCTGGGCAGCGGGCTGGCCTGCCCGCCGTGCAACATCGGGCCGCTGTCCACGCCGGACTACCCGAGCCTGGGCGCCGCCGCGGTGCACAGCCTGGGCGGCGGGATCAGCGTGTTCGCCGGGCAGCGAGCCGAGGCCTTCTACGTCGACCTCGGCGCCATCTTCGACCTGGGCGACCTGCGGCCGTTCGAGAACCTGCACGCTACGTTCGGCCTGGGCGGCCTGCCGGCGAAGCCCGGGGTCAACGCCACCAATCACCTGAACGTGCACTCGATCGCGATCCAGGTGCCGATCTCCGCGGTGACGCGAAGCGGTCACCCGACCATCGGCGTGTGGACGACGGCCAGCCGCCAGCGGGTCACGCTGTGGGACGCCGACCGGGGCGAGAACGTGAACAGCGGGCCGTTCCGGCAGGTCTCCCGGCTGGGCAACCCGCTGATCAACGAGGTGGTCATCGCGCTGGGCGACAAAGACCGGTGGAACTCGCTGCCGCCCGCCGACGACAAGCAGTTCGCCCACTACGTCACCCAGCCCGGCCTGGCCGCGCTGCTGCCGGTACTGTACCCCGGCGTGTTCCCCAACCTGGAGGCGCTGGTCAAGTCGGGCAAGCCGCGCGCCGACCTGGAGGCGATCCTGATGACCGGCATACCGGCCGGGATCATCAAGGGATTCACCAACTTCACCGGGTCGGTGGTGGCCGACATGCTGCGGCTGAACACCTCGATCAAGCCGGCGTCCAAGCCGAACATCTACGGGCTGCTGGGCGGCGACCCGGCCGGCTTCCCCAACGGCCGCCGGATCGCCGACGACGTGGTAGCGATCGAACTGCGGGCCATCGCCGGGGTCACCTACCCGCTGATCGACAGTAAGTTCACGCCGGACAAGGCCGCGGGCCTGCTGACCGACGGGCTGACCCCGGCCAACGTCAGCGCTGCCCCGCTCGGTCAGTTCCCCTACCTGGGGGTGCCGTACAGCGGTTACAACACCCCGTGATTCCTGTTTTGACTCCCCCGGCCGGGCCTCCGCACGGGCCTGGCCGGGGGGCTCGTTTCCCTGGAGGCTTACTTATGACTGAGTCAGCGGCCGGGCCGTCGGGCCCCGGAACCGTGGTCCTGGAGCTGGGCCCCGGCGTCGGCGCGCTGGTCCTGTTCACCCCGGCCGAGCTGGACGGCCGGGAGATCGAGATCAGCCGCTCCGACGCGGCCTGTGAGGCCGCGGCGGTCCGGCGTACGCATTCGCAGGTGCGGCCGCGGCACACGGTTTCGGCGACTAAGTACGCGGCCGTTTACCCGGACCTGGCCGCAGGCCCGTACACGATCTGGGCCGACTCGTCCCGCCCGGCCGGTCAGGTGGTCATCGCCGGCGGCCGGATCACCAACTGGAACTGGCCAGCCTGAACCCCTCCCGTGGCTGGCCTCTAGGTCGCCACAAAACTGGGGCTCGTGTTATCGGCGGAGCCAGTGGGACGAATGCTGATGCGGTACGCGGATACCACGGTCCGTTCGGTATAAAAATCGGTGATTACGGCGGGACCTGGCCCTAGACGGGAAGGGGGAGGGCCAGGATCGGGGTGGTGGTGGGCTGTTTGCTGCCGGGGGCGGGCTCGACGGTCAGGCCGAGCTTGTCGCCCTTGACGATTCCGGTCGCCACCACCGGCGTGGTCACCCCGGCCCGGGCCGTGGGCAGCAGGCCGGCCGAGACGATCCTCACGGGGCCGATCAGCCACAGCTGGTAGACCTGGCCCGCGGGCAGGGCCGGCAGCCCGGACGTGGCCACGACCAGCTTGCGGGTGGCCGCATCAAGCACCACGACGGCCAGGCCGCCCTTGCTCGTGCCGCGGGACAGCAGCGTGACGTGCGGGGCGCCGAGGATCTCGGCCAGCGCCTGGTCGTGTTGCCGGGCTGCGTCGAGTGCGCGCTCGACCCGGGCCTGCGCTTCGGCCAGCGTGTGGTTCTGCGCCCGGGCCGCGTTGAGCTGGTCCTGGGTGTGCGCCTGGGCCAGGCCGAAGAACACCGCGATCGCGATCCCGGCCGTCGCGACGACCCCGGACAGCCACGGCAGCCACGGCCCCGTGCCGCGGCTGCGGCGCCGGCCGGCGGCGCGGGTCCTGATCTCGGGCGGCACCTGGCAGGTGCGGGCCACGGCGGCCAGCACGCGGTCACGCATCTCGGGCGGCGGCTCGGTGGTGGCGGCGAAGGCCATGGCCGTGGCCACCTCGCGGAACCCGCGGACCTCGGCCGAGCATGACTGGCAGCGGCTCAGGTGGCGGTTGAACCGGGTGAGCTCGCGGCCCGGGTCCAGCGCGTCGACGGCGTAGGCACCAGTGAGCGTGTGCAGGTCCTGGCGGAAGAACCGCATCAGCTCACCGCCAGGCAGTCGCGCATCCGGATCAGCCCGTCGCGGATCCTCGTCTTGATCGCGCCCAGCGTGACGTTCAGCAGTTCGGCTACCTGGCGGTAGCTGTGCCCGCCGTAGTAGGCCAGGGTGATCGACTCACGCTGGATCTCGGTGAGGCTGTCCAGGCAGCGCCGGACCCGTTCCCGGTCCAGGCTGGCTTCCACGGCCTCGGCGACCTCATCGTGTGGCGGGCTGACGTCGGCTGTCTTGTGTTCGCGGTCCGCCGCGGCCGTCGTGGAGCGGATACGGTCAATGGCGCGGCGGTGGGCGATGGTCGTCACCCACGTCGCCGCGCCACCCATGGCCGGGTCAAACCGCGCGGCGGTCCGCCACACCTCGAGGAGGACCTCCTGGGCGACCTCCTCGGACTGGGACGGATCCCGAAGAACCCTGCGGATGACGCCGTACACCGGGCCGGCCATCCGGTCATACAGCGCCTCGAACGCGCCCTGGTCGCCACGTGCCACGTGGACAAGCAGGTCATCTAGATCCCGCTGTCCCCTCCTGTCCGCGGTCGCCGATCTGAACCGGGACGCGTCCGAATCGTTCGGGTTCATACGGCACCTTCGGAGCGGAGGTGGGATCGGATGGGTGCGGCGTAAAAAAAGTCTAGAGAATTTGTGCCCGCTGTAGCCTGGTACGGTGGCGGAGCCGTTCTCCCGGCTGTGGCAGATTCTTCGCAAACGACTCTTTTCGGGGCACGCCGGCCCGGGTTACGGGGCAGTGGTCCGGCTCTTGTGGGAAACCAGCCGCCCGCTGTCTTTCGCGGTGGCGGCGTATGCGGTTGCGGCCTCGGTGCTGCCCAACCTGGTGCTGATCGCGGCGGGTCATCTGGTGGGCGAGATCCCGGCGGCGGCCCGGGACGGGCTCGGCTCGGCGGCCGGGCATCATCTGGTCTCCGCGCTGGTGCTGACCGGGGTGGCCTACGCCGCGGCGCTGGTGCTGGGGCCGGTGCAGTCCTCGCTCAGCTCGGTGGTGAAGTGGCGGCTGGTGTACCGCACCGAGGACCGGCTGATCGCGGCGGTGTCCGGGCCGGCCGGCATCGCGCACCTGGAGGACCCGAAGGTACTCGACGACCTGGCCCTGGCCCAGGGCCAGCTGACCGGGCAGATGCCGGCCGACGCGCCGATGACACTGGCCCTGGTGGTGAGCAACCGGGTCAGCGGCCTGCTCGCGTGCGCCGTGCTGGCGTCCTGGCGGTGGTGGCTGGGCCTGGGCATGCTGGTCATGTGGATGGCCATCCGCCGGCCGCAGCTGGCCCTGATCCGGGAGCAGGGGGCGCTGTACGCGGGCAGCTCGCAGGATCTGCGGCGCGCTTGGTACCTGCAGCGGCTGGCCGCCCAGCCGGGCGTGGCCAAGGAGTCGCGGGTGTTCGGGCTGGGCGGGTGGCTGGTGGACCGGTACCGGTCTACGTGGTTGGCGGCGATGGCGGCGCCGTGGGCGGTGCTGCGGCGGCTGGACCGGGCGGTACTGGTGCTGGCCGTCCCGGTCTTGGTGGCATTCGGGATCTCGTGCGGCTATCTCGGCCTGGCCGCGTACCGGGGCTGGATCGGCCTGGGCACCCTGGCCGTCATGCTGCCGATGCTGGCCGCGACCACTCCGCTGGGCGACATCTCCTGGGATGACGTGGCCCTGTCCTGGATGATCCAGGGACTGCCGCGCGTGCGTGGCCTGGAGACGGCGCTGGGTTCCGGGCCTTCGCTGGACGGGTCGCTGCCCGCAGCCGGACGGCCCGTTTCCGAGGTGCGTTTCGAGCAGGTGCGGTTCCGGTACCCGGGCGCCGACCGCGACGTGTTCTGCGGGCTCGACCTGGTGTTGCGCGCGGGCCGGTCGACCGCGCTGGTCGGCATCAACGGCGCGGGCAAGACCACGCTGGTCAAGCTGCTGGCCCGGCTGCATGATCCGGTTTCCGGCCGGATCCTGGTCGACGGGACGGACCTGGCTCTGTTGCGGCCGGCCGAGTGGCAGCGGCAGGTGGCCGTGGTGTTCCAGGATTTCGCGCACTACCCGCTGTCGTTCGCCGAGAACATCGGGTTCGGGGCGCCCGGGTTTATGTCTGATGCGTCCGGCCTGGCCGCGGCGGCCGAGCGGGCGGGCGCGCTTTCTGTCTTGGACGGGGCGGCCGGCTGGGACACCGTGCTGTCCCGGGCGTACGAGGGCGGGGTGGACCTGTCTGGCGGGCAGTGGCAGCGGATCGCGCTGGCCCGCGCGCTGTTCGCGGTGCAGCACGGCGCCGCGATCCTGGTCCTGGACGAGCCGACCGCCTGGCTGGACGCCCGGGGCGAGGCCGACTTCTTCGACCGGTTCCTCTCGATAACGGAGGGGACCACCACGCTGATCATCTCGCACCGGTTCTCCACCGTCCGCCGCGCCGATCACATCTGCGTGCTGGACGAGGGCCGGGTGCTCGAGCAGGGCGACCATGCCTCGCTGGTCGCGGCGGGCGGGCGGTACGCCGAGCTGTTCGGCCTGCAGGCGGCGCGATTCGGCGACACGCCGCTCGACGACGGGCCGCTCAGCGACGCGCCGTTCGATGATGCGCCGTTCGATGATGCGCCGTTCGATGACGCGCCGGAGGGCGCCTCGTGACCCGCGGGATCTGGCGGTCCGTGCTCGGCTGGGGCTGGCGGGCCGCGCCCGGCTGGCTGGTGTACACCGGGGTTCTGCTGGTCGCCGGGGCGGTGACCAGCGTACTGTACCCGGTCGGGCTGGCGCTGGTCATCGACTCGGCGCTGGCGCACCGGGCCGGCGGGGTTGTTCTTGGCGTGGTTCTGGTCGGTTCGCTCTATACGGTCTCGTGGGCGCTGGCCATGTTCGCCGGCACCGCGGGCGCTGTCCTGTCGGACCGGGTCTCCTTCTACCTGACCGCGCGCATCGCGGAGCAGATCAACGCGGTCAGCGGGGTGGACCACCTGGAGCGGCCCGCCTACCTGACCGAGCTCGACCTGCTGCAGCAGAACCTCCGGCTGCTCGGCAACGGCCCGCGCCAGATCCTGCTGGTCATCCAGGTCCTGGTCCGGACCGCGGGGATCGTGGCGATCCTGGCCGTGATCTTCCCGCCGCTGGCCGTGCTGCCGCTAAGCGCTTGTTTCCCGGTGATCGGCGAGCGGCTGTCGGTGTTCTTGCGGCAGCGGTCCGACGAACGGCTCGCGCCGGACCGGCGGCTGGCCAACGAGCTGTTCGAGCTGGCCACCTCGGCCGGGCCGG
>Ga0335073_10005346_pt1 | contig 18024 bp, 13 predicted proteins | sample Lox_Sample_22_FD_207093 | JGI IMG/M metagenome (GOLD analysis project Ga0335073, IMG submission 207093) | Soil microbial communities from Loxahatchee National Wildlife Refuge, Florida, United States - Lox_Sample_2.2 | ecosystem: Environmental > Terrestrial > Soil > Wetlands | place: USA...
AGGGAACAGCTCGCTTTTAGAAAACATGCCCGTCGATAAGATCCTGCTGCTGCCCGGGATGGATGGGACTGGAAACCTCCTCGTCGAGTTTTCTCGTTTGCTGCCGAACGAGACACGCAGAGAAGTCCCGATTTATTTGAAGGACAAAGTCCTGTCTTATGACGATCTGATAAAAACAGTCCGTCACATTTGCGAGGACTTTCAGCCAGAAGTGATTCTGGCCGAGTCTTTCTCCACACCACTCGCCATCCGAATTGCAGCGGAGAGGCCAAAAAATCTGAAGGCAGTCATCCTGTGCGTTGGATTCGCCGCAAGTCCTGTGCGTGGATTGATCCGCTGGGTTTGCTGGATTCTCGCGCCCCTTCTGATGCGGGTTCCGCTGTCTAAATCGCTCATACGTTCCTGGCTTGTCGGCGCCGACGCGACTGAGGAACACGTTGAGGCTGTGCGAGAGACAATTTCTTCAGTAAACCCGGGTGTTCTGGCAGCTCGGCTGCGCGCAATTCTCGAGTGTGATGTTCGGTCTCTGCTCAGCGAGATTGGCTTGCCAATGCTGTATCTCCGTGCACGCCAGGATCGACTCGTAAAACAGCGATCTCTGCAGGAAATTCAAAGGCGAAAGACGGATATTCAAATTGTTACTCTCGATGGGCCTCATTTCCTGTTGCAACGGGAACCGGAAAGAGCCGCCGAAATCGTGAGGGACTTTTTGTGTCGCTTTTAGTCGTTTTTCTCACTTAGCGAGGTCGTCCAGCGCAAGGTTTAGCTCCAGCACGTTGACGCGAGGCTCGCCAAGGAATCCGAGCTGCCGGCCCTGGATGTGGGAGCGGACAAGAGCCTCAACGCTCTCTTCGGGCAGGTGCCGCGCCGCAGCGACCATCGGGACCTGGTAAAGCGCGTCGGCGGGCGCGATGTCCGGGTCAAGCCCGGATGCCGAGGTAGTCACGAGGCCGATCGGCACGGGCTTCCCCGGATTCTGCTTCTCCCAGTCCGCGACGGCGGCGTCGATGCGCGTCTCCAGCGCCTTGTTCGACTGCGCCAGGTTCGAACCGCCCGAGTTGGTGGCGTCCCATCCGTTGCCTGCGGCCGAGGGACGCGAGTGGAAGTAACGCGCGCTGGTGAAGCCCTGGCCGATGATGGCCGACCCGATGACCTGACCGTCGCGCGTGATGAGTTGGCCGTTGGCCTTGTTGCGCATGGTGAGCTGCGCGATGCCGGTGACGACAAGTGGGTAGACAATGCCGAGCAGGATGGTGGTCACAAGCGTGTAGCGGACCGCCACGAACAGGCTCGACTTCGTAGTCGGACCCGGATGCAAGGGAGACGTCGGCATGATCAGCCGCTCTTCGTTCGTGTAAGAAGTCGTTGCCATAGGGTTCTCCTTCGCGTCAGGCAAGGTGCAGGGCGACCAGGCCCAGGTCGATCAGCTTGATGCCGATGAACGGCACGATGATTCCCCCGATGCCGTAGAGGATGAGGTTGCGCCGCAGCAGCGACTGCGCGGACATGGGCTCGTACCGGACGCCCTTCAGTGCAAGCGGTATGAGCGCGATGATGATGATCGCGTTGAAGATAACAGCCGAGAGGATCGCCGAGTGTGGATTGCCCAGCCGCATGATGTTGAGGGCGTTGAGCACGGGGAAGACTCCGGCAAACATTGCGGGGATGATCGCGAAGTACTTCGCCACGTCGTTGGCGATGGAGAAAGTGGTGAGCGCCCCGCGTGTCATCAGCAGCTGCTTGCCGATCTCGACGATCTCGATGAGCTTGGTTGGGTTGGAGTCAAGGTCGACCATGTTGCCGGCTTCCTTCGCCGCCTGGGTGCCGGTATTCATCGCGACGCCGACGTCTGCCTGGGCCAGAGCCGGTGCGTCGTTGGTGCCGTCGCCGGTCATAGCAACAAGCTTGCCCTTGCTCTGCTCGCGCTTGATCAGGTCCATCTTGTCTTTGGGCTTGGCTTCTGCGAGGAAGTCGTCGACGCCGGCCTCGCGCGCAATAACCGCGGCCGTCAGGGGATTGTCGCCGGTGATCATGATGCTGCGGATGCCCATAGCACGGAGCCGAGCAAGGCGGTCTTTGAGGCCGCCTTTGACAATGTCCTTGAGGTAGACGACGCCGAGCGCGGTCGCATTCTCGGAGACCACCAGCGGCGTGCCACCCTGGCGGGCGATCTCCTCCACACGATCCGTAACCTGGCGAGGCAGGCTCGAGCCCTGCGACTCCAGCCAGCGGGCAATGGCGTCGGCAGAGCCTTTGCGGATCTTACTGCCAGGCAAGTCGACCCCGGACATGCGCGTCTGCGCGCTGAAGGGAACGAACTCGGCGTGCATGCCGCTGATGTCGCGGCCGCGCAGGTTGTACTTCTCCTTGGCCAGCACGACGATGGAACGGCCTTCAGGCGTCTCATCGGACAACGACGCGAGCTGCGCCACGTCGGCCAGACGCTCCGTTGTAATGCCAGGAGCCGGCAGAAACTCCGTGGCCTGTCGATTGCCAAGGGTGATGGTGCCGGTCTTGTCGAGCAACAAAGTATTGACGTCACCAGCAGCTTCGACAGCGCGGCCGGACATGGCCAGCACGTTGTACTGCACAAGGCGATCCATGCCGGCAATGCCGATGGCGGAGAGCAGCGCGCCAATGGTCGTGGGGATAAGGCAGACCAGTAGCGAGACCAGCACGAAGATGGTCTGCGGCGCATGTGAATAGATGGCGTAGGGCTGCAGCGTGGCGACGGCCAGCAGGAAGATGACCGTTAGACCCGCGAGGAGGATGCTGAGCGCAATCTCGTTGGGCGTCTTCTGGCGCGTCGCGCCTTCGACCAGGGCGATCATGCGGTCGAGAAAGGTTTCGCCGGGGTTTGAGGTGATGCGGATCCTGATCCAGTCGGAGAGAACGCGCGTGCCGCCGGTGACAGCCGAGCGATCGCCGCCTGCCTCGCGAATTACCGGCGCGGATTCGCCGGTGATGGCGGACTCATCGACCGAAGCAACGCCTTCAATAACTTCACCGTCGCCCGCGATGAACTGCCCCGCTTCCACGCGGATGACGTCGTCGGCGCGCAGTTGCGAGCTGGACACAGCTTCAAGCGAGCCATCGGGGCGGAAGCGATAGGCCATGGTCTCGCCCTTGGCTTTGCGCAGCGTGTCGGCCTGGGCTTTGCCGCGTCCCTCGGCGATGGCCTCGGCGAAATTCGCGAAGAGCACAGTGAACCACAGCCACAGCGTGATCTGGAGATCAAACCGGATGGGCAGGTGGCGAATCGCCTCCTCAATGAGGAGAAGGGTTGTGACCACGCTGCCGACCTCGACCACGAACATGACAGGGTTCTTCATCATCACGCGCGGGTCGAGCTTGCGGAACGAATCGATGATGGCCTGGCGGAGTATGTCGGAGTTCCAGAGATTTTGTTTTTTCGACATTTGAAGTTATCCGAAGTTAGGAAAACAACGTTCCATGTTGAAGGAGCAGGTGCTCGAGGATTGGCCCAAGGCTCAGCGCCGGGAAGAAGGTCAGCGCGCCAACGATGAGGATCACGCCGGTGAGCAGGACCGTGAACAGCGCCGTGTTCACGGGAAACGTTCCGGGCGAAGGAGGAATGCTCTTCTTGCGGGCGAGATTGCCGGCCAGAGCCAGCATCGGGATCATCATGAGAAAACGGCCCATGAGCATGGTGAATCCGAGCGTTGTGTTGTACCAGCGGGTGTTGACGCTGATTCCGGCGAAGGCGGAGCCGTTGTTGCCCGCCGCGGAGGAATATGCATAGAGGATCTGGCTGAGCCCGTGAGGGCCGGGATTGCTGATGCCTGCGAGACCCGCGGGGTACAGCACAGAGATTGCGCTGAGACCCAGGATCAGCAATGGAAAGATGAGCACATACAACATCGACATCTTCACGTCGTAAGCTTCAATCTTCTTGCCGAGATACTCCGGCGTTCGGCCAACCATGAGGCCGGCGATGAAGACCGACAGAACCACGAAGATGATCATGCCGTAGAGGCCGGAGCCGACGCCGCCGAAGATGATCTCGCCCAGTTCGATGTTGAGCAGCGGGATCATGCCGCCGAGCGGTGTGAACGAATCGTGCCAGGAGTTGATAGCGCCGCAGCTGGCATCGGTGGTGATGGTGGCGAAGAGCGCCGAGTCGGCAATGCCGAACCGAGTTTCCTTGCCCTCCATATTGCCGCCTGCCTGCAAAGCGCTGGTCTGCTGGGCGACGTTGTGCAGCGTTGGATTCGGGTGCGATTCAGCCCAGTAGGCCACGGTGAAGCCGGCCGCAAAGAGGATCGACATGCAGGCGAAGACGGCCCAGCCATGACCTGGAGAGCCAGTCATACGGCCCAGAGTGACAGTGAGCGCCGCTCCGATGAAGAAGATCGAGAACATCTCGAGGAAGTTGCTGAAGGGTGTCGGATTCTCGAAGGGGTGGGAGCTATTGGCATTGAAGAAGCCCCCGCCGTTGGTGCCCAGCATCTTGATGGCTTCCTGCGAGGCGACCGGACCCTGGGCGATGGTCTGAGTCTGGTGCTCCAGGGTGTGCGCGACCGTGTAAGGGTGCAGGTTCTGGATGACGCCCTGACTGACCAGTACAAGCGCGTAAATCAGGCAGATAGGCAGCAACACGTAGAGGCAGGTGCGTGTGGTATCGACCCAGAAGTTGCCGATAGTCTTCGATTCGCGGCGGGCGATGCCCCGCACCAGGGCGATGGCGACGGCGATGCCCACGGCGGCGCTGAAGAAGTTGTGATACGCGAGGCCCACCATCTGCGTGAAGTAGCTCATGGTGGCTTCGCCCGTATAGGCCTGCCAGTTGGTGTTGGTCGTGAAAGAAGCTGCCGTGTTCCAGGCGAGAAACTGCTCGACGCCTGGGAAGTGCTGCGGGTTCCACGGCAGGTGCAGTTGCAGGCGCTCGATGAAATAGGTCAGCAGCAGCGAGACAAAGCTGAACAGCAGCATGGCGGCGGTGTACTGACGCCAGTCCATCTCCTCATCGCGATGAACGCCGGAGACGCGATAGACAAGGTTCTCGAGCGCGCCCAGGAACCGGTACTTACCGGAGAAAACGCCGTTCATGTAAATGCCCAGCGGACGCATGCAGACGATCAGAACGACGAAGTAGACGAGAAACTGGAACCAGCCGTTGAGGGTCATTGTTCAGAACTTCTCCGGATAGAGCAGAGCTACCACGAGGTAGCCAAGCAGGAAGACAGTGATGACGAGGACGGAGAGAGTTGCGATGCTCATGGTTTACCTCAGCTTCTCGCAGGCGGTGACGTACAGCAGCGCGAGTGCGAAGAACGCAACGGTGAAGACGATCATCAGAAAATCGGTCATGGCGTTGTCGTTGATTAGTACAACGCCTGCGCGATGAGGGCGTTCTAAGGAAGCCGTAAAGAATTCGTAAGCTGATCGGCGCGGCAGGGTGACGCTGTCTATTCGGGTGTGCCTTCGGGGAGGAAACGATAGCCGACCCAGGGTTCAGTCTGGATGTATTCCTTGCGGGCATCGCCCTGAAGCTTCTTACGAAGCTGGCCGATGAAAACGCGCAGGTACTCGGGCTGCTGGGCGGATTGCGCGCCCCAAACAGTGGTGAGCAGAACGCGGTGAGTGAGCACCTTGCCGGCGTTGCGCGCGAAGAGCAGAAGCAGTTCGAATTCTTTGGGTGTGAGGTGCACGGGATGGCCGGAAACGGCGACGCTGTGAGCCGCCGGATCAACAAGAAAATCGCCAACCTGTACAGCACTGTCGCCGACGCGCTCAGGAGCGCGGCGCAGATGAGCGCGGACGCGGGCAAGGAGTTCCTGAATGCTGAAGGGCTTGGTCACGTAGTCGTCGGCGCCGGCGTCGAGGGCTTCAACCTTAGCGTGTTCCTGGTCGCGCACAGAGAGGACCAGGATCGGAGTGCTTGATTTGCGGCGGATGGCCCGGCACAGTTCGATGCCGGACATGCCAGGCATGGCCAGATCCGTGATTACGAGGTCGGGGTTCCACTCCTCGAAAAGGCGCAGAGCCTCTTCGGGATCGTTCGCAGTGCGGACGTCGTAGCGCTGTGCCGAAAGGGAGGCGCGCAGCACGCGCGTGATCTGAATTTCGTCATCGACAACCAGGATGCGTTCGGCCATGTGCGAGCGAAGCGATTGCCGGGCGTCGCCACCGCGGTATGATCGCCTGTCATGGAGAAGGATACGCCGCCATTCATAAAGATTCTCTTGGGCTATGCCGTTTTAACGGCCGCGGCGCTGGCGATCGTGGTCCTGTTCCGGCAGGTGCTGCACGTGAATCCGACCACCGCGGCCCTGTGCTTTCTGATGCTCGTGGTCATGACGGCCTCGCGCTGGCGGCTGGCATATTCGGTGTACCTGTCGGTGCTGTGCACAGTTCTCTATAACTTCTTTTTTCTGCCGCCGGTGGGGCGATTGACGATCACCGATCCCAACAACTGGGTGGCACTGGCGGCGTTTCTGGCCTGCAGCGTGCTCGTGAGTCATTTGTCGGAGCAGGAGCACCAGCACGCCGAGAATGCAGAGCGGGGACGGCGTGAAGTGGAGCGGCTGTACGAATTCAGCCAGCAGTTGTTGTTGCAGGAAGATCTGCGCAGCGTAGCGCGAACGACGCCATCGGTTGCGGCTGCCGCGTTCGGCTTTGGTGCTGTGGCGCTCTATGTACGCGATGACGAGGGCGCCTATTATTCCGATCCGCGGAATGAGTTGCTGCCGCTGGTCGATCTGAGGCTGGCGGCAAATCAAAGCGACACAGGGGCATGGTCGCGGAACGGGCTGCATGTGATTCCCCTGGCGCTGGGTATGCGCTCGCTCGGCGTGCTGGCCATGACTGGTGGCGAGTATTCGCCGCCAACCTACGAGGCGATCGGCAGCCTGGTGGCGATCGCACTGGAGCGCGCGGCCACCGTGGAGCGGAGCAGCCGACTGGAGGCTTCTCGCGAAGGCGAGCGCCTGCGAATGGCGCTGCTGGATTCTGTGACGCACGATCTGCGAACGCCGCTGACTTCGATTCGGGCGGCCGCCACGACCATGGTGAGCCAGCCGGATTTGCCGGAGGCGCAGAGAGCGGAGCTGGCGGCTGTGGTGGACGAGGAGAGCGCACGGCTGGACCGTCTGATCGGGCAGGCGGTGGAGATGGCGCAGCTGGATGCAGAGGCGGTACGGATCGACGCAAAGCCGCAGGATATGCGAGAGCTGATGGAGATGACCGTGGACGAGATGCGGCCGGTGCTGAGGGACCGTTCCGTCGAGGTCCAGGTCCCTGCGGATGTGCCGCGCGCGCCCATGGATCGTGCGCTGGTGCAGCGAGTGCTGCGGCACCTGATCGAGAACGCTGTCAAATATTCGCCGGCGGGATCGCCGATCGAGCTAAGCGCGGTGAGCGACGAGTATCGGCTGCGCGTAACGGTAGCGGACCGAGGACCAGGTATCGATCCGGGCGAGCAGCCCTTTGTGTTCGACAAATTCTTTCGCGGAAAAAAGCAGCGGGTTCAGCCGACGGGGACGGGCATGGGGCTGGCCATCGCGAAGGCAATCGTGGAGGCACACGGCGGTGGCATTGAGTTGACCAGCGAAGTGGGGAAGGGGGCGCGTTTTACGTTCTGGCTGCCATTACAAGCTACAGGGCTCAGGGCGCAGGGCTCAGGCGAAGCGACTGGTAATCCTGGCTGAGTTCGGCACAGAGTCCTTCGACAACCAGTTCGTGGTCCGCCCGCTGGGGTAATCCGGAGACCGTGACGGCCGCAACCAGGCCGGCGTTTGGCACGCGAATGGGAAAGCTTCCGCCATGGGCGGCGTAGTCGGTGATCGGCAGGCCGCGGGCTTCGATGGAGGATTGCTTCTGCTCGAGGTCGAGGCCGACCGCGTAGGAACTGCGGTGAAAGCGGAAGACTACATTGCTCTTGCGGCGAGCCCATTCCGGGTTGTCGGAAGTGGTGCCAGGAAGCGCGGTGTAGAAGAGCTGCTGACCTATGCGGCGAACATCGATGACGATTGAGAGGCGGCGTTCAGTGGCGAGCGTGCGAAGGCGGTTGCCGATGTGCCAGGCGGTTTCCTCGCTGAATTCGGGGAATACCAGTTCGCGTTCCTGGAGCGCAATGCGGGCGATGTCGGACTGGCCGTCCAGGCGGCCGCGCTGCGCGCCAGTTTCTGATCCGCTCACTTTCGTTTCCGTGGACATGGGTTTCAGAACTGAGCTAGACCGCTGCCGTCTCCAATTCCTGCTCGCGGCTACCATATCGCGAGCGCACATAATCGTCGAGGATTTTCTTGAAATCCGTAACGATGGTGTCGCCACGGAGGGTAGTCATGAGGCGGCCGTCGACGTAAACAGGGGCCTTCGGTTCCTCGAAGGTACCCGGCAGCGAGATGCCGATGTTGGCGTGCTTCGACTCGCCAGGGCCATTGACCACGCAACCCATGACCGCAAGCTTCAGCTCTTCAACGCCTGGGTATTGCTGCCGCCAGCCGGGCATTGATGTGCGGAGATAGTCCTGGATTTGCTGGGCGAGTTCCTGGAAGAAGGTGCTGGTGGTGCGGCCGCAGCCCGGGCAGGCTGTGACCTGCGGCGCGAAGCTGCGAATGCCGAGCGATTGCAGAATCTGCTGCGCGGTCAGGACTTCTTCGGTGCGGCTGGAGCCGGGTTTGGGCGTGAGCGAGACGCGGATGGTGTCGCCGATGCCCTGGAGCAGCAGCGGTGCAAGGCCTGCAGTGGAGGCGACGATCCCCTTCATGCCCATGCCGGCTTCAGTGAGGCCGAGGTGCAGAGGGTAGTCACAACGGGCAGCAAGCATCTGGTAGACATCGATGAGGTCGCGGACGCCGGAGACTTTGCCACTGATGATGATCTTGTCGTGGCCCAGGCCATAGCGCTCGGCGGCGGCGGCCGAGTCGAGCGCGGACCGGCACATCGCTTCGAGCATCACGTCACGCGCCGGGGCTGGGTCAGAGCGCTTCGAGTTTTCGTCCATCAGACGCGTGAGTAGAGCCTGGTCGAGCGAACCCCAGTTAACGCCGATGCGCACCGGCTTATTGTTTTCGACGGCGCACTCGATCATCGTGCGGAAATTGTCGTCGTCCTTCCGGCCGATAGAGACGTTGCCCGGGTTGATGCGGTATTTGGCGAGGGCCTGGGCGCAGGCCGGGTACTTCTTCAGCAGCAGGTGGCCGTTGTAGTGAAAGTCGCCGATGATGGGCACATGGATGCCACGCTCCGCGAGGCCCTCAACGATGTGCGGCACAGCCTGGGCGGCTTCGTCGTTGTTGACCGTGACACGGACCAGCTCGGAGCCTGCCTCGACAAGCTCGGCAACCTGCTGGATAGTCGATGCGGGGTCTGCCGTGTCGGTGTTGGTCATGGACTGCACGACGACGGGGGCCTCGGAGCCGACTTTGACCTCGCCGATCCGGACCGTAACCGTCTTCCTGCGCTGAATTTCGGGCATTTGGGGAACCTCATGAACAGTTTACAGGGCAGACGGGGAACGGGCACGGGATGCGGTTCAACGCTCAGCGCAAAGGGCCAGCGTGGCGGCGGAGCTCGCGAAGGGGGTAAAACGTTCCGCGCCACACTACGCCCTGACGGAATAAAGTGACAAGCGTTGAGCGCAGCATCGCGTAGAGAACCAGGGCGACGGCGACAGGAAATGTGAGGACGTACGCGGGACGGATGGGCGTGTAATAGCGAGAGGCGAGCGCATAAAGCGTCGCGATCATGAGCACGGATACAATGCCGGCGGACCGAATCGGCCACCAACCGAACATGGCAGCGAGCGGACCAAGGCACAGGAGACTCAGGCCGAACCACGCGCCAAAAAGCAGCGAGAGGCGAAAGCGGAAGGTAGCGAAGATGTTCTTGGTGAGGTTACGCACCATGCCGAAGGCGCCGGGCGCCCAGTGAAGCTGAATCAGTCCTCGGCCAAGGACAAAGCGCTGACGATAGCCGCTGCGTTTGATGGCATGGCCAAGGCGGAGGTCTTCGAGAACTTCGAAGGGTGCCGCTTCGAAGCCGCCAACGGTGTGGTAAACGTCCCTGCGAACCAGATTGAAGGCGCCCATGCCGATGGATTCGCGGCGCGCTTTGGGATCGGCAATTCTCCAGGGACGCCATGCGATCAGAGTGAGCGACTGAAAGACGGCGGCCATCATGGTTTCCCCGCGTGTTTTGAGAATGAGCGTGGGCAGCAGAACAAGGTGATCGGCGGACGTCTGCGCATACCTCAATGCGCGGGCGAGAGTGTCTTCGCGGAAGAGAATGTCGCCGTCGGTGAACAGGAGCCACGGCGTCGCGGCCTGGCGGGCTGCGAGCGCCATGGCGTGCGGTTTGCCGAGCCAACCCGGCGGGAGCTCATCGACGTGAATCACGGTGAGATACCTGCCTGGCGGATGACGCTCAGCCGCGATGCGGTCCATGATTGCGCCAGTCGAGTCGGTGGAGCGGTCGTCGACGGCGATGATTTCAAGCGGGATCGTTTGGGCCAGGAGAGAGCGCAGCGTCGTCTCGAGGGCTGCGGCTTCGTTGCGCGCCGGGACGATGACGGTGAGGGCGGGGCGTTCGGCGTTCGGCGCTCCGCGTTCAGATCCGGCTGCAACAGGGGGCGGATTATGCAGATTGGTGACTCGAGGAAGATTGCGCGCCACGCTCAGAACGCGCTGCGTCCAGAAGAGCGCGACGATCCAGGAAAGGGCAATGGAAAGGATGTAGAGCACGTGCATCAGATCAGGAGTTGTAGGGCCCGGCAGCTTCGAGATCCGGCAAGCGAGCCGCGAAACGCGAACCGCTGAACAGGATCGCTCCCGAGAGCACGAGTGCGACGAGCGTGGCTCCGAGGCCGATGCGCAGGTTGGTCGCGTCAGAGATGCGGCCGATGAGCCCTGGAGAGAAAGAATCACCGAGGGCATGAATGACGAAGAGGTTCACGGAGATTGCCGTGGAACGTATGGGCGCAGCGACAGAGTTGACGATGGCGGCGTTGATGGGGCCGGTGCCGAGAAAGAGGCAGAATTCCGCGAGGAAGGCGCCGGGGAGAATAATCCGGGCAGGTCCGAAAAAGACCAGCGCTGCAAACGGAATCGCGAGGGACGAGCCAAAGGCGGAGACGAGGTAGAGCGCTCGATGGTTGCGGCGCAGCCAGAGCTGGGCGAGCCATCCACCGGCGATGGTGGCGAGCAGGCCGTCGATGACAGTCACGGCTCCCGCCAGGCGGTCGGCGCCGGCAAGCGAGTAGCCTCCAAAGCGCGTGAGAAACGTAGGCAGCCAGGTGGAAATGCCGCCGACAGCGAAGGTCCACATGGCCAGGCCGAGGGTCGCGGTCCAGTAGGCGGGATTGCGGAAGAGGCCGAAGAAACTGCCGCGCGTTGCTGTGGCCCTGAGAGTGTCTGCGGAGCCGCGCTCGGGTTCGCGAACGAAGAGCCAGAAGCAGAAGGCAATGACAACACCGGGCGCAGCCGCGACGTAAAACGGCACGCGCCAGCCGTAGTGGTTGCCCAGCTCGCCACCCATGAGATAACCAAGAGCGCCGCCGACGGGAATCGTGATGTAGAAGATGCTGAGGATCTTGTTGCGGTCCTCTTCAGGATAGAAGTCGGAAAGCAGTGCAGGCGCGAAAATCGAGAAGGTCGCTTCGCCGATGCCGACGGCAGCATGACGGATGAGCAGCGTCTGGTAGTCGTGGACGAAAGCCGTGAGCAGTGTGGCCGCGCTCCAGATCAGCGCGCCGGCGACGATGAGCGGCTTGCGCGGCAGCCGGTCGCCGAGCCATCCGGTGAGTGGCGCAATGAGCATGTAGGTGAAGAAGAAGGCCGAGGTCAGCAGGCCAGCGCGAGCGTCATCGATGCGGAATTCGCGCTGGATCAGCGGCTGGACGCCGGGCAGCACGTAGCGGTCGATGAAGTTGAAGAGGTTCAGGCAGGTCAGCAGGAAGAGAGCAAGGCCGGCGGTGCGGATGGCTTTCACACACACAGGGTACAGGCTCTGGTCCACGGTGACTGGGCTGCGTTGCCGCGGGGTATCTCAGAAAATGATTGGGCTGTGCAGTTCGGATTGCGGTTCGGGATACTCGAAGCGCTCATCCTCGGCTTCCTGGCGGACCGAACTGAGGGCAACCGTCACCTCGCGAATGTAGTAGAGGACGCCGGCGAGCAGGGCAATCATCGCGGCAACAAAGACGGCAGCGGCTGCGAGGGCAGCAGGCTTCAGGTAGAGGCCCAGGCCAAGCAGCAGGCACGACAGCAAGGTGCCAACCAGAGCGATGAGGCTCAGCAGAAAGGTACGGCGGATCATCTCCGCCCGCTGCTCCATCGATTCGATCTGGGCTGTGCAGGCTTCGGCTTCCGCCGTGTGGCCATTCTTCACCGCCTCGTGGCGCGCCTGAACGTACTGCCGCAGGCGGCTGACGATGCCCATCAGTCGCACATTAATGGAGAGAATGAACAGAGCTGTGGCGGAGAAGAAAATCGCCGGAGCCACGAATGCCTGGAAAAGGCGGCCAATATCGTTCATCACAAACCGAGAGTAGCGCCGGCGGGGGCTGGGTGATGTGCTCTCGCTCACTGACGATCAACACTTTCCCGCAACACCTCGCCAAGGGTTCCCCGGTCAGGTTTTCAGCTTGTCCAGGTGACGGAACCAGTCGGTCTGGTAGAGGAGCCCCGAAAAGAGGGTGAGGTTATAACAGGCGTGAACGACGACGCCGGCGGCCACTGAATCCGTTTTGAGACGGACGATGCAGAGAATCATGCTGACGCAACCGATGAGCAGAACGGGTCCCCATGAATCGGAAACCTGCTGTGCGTGCATGAGGGCGAAGGGAATCGATGTCAGAACGATGGAGAGCGGAATGCCGACGAAGCGCACGGCGGACTCGCTGATGGTGCCGCGGCGCTGAAACCAGCGGAAGATGTTGACGAGGCTGGGCAGCAGGAACCCGCGAAAGGCGAGTTCTTCCGTCAGGGGCGCGAGCGTGACGCCGAAGATCATCAGTGTCCATGCGCCGGCGGCGGATTTGGTGAGATCTTCAAGAATTGGCGGCGCCTTGGGCATGGGAAGAAAGTTGCCGGCGATGGTGATCGCGAGGCCGGAGATGACGCCGAGACCGGCGAAAAGCAGCAGATGGCGCAGAGCCGTGGAAAGGTTCCAGTGAATACCTTTGGCGAAGGAACGATCCCACCAGAGGGTGAAGACGAGAGCGCTGAGCGCCCATAGCACAAGGTAGATGGCCGCCTGCATGGAGATGGCGTACATCACGTTGCGGCCAATTTCCTGCATGAGTACCGCGATGCGGACGTGCGGGTGCGTGGCGTAGATGGTGAACAGCGCCACTGCGTAACCGCCGATGAGCGACGGAATCAGAAGCAGCAGGAAAACCAGAACGTGGCCGATGTTGGGAATCAGCTTCGGCGGCCTGGGCGGCGGTGGAACCAGCTCAAGCTGAGGAAAAGAACGCTCGATGGGATGCCACAGATAACCCGGCGCTTCGGGCAGTGGCGCCGGGGTTTCCGGATCGGGCTGCGGGTCCCGCGGGGCCTCGAAACTGGTGTCGCTCATTGAATGGTCTCTTTTCCTGGAGCCTTGCTGGCGGACTTCGCGCGCGGGCTCCGGCTGCCATTGGATGACCCGTTCACTCGAGCTCCGGCGACAGACCCGTTCGAACCAGAATAAAAGGGACGCAGGAATTGGCCAGTATACGAATGGGGGATGCTGGCGACCTGTTCGGGAGGACCCTCGGCGACAATGCGTCCGCCGCCTTCACCGCCCTCCGGACCGAGGTCGATGATCCAGTCGGCGTTGCGAATGACGTCGAGGTTGTGCTCGATGATGATGACAGTATTGCTGAGATCGCTGAGCCGATGCAGAACCTCGAGCAGCTTGCGCACGTCGTCGAAGTGCAGCCCGGTGGTCGGCTCGTCAAGCAGGTAGAGGGTGCGGCCAGTCTGGCGTTTGGAAAGCTCGCGCGCCAGCTTCATGCGCTGCGCTTCGCCGCCCGACAGCGTGGTCGCGGACTGACCGAGATGAATGTAGCCGAGGCCAACGTCGACGAGAGTCTGTAGTTTCTGCCGAGCCTGGGGGATGTCGCCTAGTACCGGCAGTGCATCCTCGATGGTCAGGTCGAGCACGTCGGCGATGGAGTAGCCGTTGAATTTGACGGCCAGGGTTTCCTGATTGTAACGGCGGCCGTTACAAATTTCGCACTGCACGTAGACGTCGGGGAGGAAATTCATTTCGATGCGGCGCTGGCCTTCTCCCTGACAAGCCTCGCAGCGCCCGCCCTGAACGTTGAAGCTGAAGCGCCCGGCCTTGTAGCCGCGCTCGCGGGATTCGGGCAGCATGGCGAACAGGTCACGGATGGCCGTGAAAACGCCGGTGTACGTGGCTGGATTCGAGCGCGGGGTGCGGCCGATGGGCGACTGGTCAATGCGGATTGCTTTATCAATCAGGTCGAAGCCCTTGACCTTGCCGTGCGCGCCGGGTGCTTCGCGCGAGCCGTAGAGTTCCTGGGCGAGCGCGCGGTACAGGATGTCGTTGACGAGTGTGCTTTTGCCGGAGCCGGAGACGCCGGTGACGACGGTCATGATGCCGACGGGGAATTTGGCGGTGATGTCTCTGAGGTTGTGGCTGCGCGCGCCTTCCACGGTGATCCACTTGCCGGTGAGGGGGCGGGGAACAAGCCGGTGCAGTGTCGAAATTTCGCCCGCGAGATAGCGGCCGGTGAGCGATGCCGGCGTGTGCATGATGGCATCGGGCGAACCTTCAGCAACAACCTGGCCGCCAAGACGGCCGGCGCCGGGGCCAAGGTCGAGGACGTAGTCGGCATGACGGATGGTTTCTTCGTCGTGCTCGACGACGAGCACCGTGTTGCCGAGATCGCGCAGCGATTCCAGTGCATGGATCAGCCGCTGATTGTCGCGCTGATGCAGCCCAATCGACGGCTCATCGAGAACGTAAAGCACTCCACGCAGGCGGGAGCCAATCTGTGTAGCCAGCCGGATGCGCTGCCCTTCGCCGCCCGATAGCGTCGCGGCGCTGCGGTCGAGCGAGAGATAGCTGAGGCCGACTGCGTTGAGGAATTGCAGGCGCTCAACGATTTCTTTTCGCAGTCGTTCGGCGACGAGGGCCTCGCGTGCTGTGAAGCCGATGGCGCGGGCACGTTCAAGGGCGCGTTCCATGGATAGTCCGGTGAAGGCCGCGATGGACATGCCGTCAATTTTCACGGCGAGAGATTCGGGTCGCAGGCGCTGGCCGTGGCACACCGGGCACTCCGAGGCCGACATGTACTGCATCATCCACTCGCGATAGCTGTCGGACCGGGCTTCTTCGAGGGAGTCGCGCAGCCAGGCGAGGATGCCGTGGAAGCCGGTGCGCGGAGCTTCCGACTGCGGAGGGCCGACGAGCAGAAGTTCCTGTTGTTTGAAGGGAAGCTGCTCGAACGGAAGCTTGAGATCGATTTTGTACTTCTGTGCCGCGATATTGATGAGCCGATTCAGGTACTGCGAGCCCGAACCGGGGCCGAGGGCGCCATCGAGCAGCGGCTTGGACCAGTCGGTGATAACTTTTGCCGGATCGAAGTCGTAGATGCTGCCGAGCCCATGGCACTCAGGACAAGCGCCGTAGGTGGAGTTGAAGGAGAAGCTGCGCGGCTCCAGCCTGGGGATGTCGAGGCCGCAGTCGGGGCAGGCCATCGATGATGAGTAGAGCTGCTCGGCCGATCCGGAACTCCCCTGAGTAGCGACGAGCACCAGGCCGTTGGCCATCTGCAGCGCTTTTTCAACCGATTCGGTGAGCGCCTTCTGGATGCCCGGCTTCAGAACCGCCCGATAAACAATGGCCTCGATGGTGTGATTCTTGCGCTTTTCGAGGATAGGAGGGTCGGCGAGGTCGCGAATCTCACCATCAACGCGCGCGCGGAAACCCTGCTGATCGAGTTTGTCGAGCAGGTCGCGGAATTCTCCTTTGCGGCCGCGCACAACGGGGGCGTAGATGGTGACGCGTTCGCCAACCGCGGTCCCCGACGCACCCGGTTTTGGTGCGGTGGGGTGGTCACCGGGTGTAAGGGCAAGGATGCGTTCGACGATCTGATCGGCGGACTGCCGCGAGATCTGGCGGCCGCATCGGGGACAGTGCGGCACGCCAACAGAGGCGTAGAGCAGGCGCAGATAGTCGTAAATCTCTGTGATGGTTCCCACAGTGCTGCGCGGGCTGCGGCTGGTAGTCTTCTGCTCGATGGAGATCGCGGGCGAGAGCCCTTCGATCGAGTCGACATCCGGGCGCTCAATCTGATCTAAAAACTGGCGTGCGTAGGCCGATAGAGTCTCAACGTAACGGCGCTGGCCTTCCGCGTAGATCGTGTCAAAGGCGAGGGAAGACTTCCCGGATCCGGAAAGTCCGGTTACGACGGTAAGGGCGTTGCGCGGAATCTGGACATTGATGTCGCGCAGATTGTGCTGGCGAGCGCCGCGCACGGTGATTTGAGTGATGGCCATAACACGGGTGGGAAGGCTTGTAAACCGAAAACTCGGCTATATGGACGGGTATAGCAGATACCACTGGAGTGCCAGTTGCAAAACGGGATAGTCCGGCTAGAATTCGGGAAAGCTAATCCTTTCGGTATCTTATTCGGCAACAGAAAAGTGGGTCAACGTGTCTCACATCTGTTAGGAATGACATCGGAAGAATCTGTCCGGATGCACTTTTCGCGCATCCTACTATCGGTTGTGAAGGGCCCGTTTTCGGACGGGGAGTGGATTTGACGATATGCAGGACGCAGTAAACACGTTGATGCTGATCTGTGCGACGTTTGCCTCGCTTGCCTTTGGTGTTCTGGTCGCCTACGGGGTGTGCAGGGCCACATTCGCGAAGCTGTTCCGGCACGCCGGCGCTATTGCGGAACAACGAGCCAGGACGCAGATCGCTGCCGCGGTTTCCCAGCCGGATTCGCTCTAGCCTCTCGGCTACTGGTTTCTCGATTACGGCCTGACTTCGTGCTGCCCGCACGAACCTCTCTTTCCTGAAGCGATCAGGCGTCCTCTTCAGCCCCCGAGCAGCGCCGCCGGTTTCAATTCCGCGGAAGCTGACTTCACTTCAATCTCCCCTGCGATTTCCGCCACGCGACGAAATGACTCCAGACGATCTTCGTGCTCCCATGTATCGGTGACGGCGATGATCTCATCGGCGCCGGTTGCTGCGACCAGCGACTCGAGCCCTCCTCTAACGGTCTCGCTGGAGCCGACGATGGCCGCGCGAAGCTTGCTTTCGACGGCGGCCTCCTCCCAGTCCTGCCAGATGGCGTCCATGGAGTCGACCGGGGGCAAAAGCTCAACCGGCTGGTTCCGGATGAGGCGCAGAAAACGCTGCTGAGGTGTGGTAAAGAGGCGCTGCGCATCAGCATCAGTTTCGGCAGCGATGATGGGCACCCCAACGATCAGCCACGGCTCCGGCAGGTGCTCGCTGGGCCGGAAGTTCTGCCGGTAGAGCCGCGTCGCCGCGTAGAGCAGTTCAGGAGCGAAGTGTGCCGCGAAGGCAAACGGCAGTCCAAGATGAGCCGCCAGCTGCGCGCTGAAATCGCTGGAGCCGAGCAGCACGATCGGGACGTTGGAGTTTTGTCCCGGAATTGCCTTTACGGCCTGGCCGGGACGTGCGGGTCCCAGATAGGTGCCCAGCTCTTCGAGAAGAGCAGGGAAATCGTCGCCGGTTTGACGATGATCGCGGCGCAAAGCGCGCAATGTTGGAAAATCGCCGCCAGGCGCGCGCCCGAGGCCGAGGTCGATGCGATCGGGGTAGATTGCGGCCAGCGTGCCAAACTGCTCGGCGATCACCAGGGGCGCGTGATTCGGCAGCATGATGCCGCCGCTGCCCACGCGAATGCTTTTTGTAGCCCTGGCGATGTGTCCAATGAGCACCGAAGTGGCCGACGAGGCGATTCCGGCGATGGAGTGATGCTCGGCGAGCCAGAAACGGCGGTAGTCCCAGGTTTCGGCATGCTGCGCGAGATCGACGGAGCGGGTGATGGCTGTCCCGGGCTGTTCGCCGGGT
>Ga0335073_10005349_pt1 | contig 18019 bp, 14 predicted proteins | sample Lox_Sample_22_FD_207093 | JGI IMG/M metagenome (GOLD analysis project Ga0335073, IMG submission 207093) | Soil microbial communities from Loxahatchee National Wildlife Refuge, Florida, United States - Lox_Sample_2.2 | ecosystem: Environmental > Terrestrial > Soil > Wetlands | place: USA...
CGGCGGGGTGGCCGCCGGGTTCCTGATCCCGGTCATCCCGTTCGCGGCCCTCTCGCCGCGCAACTTCTACGAGGCCACCATCGTCGCCCAGATCGGCAGCCGCCCGGGCGCGGTCCGTTACCCGATCTGGCTCCGGTTGCAGGGCATGACCGGGCTGGCCGACCTGACCAGGCCCACGCACCTGGTCGACCTGGCCGCGACGGCCCTGATCGTGGCGCTGATCTTCGGCGGCCTGGGCCTGGGGTTCCTGCTCACCTGGCGCCTGCCGCCCGCTCTCGACCTGTTCGCCGTGGGAAGCCTCGTCCTGATCGTGGCCGCGTTCTTGTGGTCCTACCAGTTCCACTACCACTTCGCGGCGTTCCTGGCGCCGTTCCTCGCCCTGTCCATAGCGCTGCCGGTGTCCGCCCTCGCGCGCGATTTCCGGCTGGCGTCCGGGCGCGACGGGGCGGCCCCGCCGGCCCTGGTGTGGGGCGGGGCCGCGCTGGCCGGCCTGGCCATCGGCGTAATGGCGGTCGTCCAGTTCGGCTGGGAGAGCAACAACTACCCGCACCTGCGCACGTCCGTGGTCACCTCGGCGGAGCGCCTGATCCCGCCCGGGTCCTGCCTGCTGGCCGACGAGGTGTCGTTCGCGGTGATGACCAACCGGCTGGTCTCGGACGTGCCCGGCTGCTCGCTGCTGCTGGATTCCACCGGCACCAATTACGCGTACTCGCACGGGCGTGACCCGGAGACCGGCGCGGCCGGATTTCCGAGGGTCGACGCGGTGTGGACCTATGCCTTCGACCACGCCCAGTACGTGTGGCTCTCCCGCCTGAGCAACCACCGGGTGGCCTGGACCCCCCAGCTCAGGGCGTACTTCCAGACCCACTTCACCCGGATCCTCAACGCCGGCGCCGCGGGCGCGCTGTACCGGCGGATCGCCCTGAAGCCAGCCTCCTGACCAGCCGGGCCGAGCAGAGCGGGTTCCGGCGGGTCTTCTTCACCAAGCGCCTCGCCGGCCGATGACGGCTGTCAATCCGATTTAGTCCGCCGGGGGACGCTTTCCATAACGAACAGGCGCGCGGCTAACTGGATCGCCCCGGCCGACCTGGGAGCGCCAGCCTGCCGGCATGGCAGCTAATCAGCCCGCGGGTGAACAGACCCCGCACAATAACGTACCCGGCAAGAACACACCACCCAAGAGGGCGCCACGCAAGAACGCGCCGCACGCCAAGGGCCAGCACGCTGACGCTCGGCCGGCCACGGCCGAGACCAGGATCAGGGTCAGCTCCGTGGTCGGCTTCCTGGCCGTCGTCCCGCACCTGCTGGGCTTCCATCCCAGCCGGAGCATGGTCGTTGTCGGCCTCAATGCCCGGCGCGGCCGGATCATGCTGGCGTTCCGTTACGACTTGCCGGACCCGCCGGACGCCGCGAGGTCGCGGGAGATCGCGCAACACGCGACCAGGGTGCTGAAAGCGCGGCGGATCAAGACCGCGATCGCGGCGGGATACGGCCCGGGAACCTTGGTCACGCCGGTCGCCGAGGCGCTCAGGGCGGCCCTGCTCGACGCGAGAATCACGTTGCGCGACCTGCTGCGGGTGCAGGACGGCCGGTACTGGTCGTACGCGTGCCAGGATCCAGGCTGCTGCCCGCCGGACGGCGTCCCGTTCGACGGGCCCACGCACCCGGCCGCCGCGGCACTGGAGGCCGCCGGGGTGACGGCCTGCCCGGATCGGGCGGCGCTGGCCGCCTCGCTGGCCCCGCTGACTGGCCCGGCGGCCGAATCGGCCAGCCAGGCCACCGAGCGCGCGCTGCGCCGCGTCGGGGAGTTCATCGCGGCCGCGGCCCAGGAGGCGGACGGCGAACGGCGGCTGGTCGAGGCCGGCCGGGAAGCGGCCCGCGCCGCGATCGGCATTTACCGCCGGGGCGGCCAGATCACCGACCACGATCAGCTGGCCTGGCTCACCGTGACCGTCGCGGACCTGCGGGTGCGCGACGATGCCTGGGCCCGGATGGAGCCTAAGTTCCGGACGGCTCACCGGCGGTTGTGGACCGACGTGGTCCGCCACGCAGGCGAGGCCTACGTGCCCGCGCCCGCCTCGCTGTTAGCGTTCATCGCTTGGCAGTCGGGCGACGGTGCCCTGGCCAACATCGCCATCGAGCGGGCCTTGGCCGCCGACCCTGACTATTCCATGGCCCACCTGATCGGCCAGGCGCTCGACGCGGGCCTGCCGCCGTCCGCCGCCCGGCTGCCCATGACCCCGGAAGAGGTCGAAGCCAGCTACGCCGAAACCGATCGCCCCGCGACGAGGCGAGCCAGCAGGCGCCCCTCCGGATAACGCAACGCCGCGGCGGGCAGGTCCGCCGGGCGGCCGGACAAGAGCACCCGCACGGTCCCGGTCCGGCGCGGCGTCCCCGGCGGCTCGGCACCGGAGCCGTCACCCCCGGTGCGGCGCGATGTCCCCGGCAGTTCGGCCGCCGAGCCGCCGCGCGCCCCGGCCCGGCGCAATGCCTGCGCGGCCACGGCCGCGGCCGAGCCGAACAGCGTGACACCCGGCAGCGCCGCCGCGATGGTGCCCGCCGCGAGCTCGTACTCGGTGCAGCCCAGCACGACGGCGCCGCAGTCAGCCGGCGTGCGCGCGCCCGCATCCGCCACGGCCGCCGTCGTGCCCGCCTCGTCCCCGGAGTCGATCGCGTCGGCCAGCCCGGGGCAGGCGACCGCGGTGACCCGGGCCGGGCCGGCGAAGTCGGCGATGAGTCGGCGCTGGTAGGCGCTGGCCGTCGTGGCCACGGTGGCCCAGATGGCCACCGAGGCACTGTGCGCCGCCGCGAGCTTGATCGCGGGCACGGTGCCCACGACCGGCAGGCCGGGCTCGAACTCCGCCCGCAGGGCGTCCAGAGCGTGCACGGTGCCGGTGTTGCACGCGAACACGAGCGCGTCCGGCCGGAAGGCGGCCACCGCCCGGGCGGCGGCCAGCGACCGGTCGGCGATGTCGGCGGGCGCGCGCGGCCCCCACGGCATCCCGTCCGGATCCATGGCCAGCACCAGGTCCGCGTCGGGGCGCAGCCGATGCAGCTCGGCGGCGGCCCCGAGCAGCCCGAGGCCCGAGTTGATCAGCGCGATCCGCATCCGGTCACTGTAGGTCGCCGAGCGGAAGGGGTGAGTGCCGCCGGCCGGAAGAGGCCCCTACCCGCCGGCCAGAAGAGGCCAGTATTCACCGGCCCCGTGGGGGCCCGAGCTTGCCGACCACGCCCTCCGGCAGGCATCCTCGCCTACAGACCCGGGCGCGGCCCGGGTACGGGCTACCTCACAGGAGGGCTGCGTGACCGACGTCACCGGCACGAGTAACCCAACCACGTCCGAAACGAGCCCCGGCGCGCCCGGAACCGGCCCCGGCACGTCCGGGACGCCGCCCGCGAGGCCGGGCCCGCACACGGACGCCGCCCACCAGGCGGCGGTGGCCCGGCTGCGGCGCGCCTACGCGGCGGTTCCGCCGGACCAGCCGGTCCGGCTGGCCAAGCGCACGTCGAACCTGTTCCGGTTCACCGATGGCCGCCGGTCGGCCGGGCTGGACGTGTCGGCGTTCGGGCATGTGCTGTGCGTCGACCCGGCGTCGCGCACGGCGGTCGTCGGCGGCATGACGACCTACGAGGACCTGGTCGATGCCACCCTGCGGCACGGCCTGATGCCGCTGGTCGTGCCGGAGCTGAAGACGATCACGCTCGGCGGGGCGGTGACCGGGCTGGGCCTCGAGTCCAGTTCGCTGCGCAACGGCCTGCCGCACGAGTCGGTGATCGAGATGGAGATCCTCACCGGCGACGGCCGGGTGGTCACGGCCGCCGCCGGGAACGAGCACGGCGCGCTCTACCGCGGCTTCCCCAACTCCTACGGCACGCTCGGCTACGCGCTCTCGCTCAGCATCGAGCTTGAGCCGGTCGCGCCCTTCGTGCACCTGCGGCACTTCCGCTTCGCTACCCCGGACGCGTGCCTGGAGGCGGTCGCGCAGGTCGCACAGGACGGCAGCCTGAGCGGGCACCGCGCGGACTTCGTGGACGGTACCGCGTTCAGCCTGGACGAGGTGTACCTGACCGTCGGCGCGTTCAGCGACGTGGCGCCGTGGCTCAGCGACTACACCCGGGAGCGCATCTACTACCAGTCGATCCGCGGCCCGAAGGAGGACTTTCTCACGATCCGCGACTACCTGTGGCGCTGGGACACCGACTGGTTCTGGTGCTCGCGGGCGTTCGGGTTGCAGAACCCCGTGATCCGCCGCGCCTGGCCGCGCCGGTACCGCCGCTCGGACACCTACCGCAGGCTCGTCGCCCTCGACCAGCGGCACGGCCTGTCGGCCGCGATGAACGCCCGGCGCGGGCGGCCGGACCGGGAGTTCGTCACCCAGGACGTGGAGATCCCGGTCGGACGGGGCGCGGAGTTCCTGCGCTTCTTCGCCGACCGGGTGGGCATGAGCCCGGTCTGGCTGTGCCCGCTGCGGCTGCGGAGCGACCGGGCCTGGCCGCTGTACCCCATGCGGCCCGGCCAGGTCTACGTGAACTTCGGTTTCTGGGGCACCGCGCCGCTGCCGCCGGGCGCTGCCGACGGTCACTACAACCGGCAGATCGAGGACCAGGTGACTGCGCTCGGCGGCCACAAGGGCCTGTACTCCACGTCGTACTACTCCGAGAACGAGTTCTCGCAGCGCTACAACGGCGCGGATTACGCCAAGCTCAAGCGCGAGTACGACGGCGGCGGTCGGCTGCCCACCCTCTACGAAAAGTGCGTTACCGTGCAGTAACAGGCATGGCCTGGTCCGAGCGGGCCAGAGCCGGGTAACGCCGGTGGTGGCGGTGAGAGGGAGAACAGGTTATGGCGCTTGCCGAGGTGTTCGAGCGGATCGCGGGCCCGGACGCAGCCGTGGAGTTCCGCGCCTACGACGGGAGCCGGGCCGGAGCGGAAGGCTCGCCGGTGCGGATCACGATCCGGTCCCCGGTCGCGGTCTCCTACCTCGCCCAGGCGCCCGGCGCGCTCGGGCTGGCCCGGGCGTACGTGTCCGGGCACATCGACCTGGACGGCGACATGTACACGGCCCTGGCCCGGATGGCCAGCATCCAGCGGTCGGACCTCAGCGCCGCGGAACGGCTCCAGCTGCTGCGCGAGCTCGGCGGCCCGCGGGTGCTGCTGCCGCGGATCCCCCCGCCGCCCCAGGAGGTTCAGATCCGTCGCCGGCCGCTGATGGGCCGTCGGCACTCCAAGGGCCGGGACGCGAGCGCGATCTCGCACCACTACGACGTGTCCAACACCTTCTACGAGTGGGTGCTCGGCCCGTCCATGACCTATACCTGCGCCTGCTACCCGAGCGAAGACGCCACGCTCGAGGAGGCCCAGGCCTACAAGCACGACCTGGTCGCGCGCAAGCTCGGGCTGCGCCCGGGGATGCGGCTGCTCGACGTTGGCTGCGGCTGGGGCGGCATGGTCATGCACGCGGCCCGCGAGTACGGGGTCAAAGCGCTCGGCGTCACCCTGTCTGAGCAGCAGGCCCTGTGGGCACGCCGTGCCATCGCCAGCCGGGGCCTGTCGGATCTGGCCGAGGTCCGGCACCTCGACTACCGGGACGTGATCGAGACCGACTTCGACGCGGTCAGCTCGATCGGGCTGACCGAGCACATCGGCAAGGCCCAGCTGCCCGGCTATTTCGCGTTCCTGTACGGGAAGCTGAAGCCCGAGGGGCGGCTGCTGAACCACTGCATCACCCGCATCGACGACCACGAGCCCGCCCGGCGGGCCCAAGGGTTCATCAACCGGTACGTGTTCCCCGACGGGGAACTCGAGGCGCCCGGTTACCTGGTCTCGCTCATGCACGACATGGGGTTCGAGGTCCGGCACGAGGAGAACCTGCGCGAGCACTACGCGAAGACGCTCGCGGGCTGGTGCGCGAACCTGGACGAGCACTGGGACGAGGCGGTCGCCGAGGTCGGCCGGGGGACCGCACGGGTCTGGCGGCTGTACATGGCCGGGTCCCGGCTCGGCTTCGAGCGCAACCACATCCAGCTGCACCAGATCCTGGGCGTGCGGCTGGGCGAGAACGGCACCTCGGGCATGCCGCTGCGGCCCGACTGGGATCGGGCGGCCGTCCCGGTCGCCTGATCCGCCGGGCCCGACGCGCTCACGGGTGCCCTGCCCTCATCGGAATTCGCATCCCGAACGCTCAACTCGGGCGGGTCCGGTAGCTCTCGGCCACCGTAAAGGCCAGGTCCAGCGCCTGGCTGCGGTTGAGGCGCGGGTCGCAGGCCGTCTCGTAGCGCTGGTGCAGGTCGTCGGCGACGATCTCGTGGCTGCCGCCTACGCACTCGGTGACGTTGTCACCGGTGAACTCGATGTGGATACCGCCGGGATGCGTGCCGAGGCCCCGGTGCACCTCGAAGAAACCCTGCACCTCGTCGAGCACGTCATCGAACCGGCGGGTCTTGTACCCGCTGGGTGCCTCGAAGGTGTTGCCGTGCATCGGATCGCAGACCCACGGCACCTCGATGCCCTCCGCGGCGACCGCCCGGATCAGCGGCGGCAGCCGATCCCGGACCCGGCCCGCACCCATCCGGATGATCAGGGTCAGCCGGCCCGGCTCGCGGTCCGGGTTCAGCCTGTCGATGAGCGCGAGCACGTCGGCGGGCGTCGCGTCCGGGCCCACCTTGACCCCGACCGGGTTGCGGATGCCGCGGGCGAACTCGACGTGCGCCCCGCCGATGTCGCGGGTCCGCTCGCCGACCCAAACGAAGTGCGCCGAGGTGTCATAGGGGAGGCCCGTCCGCGAATCCAGCCTGGTCAGGGCCTGCTCGTAGTCGAGCAGCAAGGCCTCGTGGCTGGAGTAGAACTCCACCGCGTGCAGTTCCTCCGGGTCGGCCCCGCAGGCTCGCATGAACGCCAGCGCCCGGTCGATCTCCCCGGCCAGCCGCTCGTACCGCTGCCCGGCCGGGCTCTCGCTGACGAAATCCTGGTTCCAGGCGTGCACCTGGTGCAGGTCCGCGTACCCCCCGGTGGCGAACGCCCGGCACAGGTTCAGCGTCACCGCCGAGCAGTGGTAGGCCCGCAGCAGCCGCGCCGGATCCGGGGTGCGCGCCTGCGCGGTGAACTCGATCCCGTTGACCGCGTCGCCGCGGTAGGCGGGAAGCTCGATGCCGTCGCGGACCTCGGCGGGACGCGACCGCGGCTTGGCGAACTGCCCGGCCATCCGGCCGATCTTGACGATCGGCACGCTGGCACCATAGGTGAGCACCACGGCCATCTGCAGCAGCGTCTGCAGCTTGGCCCGGACGGTATCCGTGGTGGCACCCGCGAACGTCTCCGCGCAGTCGCCGCCCTGGAGCACGAACGCCTCGCCGCGCGCCACCGCGGCCAGCCGCTCCCGCAGCACGTCACACTCCCCGGCGAAGACCAGCGGGGGCATCCCGGCCAGTTCGCCGGTCACCGCGTGCAGGCGGCCGGGATCGGGCCAGTCCGGCTGCTGGGCCGCGGGCAGGCCGCGCCAGGTGCCCAGGCCCGCCGCCGGGGTCGCGGTCGCGGTCACGGCCGCGGGGAGGGGTCGCCAGTCACAGTCACACGCTACGCGCCCCCCGCCGCCGGATCGTGCCGCCCCGCCCGCACACCCCGTCCCGCCCCGCCCGCACAGCTGTCCCGTCCCGCCCGCACACCTGTCCCGTCCGTCCCCCTCGAACACCCGTCCGGTCCGTCCCCCTCCGCCGCGCCCTGTCCCGCCCGGACGGAACTTGTGCGCCGGCCGCTGCCCCCACGACATCCGGTGAACCAGTTTCGTTTCGGCGAGCCGGGGCGGACGGGCCCTGGGGAAGGGTGGCGGCCCCGGCGGTGGGGGACAATGCCGGCATGGAGTCCATGCACGAGCCCCGCCTCGAAGCGTTCAGCCGCGAGACGCCGGGCCGCGAGGCGGCCAGGCGGGACATTGTGGTGCTCGGCTCGACCGGATCGATCGGAACGCAGGCGGCCGACATCATCCGCCGCAACCCGGACCGGTTCCGGGTCGTGGGGCTCGCGGCGGGCGGCGGCAACCCCGTTCTGCTGGCCAGCCAGGCGCTCGAGTTCGGGGCCGAGGTCGTCGCCGTGGCCAGCGAGGCGGGCGTCGATGAGCTGCGCCGGGCCCTGCAAGCGCAGGCCGGGCAGCGCGTCACGGGTGCCGTGGCGGGGCCGGGCCGGGCCCGGCCGCTGCCCAAGATCCTGGCCGGGCCGGACGCGATCGCTGAGGTCGCGGCCTGGCCCTGCGACGTGGTCCTGAACGGGGTCACCGGCGCGGTCGGGCTGGCCGCGACGCTCGCGGCCATCGACGCCGGGCGGGTACTGGCCCTGGCCAACAAGGAGTCGCTGATCATGGGCGGCCCGCTGGTGGCGGGCCGGGCCGCGCCGGGCCAGATCGTGCCCGTGGACTCCGAGCACTCGGCGCTCGCCCAGTGCCTGCGCGGCGGGCGCGCGGCCGAGGTGCGGCGGCTGATCGTGACCGCGAGCGGCGGGCCGTTCCTGCACCGCAGCCGGGACGAGCTCGCCGACGTCACCCCGGAGCAGGCGCTCGCCCACCCGACGTGGAACATGGGCCCGGTGATCACCGTGAACTCCGCCACGCTGGTCAACAAGGGCCTGGAGCTGATCGAGGCGCACCTGCTGTTCGGCGTCGGCTTCGATGCCATCGAGGTGGTCGTGCACCGGCAGTCGGTGATCCACTCCATGGTCGAGTTCACCGACGGCTCCACGATCGCCCAGGCCAGCCCGCCGGACATGCGGATCCCGATCGCGCTGGCCCTGGCCTGGCCGGAGCGGGTCCCGGACGCGGCCCCGCCGGTGGACTGGACCACGCCGCAGACCTGGACCTTCGAGCCGCTCGACGAGAGCGCGTTCCCCGCGGTCAGCCTCGCCCGCGACGTGGGCATCTCGGGCGGGACGGCCCCGGCCGTCTACAACGCCGCCAACGAGGTGTGCGTCGGGGCGTTCCTGGGCGGCCGGCTTGCGTTCGGCCGGATCATAGAGACCGTCGCCCAGGTAGTCTCTGAGCTTAGTGATTCCGGTGGCGATGCTGTGACCCTGGCGGATGTGCTGGCCGCCGACGGCTGGGCGCGTGAGCGCGCGGCCGTGCTGACCGGGAGCGGGGAAGGAGGATCGTCGCGATGAACCAGGGCCAGGACGCGATGAACCCGGACGAGGGACAGGGGCGCCCGGCCCCGGTCGCGTCCCCGGGGCGCATGGCCGCGGTGCGGGTTGTGCTCGCCATCGTCGCGACCCTGGCGGCGCTCTTCCTGGTCGCGAACCACAGCCTGGCCTTCGTCCTGGGCATCGTCCTGTTCGTGGTCGGCATCCTCATCTCGGTGATCCTGCACGAGGCCGGTCACTTCCTGACCGCCAAGAAGTTCGGCATGAAGGCCACTCAGTTTTTCGTGGGCTTCGGGCCGACCCTGTGGTCGACGGTCCGCGGGGAGACCGAGTACGGCGTCAAGGCCCTGCCGTTCGGCGCGTTCGTGCGGATCACCGGCATGACCACGATGGACGAGGTCGATCCGGCGGACGAGCCGCGGGCGATGCGCAACAAGCCGGCCTGGCAGCGGGCGATCGTCATGGTGGCGGGCTCCTTCATGCACTTCGCGCTGGCCTTCGTGCTGCTGCTGATCCTCGCCATCGGGATCGGGCAGGCCAACGACAACACCACGACCATCGGCTCGATAAGCCGCTGTGTGCCCGCCAGCCTGAAGAAGTTCGACCAGGGGTCGTGCGCGAACAGCCAGGGCGCGGCCCCGGCCCAGCGGGCCGGCATCAAGCCGGGCGACAAGATCATCGCGATCGACGGGAAGCCGGTGCACAACTGGACGCAGCTGGGCACGACCATCCGGGCCCAGCCCGCGGGCCAGCCGATGGCCGTGACCGTGCAGCGCGATGGCCGGGAGCTGACCCTGACCGCCCGGCCGGCCACGGTCCCGGGCCGCAAGGGGTCCTACCTCGGCATCGGCGACGCGGTGATCTTCACCAGATCCAACCCGATCGCCGCGGTGACGTTCGCGGGCTCGGCGTTCGGCCAGGTCGTGGTCGGCTCGGCCGAGGCGGTCGCGAAACTGCCCGCGGCGATTCCCGACCTGTTCGCCAAGGACCGGGCGAAGACCCCGGCCGGGGGCGTGAGCAGCATGGTCGGCGCGGCCGACATCGCGGGCCAGGCGGTCGCGTCGAGTGGCGGATGGCGTTTCGCGGTCTCGGACCTGCTGCTGATCCTCATCTCGATCAACATCTTCATCGGCGCGGTCAACCTGCTGCCGCTGCTCCCGCTGGACGGAGGGCACCTCGCGGTCCTCTTCTACGAGCGGATCCGGGCCTGGCTGGCCCGGCTCCGCGGCAAGCCCGATCCCGGCCTGGTCGACCTGCAGAAGCTGGTCCCGGTCAGCGTGGGGGTGTTCGTCCTGCTGATCGGGCTCGCCGTGCTACTAATGGCAGCGGACATCTTCAACCCAGTGCACCTGCCTCAGTGAGGAACATCCCGTTATGGCTATTGATCTTGGCTTGCCCGCGATGCCACCTGAGCCGCTGGCACCACGGCGGCAGTCACGCCAGGTCATGGTGGGCCAGGGCAAGCACGCGGTGCCGGTGGGCGGGGGCGCCCCCGTTTCCGTCCAGTCGATGACCACCACGCTGACCGCCGACGTGAACGCCACCCTGCAGCAGATCGCGGAGCTCACGGCCGCGGGCTGCCAGATCGTCCGGGTCGCGGTGCCGTCCCAGGACGACGCCGACGCGCTGCCGCAGATCGCCCGCAAGTCGCAGATCCCGGTGATCGCCGACATCCACTTCCAGCCCAAGTACGTGTTCGCCGCGATCGACGCCGGGTGCGCGGCCGTACGGGTCAACCCGGGCAACATCAAGGCGTTCGACGACAAGGTGGGCGAGATCGCCCGGGCCGCGTCGGCGGCGGGCATCCCGATCCGGATCGGCGTCAACGCGGGCTCGCTGGACAAGCGGCTGCTGGCCAAGTACGGCAAGGCCACGCCCGAGGCGCTGACCGAGTCCGCGCTGTGGGAGTGCTCGCTGTTCGAGGAGCACGGCTTCACCGACATCAAGATCTCGGTGAAGCACCACGACCCGGTCGTGATGATCAATGCCTACCGGCTGCTGGCCAGCAAGTGCGACTACCCGCTGCACCTGGGCGTCACCGAGGCCGGGCCGGCCTTCCAGGGCACGGTGAAGTCGGCGGTGGCGTTCGGCGCGCTGCTCGCCGAGGGGATCGGCGACACGATCCGGGTGTCGCTGTCGGCCCCGCCGGTCGAGGAGGTCAAGGTCGGCATCGCGATCCTGGAATCGCTCGGCCTGCGCGAGCGGGGCCTGGAGATCGTGTCCTGCCCATCCTGCGGCCGGGCCCAGGTGGACGTGTACAAGCTGGCCGACGAGGTCACCGCGGCCCTGGACGGGATGGACGTGCCGCTGCGCGTCGCGGTGATGGGCTGCGTGGTCAACGGGCCGGGCGAGGCCCGCGAGGCCGACCTGGGCGTGGCGTCCGGCAACGGCAAGGGGCAGATCTTCGTGCGCGGCGAGGTGGTCAAGACCGTGCCCGAGTCGCAGATCGTGGAGACCCTGATCGAAGAGGCGATGAAGCTCGCCGCTTCCGTCGAGCCCGCAGAAAGCTAGGTCGTACCGCCCCGACCGCTCCTGGCCCGGGGCCAACTCCATACTGCCCCGGCCGCTCTCCCGCATCGGGCAGGATTGCTGAGCCTTGGTCATCCTCGCCGGATTGCCCACGTACCCTGACGTGAGATCGGACGGAGAAAAGGTTCAGTCCATGAGATATGTCTTGCCCGTCGCGGTAGCCGCGGCCGCCGCGACGATCGCCGGATGCCTGGCCGGGTGCAGCGGCGGGTCGCCGCAAGCCTCAAGTTCGCCGTCGGCGGCCGTGCCCGGAGCGTCGTCGGTGGACTCGCGGCTGAGCTGGCACCGCTGCAACCAGGGAGGCTCGATGCAGTGCGCCAGCCTGCAGGTCCCCCTGGACTACAGCCATCCGAACGGCAGGAAGATCACGCTGGCGCTGTCCCGGGTACCGGCCACGGCGCCCGTGAGCAAGCGCCAGGGCGTGCTGCTGGTCAACCCCGGCGGCCCCGGCGGCCCCGGCCTGAGCCTGGCCCAGTCCGTGGCCCAGGGCCTGGACCCGAACGTCGCATCCGAGTACGACATCATCGGCTTCGACACCCGGGGAGTCGGGGCGTCGGTGCCGTCGCTGAGCTGCGACCCGTCGTTCTTCTCCGGTGACAGGCCCGACTACATCCCGACCTCCGCCGCCGAGGAGCAGCAGAACGTCAACCGCGCGAAGATGTACGCCGCGGACTGCGAGAAGAAGTTCGGGTGGCTGCTGCCCTACATGACCACCGCCGACATCGCCAGGGACATGGACTCGATCCGGGCCGCCCTGGGACAGCAGAAGATCAGCTACTTCGCCTACTCGTACGGGACCTACATCGGGCAGGTCTACGCGACCTTGTTCCCGCACCGGGTGCGGCGCATGGTGCTGGACAGCACCGTCGACCCCGAGGGCGCGTGGTGGACCGACAACATCGACCAGGACTACGCGTTCCAGGGCCGGCAGCAAGCGTTCTACGCCTGGGTGGCCAAGTACAACAGCGTCTACGGCCTCGGCACCACCGCCGCGCAGGTGAAACGGAACTGGTACGCTGCGCGCGCGAACCTGGAGGCGCACCCCGTCCCCGGCCCGTCCGGCCGCCCCCTGATCGGCCCGGACGAGTGGGACGACACGTTCCTGGTCGGCGGCTACGCCAACGGGTTCTGGCCGGACCTGGCCTCGGCATTCGCCGCCTATCTGCACAACGGCTCGACCAGCGAGCTGCTCGCGCTCTACCAACAGGAGGGCGTGCAGAACGAGAACGAGTTCGCCGTCTACAACGCGGTCGAGTGCGCCGATGTGAACTGGCCCCGCAACTGGGCCACCTGGAACTCCGTGAACAGCGCGGTGTACGCCAAGGCGCCGTTCGAGGCCTGGGATAACGCGTGGTTCAACGCCGCGTGCGCGTTCTGGCCGGTCAAGGGGCCGGCGAAGCCGTTGCAGATCAAGGGGCAGGGGCTGCCGGGGATCCTGATGCTCCAGGGCACCCTGGACGCCGCGACCCCGTACGCCGGCGCGCAGGTGGCGCACCGGCTGCTGCCGAGCGCCCGGATGGTCGTGGTCGAGGGCAGCGGCAACCACGGCCAGTCGCTCGCGGACCCGCCGAACACCTGCGTGAACAACTACCTGAACAACTACCTGGCCACGGGGGAGCTGCCGGAGCATCCGGGCCTGGTGAACGCGACGTGTCCGGCGGGCCCCGATCCGACCCCGAACAGCTGATCACGGCGAGCAGGCAACGAGGACACAGTTCAGCAACCGTCCGGCTAATGCCGATACGCTGGAAGCGTGCTGCGCACCAGGGCATGGCGGTCCTCATCGCTGCGCCTGCTGAATGATCGCGACCGCGACGAGGTGCTCGACATCTGCGACCGCGATGCGGTCACGAATGTCTTCGTGAGCTCGCGGGTGCATGCCGCCGGGGTCGACCCGGGCCGGCTCGGCGCCCAGATGTGGGGCTACGTGGAGTCCGGGCGGATGACGTCGCTGTGCTACTCGGGTGCCAACCTGGTGCCGGTGGCGGCCACGCCGCCGGCGGTGGCCGCGTTTGCCGAGCGCGCCCGGTTGCAGGGCCGCCGCTGCTCGTCGATCGTCGGGCCTGCGGACGCCGTTACCGAACTCTGGGCCCTGCTCGCGCCGTACTGGGGCCGGCCCCGCGAGGTACGGGCGTCACAGCCGGTCATGGCCATCTCGGCCGACCCGCTGGTCCCGCCCGACCCGCTGGTGCGCCTGGTGCGCCCGGACGAGCTAGACACGCTGCTGCCTGCCTCCGTGGCCATGTTCACCGAGGAGGTAGGGGTATCCCCGGTGGGGCCGGACGGGGGAGCGGCGTACCGGGCGCGCGTGGCCGAGCTGATCCGGACCGGCCGCTCCTACGCCAGGATCGAGCACGGCCAGGTGGTCTTCAAGGCCGAGATCGGCGCGGTGACCCCGCTGGCCTGCCAGGTCCAGGGCGTCTGGGTACCGCCGGAGCTGCGCGGCCGCGGGCACGCCGCGCGCGGGATGGCGGCCGTCGTCACGCAGGCCCTGCGGTCGGTCGCGCCGGTGGTGTCCCTGTACGTCAACGACTTCAATCTCCCGGCGCGAGCCGCGTACCGGCGGGTGGGGTTCACCCAGGCGGGCACCTTCACGTCGGTGCTGTTCTAACACCTCCCCTGCGGGGCTCCTCCCCGGCGTTCCCCTCGGACTCCGCATCCCCCCGGACTCCGCATCCCCCCGGACTCCGCATCCCCCCGGACTCGGCATCCCCGGCGAACCCCAGCATCGCCCGCATCCCCGTCAGCCCGGCATCTTCGAACCTCGGAGCGCCGACGCGGCTGGTGACCGGATGACCGGACTTGCAATCGTCAGTTCAACGGTATATAACGTTGGTATGGGCACACGGGCGATGCAGGAGGCCACGTTCCTGATCCTGACCGCGCTGGCGGACGGCAGCCAGCACGGTTACGGGATCATCACCGAGGTCGAGCAGATCTCCGACGGCCGGGTCCGGCTGCGCGCCGGGACCTTGTACACGGCCCTGGACCGGCTGCGCGCGGACGGCCTGGTCACGGTGGACCGCGAGGAAATCGTGGACAACCGGCTACGCCGCTACTACCGGCTCACGCCGGCCGGAACTGAGGTACTGGCCGCCGAGGCGGCCCGGATGCAGGCCAACGCCCACGCCGCAATGGCGCGGCTTAACCCCCTGGGGGCGGTCACATGAGTAACTCAGCAGACCTGGAGCGCGGGTACCGGCGCGTGCTGGCTTGCTATCCCAAGGCGTTCCGGCAGGAGAATGAGGAAGAGATTCTCGGGGTCCTGATGGACACCGCGGAGGAGGGCCAGCAGCGGGTCGGGCTGGCCGAGGCCGCGGCCCTGGTCAGGGGAGCGCTGCGGATGCGGCTGCGCCCCGGCCCGGGCCGACCGCCGCGCACCGTGCTCGCCGCGGTCCGGCTCATGTGCATCGGCGCGACGGTCGAGCTGGCCGCCCTGGTCACGATGGTGGCGACCGCGGGCAGCCTGAAGGCGGCCGTGCTGGCCCGGAACCCGGCGCAGTGGCATACCGCGCTGCTCATACTGACCACCAAGGAGGTCGCCGCGCCTATCGGCGTCGCCCTGTGGCTGTGGCTGGCCTGGGCCAACGGGCGGGGTCATGACTGGGCCCGGCTGATCTTCACCTGGTTCTTCGGCGTGCTCACCGTGAGCCTGCTGGCCGCGCTGGCCCAGCACGCGGTGGTGTACGCCCCGGCCGACCTGGCCGCGCTGACGGCCCTGTGGCTGGTCGCCCTGGCGTCGATGGTGCTCATCTTCAGCAAGGCGTCGTCGCCGTACTACCGGCAGCAGTCCGCTCAGCAGATCCAGGCGGCCGGGTGATCAGGCCCGGCTGCCGTAGCCAGCCTCAACGGCAGGTGGCGTCGGCATGACCGCGCGCGCAACGCAGGAAGCCACCCTCCTGGTCCTGGCCACCCTGGCGGCCGGGAGCCAGCACGGGCACGGGATCATCACCGACGTCCGGGAGATCTCCGGTGGCCAGGTCCGGCTGCGGGTCGGCGCCTTGTACGAGGCGCTGGACCGGCTGCGCGCGGACGGGCTGATCAGGGTGGAGCGGGAAGAGATCGTGGATAGCCGGTTGCGCCGGTATTACCGGCTCAGCTACGCGGGCGGAAGGCGGCTGCTCGCCGGGGCAGCGGGCCTGGGGCACCGCAAGTCCGCCGGATCTGGCCTACGTATCGGCCATGCCGAGCGCGAGGCGACCGTCGCGGCCCTAGCTGAGCACTTTGCGCAGGGCCGGCTTACGCTCGACGAGCTCAACGCGCGGCTTGATGCCACTTTCACCGCTACCACGCAGGGCGAGATATCCCGGGTTACCTGGGATCTGCCGCACGTGATGGCACCCTGGCCCGGACGGTAGCCGCCGCCCTTTCCGCGCCGGGTATGGTCCGGACACTTGTCGGGCCCGCCGCTAAAAAGCGACGGGCCCGCCCCCCTATCACCGGCTAGCCACCTGTGTTCCCGGGGCATGCCCGTAAGGTAACCGGTAGATGTCGCAGTTAGTTCGCAACGGTTAGGACCGCATTTCGTGAGCGATACCCCAGCGGCGGCCGGCCGTCGCGCTGCAGCCAGTTACCTGCGGGAACTGCTGCAGCGGCCCGGGGGATACCGGCGGCTGTGGGAGCAGCACGTTGTCAGGGCCAGGTCGGGCGAGATCACCCAACTGGCCGTGGCAGAGGTGCTGGCCCGCCGCCTCTGGAGTTACCCGCGGGTGCCCGGCGACGTTGACGTGCTGCCGCATCAGCTCAAGGACACGGTCTCCCGCGCGCTGTCCGGCAAGCTGCTCAGCCGCTCGACGCTGTCGCTGTTCATCGACGCCTTCGGGATCTCCGACGCCGAAGCCGACCGCCTGTGGCGGCTCTGGGAGGGCTCGGGCACGATCAGCATCCTGTCCGGGCCCCGGGCGGTGACACCCAGGACCGAGCAGGAACTGCACGCCGCCATCGGCCCGCGCCGCCACCAGACGCTGTCCCTGCACGATCACCTCTCCGTGGGTGCCGAGGGACTGCCGGTCCGTACGCGCACCCTGCAGGTCGTCGAGGCGATCGCCGACGGGCTGGACCGCATCCCGTTCCTGTATGACACCAAGGCCCTGACGCTGGAAGTCGGGCAGGGCTGCGTCGAGCTAACCGGTGACCTCTACCAGGTCAGCGACGAGCTTTTCGTTGCGTATATCCCGCTCACCCGGGCCCTGGAGGCCGGCGAGACCACCACGCTGGAGTACTGGGCGACGTATCAGTACCCAGGAGATCCGCTGGATCCGCATGAGCGCGAATACCGCCGCGCCGTCATGGGGCGGCTGGAGAACTTCGACATACGCGTCGAGTTCCACCCCGACAAGCTGCCCTCCGGTGTGTGGTGGGCCACCTGGGACGGGGTTGAGGGAAGGATCATCCAGCAGGAGGCGGTCAGCCTGGACACCCAGCACTCGGCCCACCGCTATCTGAGGTTTATTGAGAAGACCGTCGCCGGCTTCCACTGGGCCTGGTAGCCCGCCCGCCCCGCGAGCCTGGCCGCACGGCACGTCGCCGCGGCCCGGCGGCTGGCCGGGCCCCGGAAAACAAGATGACTGGCCGGATCGTGGTTGCTATGCTCCTGTGCCCTTGTGCCGCCGCCCCGGACGGCATCCGCCGCTGACCATCGAGCCGCGCCAACTGTGCCTATCTGGCGCGGCCTCCCCGCACGGCTACCCCCCTACCAAGTCCGGCCGCGAGCTGGATGACCCGGCCGCGCGGCCCCCCGAACCATGGAGGTGACAGTCATGCCCTCGGCCAGCGGCTCCGCGCGAACCGGGAGTCCCGGCACGGCCAGTGACCAGGGAGACAGACAGGACCCGGGCGGGGACGATCCCGTTCTGGTCACGGAGCGGACTTACCTGCGCAGCTCGCGCGAGTTCCTGCGGCTCATGCGCGAGAACGTGCTCTCTCTTCGCGCCATGGGCGGCGATCGGGTCTCGGAGGAGTACCTCAAGGCCGACCTGTACCGCCGGGCCGAGGCGCTGATCGACCTGCCGGACACGCCGCTCTTCTTCGGCAGGCTGGACTACGCCGATGCCCTCGACCGCCCCGCCGGCGCGGGCGAGCCCGGGACCGGCGCGAGCGCGCCCCGCCCGGACGCGGAGGAGTTCCGGGCCGAGGCGGTGGCCGGCGAGCAGTTCCACGTCGGCCGGCGTCACGTGCATGATCCAGACGGCCGGCCCGTCGTGATCGACTGGCGGGCCCCGGTGTCCCGGCCGTTCTACCGGGCCAGCCCGGCCGAGCCGATGGGCCTGGCCCGCAGGCGCAGGTTCGGGTTCTCCGGCGGAGAGCTGACCGCCTACGAGGACGAGGACTTCGCGGTCGCCGGGGAACCGGCCACCGCGGGCCTGGTGC
>Ga0335073_10005351_pt1 | contig 18017 bp, 28 predicted proteins | sample Lox_Sample_22_FD_207093 | JGI IMG/M metagenome (GOLD analysis project Ga0335073, IMG submission 207093) | Soil microbial communities from Loxahatchee National Wildlife Refuge, Florida, United States - Lox_Sample_2.2 | ecosystem: Environmental > Terrestrial > Soil > Wetlands | place: USA...
GAATAAGTCGGGGTGGATCCGTCCCAAGGCCGGCAATTAATGCTGTTCCGGTGGGTCACGGTCGTGGGGGCGGGTCAAAGTCTTAAGATTAATTTTGGAGCGGCATATTATAATCTCGGGAAATGTCTGCTGCAGTTATTTAACCCCTCTCACCTCCGGTGCATATGCTGAACGGGCGGGGGCTGGATCACACAGAGATTAGCGAAAAGAGCAAAGAAATCCTCCGTAACCAACCAGAGCAAATGGCCAAGGCACGACCATTGTCTCAACGAATGAACGTGACAATCCAATTGACCCCTTAATTGAGTTTGAAGTCCGCTGCGATGGCGGTTGGAGAGTGTGTAGATGCCGCATGTGGATCTTCGATTGGCTAAGGGTCACCGCAATTTTGTCATTGCCTCCATCCAACCGTGCGCCCATCACGTCAATCCATTGGCTGACTGTCTCCCCGACCAAAAAAAAAGGGACCAGATATTTTGCACGGTGTCAAGGCCTGGTTAATTTTATGTGTGATGTATGGACAATTGGTGTGAATTGCATTCATTTGATTTGGCTGCTGCATAGGGAGGTTTAGCAAAACTAATCTTACAGAGGAAACGCGCGCCCCCCAGCTTGGCCTGCCTGCCGTCGCTCTTTTCGCAGTGCATCCGGGGGCCCGCCCCGTTATCGGCTCATCTCACCACACACGCACACACACCCGCTCAGTCCCCTCCCAGAAGCCTAATAAATTTTAGGTTCCCGCTCCTCCACCAAAAATGGGACAGTCGCGAGAAGCTTTTTTTACCTCACACCCGCCTCAATTCTTCAGTCCCAACCACTCACCATGTCCCAACAAACCCCGTTGGCGAACCCGTTCGACGCTGTCCTTCTGGTCGCCGCATTTTCCACTGCCATCCTTCTCGGTTTCGCTTGGATCCTCTGCACAAAGCAGGAAAAATGTCGCAACGTCGCAAAGTTCATGTGGAGTTGTTTCATGAAACCCATCTCCAATTCAGATGCTGGTTGGGGTGGGGCACTCGAGAGTTTCTATGCTGGTCAAGCAGACGTGTATGATGCTACTCGCAATGGTCTTCTCAAAGGACGCACCACTATGATGAAGCTGGCTGTCGCGCATCTCCGCGCTGGCATCACACCGAAAGAAAAGGGCAATCTTGTCTGGGTTGATGTACGTGTATCTTTGTATCACATGCTAATGACGATAACAGATTGGTGGAGGAACTGGATGGAACATTGAGAAGATGAATGAAATATTCCCATTGCGCGAGTATTTCCGCAAAATCTACCTCGTCGATTTGTCTCCTTCGCTATGCAATGTCGCCAGAGAACGAATTCGCCGTCTCCATCTCGCCGACCTCGTTCAAGTCCTTTGCGATGATGCCGTCACTTTCGATCTTCCTGATTTCCCTGATGCAGAAGGCAAAGTTGATTTGATTACCATGTCTTACTCGCTCTCTATGATGCCATCGTAATCCCCCTACCTATTTTTCGACCCTTCTAATATGTCTAGTTACTTTGCTGTTGTAGACAAGGTCGATAAACTCTTATCAGTTGACGGTGTCTTTGGTGTTGCTGATTTCTACGTCGCCGGTCAGCACAGTTTCGCCGACCACGTCGATCGCGATTACGGTGTCCAATCCAGGCACGTAAACTGGTTGTCACGTCAATTCTGGCGAATCTGGTAAGATGCCCTCTCTCCCAAAATCTCTCCACAACATCTGACTATGGTAGGTTCGAATTTGACCGTGTTTTCCTGGATCCCGCGAGACGAGACTATCTTGAATACCGATTTGGTACTATCAAGTCTCTCAATGGACGAAACGGATTCATTCTCCCCTTCATTATCCGTATCCCATACTATGTCTGGATCGGTTGCAAAAAGGACCGCGATCCCAATGCACATAAACGTCTCGATGCCATCGCAACGGAATCCCCTTATCTCAGACCCAGTCTTGGCTCAGATCTTGAAGACACCCAGTTGATCCATTCAAAGGCATACGACCAAGCCATCATCAATTTGGAAGCCAATCTCCCTCTTCCCAGCTTTCTTTACCAGCACCGTCTATGGCGAATCCCTTACGACCCCAAGCTCAAGAAACATGCTCAATTCACGAACTACATTTACGCATTCACCTGGGAAGATCCTCGTGAAGACCAACTTATTCTCAATATCACTCCTGACGATGTTATGCTTGTGATTTCCTCTGCCGGAGATAACGCTCTTTCCTACGCAATCAGTTCGCAGCCTTCTCGCATTCATTGTGTCGATTTGAATCCCTGCCAAAACCATCTTTTGGAACTGAAGTTGGCTGCATTAGTGAGTTTGCCTCACCAAGATATCTGGCAACTCTTTGGATTAGGAAGACATCCCAATTTTAGACAATTGTTGGATGAAAAGTTGAGTCCGCATTTGAGTTCTCATGCTTTGCAATTTTGGGTACATAACGCGAATAATTTCGATGCTAGGGGCAAAGGATTGTACGAAAGTGGATACTCTGGATGGGCATTGAGATTGGCGAGATGGGTATTTGGAGTTATGGGTGTTTCGGATGATGTTAAACGAATGTGTGAAGCTGCCACTGTTGATGAACAGTTTGAAATTTATGAAGCCAAGGTATCTATCTCATATTCTCCTTACTTACATCCAGATTCGCCCGGTTCTTCTACATCCCTGGCTTGTAAAATTATTGGTTGCCAACCCCATCTTCCTTTGGAAGACTTTGGGTGTGCCTATCAACCAGGTTTGTACCACAATTTGTGTATCACTAATGACAGATGAACATGTTCCTTACAGAATGTACAACTGCGGAATACATCGAAGCCACCTTTGATCCTGTTGTTCGTCGTTGCTTACTAAAAGACGACAATTACTTCTACCTACTCTGTCTAGCGGGACGATACTCCCCCGAGTGCAATCCCGATTACCTTAAGCCCACCGCCATCGACACTCTTAGAACCTCCAAGGCTTTAGAATCATTCCGCTTACACACTGACACTGTCGAACAAGTCCTCGGCCGTCTGACTCCCTGCACTCTTACCAAAGCCGTCTTGATGGACCACATGGACTGGATGGATTGGGACGGTAACGAAGTCCGTAAAGAAATCGTGGCACTTCGAAACGCTATGAAACCCGGAGGACAAGTTCTCTTCCGCAGTGCCGCCAAGCAACCCTGGTACACTCGAGTCTACCAAGAAGAGGGTTTCACATGTCGAGCTGTCTCAGTAAGAGAATCTGGAATCAGTATCGACAGGATTAATATGTATGCAAGTACTTGGCTTGCTACACTAGCTGGACCTCCAGAGATGGAGTCATTACAACTTCCCGAGGCAAGTTTGAAGAACTAAGAATCTTTGTATTTTTATGATTTGTACGATTTACCGTTACCTGTTATAAATTATTTAGAGTGTCTTTAACCATTCAAGTAAGACTTGTGTGCATTCTTCTGGCTTTTCTTCGTTGACAAAGTGACCTGCTCCATCTCCTACTCCATGTGCTGTGACTTTGTTATTCACAAACTTCTCCCATATTTCTTTCATGTTGTATCTTGATCCCAGGCCTGCAGCGCCGTACAGTAAAAGTGTAGGTACTTCTACATACCTTCCTTCTTTCTAAGCGAGTCAGATCGAGTGGGAATAGGGAATACCAAATCAGCTTTCTCATTTTCAATGTCAATAGTAGCGCCCGCACGGTAATCTTCGCATGCGCCTCGGACCACCCCTTCATTTTTGTACGCATCGATATAAGTATCAAGAACTTCAAGGACTTTATGTCCATGCTTGGCAGATACCCATCGTCCGAAGAGAAGAGTTAGAAAGTCTCGATAGTTGGCTTGAATGAGAGTCTCAGGGATGGGATAAGGTGCTGCAAGGAAAGACCAATGGAACATGCCCACGGCGGCCGGAGCGCCGAACTTCAATGCTTCCCTGTCTTTGAGCACAACCGTCTGGGTAAGATACCATTGAATAGTAGTCGGCACAATATCGCACAACACAATTCCCACAATTTGAATTGGTTCATGCGGCGCATGGATCGTCATATGATGAACTGTTCTTGCACCACGATCGTGACCTACTAGCACTACCTTCTGTCCCTTTGGCAGTAATTGAGTCAAGGCAGCGTACAAATCACTCCCGATTTCACGCTTCGAATAATCTCCAGGTGAATTCTTGACAGATTTTGTGCTTTGTCCGTATCCAGGTAAATCCAGCAATACGACACCCACTTCCTTCGGCAACAAATCAAACATCTTCATCAACAACAGAGAGAACGGGGGAACAAACATGACGCCACATTACATGGGTTTGTGGATATCCATGAATAAATACGATCACAATATCGCCTCCCCCTCCTGAAGCGGGTCGATAAAGTGTATGAATGGACGCATTCTTGACAGAAATATCGGAAATCGCACAGGAAGTGAACATTTCAAGGGAATTCGAGAACGACGTCGCTGGGAGGGAGGATGGGTATGGCGGGCTGTTCCACAACGACATGTTGCGATCGTCTCGGGAGTTTGTCCCGGCTCCAAAGTGCGGAGATTGCAGACTCGGATGTCGGTGCCGATCACATCCGGGGTACTCCCATCTCACCACACTTTAAATAGGTTTAACTGCCGAATTTTCAGTTGTAATATATTGCGATATTCAAAGCAAGTTCTAAATCATGAATTTGAAATTAAGTATCAGCTACAGGATTGCGCACCACTGGTGCACATATACAAACCCCATTGTTGTAAGAAAAGAAAAGGAAACGATTAGTCTAAGCTGAACCCTGCGCCACAGATCGCACAAATCACGATCTGGCGCAACGAACAAAAACTCCCCCATGAGCAGAATAAATAATTTTCAATCTCACCAAACCAACTTTTAATATCACCTCCATTACATCTTCCTCTATAACAGCATCCAAACGGTCAAACTTCCCGCCACAGTAGCCACAATCCACCCGCCGACGCGCGTCGTGGAAGCCCATGATCCAGTTTGAATTGGCAGTGACGTTTGACTTGAAGTGAATGAAACGATCGGAGTCGTAACGACTGGCGAAGATGAAACAGCAGACTGAGGAGGAGGAGAAGAAGATGATTCGCCAGGTGAGCCGGGGACGATATTTTCGGTTGCATTGGCGCAGTTGGCTTTGAAGCCTGCGAGGGACTTGGCTGCAGTGGGATTAATAGCGAAGACCATGCCCGATTGACAATGTTTAGCTTGGCCGCAGTAGAACCATTCTGGTCCAGTGCCGTTAACTGTGATTGTGAAGGTGGGGATTGTCGTCGTGTTTGTATCGTTAGAAACGGGCATGAAACCGGAGAAAGAGCCTTGTTGCGCCGTTCCAGGCGGTGCTTGTGAAATAGGTGTGCAGCCTTCGGCGAAGAACCCCTGTATCACGGAGTGGTTCTAGATAAGTCAGTACGACACTCTTAAGAATGGCATACCTTTGGGTAAAACTGGAACTGAACAAGGTCACCTGGGTTGGCGGTGATTTGTTCGGGACAGAATGCGAGTTGACCGTTTTGCCCAACCGAAACGACGTGCATGACTTGAGCGCTGACCAGGCTACTCAGTGAACTTAGTGCGATGACTGCTGATGCGATTTGGAATCTCATGTTGTGGATGGGTAGATCGAGGGAAAACTTTTAACGAAAGAGTTCTTTGACGAATGAAGGTGCAAAAAAGAAGAGCAAGAAGTTGAAGGAAAACCGGTTCCTCGTTTTATTTATGAGTTATGCCGTAGAAGAGAAAAATGAGTGCCTTCCGGAGGACTAGAGAAAACGAAGGGAATAAAGAATGGAGAACGAAAAAGACTTGATGTCTTTTAACTTGTCCTGTCGAAGGAACACAAGAATGAAGAAAACGAAGAACAATGGGAATCCGAGAAGAAAAGTGGACGAAGTTTATGTCTTATATGGTGCGACATGACACAGACCTGTGATTAAGCGCCTCAGGGGCAACGAGAATAAATTAGCTGATTTCGGTTTACGCCGCTGCCGTGGGACGGAGGGTAGCGCTGCGAAGGAGAAAGAGAGGACTGGCCAACTGTGAATACAAGGAGGAGAGGCGCGGACACTCACAGCCGTATGCATGGGCTCTAGGGCCACCTCATGTCATCCTCCTACTATTAGTGTTTTAGGTTTCTCGACATCAATAACTGTAAAGGTAAAGGTTACGCCTTGTTTGACAGTAGCAGCTATTATCCATATGATTTCAGGAGAAATATCCCCGATTGGAATGAACTGATTAAATTGCACAAGCGTACGAGTAAGAGTGGCTAATTACTGGAAGCGAGGGAGATCTTTGAGTCGTGACCCTGAAACTAGATGCGAAACGCGACGCCCCCGCTTCAGGGGGTTGAGCCAATCACCAGCAAAATTGACCAACCATCCTTGATACAAGTAATAGAGTTAAACATCATCTCTGGGTGAGGGCTGGAGCTTCATTGATAGATTGAAACATGTTTGATATATAGGTCTTATTATGAGCGTGCTTCCCAATTCAGCAGTCCTTAATCCGGCAACCGTCTTGGCGGTTTACTCACAACGCGCGCTTCTAATAATTTCCTGCTGACCACAACTCCCTAATACACACAATAGTTTCAGAATATGATACCCGAAGGGGTTACTGTTCCATCCTTTGCTTCAGAATTAGCTGCTCATTTTCTGACGCGAATAACATCCTTGCACCGATTCCCTTGCCTCTAAATTTGCTTCACGTATTTTTAGGTCCAGAACTCGCGTGATAATCACGAGAAATCCAGCGTCAATGCACCAACAACCCTTTCCAAATCCTCGACCTCCAGATAGCTTGTTCCAATATTTCCTGCTACAGTATTCGTCTTTGTTTTTTCATCGGCGGCGCGCCAAATCGCTTCGCGAGCGTAAACACGTAAATATTCCGCGACAACGGCCAATGCGTCTGCAGAGACACGCGTGGTCGGGGACTCGAATGTTTCTTGTAGGATACGGGCGACGAGTTTGCTAGGGAATGTGACTTCTACCGTTTCTTCGTCGACTTCTTCAGGTGGTGAAGCTTCACGTCGAGACATCGTCGAGTGATTTGGTGTTGGCGTGAGACGCAGATGAAATTGTAAGAATAAAGCATGAAAAATAAATTTCGTAAATTTACACTTTTCAAACATCAAGGATTTCCGACTACTTGACCAGGAACAATGCAGCTTGAGATATGAAAGAACTTTATGATTGATCTGATATAGATTCCAGAACCCAATAGCCATACAATACATCTTCATTTATAACGACCTCAATCTACCAATACATGCCTGACCACATCAGATTTGTGCTTCGTCATCGTGGTCTTCTTGACCTTGTGCAGTACGTCTTTTTGGTACTCCTTCTTTCCCCTAGCAGATGAAGGTGTGAGTGGACTTCCGATGGCTTTCTCACGGCGCATCTTAGCAAACCTTTGAGATTCGTAGAACCAGATGCAGTCCTCTTTGCTCTCGCACAGCCAATTCGCAATCTCGAGAACGGTATAAGGTGTCACATATGGCATTTTGAATCTCACGAATCTGACAGCTTCAGCAAATGGACCATCGATTTCCGTCGAACTATCCTCTTCAACAATTCCCACTAACCTCTCAACCGTAATCCGATAGTCATTCAATGCGGATTTCCATTTCGCAGTTTTCTCAGCACTAGGAGGATCACATCTCATCAATTCATCACGATAAAATCTTCCAATAATACGATACCGAAGCTGTGAAACCTGGTCCGGAGATAATCCCCGTGGATCCACATGCGTCATTTTCATGAAAGCCCGGAACTTTTCAACACCTTGTTCTCCTTGTCTGTTTGTCAAAAGTTCCCTAAATCCATTAAACGCCAAGGCGAATACTGCAAATTCGTGATCTGGTGCGACTGCTGCTTGTTTGCCATGTACAATTTTATCGAGTTCTTTTGCGAGCCAGCGACCGATCGGATTGTTTTCTATCTCTCGTGACTTGCGAACGATGTATCCTGTCATTTGGTTGTCAAGGTATTGAAGAGCGTGACCGGCTTCTTGACCGGCTTTGAGGTAGTCGTGGAACTCGACGGTCTGGGATCGCTCTTTCCAGTCAGATCGTTTTGTACTGATCAACCCGAAAAACTTGGACGGCGTGAGGACGCGAGGAGTTGAATAATGTATCCGAGGTTGATTTAAGATGCGCGAATCGGCAGCTAGCAGGTGTCCCATGAGAAGAAGTCTGTCGATGTACCAATGAAAATGGGAAAGACTATTATTGACAGGAAGTTTGCTTACTTTAGCAACGCTCAAATACAAGCTCAAGAGCAAGATCTGTTGCGAGATAAAGGCAAGAATAATCGTGAGTTCGGCACATTTGGGAATAGGAGACGGATCGAATATGTAGTCGCCAGGGAAGAAATGTCGAATATGCTGGGCTGCCACGACGATTCTGCGAAATGTGACAGTAGCAAGGTGAAGATTGAGGAAGGCAAGATTGGATGAGCCAGATGATTCAGAACCCAGAGAAGCCATATCGTGGTCATGATAGTGGAGAAAGGTCGGCTCCTCAGGAGATCTGTACTCGATACAATCCCACTGGAATCAGTTGTTGCAGCGGAAAAGGGCACGAACCAAGGCCTTATCTGGGTCATACATAATATCAAGTGGATCAACATAGTTGTAACGGATGTAGTTGTTCATTCTGTAGACGTCCTCACTGAAGCCAGCAATATCTGTGCTCCTTTTTGTACCTGATCTACATTCATCTCTTCACAACTGCAGATGCCGCCTCCCGTTCCATCACAAGAGATTTAGCCACAGAAATTGTTGCAGGCGTTACTAGGATGTGGGACTGCCCAGCACTCTGATAGGCCGTTGAATTTAGCCAGGTTCACTGTTCACTGTGAAGAGTTTCGTTTCAGGAACAATCACAAACTCGATTCCTCTGGAACCGGAAAGCATTCCTTTACATAGTTTAATAGCACTTGCATCTCATCCATAGTGAATCTATCCTCGTGTTCTTCAATCAAGACATGCAACAAAGCCAGACTCGTTGGACGTGAATTGAGTATCATGAGTTTCTCAATTTTTGTGAGTTGATAATCGTTGATGAGAGAGAGAAATTTTGCAACAGACTCTTCCGTTTGGACTCGAACATAAGGCGTCTGTTTGTCGAAATAGTCTTTTAGCTACTCATAAGCATTGGACGGAGCGGAGAAGAAATGACCTCCAACTGTATTGTCTGAAGATTTCCTGGTTGATCCTTTGTGCCGCGGCGCTTTCTTGAAGAGACGGCTCCATCGATAACTTGTTGGTGGACTTCATAGTCAGAGAGAAAAGCCTCTCGAGCCTGAAGAACCTTGATCTTGGTCAGCAAATGTCTTCCAAAGACTAAAGGTTCGACATGAGAGCATACCTTCATTTGTTCAAAGTTGTGGTCGATCTTTTTTGGATGAAATTTTGGAACTGAAATTTTGAAATATGGACAAATTTCAGAAACGTGAAAGGGCGTTGGCGCACCCCTAATCCTCCACGTCAATCAACGTCAAAAATCTGTATTGCTGATTAGAGGAGAGGATAGGATTTTGCAGGAAGAGATGGCGAGAATAGGATCAATTACAATCGATCCTCCTTTACTCAATTCATCTTCTCCGTATTTTGTCTTGCTTTTGACGCTTGACTGATTCACTTTAGCTTTGCCTCATCCAAAGCTCATCTCGTAGCATTATACGAGACCCCTTATACAGGAGCAGTAACGACACGGACAGCCCTCTTGAATGGCTTTCCAGAAGACGAGAACCTTCATCAGCATGCTTTTTTTGGTGCAGGCAGATTATCGAGCATCAATTCGTACGGATACTCTCCGTATCCTCTGAGCAATTATCTAGCTTGGATCAAAGAAATTCTCGCAGAACATCCAAATTCCAAAAAACCGTTCATAATTTCGATTACCGGGAGTGCAGACGAAGTCGAACAATGCTTTCTCCAGATTCAAACTGTGAGAAACGAACTGGGTCTACCTTCTGAAACAGGTTCCGATATCGCAATTGAAATCAACCTCTCCTGTCCTAATATTCCGAGAGTTCCTCCCCCTGCCTATTCCACAGAATCTCTGTTGCCATATCTTATTGTCACTAAACGATACTATCTCGAAGATCCTACCCTGACCATTGGCCTAAAGTTACCTCCTTATACATATGAAACTCAATTCAACGCCCTCGTGTGTGCAACATGGCGCAAACGCACCGACCAAGGCATCGCCTTCCTTACATCTACAAATACTCTGGGATCGGGTCTCGTTTTCCAAGACCAACTTGAGTCAAGTAATGCCACTGGTTTTGCTGTTTCGCCAGGATGGGGTGGTCTGGGAGGAACCACTATTCATCCGCTCTCAGTCGGTAATGTCGCCAAACTGGTGAGCTTGCTCGAGACACCCACCTTGGCAACAAAATATAAATTGGCGCAACCTGGGGACAATGACCCCACAGATCATGCAATCGTTGTTATTGGAGTAGGAGGAATAAACGATGCTACAACGTATAATCATTTTCGATCCGTTGGCGCTGTAGCCGGCGAGGTTGGAACTGCGTTAGGTGTCGAAGGGGTCGTGATATTTGAGAAGATTTGCCGGGATGCATCTTTGGTTGACTAATGAAGGACCAACAGTCTTGTCATTAATAATTTATTTCTTAGTGGAGGAGTTTCTGCTACTGGTAGCACTTCATCTCTGGCGGAAGTCGGTTGACCAAATTCCATCTGACCCAAATTAATGGGAATATTTCGACGGACAGTATAACTAGCGTATTATATCTTTGTAGGACGCCTCAATAAATATCTCATCTAGAGACCTGTCTCAATAAAGGCGAAGATTGCTTGCGTTGTTTCTGTTAACGGGAGAAATGACCGCCAGGGTCGACCATTCCGAAGCCATCCAAGGTGAGATGACCGACGCCGAGCACCTGACTCGTCTAGAATGAATGAAATTCGACGCCAAATCTCGCCAAATTTCCTGACGATCACAAAGGAATCAAGGAAGAAAGGAAATCAGAAAACATACCGAGACCATTTATCTCCTCACTTCCTTAAGAAGAATGCAGAATGCAGATAGCACAGTCAGTTCACCTGCACCTTCGGGCCATGGCTTCAAACGCAAACGATCGGGGTCACTGAATAGTGGCCTCACTCAGGGCGTACGACCGAAGAAAGTTCCCCGCGAAATTGCGCCAGAATTGGAGTTGCAAGATGATGCCGATATGGAAGACGTTGTCAGTTCTCCTCCACCTATCGATGGTGCCATACGGGTGAATGGTACATCAAGTGTTGCTGGAGCTGCTGCTATTGCCGCTGCAACGAAAGCTCTTTCAGATTCTGAGGAATGGCAAAGGACTATTGAACGCATCGTGAAAAGTGTAGTGGCAATTCGATTTTGTCAGGTACAGCATATTTCCGACTTAGTGCAGCACTAATTCTTAGGTTTCGGCTTTTGACACTGTAACACACTTCAACCGTTATGTCTAACGTGATAGGAACCCGCTATGGTCTCCGAAGCGACAGTATACTGATTTTTTCTCGGGCTTCTCTGATTATAGGGATTCATAGTTGATGTGGTCAATGGTTACATTCTGACTAACCGGTACGTTTTCCACAGGATTTTCTTAACAAACCTAGGCATGTGGTTGGAAGTGGACCGTTTGTTGGACATATCGTTTGTGAGAACCACGAAGAAGCTGATGTCTTCGCTATATACAGGGATCCGAGTATTTCGCCCCCTTCTTCCTAAATCTAATGTTAGTACATGATTTTGGGTATGTTCATCCCATGAGGATCCTCATGTTTGTAGGTTTCTTAAATTCGACCCCTCGAAAATTCGCTATATGAAGGTGCAAGCACTTCCGCTACGGCCGGATCTTGCGAAAGTAGGTGTTGAGATCCGAGTTGTTGGGTAAGCTCGTCAATTTTCTTTGTTGATATGTAGCAATGATTCCGGAGAGAAACTCTCGTACCATCTTCGCTTGACTTTCCTGACCGTTTTAGAATTTTAGCTGGGTGGATCTCACGAATGGATCGCAATGCCCCTGATTACGGAGGTACAACAGCTTCGTACCTCGAATTAATATAGAACTAACGTATAACGACTTCAATACGAATTACTTTACGACTGCTGCAAATGCATCTGGCGGTAGCTCTGGATCTCCGGTCATCAACATAGATGGTGCCGTCGTCGCACTTCAAGCTGGTTTTTCATCTCTTGTTGCACAGCTAATGTGAGGCGGTGTGACTCTTGGTGCCACAGACTTCTTCCTACCTCTTGACAGAGTTCAGAGGGCTTTACGTTGCCTGCAGCAGGGCGTTCCGATTTCCAGAGGAACAATTCAAACAGCGTGGTCATTAAGACCGTTTGACGAATGCAAGCGCCTCGGCCTTACTCCAGAACATGAAGGTCGGATGCGCGCCTTATTCCCTGACGCAATTGGTCTGTTACTTGCTGAAACTGTCCTTCCAAAAGGTCCTTCTGACAAGCTCCTCGAAGAAGGAGACATGCTACTCAAAGTTAATGACGAATATGTCAATCGTTTCATTCGATTAGAAGAGCTTCTCGACGAAAGTGTGGGACAGTTGGTTAAAATCCTTGTGCAACGTGGGTTTGATGAGTTCGAATATTCCATAAAGGTGGGAGATAAACATGCGATTACCCCAGATCGATATGTACACGTTTGCGGAGCGAGATTTAACACCCTCTCCTACCAACTTGCCAGGGCCTATAATGTGCCGGTGCAAGGGGTGTATGTCTGTGAACAATCAGGTACTTTACTTTCCAATCTCACTCAGTTTAGGTTCGTTCCGGCTTGACAGCGACGGTGGTTTTATATTGGAGAGTGTCAATCATTTCCCGACGCCAACCCTTGACGCCTTCATTGAAATAATGAAGACTCTTCCTGATCGAGCAAGAATCACTGTAACAGCAAGGGATATTAGGGATATGCATATTCTTCAAACCGGCTTGATACAACTCGAAAGGCATTGGTCATCAGAATTCAAGCTATGGGTTCGTAATGATAAGACTGGGTTATGGGATTCGACAGATCTTGGCAAACCTCCGCCCCGGGGACCCGTCCAGCCTATAACCGCAAAATTCATAAGTCTGTCTGCTGCCACGGGACCCGCTGTGGACTTGATCAGGTGCTTCGTCAGAGTATCGTATTACATCCCCGTTCGGGTAATGTCCTTATAGACTATCGCTAACCATAGATTGACGGATTCCCCAGAAGCCGGTTTGTGTCGATCGCATTCAATCTGACCAATTTAGGAGGACTGGTTCTGCCTTGATTGTCGACTCAGAGAAGGGTTTAGCAGTTGTGAGTCGAGCTGTCGTTCCATTTGACCTTGGTGTCCTTACCCTGACGTTCGCCGAAAGCGTAATCATTCCTGGAAAGGTACTGTCGTGCACGACGCAATCTAACGTTTTTTTAGGTTGAATATTTGCATCCCACGCTTGGCATAGCGGTCATTTCCTGGGATCCATCCTTGCTGGGAAATACCGAAGTGAAGTCTGCACGACTTGCCGGTGACTTTATACAACAGGGTCACTTCACGGGAAAATGACTCTGACATGTAGGTGCCGGTGTTTCTTTTGTGGGTTTCAATCATAATCAACGAATAGTTGCCACCAAGACAAATGTGGTTGATGTTATCGACGTCACTGTAACTTCCTTGCAGACAGAGCTAATCGCCAGATTCCACAATCGCAGATTCCGCGTTATAGGGGTTTGTTGTGCTACATTCTTTACTAAGTTTTAGCTGTCAATGTGGAGGCGATTCAGGTTGCCAATTGCCTTCCCACAAATTGCCCGTCCGGTGTTCTTGCGGATGAAACTAACCGAGTCTGGGCCTTTTGGCTTTCTTTTCTCGGAGACAGGCATGGCTCATCAGATTTAGAATTTTACAACGGCCTTCCTACGCCATATCTCGAATCTGTCATCGCACCTCTTCGTCATGGTCAGAAGCCAAATCTAAGGATAGTCGGTTGTGAGTTTCATTCCATCGAGATCTCAATGGCACGCTCACGAGGCGTCTCCGAAAATTGGATTGAACGCGTCGAAAGGGCGAGCGATGATCGTCATGTATTCTTCATGGTAAGAAGATTAGATGCCGAATTGGACCCCAAAAAGGAAAGAGTTCTTGAGGAAGGTATGGTGCCTTCCGTGATTAGGCTGACTGAAGGGGACATCGTCTTGAGCTGCAATGGTAATATTGTTACTCGAATGTATGATTTGACCGTGCACAATTCTGCAGAGTCTGTGCAGCTGGTATTATACCCTTATTTGGTTTGCTAATCCATCTAGAGGTTATTGCGGAAGGGCGTTGAGCTCGATGTTCCAGTTGCTACAGTTTCTGGAGAAGATGGAGAAACCGATCGATTCGTACTCTGGGCTGGTGCATTGCTGCATGCTCCTCACCGTGCGGTCAGACAGCAGGCCAAGACTTTACATTCTCTCGTCTACATATCCGGTACGGTCTAGTGATTTTCTTTCTAACTTAGCAGCCCGAAGCCGAGGATCTCCAGCTTACCAATTCGGATTGATGAACACCATGTATATCACCCATCTCAATGGAGTGCCGACGCCAGGTATGTGTTATTAATGATGACGAGACTGAGGTGTCCAGATTTGACTGCCTTTCTGAATGTGGCTCTCACCATTCCGGACAATACGTACGTGCGAGTCAAAATCGTCACATTTGACAATCAACCGCTTGTCTTAGCAGTCAAGACAAATCATCATTACTTTCCCACTTTGGAAATGATAAAAGATCCATCTTCAGAAGGAGGTTGGCGTCGTGGCATGGAAAAGGACGACGAGGGTCCAGCTCATCCAGGCACTCATGTTGGCGTATCTGACGACTTAGAGGTGGCCGAATTAGATTGAAGAAAAGCAAGAAATGGTGACAACATTCTTTGTCAATGTGCATCCCGTATACTATTTAGGTACAATTGTATTCATACAAAAAAGTTATATCCTTTCCTACCGATTTGCCGTGAAGCTTAAGAATAACTCTAGTGCATTTCCTCCTTCAGTACCCAGATTCGGATCTGGAGCATTCCACGCACCTGGTGGAAATCCGTCCAGTTTTGTATCATTAAACGCGTAATCTTCAAGCAGGAAGGGATCGATCAAGTTCGTAAAGAACCCAGAATCATCTTCCACTGGAAGTGGGTTTGGCAGCGCGGGGCCCTCTTCGGGCTCTCGCATTGCCTTCTTAGCTAGTTCGAAGACTTCGAGGACAAGTTCTAGACATCTTTTGGCAACCCGATGATGACCCATAGCAGTGAAAACTTCGATGCTTAATTCGATATCATCGCAGGCTGACTTGGTTTTCTCGTTTGAAGGATTCTTGAATATGAAATACAGTAGGATCATACTGGCGAAAAAGGCGTACGTGGAGTTGTACCACCAAGACCGGAAGTAATGTCGATGAAGAAACGTTTCATGTAGATGGTGAATAGTGGCCGAAGCTGCAGAGACACACTTCTCAACGTGATCCGGATAGTTCTCGAAATCCTCGGATGCTGCTAGGAAGGGTTGATTAATGAGTAGTCGAAGGTGATAGTATCGCAGCTCCAAGACAATTTCTATAATTAGATGCGAGCTATGTTAGGTTTCGAACTTTGCTTATTGACAAATTCTGGTTGTCGGAGGCTGTTTCGATCCTTGTGGAGATAGCCAGGTAAATTTTCGCGCCACTGCACGAGCCTTGCATCAAGATCCGAAGCGGCCGCCGCTTTTTCGGCAAGTGTCCGACGACGTATATAAATGCGCGAAGAGACTTCACGAGCGATCTGTGCATAGTTGACCATAACATTGATCATGGAAACTTCTGGAGCCTCCTCATCCTATCGTTAGAGGATTACATTCACTAATCATACCAAGTTCGGTAAAGGAATGGTGATATCTTCTTCACTCGCAAGACTGTTCAAACGCCCAGATGCACAGCATAGTTCACTACAAATGAGACAAGTCTTTAATAAGGTAGATACGCCTCCAAGGAATAGATTGCCCACCAGGTTCGCCGTCGACCACGTTGTTCCCGCATACGAGGTGACTCTGAGTGCATGCCGATTGCCTGCGCAGACCGGAGAGCTGCACCGAGGTACATATAACAGTCGTGAGGTCGGAGGAAATTTTGTGCCACACAAGCCTACAATCAGCAAGGAAGTCACCAAATACTTACCAATATTAACAAGCATTGAACGGTCTCAAGAGTGGTAATAGAGAAAACATCCCCTAAATCTGGTACGAATTAATCCTGAAAAGTAACGGGAATACATTTTTTTGCACGATCTACGTACAGGTTCGCCCATTGAATTGGCGGATACCCTGTCAGTTTGGGGTCCTTTTCGGGACTTGTAACAGCAGCCAAGGCCAAACAAGCATAATACAAGGCGGCGAAATCATTTTCTGCATCGATGGCCCCCTTATCGCATTTCTCCAAAAACTCATTTTTATCAATAACGGGATGCATGAAGTGCAGAGTGTCGAAGAAAGCTGTCAGAAATCCGCCTTCAATCAATCGGGAGGAGATCGGTTCTGCCGGGTTGGGTAACCCATCGGGAGAGTTGTGTACTGCCGTAGGCGAAAGTTCATGGAATTCGGGATTATGGAGGAGATTAACAACAGAAGGTTTATGACTAGCAGACGTCTGGTGGGGGTTCGAAGATTGCCGTCGAGCTCGTTTGTATAGTCTGTCGAGTATTGCCACAGAACTTGATCCCCCATAGTATTCGACGCCATGAGTCTCATTATTGATATCAATGAGGATATGATCGGCTCCTGGCGGTGACGGAGCGTCATCTTCAGTCGAGTCGTCGTTAGACACACGCTCGTTGGATGTTCTTTGGGCCGGAAGACCTCCAAATGGAGAAAGAGATGACGATGTCTTTTGGTCTGATGTAGTCATGGGAACATTCGTCGGAGCAGATCCTCCTGATACAGGAAGGACGCTACTTCTTTCGCGGGCATGCGTTGCTAATATCAAAGATTCGAGGTCGGCAAGGCGGCGCGCCATGGCATCTATAGTCCTGAACTATCAGTAACAAAGCAGATATATCATCTTACTGCTGATCAGCCCCTAAGCCTCCTGCATAGCGGCATGGAATTCCCTGACCTGGATGATGAGCTTTGAACAGTGGAGAAGACATACGGACGCAATTTGAGCAAGGATTTTGTTCATTGCACTTAACTTTCCGCGCTCGGCAAGTTTCGCAAGCTCGAGATGCACGGATTCGTTTCCTTTTTTGACCTACGGCAGGCTCAGGAGAATTTCCATCCTCACTGCCATGGTGTAGTTGTGTTTGATCTCCGTTGTTGTGCGACGGAGAATGCTTAACATCCATCTTCCTGCGTTCTAAGAGACGAGAGCAGTAATATCGTGTTTGTGATCAAGAAATTTGCACAAATGAGGAGAAACAGACAGTACAAAGAGGCCAAGTTGTTCGAAGAGTCCGAGAGTTCACTTACTGCAGCTAAAGCGGGGTGCAGAAAAAGGTCAGTCAAATAAGGAACCCAGCAACCTTCCTGGACAAAATACCCGCTAAATCGGGGAAATCGGCCACAATTAGCAGACATAAAATTAGTTACCGAAAAGTTTAAATAATTATTGCTATCAACGATTAACCTAGACAGAGGGAGACTGAAAGAGATGCACTTGTTTATGTAAAAGAAAGACTTCGGAAATTCAGGCAGGCACTCCGAACAACGGAATCATACATTACTACCGCCGAGTAACCTTGACGTTTCGTCCACACCGCTGTCAACTTGAGCTTGAGTGCTAGCGGCTGCATTTTCAACAGCCCGCCTCGTTGAGGGGATGATCACTAAGATGGACAAAAGTGCAACGACACCCGAGATGACAAAAGCTACAGTCAGTATAGACATATTTGAGAGGCAACCAAAGATCCATTGTAATGCAATGACCTTAATCGTCAGCTGTTCGATAGCGAGCGATAATGTGTGATAAGCAACTGCCAGTCCAAATACCCTATTCGTTAAACGACGGTTCAGATGAAT
>Ga0335073_10005352_pt1 | contig 18015 bp, 14 predicted proteins | sample Lox_Sample_22_FD_207093 | JGI IMG/M metagenome (GOLD analysis project Ga0335073, IMG submission 207093) | Soil microbial communities from Loxahatchee National Wildlife Refuge, Florida, United States - Lox_Sample_2.2 | ecosystem: Environmental > Terrestrial > Soil > Wetlands | place: USA...
GGCAGATCGACCCCACCGTGGATGCCGACAAGGTCATTCAGATCACACTGGGCGCCGGATACAACGGGCAGGGGCTGCGCGGGGAGAATGGCGCCTGCGGCACCTACCTGAGCGCGGCCCAGACCGCGCTGGGCGGCGGGACGCCGCCCAGGTCGTCGAGCGAAGCGACCGCGCTGAAGTTCGCCCGGTGCATGCGAGCCAACGGCGTCGCGGACTACCCCGACCCAACCGGCAGCAACAGCAACCAAGTCGGCCACGCAGCCAGCGCGAGCGAATTGAATTCGCCGACGTTCCAGGCCGCCTCAACCCTATGCGCGAAAAGGACCGGCTATCAGAGCAAGTTCGCCGCTGGCGCACCCCAGCCCGGATCGATCAATGTCAACATGGCGGGTGGATTCGGAAACAAATAGCGCGGCACCGCCGGACGCCTACTCTGTCGGGTGAGTGCCATACCTCAGTTCTCCTTCACGAACCCCGCGCCTAGGTCCAGAACCCGGCAGGGACGAGGGCGTCAACGCCGCATGACCGCGTTCAAAGACCTGTTCCTCGCGAGGCCATCTTGCTGCCCCCAGGCCGGCCGTGCCATCGCCATCTCGTCCGGAGCCTGGACCGGAAGCCTTGCCGCCAGCTTGCTCATCGGCACCGCCGCCGGGCTGTTGGCCGCCATCCGCACCGCCCGCCTGTCCCCCCACGCAGAAGCCATGCGAGCCCTTGGGTCTCCGCGGGCCGCACATCACCTGAGTTTGGCCTTTTCGTTAGTGCCTTGAGTCGCCGGTGACGAGCGTGGCCAGAAGTTGCTGTTTATCGGGGTCGATGGCGGGCGGGAACGTCTGTGTTGCACCGTTGATCGCGATGGTTGCTGAGCGCAGGGGCCAGAGCTGGCGGACCACGTTGCGCACGGCCAGGCCCGAGCGGTGCTGGACGGTGCGTGCCACGGCGAGGGCGGTGAACACGATGGTCAGGTGCGCTTCAATCGCGTCTTTGGTGCGCACGAACATGGGCCGGGCGGCCAGGTCGGTCTTTGACATCCGGAAGGACTGCTCCACGTGCCACAGATCGTGGTAGGAGCCGATCACCTGGTCTGGGGTCATCACGGTGGCGGGGACGTTGGTGACGTAGCCCTTGAGGCCGACAAGCCGGCGAGCCCGCGCGAGCGAGGCTTCGTCCAGGGTCCGGGCGTCGCCCTTGACCGTGACGAACCTGGGTGTGCGTGCCGTCTTGTCCCCGTCCACGACGGCGCGGGCCCGGTTTTCCTGAGCGTTGAGGGTCTTGTTGTCACGGGCGGCGCGCTTGGCGGAGTACGCCCACACCGCCCGCCATGACGACGGGTGGCTATTACGGTTCCAGACGGGCTCGGCCCTCACCGCGACGTCGTTCTCGGTGTTCTTGCCGGCGCGCGGGGTGAGAGCGGCCCCTGCCAGGAAAGCTGCGGTCGTCATGTTCAGCGTCTCGCCGGTGCGATGACCGACGTGCCGCCCCGCCCAGCACGTTTCGAACACTACGACGCTGCCCTGTAGTCCTTTTGCGAGCAGGTCTGCTGCGGTCACCGCCTGGGACCGGTCCGTTGTGGTCAGCCAGCCGGTGAATCCCGGCCCCGCGTCGCCGTGCGCAGCGAGCACTCCCAGCGTGTGCGCGCCCAGGTCGGCCAGCCACTCTGTCACCGTCGGCGAACCGTAGCCGACGACAGCTTGCTCGCCGGGCCAGTTCAGGGCGGGGTCGTAGAACGCGGCAACCCGCTCGATGCAAACCTGCTCCGCGGTAGGCGTGAGCAATGGCAAGCGTCGCACGGCAGCAGCCACGCCCAGCGGACGGTCGGCATCAACGTTAAGTGCTTCGAACGGCACGTGGGCGAGCGTCGGATGCACCACTAGCAGGACCTCACCTGGCGATTCCTGGCGTAGCCAGTCTCGGAGTTCAGGTGGGAGGAACACGTCGGCGAGCGTGTTCTGCCACGTGCGTGACTCGGGGCGCCATAGCACGTCAGGTAATCCGCCGTCGGCGATTCGGCCGAGCGTGTCGACTGCGTCGACCGCAGCCTCGTCGAGTGCCGGAAGGTGGAGTGAGACGTCCGCGACGGGAAGCGCCGTTACGACGGGCACCCGCCCGGAAGACAGCGGAGCGCCCACCAATAGGACCGGCGCGCCCGGTGCTGCGGCACGCAGGTCAGCCAGGCAGCGTCTGTGCGGCACGTCGTCGGTGGTGCGCGGAAGCGTGGCGATGGCGACGGCTAGTCGGTTCAGCGCGGCGCGTATCGCGGCCGTGTCGCCGGTGGCCTGGAGTCGCCGCGCTCGGCGAGCAAACTGGACGATTTCGTCGGAGAGACGGTCGTCGGCGTGGGCCGTGCGCAGCCCGAGCGGGAAGCTGTCGAGGAGGACGTCGGCTGCCAGGTCGTGTGCAGCCTGCGTGCCGATGGCCGCGGCGACTTCGACGACAGTCGCAGGGATCGCCCGCAGGGACAGATCGTGGTCGGCACGGCGGGCCGGGTCGACCACGCGTCCGCGAGCTCGCCGAAGTCGCAACGCAGCCGTTTCAAGATGCCGCATAGCAGTGTTAGGTGCATTTGTGACCGTAGCGCTGGCGGCAAAGGCGGCGGCATGCGCGGATCCGATGAGGATGTCGAGTTGGTCGTACAGGTAGAGCGCCTGCACCGCAGCCTGTTCGCGGTGCGCGGACGCGCCGATCTCGGCCTGCATCAGGCCGATGCCGGCAAGCGCCAAACGGTTGTTCGTGTTTTGCGCGGTACGTTCCGCGTTGGTCAGCGCAGCCGCGACGCGCTCGTCATCACCGCGAACGGCTGCGACGCGGGCGACAGCGCGCCAGGCGCCGGTCAGGCCGAGCAAGTCGCCGCTCGACTCGAACGCTCGAACCGCCTCAGCCGCGTCCGCCTCGGCTCCAGCCGGATCGCGGCCGAGGCGTGCCACGGATAGTTCACGCAGCGCGTACCCGAGTCCGGAGGCGTTGCCGATCTGCCGGTAGAGGGTCGCGGCGACGTCGAGATGCCTCTGCCCGGAATAGTCGCGGCCGAGCAGCAGATCGACGGTGGCGAGCGCTCGCTCGGCGTTGGCGAGGCCAAGTGTGTCGCCATGCGCGGTGTACTCGATGCTCGCGGCGACATAGTCGTCAGTGGCACCCGCGTACTCCGACGTCATAGTCAGGATATGACCGCGTTCAAGGAGCGCGTTCGCCCGCGCATGACCGGTGGTTCCAGCCGCGACCGACTCGATCGCTGACAGAGCGTCGGCGGCGTCCCCCCTGATGCGCTGCACGACCGCACGTTGCTTGAGTGCTCGCATGAGCACTCGTTGGTCGCCCGCTATTCGGGCCGCAATCTCGCCGTCGGTGACGAACTGGAGCGCCTCTACTTCCCGGCCCAGACCGCAGAGCGAGTCCGCGAGCGCAACCAGCGCCCACGCTCGTCCAGCCGGGTCTTCGAGCCGCTCATAGATGCTCGCAGCTGCGCGAAGGTGCGGTTCCGCGTCGGCCTGTGAGCCTTTCTGGTTCAGCGCCATGCCGGCCTCCATGTCCAAGCCGGCCGCGAACCCCGAGCTGGTATCCGCGACGTCGAGGCCGAGTTCGGCTGTGCGCACCGCAGTGTCGAGTTGGTCGGTGAACCGGAATGCCTGGACGGACAGGTGCAGGCACCACAGGTAGGCGTCACGCTGGGGCCAGTGCTGCAGTTCTGCCAGCAGCATCGGCATTGCGTCCAGCACGCGCCGCGGGTCGGTCTCGACGAGGTTGCTCAGATCCTCGAGTTGCGCCTGGATCCGGCGTACGCGCGCCACGTCTGGCGGTGACGTCATTCGAGGCGAACGTGGATCACGGAGCCGGTGACGTCGCTGAGCGCATGGAAGTGGTCGGCGTCGGCGGTTCCCCTGGACGGTCCATCCGGAGTCGCCGACCTGGCGGAGTTCGGTCACGTCGACCTGCCCGTACCCCGAGCGGAGGAGGTAATGTGGCCACGCCAGCAGGCCGTACTGATCATGCCCGGCTTGATGCGATGCTCGCCCGGATCAAACAGCGAGCCGCCCCGCACACCGGCGATGCCGTAGGCCTGGCCGTCGAGTTCGACGCTGTCAGCCACCTGGCCGGTCACGCTGGCATTGTGCACGTCCACGGCGCAGCGTCACCTGTTGGAACCGTCTCGCGGTGCCAGCTGCCGGCTGTCGCCGACGGGCAGTGTCCTGTTGAATTCAGACCATGCAGCTGGCCGGGGCCGAGAAGCTGGCACGCCGCCTGTACCGCGGCGACATCGACGAAGGCGGCCGCCCCTACGTCGAGCATCTGGCGCGCGTCGCCGCGCTGGTCGCCTCCGACGGTGGTGACGAGTGCGAGCAGGCAGCGGCGTGGCTCCACCACCACGGCCGGCCGAGATTGACACCGCGGGAGATGACCGCCCGGCGGCTGCCGCGCCGGGCTATCCGGATCGTTCAGGCACTCGGCCAGAACTCGCCGTGGGAGCCGGCTGACAGCCAGGCGGCCAGGATCCGGTCCTGCCCCGGCGCTGCCCTGGTGCTCCGGGCAGATGCCACAGACCTGTGTAGCCCCGAGGAGCTGGCGGCGCTCACGCCAGCGGTGCGCCAGCGCCGCACCGATCGGTACCGTGACCTGCTGGCCAGGCTGGGAATACCAATGCCTGCCGAGCCCTCGCGCGCCGCAAGAGCTGGGTCTGTTGATGTCGAGGGCATGCTGGCGCAGCTCGCGGCCACCAACCCGGACCGGTGGGCGGCCGTTCGCAGGCTGGGATCGGTCGGCGAACTGCGAGCCACGTCTCCGCTGATCGATGCATATCTTGCCGCCCAGCGGGGCAACCCCGCCTGGGCCAGCGGCAAGGCCGAGCTAGCCGGCGCCATCTCGAAGATCACCGCCCATCGCCGTCACCAGGACGACCCGCACTGGGTGCACACCCTGGCCGGCCTGTCCGCCCACAGCGATCCGTTTCTGCGGGCAACGGCAGTCCGCGGCCTGACCGGGCTCGCCGAACACGAACCCCTCGTGCTTGGTGCGCTCGCCGACGACAACCCTCAGGTGACGGCCGCCGCGCTGACCGCGCTGGATGCCCGCCAGATCAGAGATCACGCCGACGCTGTCACCGCCATCGCTGCCCGCCCGGGACGGGAGTGGGCCCGGCTCCGCCGGCAGGCGATCCAGCGCCTGCAAGCCGCGGGATGCCCGCCCAGTTGCGCCGTCATGCTGGCTGCCGTGGCGGCCGACGGGATGGCCCTGGGCCTTCAGGCACTCAGCACCTTCGCCCGCCAGTGCGGGCAATCGGTCATCCCGCAGCTGATCGGCCAGGTCCGCGACCGAGCAAAGGGACGGGCCGCGGCAGCATTCGTTCTCGGAGAGGTGCGGGCCACCGACGCGGTCGCGGCCTTGGCCTCCGCGCTCAGCGCCGAAGACCAGGACCCGCTGCTCGCCGTGGCCTGCATCGAAGCCCTGAGCAAGATCGGCGACGCCTCTGCCGCTCCCGCCCTGGCCACCGCAGCCCGGCATCGCCTGGCATGGGTTCGCAGCTCCGCCCTGACCGCCCTGTCAAAGCTGAACGACGTCGATGTGACGCAGGTGGCCCTGGAAGCGAGCGAGGACTTCGATCCTGACGTGCGCGAGAAGGCTGTCCGCCTGCTGGCCGCCCGTGGCGACCAGCGCGCCACCGCCAGGCTGCTGCTGTTCTGCGACGGTCCTCTCGCCATCGCGGCGCTCAAGGGCCTGATCCGCATCGCCGACGAGCGGGCCGTCCCCGCGCTGCGCCAGGTCTTCCTGAACAGCAACGACCGGCGAATCCGCCACCTGGCCGGCCAGGCGCTCGCCAGGTCCGCACGCCGCGCCGGCGGACTGTACCTGGGTTGGTGGCTGACCCCGCCCCAGGCGCGGGCGGTCGCATGGGTACTCGGCGAGATCGGGGACAAGACCTCCGCCCCTGCCCTGTGCCGCATGCTCGCGCACCGCGATGAACTGGTTCGCACCCGCGCGGCAGCGGCCCTCGGGAAAATCGCTGACCCCGAGACAGCACCCGCACTCCGCGCGGCACTCGGCGACATATCGCCACGCGTGCGCGCCAGCGCTGCGACCGCTATCGGACTACTACGCGTCAGCGACGCGAACGAGTGGCTTGAGCCGATGCGCGGCGACCTGCACCCGGCGGTCCGTTCCGCAGCGAGGGCGGCAATGCGCGGCCCTTGACAGCCCGTGGCTGGCGTAGCGGCAGCGCTCCGTGAGCATGGTTCGTCGCGATGCGACCTGCCTAGGCGGGCCTGACTGCTTCACTGCGTTTCTCGAGCGGATCTTCGCTTCCCGCCATCAGGAGAGCTAAGGCCGGTGCCGCACTTTGCTAGTACCGCGGCGACGAGATTCGGGAGATCATGACCGAGGTCAACGATGAGCCCGAAGAGTCGTGGATCGACAACAGTCCGGAGATGAGGAAATACCGACGCGAATCGCGGGCTAACGGTAGGCCCTACTGGCGCTGCTGGTCTTGCTGAAGCACAGAGATTCACTGCGAAGGTCACTGTGCTATGGGGCAATGGGAGCCTGCATTCGCTCGCGAGCACAACCATCAGAGATCGCGTGTCGTGTGGAACGGACCCCTCGGCCGTATCGTCCGGCTTCCGCAGTCGGATCGCGTACAGGCCAGGACCTTCCGCGGCTTCCTGTGTAGACAGTGCAACCAGGCCCAGAACTATCAAGACCGACGCACGTTTCTGGACGTCGAGCGCGCCAGGGCCATAGATGATCTCCCCATAGGCATCCGCAAGCTACCGCCAGCCGCTCGCCAAGCCACGAGTGTGAACGGCGCGGACTCTGCCTGACACCCTCAAGCGCTCGCGTAACCCCGTCGCGCAAGTCTCCAACGGCACCCCCTGCCGGGAGGTCAGGAAACAAAGCGCCTCAACCTGCCTGCCATCGAGGTCGGCACCACGATGACCGAAGATGACCTGACCGGGCGGGTGACGGAAATACTCGGGCTTTGACCCGGACGTGGATCTGACTGCTGCCAAGCACATCCTGAACGGGCAGGCGGCCCAGGCCACCGAAACGCCCATCGTGACGAGCCGACCGAGCCGTACCCGGCAAGGTCTGGGCGGGAATACCCTGAGCGACCAGCTTCCAGGAGGAAGCCGCGAGATGCGCGATCATGACGACACGGTCACAGTGCGCCTGACAGCTGCGCCTGGTGCGCCGCCGATCTCATCGGCGCACTGGCCTGCCATTTGGCACCGGCTAGTTCACCTGCAACCTGCCCGGTCTGCGCGCCTGGAGGGAGACCCTCCGCGGGTCATTGTAGTGGAGGCCTACGGCAGCGCGGAGATCGCGCCGGGCCTGCTGGCCGGGATCGAGCAGCTGGCCGGCACGCTCTTGCACGCCGAGATGCCCGGCCATGCGTCGGCCGCCGATCCGCCCGTCCCGCACGAAGCCAAGGTGCTGGACTCGCCGGCCCGCACTACCTGCGGGCGGGCCTCTGGCAAAGGCTGAGCCATCGCGCGGACATCGGGCCGCACCTGCGGTGCGAGCTGCTGATCCAGCTGCAGGACGGCGAGCAGGCCCTGAGCCTGCTCGATGTGCCGCCCGCCGAATATAACGCGCTGGGGTCTGTGCAGACGCGAAGCAACTACGAGCGAATGGACCAGCTCATGATGACGGCTCGATCCGTGCGCGAGTACGAGGAGAACACGCGCCGCCGGTAGCGCCTTCGGGCGGAACACCGGTGTCGCGGGACAGTCGCAGTTTCAGTCGGGAGGCTAAATCGCGGACAGGAAGTCGCCGTCCTGGCCGTCGGCCTCGGCGGCCAGGACCGCTGCCAGATGCTCGTCGGGACCCATCATCGTCTCCATTCCTGCCCCCACTCCTCCGGCGACCCGGAGTCCTTGCTGAGAGCCCACTGTAGCATGTTATAGTCTCAGTGACTAAAACATTGGAGACCTGAGTGACTGAACTGGCTCATATGCTGGCGCCGCTGAACGCCGCGCTGTTCACCCTCGGCAATGACCATGTATCGGTGGCCGAGCTCCTGGGTTTCGTGACCGGCGCGGCGAGCGTGTGGCTGACGGTACTGGCCCGGATCAGCAACTTCCCGGTCGGTATCGCCAACAGCGCGTGCTTCCTGGTGCTGTTCGCTTCCGCGCGGCTGTACGCCGACTCGGGCCTGCAGGTCGTCTACATAATCCTCGGGATCGCCGGGTGGTTGCAGTGGCTGCACGGCGGACCGCAGCAGTCCCGGCTGCAGGTTGCCCGGACCGGGTGGCGGCTGCTGGCCTGCTGCACAGCCTTCACGGTCGCGGCAACGTGGGGGCTGACTGTCCTGCTCAGCGCCGCGCATGACATCGCGCCGGGGTGGGACGGGCTCACGACCGCGATCTCGCTGGCCGCGCAGTTCCTTCTCAACCTGAAGAGAATCGGGAACTGGGCATTCTGGATCGCAGCCGACCTGATCTACATTCCGTTGTACATGGTCAAGCGGCTGGACCTGACCGCGATCGTCTACGTCCTGTTCCTGGCGATGTGCTTCGCCGGTGCCCGCGCTTGGCGAGGGCAGCTGCGACGAGACAGCCGGGCCAGTGCCGGAAAGCTCGCACTGGCAGGCCGGGGCATGCCGTGACCGGCGCAATCCGGCACGGGCTGATCGTCGGGAAGTTCTACCCGCCGCACCGGGGCCATCAGTACCTGATCGAGCAGGCTGCGGCCGGCTGCGCGCAGGTGACAGTGCTCGTGATGGCGGCCGGCTGCGAGAGCGTGCCGCTCGGCGAGCGGGTCTGCTGGCTGCGGACAGCCTGCGGGGGCCTGCCTGTTGTCACCGTGACTGGTGTGCGCTGCGACGTGCCAGTCGACTTCGGAGACGAGAAGGTCTGGGCGGCGCAGGTCGCGGTGATGCGGGCCGCCATTTACGGACACGAGCGGCCGCCGGTGGACGCCGTGTTCACCAGCGAGCCGTACGGGGACGACCTGGCTGCCCGGCTCGGCGCCGCGCACGTGTGCGTCGACTGGGGCCGGTCTGCCGTGCCGGTATCGGCCAGCCAGATCCGGGCGGACCTGTTTGGCTCGTGGGACGACCTGATCACCCCGGCCCAGCTCGCCCTAGCCAGCAGGGTTGTCGTGGTCGGGGCGGAGTCCACCGGCACGTCGACGATCGCCGGACTGCTTTCTGAGCATTACCGCAGCCGCGGCGGCTCGTGGGCGCGTACCCGGTGCGTGCCCGAGTTCGGCCGCGTGTACACCGTGATCAAGTGGCGGCAGGCATGCGCCGCCGCCGCGGCCGCCGGACAGCCCGAGCCGGCCATCGATGAGCTGGAGTGGACCGCGGCGGACTTCGACGCGATCGCGGCCGAGCAGACCCGCATGGAGAGCGATGCCGCTGCGGCCCGGTCCCCGCTGCTGGTCTGCGACACCGACGCCTTCGCCACATCCGTGTGGGAGCGCCGGTATCTGGGCGCTCGGGCCCGCGGCCTGCAGGCGTGGGCAAGCACCTGCCTGCCGCGGCGCGACGTCTACCTGCTGACTAGCCATGAGGGGGTGCCCTGGCATGACGACGGGCTACGCGAGGGAGACCTGCCGGTCCGGGCCGCGATGACCGGCTGGTTTGCGAGGGCGCTGACCGATGCTGGCCATTCGTGGGCATTGCTGACCGGCAGCGCTGATGAGCGGCTCGCCCTGGCCGTACGGGTGACCGACGGAGTCCTCGCGCGCCGGGCCGCGTTTGCCCCGGCCATCGACGCGGCCGTGAGTGGGGAGGCTGCGCGATGAGCACGGCCGAGGGCAGGGCCGGAGAGCGGGAGTTCCTGCACGGCTATGACCCGGGCGAGTTTCCGCCGTTCGCGGTCACCGTCGACCTAGCGGTGTTCACGATCCGCGCGGGCCTGCTGGCGGTGCTGCTGGTGCAGCGCCGTGACCATCCCTACCGGGGTTTCTGGGCACTGCCGGGCGGGTTCGTCCGCGAAAACGAGAGCGCCGGCGACGCCGCACTGCGGGAACTGGCCGAGGAAACCGGCGTCACTACCTTCACCGGGCACCTGGAGCAGCTGCGCACCTACTCCGACCCCGGCCGCGACCCGCGGATGCGGGTCGTGTCGGTCGCCCACGTCGCGCTCGCGCCGGGCCTGCCCGACCCGCGGCCCGGCGGCGATGCGATCGCGGCCCGCTGGTGGCCGGCCGAGGACCTCGGCCTGGAGGACGGCGGCCCCGACGCCCCGCCGCTCGCGTTCGACCATGCCCAGATCGTCGCCGACGCGCTCGAGCGGGTTCGGTCCAAGCTGGAATACACCACCCTGGCCGTCAGCTTCGTCGAGGAGCCGTTCACCCTCGCCGACCTGCGCCGCGTATACGCGGCGGTCTGGGGCAAGGCCCCCGACCTGGGCAACTTCCGCCGCAAGGTACTGGGCACCCCCGGCTTTGTCACCGAGGCGCTCCGCTCCCCCGATGCCGCTGCCGGGTCGGCCGGGGGACGCCCGCCGCTGCTGTACCGCCGCGGCGACGCGGTTATCTTGCACCCGCCGATGCTCAGGCCCGCGGAAGGGAGCCATTATGACCCAGCCTGACCAGGGCGAGCGGCTGGTCCGAGCCGCCTGCACCGCCGAGACCGTCACCGTGTACCAGGCGTACTCGCCCCAGATCGCGGCGGCCGCCATACGCGCCGGCACCTTCGTGCCGCCGTTCAGCCGGGACCGCATGACCTGGATCAAGCCATCCTTCGGCTGGATGCTGCACCGCTCCGGATGGGCAAGCAAGCCCGGGCAGGAACGCGTGCTGGCCATCGAGATCACCCGCGCAGGGTTCGACTGGGCGCTCGCGCACTCGTGCCTCAGCCACTACGACCCAGCGCAGCACGACAGCCCGCAAGGCTGGGCGGCCCTAAAGGACGCCTCCCCTGTCCGCGTGCAATGGGATCCAGACCGGTCACTGACCGGCGAGCGGCTGGCGCGCCGGGCCATCCAGATCGGCCTGTCCGGCGAGGCCGTGCACCGCTACTGCGACCAGTGGATCACCGCCATCATCGACCTCACCGCGACCGTGCATAAGGCCAGGCAGCTCCTCAGCGCCGGGGAGATCGCCGAAGCCATCGCCGGGCTGCCAGCCGAGCAGGTCTACCCGCTCAGCCCGGAGCTAGCCCGCGCTATCGGCGGCGACGCCGGCCACCTCGCGCGAGAGGAGGACGCGCGTTGATCACGCTGCGCGACCGCTACCGCGGCTGTCTGCTCGGCGGCGCGGTCGGCGACGCCCTCGGCGCGGGCATCGAGTTTCTCTCCCTCGCCGACATCCGCCGCCGCCACGGGCCTCGCGGGGTCAACGGCTACGTCCACGCTTACGGCCGGCTCGGGGCGATAACCGACGACACCCAGATGACCCTGTTCACCGCCGAGGGACTGCTCCGCGACAGGCAGCAGCCGACCGAAGGCCGTGATCCGGCGGCCGCGATCTGGGCAGCGTACCGGCGCTGGCTTGCCACGCAATACGGACACCGTGCCGCCGATGGCAGCTGGCTGGCCAGCCAGGAATTCCTGCATCATGAGCGGGCGCCCGGCGTGACCTGCCTGAGCGCCGTGGAATCCGGGCATCCGGGAACCCTCAGCCACCCGGTCAACAACAGCAAGGGCTGCGGTGGCGTGATGCGCGCCGCCCCGGCCGGCCTCGCCGACGGCGACCCATTCAGCCTCGGCTGCCAGGCCGCTGCGCTAACCCACGGCCACCCAACCGGCCACCAGGCCGCCGGAGCACTCGCGCTCATGGTCAGCGAGCTGTCCCGGTGCGTCAGCCTGCGTGACGCCGTCGCCGCCGCGATTGGCAGGCTCCGGCAGGCCGATAGCGGTGAGGAGACGGCCGCCGCGCTGGCCGCCGCGGCAGCCGCCGCCCAGCAGGCCCGGCTCAGCGCTGACGAAATCGGCGTCCTCGGCGAAGGGTGGACAGCCGACGAGGCGCTAGCAATCGCCACCCACTGCGCGCTCACAGCCCCCAGCTTCCGCTCCGGCGTGCTGCACGCCGTCAACCACGGTGGCGACAGTGACAGCACCGGCGCGATCTGCGGCAACCTGCTCGGCACGGCCCTCGGCGCCGCCGCGATCGACCACGACCTTGTCGAAGGCCTAGAAGGCAGCGCCATCATCAGCCAGGTCGCCGACGACCTGCACGACGTGTTCGGCCTCGGCCAGCCTCCGCCAGCGCAGCGGTATCCGGCCGGCCAGGAAGAAGACAGCCATGAATAGCGAACAGGGGCGTGGTGGCAGGACGGAGGGCCCAGCAGGCGCCGGAGAGCAGGTCTACCAGGGCTTGCGTGCGCAGATACTCCGGCTGGACCCGGCGACCGCCGGCCTGCGGCAAGGTTCGGTGGACCGGGTCGTCTGGGGCTCGCTGATGGAGACCGGCTACCCGCGCGGCACGGCGACCCTAGTAGCCCTGGCCGACGGCACCACAAGCCTGTACCTCAGCGGCGGCGGCGGCATCATCGGCGGTGGTTCCCACGAAGCGGTGGCCACCGCCGCGAAGAAATACCTCGCCGAACTCGAAATGCACCTGCCGATGCTGGCGGCTGACCCCGCCGACAACCTGCCGGCGCCCGGCCAGGTCATCATCCGTGCCCTGACTTTCACCGGCCGCATGTCCGCCCAGGCCTCTGAACAGGACCTCGGCCAGCGTCGGCACCGCCTCTGGCCGGTCTTCCACGCTGCGCACCGCGTCATCACCGAACTGAGACTCATAGATGAGACCAGGCAGGGCAAGAGACCATGAAGGATCTCGCAGAGCAGGTCGTTGCCCATGCACGGGACTTGCTGCTCGCAGAGCGCTTTGGCGATATCCGAGTTGACGCCTGCTTCTACTACGGAGCCGTTGACATCAGCCCCAGGTATCTCGTGGTCTGGGTACTGCTGGCGGGTGCACCCGACAGCGACCTGCCGGAGTGGTACACCCCCGAGGACAGAAGCCCTCGGGTAAGGCTGGAACCGGAGCTCGTCTCCTGGCTAGCGCGTCTTCGGCAAGTCGTCCGCAGCGAGTTCGCCGCCGCATCGTGGCCAGACGCGGACAAGGTTGACGTCCTTTTCGACAGTGAGCACAGAGTGCGTACGCACGGAGGCTGGGAGTACTTCAAGTAGCGGCCCCCGATAACGCGGGCCGTGAGGAAACGCTCGTGTAACCCGTCAGACGCGTCGGGCCGGCGGCCTAAATGGTCCGTGCGACGTGGCCGACGGTGACTAGCGCTCTGGACGCTCCTGGTCGGCTCCGGTCGCGGTGACCGGGCTTCAACCAGCAGGTATCCGCTGGTCAGAGCGCTTTCCCCTGTCACGGGTGCCCCGCTGAGGACTCGAACCTGCGCAAGGCTCTCCTGAGAGGCTCGATGCACGCGTCATGATCGCGGACGCTGTCCGCTATGTGTCCGTGGACAGCTATCGAGACCGGACTCAGCGGGACTCAGATGGACAACTCCAGCCGCCGACAGCTTGGCCCGTGAGCCCGAGAATGCGCAGGCCACGGGCCGTTTCCGCTGGTGGTGGCAGGTGTTGGGTTCGAACCAACGTAGGCTGAGCCGACGGTTTTACAGACCGTTTCCGCCAGTCCATCGGAATGGCCGGTGACCTGGCATTTCTTGACACGGCGCCGCGCATGATCTGCGTTGCGTCCGCCCTGCGTCCGTGCTCTCCGAGTCGCGCTGGTCAAGGCCTCGCGCCTAATCGATCATGTCCCAGCGCGTTTCACTGCGTCCAACTGTTTCCGCCCGTTCTGCGCTGTCGCCACTCCGGCGACTGGCAGGTCCAGGCCACGTCTGTTACCCGGCTTTCACGCTCAGTACGCGCCGTCCGTCCCCGTGAGCATGCCCGGAGACCGTACTCTGCGGGCTGATGACAGCACCATCATGAACGTTGCGCATGCCAGGTCTGACTGGCTAGCAGGCCGCCCTTAGCTCGCGCACGCTGCACATACCGCAGATACAGCGAGCCGCTTCACGCGTCCCGAATCATGCGCGATGGTGTCGGTCTCTGGCCGTGCGCCCGTTGCGGCGGTCGCTTCGCGGTCAGCTAAGACTGAGATCACCGAGCAGTGCGTCGAGGGTGAGTTCTTCCTCGATGCGGATGCGGTGGCGGAGCATCTCCGCTGCAAGTTCCGGATCCCACGGCGTCGGCGCCGGGTCACCCTTGAGCCTTCCTCCAGGGGTCGGCAGCGACGGCGCCGATATTGCGGCCGCGTAGGCAAGGCGGTTATACCGCCAAGGCTGCCAGTTGACACGGCAATGCACGGCTGCGGCGATACGGACGCCGCCCCAGTCGAAGTCGCCGTGGTAGCCGAACTCCGCGCCACTGGCGGCGAGGAGGTCGAGCAGCCGCCACGCGGCAGCAGACGGTTGACCACTCACGCAAACCAGAGGTTGGCACCGGGAGCCCAGCTCGTCAGCTGCCGCGGCAACGACCACCGGGTTCTCGCATATCCGCACCCGGACGGCGCGTAGCGGCTCGTCATGGCACCGCAGCTGGCGAAGCGTGAGCATCGTCGGCTGACCTGCTTCGTGATTCGCGGCCAGCACCCTGCCGACGACCGTACGCGTGTCGCCAGGCAGGCCGACGCAGAGTACCAGTGACGACACATCGTCGAGGTGGACTCCGACAAGGTCCCAGGCGGCGCGGCGGGAGTCGGCGGTTCCCTGAGCCGCGAACGGCAGCCCGGACAGCGCGCGGACCGCCGAGTGCACCAGCGTGCCGGCCGGGTGCCCGTCGTCTAGGGCGTGGGCATCGCCGCAGCATTCGGCAGCCAGCCGGCCGATGGGAACGCCGGGCGAGGGCAGCCGGCCGAGCACTGCCGCGACCTGGCCGAGCAGGACCCGCGCCTCATCGGGGCTGCCGACCAGACGGCGCACCACTCCGGTCGCGTCCAGCCACTCCCGCCATCGCGCCAGTTCGGCATGGTCAGCGGTGGCGGTGTCCAGGGCGGCGTAGGCGGCGTCCCACACGCGAGCCAGCTCGGCCCGTTCGCGGCTGCGGTCCCGGACGGGACCGGTCAGGCGCATCACCGCCTCGGTCAGACCGCCAGGCGCGGCACCGCTGTCCCGCAGGATGCGGTCAACCTCCGTGAGCGACACCGACAGCGACATACCGGAACGAGCGAGTCGTCCTGTAAGTCGTTCCACAGCCTGCCGCTGCGCGGGCGTCGCAGCGGGCAAGGTGACCGAGCCGGTCAGCGGACGGCCCGCTTCCAGCCTGTCCCGTGCCCGCCGCAGCAGCCAGGCAACCGGCTCGCCACCGAGTAGGCGGTGCAGTTTGGCGTCGGCCGGGTCGGCGCTGACCGGGTTAGCCTGCGCGGCCGGCTGTGGCGAGGCCGTCATATCGGCGCCGCCATCCGGCGGCGTTCCCGGCCGTCCCACTGCCAGGGCGTCACCAGGACCGCGTCTACGCCGTCCTGCCGGGAGAGCTGGCAGATAGCGAGTCCGGGAACCTGCGGGTAGCACCCCCATTCCCGCTCGCTGGTCATGACCACGTCCATGTCGAACGTGGCGAGCAGCCCGAGGCACTTCGCCCGGGCGTCGTCATCCACCCCGGCAAAGGCCTCGTCCAGGGCGATGAGTCGGGGCGCGTAGGGGTTGCCCGCCGACTTGTAGTGAGACGATGCTGCGGCGAACAACGGAACCGAGGCGACCAGCGCCCGCTCACCGCCGGACGCCGGGCCGGTGGCCGAACGCCACTGTCCGTCCTGCAGCCGCTCAATCGCGAACTCGTGCCACTTCCGGTAATCCAGGGCTGCGGTGAGCGCCTCGGCCCACCCCGCGGCCGGGTTATCCGCATGCTCGGCGGCGATGCGTTGCTGCAGGAAGGCCCCGACCGCGCTGCGGTCGTCAGCCGACCACGCGTCGATCGTCTGCCGGAGCTTATGCCTGACCCGCTCCAGCCCGTCCGGCGCGTCGCGCGCCTGCCGCCAGATCAGCCGCAGCTTCATCCCGGTCGACGTCGGCCGCGACTGGAGCTCGTCGTTCATCTGCCGGACCTCGGCTTCGGCCGAAGCGATCAGCTCATGCAGCGTCCCCGCCACCTCGTTGAGGAGGTGTTGCTCCAGGATCTCCCGTTCCCTGGCGGACAGCAGGCGCGCCCGCTGCTCCGCTTCCTCAGCCAGTGCCGCGGCGAGCCCGGGAATGTCGCGACTGCGGCCCTGGAACAGCACGTCCACGACCATGATCCCGTCACGCACGGTCAGGCCCGCCGAATGGCCGTGCCGGGCCATCGTGTCGGCCAGCAGCTTGTGCTCGTCGGTGACCCTGCGCTGCACTCGATCCCAGGCAGGGTCGGCGTCGTCGGTATCCTCCAGCGCGGCATTGACTGCCCGGGCGACGGTCACGGCGGGAGTCGGCGACCAGGGCTCGGCCGGATCGGGAAACTCCAGCTCCGGCAGCGCGATCGCCAGCACCCCGGTCGCGGCGAACAACTGGAACTCAGCAACTGCCGCATCGCGAACCTGACTCGCTTCCTCGATCTCGGCGCGCAGCGTGTCCCGTGTCCCCTCGGCTTTGCCGCGGTCGCTGATCGCGTGCTGCTCGCGTTCCCGGGCAGCCTTTTCGGCGCCAGTGCGGCGCTCGGTATCCTTGCGCAGCTCGTCCATCTGGCGGTTCAGCTCTTCCACGGCAGCCCCGACGGTCTGCAGCAACTCGGAATACAGCAGCTGCGCAGCGGCCGCCGTCTGCCGGGCCGTCGCCGCGTGATCGGTTGCCTCCGTGAGGCGCTGCCGCGTGCTGTCGACTTCCTCGGCGGCCTCTGCGGCGTGCCGACGCGCGGCCGCCGATGCCTCCGCGGCCGGCCACAGGACGGCCAGCGCCAGCCGGTAGTCCTGCAGCCCGCTGCGGACGTGGGTTAGCTCCTGCGGGTCGGCAGGTAGCTGAGTATCAGCGGCGAACTCGGCTGCGGCGATCCGGGATGTCTCAAGCTCGTCCTCGCGTGCGGCGCGGACCTGGTCGGCCTCGGCGTGCAAACCGCGAAGTTCCTGGCGGTGCCGGCGCAGTTCAGCGGCCCGCGTGTGCGCCTCGAGCACTGCGGCGTCCGCCGGCACCGCGCGGTGCTCGGCCGCGAGCCGGTCCTTGCGCCGGTCCAGATCGCCGCGCGCCTCATCGAGGGCGGCGATGTCAGCGTTCACCTGGGCCAGTTCGGCGGCGAGCTCGACTATCCGGTGCCGGCGCGCCGTCTGGCGCGCACCTTCACCGATGTAGGCGGCGGAGTCCTTGTGCCAGGCTCCGGCGAGCACTCCGTTGGCCCAGCGGCCCTCGGTGGTCACCCACGTGCTGCCGGTGCCCTCGCCCAGGCCGATCGCGGACAGGGCGGCGCCGATGGCCCCATCCGGCACGGCGGCGCGCAGATCACCGGCGTTGACCGCCGGGACCAGCAGGATGGCGCACGACGGTCCGTTAACCGGGCGGCGGCCGCTGACCAGGACGACGTCGCCAGCGACGAGGTCGCCGTCAGGGGTGAGCCAGGCGTCGAGGATCCCCGATGCCTCCAGCGCCGCCTCGAGACCTGCGCGGTGTTCGTCACTGACGCCAGGCGCGAAGTCGATCAACTTCCACAGCGGTGCTCCCGGCTGGGTGTCGCGAATCCGCGGATCCCTCGTGTGCGGAGCTGGCGGGACGTCGTGGCCGCCAGTTTCCAGGCGCTCGATCTCAGCCGTCAGCTCGGCTGCAGTCTCGCTCAGCTCATCCCGGCGAGTGGACAGCTGCGCGTGCTCACGCCCCAGCGCATCGCCGGCGGCCCGCGCGGCGTCGTCGATCACTCGCCGCGCCGGGTTGTCCCCGTCGGCGATCGCGGCCCATTCGGTGACCAGCTCGACCAGCCCGTCGAGATCGTCCACGCGAAGCTCGACGAGCCCGGCGCCATAGGTGCGGTAGGCCTCGGTCAGCTCACTCGCCCGCGCGAGGGCGGCCTGTTCCGCGGCCATGACCCGGTCGGTGGCCGTCTGGATTTCCGCAGTGAGCCGCTCCACCTCCGCGCGGGCCCGATCCAGCGCGGAACCCCGCGTCGCAACCTCAGCGAGCAGGCGCTCCAGCTGCCCGATCGCCTGGTCCTGGCGGCCGAC
>Ga0335073_10005353_pt1 | contig 18015 bp, 16 predicted proteins | sample Lox_Sample_22_FD_207093 | JGI IMG/M metagenome (GOLD analysis project Ga0335073, IMG submission 207093) | Soil microbial communities from Loxahatchee National Wildlife Refuge, Florida, United States - Lox_Sample_2.2 | ecosystem: Environmental > Terrestrial > Soil > Wetlands | place: USA...
CGCCGCCGCATTGGGAGCGCCAGCCCGCGCGCGTGACCTTCCTGCCGAAAGCCGGCGAGAAGTTCACGGTGAATGTGAGTGGACGGTTTGCGGATGTGGCGTCGGACGACGACTCCGACGAGCAGTAGAATCGCTGACCACGGAGGCACAAGGCTCATTGGGCGGTTAGATTACTCTGTGAGCTCCGTGCCTCCGCGGTGAGTCTTGTAGCTGCTAGCTGCGAATAGGAGAGATTTCTGAAGACCCTGGACGAAAATCTGCGTGACGCCGAAATTGCCCACGGACATCTGTGCGCCGGACAAGTGCTCGGCGTGCGCCTCGCGATGCGCGGCCTGGAACTGCTGGGCATCGACGATCCGCATGGCAAAGACCGCAAGCGGCTCATAACTTTCGTCGAGATCGATCGCTGTGCCACCGATGCGGTTGCGGTGGTTACGGGATGCCGCCTGGGGAAGCGCGCGCTCAAGTTTCGTGATTGGGGCAAAGTGGCGGCGACGTTTGTCGATCTCGAGTCCGGGCGCGCGGTGCGGGTGTGCGCTAAGGAAAGCTCCAAGACGCTGGCGCGGCAGATGCATCCCGAGATGGAAAACAAGAACCGGCAGCAAATGCTTGCCTATCGCGAGATGTCGAATGAGGAGCTGTTCACCGAGCAGTGGGTGAAGGTGGTGCTGCCGCCGGAAGAGTTGCCGGGCTACAGGGGCGAGCGCATCGTCTGCGCCGAATGCGGCGAGGGCATCAACTTCCAGCGTGAGGTGCGGCGCGATGGCAGGATCCTGTGCCGCGCTTGCGCGGGGGAACGGTACTACGAAGAACTTTGAGAAATCTTTGATCCTTAAGGCAATCCAATTTGCTTTGTGATAGGGCATGCCTTCAGCCGTGCCGCTCGCAGGCCCATCCCACTTGTGCGGATGCTCGGGATGACACATCATGAATAGCTGGCTCTATTCTGAGTGCTCTATATGTTCTTCCCGGCCAGCGCGTGTTCGGCGACGTGCGCCACTCGCAGCACGGTTGCCTCGTCGAAATGCTTGCCGAGAATCTGCATGCCGATCGGCAATCCCTCTTTGTTCTTGCCGCACGGAATCGAAATTCCCGGAACGCCCGCCAAATCCGCGGTCACGGTGTAGATGTCGGCCAGATACATGGCCAGTGGATCGTCGGTCTTCTCGCCCAGTTTGAATGCCGGCGTCGGGGTAGTCGGCGTGACGATGGCATCAACCTTCGCGAACGCCTCGTCGAAGTCGCGTGCCAGCAGGCTGCGCACGCGTTGCGCCTTCAGGTAATAGGCGTCGTAATAACCCGCGCTCAGAACGTACGTTCCCAGCATGATGCGCCGTTTAACCTCGGGGCCGAAGCCGGCGTCGCGGGTGCGGCGATACATCTCGGCTAGAGTCTTTCCTTCGCAGCGCATTCCGTAACGAACTCCGTCATAGCGCGCCAGGTTCGACGACGCTTCGGCGGTCGCTACCACGTAGTACGTCGGGATCGCGTACGGAGTGTGCGGCAGCGAGATAGGCACGATCTCCGCTCCCGCCTTGGCCAGCTCCTGAATGCCCACCTCGACTGCCGCGCGCACTTCGGCGTCGAGGCCTTCGCCGAAATACTCGGGAGGAACGCCAACCTTCAGCCCGTTTACAGGCTGTCCCACACTGTCAGAGTAGTTGGGAACGGGCACGTCGGCGGTCGTGGAGTCCAGTGGATCGCGTCCCGCGAGCACCTGCAACATCAGCGCTGCGTCCTTCACGGTTTTGCCGAATGGTCCGGGATGGTCGAGCGACGAAGCGAACGCGATCAGCCCGTAGCGCGAGATGCGGCCATAGGTCGGCATCAGCCCCACGACGCCACAGAACGCCGCCGGCTGCCGGATGGAGCCGCCAGTATCGGAGCCGATCGACGCCACCGCCATGCCCGCAGCCACAGCAGCCGCCGAGCCTCCGGACGAGCCTCCCGGCACCCGCGAAGGATCGCGCGGATTGCGCACCGGACGAAAGCCGGAGTTCTCGTTGGACGAGCCCATGGCGAACTCATCGCAATTAGTCTTGCCGAGGATTATGGCGCCTGCGTTCTCCAGCCGCTCGACTACGGTCGCATCGTAAGGGGCGATGAAGTTCTCCAGGATCTTCGAGGCCGCGGTGGTGCGAATGTCGCGCGTGGTGAAGACGTCTTTCACCGCGATGGGCACGCCCGCCAGCGGCGGCAGCGCGTCGCCCTTGTCAGCCAGCGCATCGATTCGCGCCGCCTGCCGGTAGGCGCGCTCCTTCGACAACGTCAGATAGGCGCCGATCGCGGCATCTTCGGCCGCGATCTTCGCGTAGAAGGCGTCGACGAGCGCCGTGACAGAGATCTGCTTCTCCAGCAGCGCGGTGCGAGCGGACTCGACGGTGAGCAAGTCGAGGTTCATGGACTATCGCTCAATCACCTTGGGCACCTTGAAGAAGACGCCGTCGGACTTGGGAGCATTGCGCAGCGCCTCCTCGTGCGGCAGGCATGGGCGCAGCTCGTCAGGCCGCATGGCGCCGGCAAAATCGCCCGCATCCTTGGTGCCGTAACGGCTGGCCACTTGCGCCATCGGCTCGACGTTCGCGGTGTCAAGCTGGTTCAGCCGGTCGATATAGCCGAGGATCGAGTTCAGGTCCCTCAACATGCGCGCGCGCTCCTCGGCGGTGAGTTCGAGGTGCGCCAGCTCGGCGACATAGGCGACGTCTTTTTCTGTAACCATGATTTCGCGGGATCAGCGTTCGCGCTGGACGGTGCGGAATTCGATGCTGCTTACCGGCTCGGAAACCATCTGGTTCAGGGCCGCAAGATATTGCGGAACGAAGCTTTGCAATTGCTGACGCCACGCCTCATCCGGCACGGCGACCGTGAGCACGCCCTGGGCAAAGCCGATGGCGCTGGTGCGCGCCGCGGTCTTGCCGCCGCAGGCGAGCGGCCACGCCAGCATCGGCCCGCCGCTGCCCTCACGGCGCACAACGTCGCCGGCGATCTTGCGCAAAGTGGCGCGGGCGTGCTGCATGGAAATCATTGTAGATCAAGAGCTGCCTCCTCACCGCGCCGGCGGAAATTCGCTCAGCACGAAGGACAGCGCCTCCTCGCGGGTGTGCAGCGAGCCTTCCAGTTGCGCGTCCTCAATCGCCGAGAGCATGTCGCGAAACTCCGGCCCGGGCTTGTATCCCAGTTCGATCAGGTCGTTGCCGGTGAGCAGCGGCGTGGGCCGAATCTCTTCTTCGGATATATGCTCGCGGCGTTCGCGAACAAAATCGTAGAGCGCGAGATTGCCGTGGCTGCTCAGGCAATCCAGACGATGCAGCTCCAAATGCTCATCGAACTTCGGCAATCGCAGGAAGCGCTTCAATGTCGATTCTTTCATGCGGGCGGCATCGGCGAAGCGCATGTGATTGGCCACCAGCGCGGCGATTTGCCTGGTGTCTTCGTTGGAGAAATGCAGGCGATGGCAAATCTCCTCCGCCATGCGCGTGCCCACCTCGACGTGCCCGTCGAAGCGGATGCGGTCGGGGGCGACGCGAAAGGTCGATGGCTTGCCGACATCGTGCAGCAGCGTGCCCCAGGCCAGCGTGCGCGAGCAGTGCGGCGGCAGCTTCTCCAGCAGCAAAAGCGTGTGTATCCACACATCGCCTTCGGGATGAAACTGCGGCGGCTGTTCGACGCCGTGCATGCGGTCGATTTCGGGCAGCACCTCACGTAGCAGCCCGGTGGAATCGAGCAGCTCGAAGGAGGAACGCGCGTGGCCTTCGGTCAGCATCTTGGTGAGCTCGTCGCGCACCCGCTCGTGACTGACCTGATGGATCAGGGGCGCCAGTTTGCGGATTGCGGCAAAGGTCTGCGGCTCGATGAGGTAGTGAAATCGCGCGGCAAAGCGCACGGCGCGCAGCATGCGCAACTTGTCTTCCTGAAAACGATGTTCCGCATTGCCGATGGCGCGAATGATGCCGGCGCGCAGATCGTCGCGGCCGCCGACAAAGTCGAGCACGCGATCGTGGTCGAGCGGGTCCATCAGCAGGCCGTTGACGGTGAAGTCGCGCCGCTGCACGTCCTCCTCGGGATCCTTCGAGTAGCTCACCTGATCGGGATGGCGGCCATCGGAGTAGGAGCCGTCGTTGCGAAAGGTGGCGACCTCGACGTAGTTCGGGTGCTCGGAGGGAGTGGGCGGCAGCGGAAGGTTCTCCGGCGCAGGCACCAGCACGACCCCGAATTGCGCGCCCACGGCGTAGGTGTCGGGAAAGATGCGCATCACCTCGGAGGGCGTGGCGTCGGTCGCAACATCATAGTCGGCGGGAGCGACGCCGAGCAGCGTGTCGCGCACGCAGCCCCCGGCGAAGTAGGCCTGAAAGCCGCGCCGGCGAAGCTCGCGAACGATGTTGGTGGCGTGGGCGCGCATGCAAGGTTGATGATAACGCCTTGAAGGGGCGCAGCTTTAGCTGCGCCGAAGCAGCTGCCGTTTTGATGTGTTATCACGAGGCGGCTTAGCCGCCAAGGGTCTGCGGTTCGAATCTTTTCCAGCGCAATGTGCTTATTGCCACGGAAAAGCGGCTCCCTCACCGAATGAAGTCGCTGAGGGATGACAAATGTAAGAAGCTCCGCAACGGCGCAGCTAAAGCTGCGCCCCTTCAAACCTTACAATGATCTTGTGCCCGACGTTTTCATCCTCGGCATCGAGAGTTCGTGCGACGAGACCGCGGCGGCGGTGGTGCGCTCGGGCGAGGAACTGCTCTCGAACGTCGTCTATTCGCAGATCGCCACCCACCAGCCCTACGGCGGCGTCGTTCCCGAGCTGGCCTCGCGCGAGCATCTGCGTGCCATCGTGCCGGTGGTGCGCAAGGCGCTGGAGGATGCGGGACAAACCTATCGCAGCATCGACGCCCTGGCCGTCACCAGGGGGCCCGGGCTTGCCGGATCGTTGCTGGTCGGCCTGAGCTACGCCAAGGCGCTGGCTTGCGCTTTGAACAAGCCGCTCATTGCGGTGAACCATCTGGAGGGACACATTCACGCCGTGCTGCTGGAGGAGCGGCAGAACGCCAAACACCCCAGCTCGCGCAACAGCGGCACGAGCTGGGGGCCCCGGTACAATCGCGAGCTGCAGTTCCCGGTGCTGGCGCTGGTGGTCAGCGGCGGCCACACGCATCTTTTTCTGGCGGAGCGCAAAGATGCCGGCTGGGTGTACCACGATGTGGGACATACGCGCGACGATGCGGCCGGCGAGGCCTTCGACAAAGTAGCCAAGCTGCTGGAATTGGGTTATCCGGGCGGTCCGATGATCGACTTCCTGGCGACGCACGGCAATCCTGATGCGGTGAAGTTTCCTTTCACGCAGATCAAGCACCGCGACCGCAATCCCCAGAACCGCTATACCGAAGCCGACCGGCATATCGATTTTTCCTACAGCGGCATCAAGACGGCCGTACTGCGTTACGTGGAGACGCATGACATGCACGCAGCGATCGAGCGGCGCCGGCAGTCGCTGGGCAAAATCGCAAGTCCCACGCGCGAGGATGTGCTGGCGGCGTGCGATCGGCAGACGCTCGACCTGGTGGCGTCGTTCCAGCACGCGATGGTGAACGACCTGGCCGGCAAGACGCTGGCGGCCGCCCAGGAGCACAATGCGGCGACCCTGCTGGTGACCGGAGGCGTTGCCGCCAATTCCGAGTTGCGCCGGACGTTTCAGCGAGAATCAGCGCAGCAGGGTCTGGCGGTGTATTTCCCGTCGCGCAAGCTCTCCACCGATAACGCGGCGATGATTGCGGCGGCGGCGTATCCGCGATTCTTGGCCGGCGAGTTTGCCAGCGAGGAATTGTCGGCGGAGGCGGGGTTGCGGCTGCGGTAAGCGAATCGTGCTGCGGGCTGGCTTCATCGCAATCCCGGCAATGAGTCCGCTCGAGCCAGACAGACCTATGCGTCGGCTTGCTGCAACCAAGCGCTTCGACCTACAAGGATCACTCTTCTTCGGCGGGGATTTTGGCTTCGATTTCCATGTCGCGGAATTCGCTGGACTCGAAGATTTCGCGGCATTCCAGACACTCGACATATTCGGCGTCTTCGTCTCGCGAAACCACCTGCACACGGGGATGCCGACACTGGCTGTTCATTGCGTTGCTCTGAGGATGGTCGTAGGTCGTACTCACGGCTGGATAAATTGTCGTCTCTCCACTCGAAAGCCGATAATTGAGCTCGATTGTCGGGTATTGTAGACCGCGACTATGGCTTGTCAAGCCTTTCCCGCATTAATTTTTGGTGGTAGCACGATATTCCCAGAGCAGAAATGGCGGGAGCCGGACATCGGCGATCAGCGGAAAAATCAGCCACACTTTACGATTTCCCGCGGACCCCGAAACGCCATAATGCGAGATTTTTGCATCCTAGTTACGGACAGTTAGCTCAGCTGATGCCATAGTTCATCGGCGGTGAAGCAACACGAGCTACTCTGGCCGGCATCTTATAAAGCTAATCCGGTAAATGCTATTGACTACAGCGAAGAAGATCCTGGCGAACGGCATATCGGAGCACGAGGCCATCGAGCGCGCCCAGAGGGGCGATGCCGAGTGCTTTGAAGCGCTCTATGGATTGCACAAGCGGAGGGTTTACTCGCTGTGCTTGCGTATGACGGGTAACACGGCCGAGGCGGAGGATCTGACGCAGGAGGCTTTCCTCCAGCTCTATCGCAAGATCGCGACTTTCCGCGGGGAGTCGGCATTTTCCACCTGGCTGCACCGTCTGGCGGTGAACGTGGTGCTGATGCACCTGCGGAAAAAGGGACTTCCGGAGGTTTCGCTGGAGGAATCGATGGAGCCGCAGCAGGAGGACGGTCCCAAGAAGGACGTAGGGACGCGCGATAATGTGCTGGCCGGCTCGATTGACCGCGTGAACCTGGAGCGGGCGGTGGAAAGTTTACCGCCAGGGTACCGCATCATTTTTGTGTTGCACGATGTGGAAGGTTATGAACATAACGAGATTGCGGAGATGATGGGATGCTCCATCGGCAATAGCAAGTCCCAGCTCCACAAAGCTCGCATGAAGCTACGCGACCTGCTGAAGCAGAGCAAGGCAGAGAAGGCTGCCAAGCGGCACTAGCCAGGAAGGGAGAGCATTTCGCGAAGGAATGCTGGGAATCCGTAGAGCGGGCAAGACCGTAAAGCGTTCCGCCGCCCATTCCCGGGAGAGAAGAACATGACGTGTGCGGAATTTCAGAAGGTCCTGCCCTACATCATCGATGGTGGCGGCAGCGAAGAGGAGCAGGAGCACCTGCGGACGTGCCCGGTGTGCTCCGACCTGGTCGCCGACCTGCGCTACATCGCCGATGTTGCCAAGCTATTGGTGCCAATGGAGGACCCCAACCCGCGGGTGTGGAACGGAATCGAGAAAGCGTTGGAGCGTGAAGGCCTGGCGAAACCGGCGCGCCGCAATCTGTAAGCTCTTTCTTTCGTTCGCCCTACAAGGGAAGAGGGCCGTCCCGAGCGAAGCTAAGAATGGTGCTTCTTTCCCCGCCGCCTCCGACCTATAATTTTGGTGTGCGTGGCTTTCAGCTCTCGCGCTTAGCTATTGGCTCTTAGCTGTTAGCAAGTCGTGGAGGCAGTCTCTTCTGCGTTGTTTAGAATCTAAAAGCTAAGAGCGAATAGCTTGGAAGCGCCTGTCTGTGTCGCTTTCATCATCGGGCAAGATTATGCCGAACGTCGCCGCCCCCACCCGCAATAGCTCCGTAGAAATCACCTTTGAGTTGCTGGATGCGCTGTTAGCAGACTATCCGCAGCGCGACTTTGCCGTTCGTCTGTGGAACAGGGAGGTATGGGGCAATCGCGCAGACCCGCGATTTACGATAGTGCTGAAGCACCCCGGCAGCTTGCGGCGGATGCTCGTCGGCGCTAATCAGGTCACCCTCGGCGAAGCCTACATCTATGACGATTTCGATGTGGAGGGCAGCGTCGAGGCCGCGTTCGCATTCGGCGATTACCTGATCGTTCATGAGCTGGAGCTGACGGAGAAACTGCGCCTGGCGGGACTCCTGCTTCGCCTGCCTCGCCACGACGATCAGACCGACAAGCACGACGTTGCGCCGCAACTGCACGGCCGGCTGCATTCCAAGAATCGTGACCGCGACGCCGTCACCTATCACTACGATCTCTCCAACGATTTCTACCAGCTCTGGCTCGATCGGCGAATGGTGTACTCGTGCGCGTACTTCCAGCGCGACGACGAGGACATCGACGCCGCACAGGTTAACAAGCTGGACTACATCTGTCGCAAACTGCGATTGCGCGCAGGGGAGCGGCTGCTGGATGTCGGCTGCGGATGGGGTGGGCTGGTGCTTCATGCGGCGCAGCGCTTCGGGGTGAAGGCCCTGGGTGTAACCCTGAGCCAACACCAGGCGGAGCTGGCACGAGCGCGCATCAGCGAGGCCGAACTGGACGATCGCTGCGAGGTGCGGGTGTGCGACTATCGCGACCTGGAGCCGGCTTCGCAATATGACAAGATCGTCAGCGTGGGAATGTTCGAGCATGTGGGCGAGTCGTGTCTGCCGGAATATTTCGAGCACGTCTGGAAGCTGCTGCGGCGGGGCGGCGTGTTTCTGAACCACGGCATCGCCGCTTCGGCCCTGTTTCGCCGCCGGGGTCCGTCTTTCATCGACAAGTACGTCTTTCCCGATGGCGGTCTGGTGCCGCTGGGCACAACCATTCGCATTGCCGAGGCCTGCGGCTTCGAGGTGCGCGATGTGGAAAGTCTGCGCGAGCACTACGCGCGCACCTTGCGGCATTGGGTGCGGCGGCTGGAATCGCGCTGCGAAGATGCGAAGCGGATCACGAACGAAACGGTCTATCGCATTTGGCGCATTTACATGGCGGGTTGCGCCTACGCGTTTGCCAAGGGACGCGTCAACATCTACCAGGTGCTGTTCAGCAAACCGGACGCGGGCGATACCTATCTGCCGCTGACCCGCGCGGACTGGTACAGAAGCAGTGGATAGTGGATTGAAGGCTGTTGGGCGGATTTTCTATCCACCAACCACGATCCACTGTCTTCACGCGTTCTGCCGATTCGGCTGGTTGGTCTTTGTCAGCTCGCCGACGGTTTGATTCCAGGTGACAATCCACGGCACGGCAAGCGAATAAAGCAGACGCGCAGCCAGTACGCGCAGGCTGACGTGCTTGCTCAACGTGCGCCAGTCCATGCGGAAGGCGAAGTAGACCTCCAGCAGCAGCACGCAAACCAGCGGTATCGCGGTGCGGGACAGCAGCAGTATGGCGGCCACCTCCGCGGCGCAGCGCAGAAAGTTCCGCAGCAGGCGCGAGCGGCGCGTACCAAGAACGCCGTCGGCGACACCGTAGCGCGCCATCATTCTCAGCGCACTCTTTAGCGTATGCCGGGGACGATAGATGGCCTGCGCCCGCTCGGCATAGACCGCCACCGCAACCTTGCGCACCAGCAGATCAAAGCTGGTGTCTTCGCCGAGGAAGCTGGTTTCCGGAAAGCCGCCGACGCGCTGCCACAGCTCCTTGCGAAAGGCCATGGAGCGCGCGGTACAGGATTTGGTGGTCCCGTCGGCGCGCTGTTTCAGTCCGAAAAACGGCGCGGAAGCGATGTCCCAAATGGTTTGCTTGTCGGGATCGAAGCACGAGCCGCCCAGGACGTATTCGGCGCTGCCGTTGCGAATGGGCGCGGTGAGCCGGGCCAGCCACTCGAGATCGTAGATGCAGCCGGCGTCGGCGCAAGCGATGACTTCAGCCCGCGCGGCGGCGATGCCGACGTTGCGCCCGCGCGCAATGGGCCCGCGCGAAGCGTTCAGGTTGCAGCTCTCGTCGCGGATGGCAACCAGGTTCGGATACTTTGCCTGGGCGGTCTGCAAGCGCTCCCAGGTGCCGTCGGTTGAGCCGCCATCGACGATGATCACCTCCGGCCGCAGACTTTGCTCGGCCAGCGTCGAGACGAGCGCGCCGATATCTTCGGCCTCGTTGAGGACGGTCGCGGTCACGGTGACGGAGGGTGCGGAAACCAAGTTGAATGCCTAATAAACAAACTTCGGCGGACATGAACGCCGCCAGTCACAGCTAACAAGATAGCGCCCCGGCGTGTCGCGGCACCCTAGCATCGGGTACATTGCAATTATATTGCTGCAGAGACTGTGATCGTCCGAACTGGAGCAATCGGAACGATGTTCAGCGTGGAAGCGCGCTGTCTGCATAGTAGGTCAAATGCCCGCACCGGATCATTCCGCAACTCGGTTCTGCCTAATTGGCTCCCCGTCTTCCACCACCGTTCGGGGTTCTCCGACCCAAACTTACTACCAAGCACTCACGTTCCTTATACTTATCTTCGTCAATTCGCGCTCTAGCAGAGAACTCCGTCTGACGTTCAGCGAAAATTTATGATTGATGGCCTCAAGGCGCTGCTGAAACAACCATACTGGACGATCGCATTGCTTTTGGGTGTGGCCTTGGTCGTGCTTCCCTCTTTGGCACTTCCGGCGAGCTACGGCTGGAGTATAGAGCCCCAGAGGGCGGGGTTGCTGATCGTCATTGGAATGGTGCTACTGGTTCTCTCTATAGTGGCTTTTGGTTTTCAGGTATGGTCTAGTCGCAGAGAAGACTGTCACACTGTCGGAGCCGGTCTCGATCTGACACGCGTGAATGAACGGGATGGGGTGCTGTGGACAAACGTCAGCGGCTGCGAGATCCGAGTTATTTCGGGACGAATAGAGGATTGCGCGCGGAACGAAGGTGCCGCGATAGTCCTGCCCTGTAACGAATACTTTGATGACCGTTGTGTCGAGGACCCAAGAAGCTCGCTCGGAGCATATGTGAGTCGAGTCTTCGAGGAACAGCGAGACCAGCTAATTTCAATGATCAAAGATGAATGCAAGCGAAAATTTGGGGACGGCACGGAGCAGCAGAAAACCAACGAGGAGCGTGCGCGTAGTTTCGGCGCGGGCAAGTGCGTGCTGATCACGAAACCACTCGGGCGGTCTGTTCCAATCGCTCTCGTGTCCACCACTACACAACGTGCGGGATTGGGCCTTGAGGCCCGGATTTCTTACTTGTTCGAAGGCATGAAAGAACTGGTCTCACGTTTAGCTGACGCAAGGGTTGGCGAGGCCATAATGCCTGTATTGGGGGCTGGCCATGGCGGTATTGATTCCTCGCTTGCATTTGTGGGTCTTGTTTTGGCTGTCGCTGAGGCGGCGCGATATGGGCAGGGAGGACAACGGCTTAGGAGAGTTACCATCGTCATTTTCAGGCGCGACGCGGCCGCCTCTCCGGAAGTCGATGAAGTTGTTGTCCGCCGGGCATTGGCGCTTGTGGGGGCGCAAAACTGATCCGGCTCGTGATATTTGGTGCTGAGAACCGAATTGCCCGACTCGTATAACCTGAAACGTTTCCTTGACGCTCAGGACCCGGTGTTCGAACACGTGTGCGCAGAGCTTCGCTGTGGACGCAAGACGTCTCATTGGATGTGGTTCGTTTTTCCTCAGATCAAAGGACTGGGACGAACCGCGACTGCAGAGTATTATGCGATTTCTTCGCGGGCAGAAGCGGAGGCGTACCTGACGCACCCAATTCTTGGGTCACGGCTTAGAGAGTGTACTCGGCTCGTTATTGATATTCAAGGGCGCTCGATTCACGAAATCTTCGGATTTCCAGACGATCTGAAGTTTTGCTCATCCATGACCCTGTTTGCGCATTCCACCCCTGACAACGTGGTCTTCATGAATGCCCTGCAGAAGTATTGCGGCGGTCGCTTTGACCCGTTCACAGTTCAGCGACTTTGATCCCCGCGGCTGCTCTCAACTCTGGAATAATTGCTAAGTGACCGACCGTCTTTACTACAGCGATTCCTTTCTCCACGAGTTCGAGGCCCGCGTGCTGTCGGTTCGCGGCTCGTCGGGGCAGGTAACAGTCACGCTCGACCGCTCGGCGTTTTACCCGACGAGCGGCGGGCAACTCTTCGACACCGGCTGGCTGGAAGTTGCCGGCGCAAAAGACCAGCAGCGTGTGCGCGTGCAGGAGGTTGCCGAAGATGAGCAGACGCGCGAGGTGCTGCACATTATCGAGGCGGACGCTTCGTTACCGCCCAACTCGACTGTCCGCGGCATCATCGACGCCGAGCGCCGTCGCGATCACATGCAGCAGCACTCCGGCCAGCACGTGATATCGGCGGCGTTCGAGAAGCTATACGATTTCGCGACCGTGTCGTTCCACATGGGAGACGAGAGCTGCACTATCGATCTGGCTACAAATTCGATCGAGGCTGAGCAGCTACAAGCAGCCGAGCGGCTGGCGAATGAGATTATTGCGGAAGATCGTCAGGTAGAGATTCGCTTCGTCACGCCGGATGAGGCGCGCATTATGGGCGTGCGCAAAATTCCTGCTGCGGAGCGCGAGCATCTGCGGCTCATCGACATCCGCGACTTCGACCTGAACGCCTGCGGCGGCACGCACGTGCGCAGCACAGGTCAGATAGGAGCGATCCTGCTGCGCAAAACGGAAAAAGTGCGTCAGGGCATGCGCGTGGAATTTGTGTGCGGGCTGCGCGCAGTCGGCACTGCACGTCATGATTTCGAGACGTTGACCGAGGCCGCGGCCTTGTTCTCGACGCACATCTGGGAGGTGCCGCAGCAGATCCGCAAGTCGCTGGAAGAGATCAAGGCTGCGCAGAAAATGCAGCACCGGATGCTGGAAGAAATTGCGGAGCTCCAGGCCGGGCGCATGTTGCAATCCGCCGAACAGCACGGCGAGCGGAAGCTGGTGGTGCAGTACTTTGCCGATCGCGACCTCGGCTTCATCAAGATGCTGGCACAAAAGCTGACGAAAAACGCAAACGTGATTGCACTGCTGGCTTGCGGAGGGCCGCAGCCTTCGCTGGTGTTCGCGCAAACGCCGGGATTGGACAACGACATGGGCGCGTTGATGAAGCAGACGGTGCAATCGCTGGGCACGCGCGGCGGTGGCAATCGCGATATGGCCCAAGGTGGCGCGCCGGATGGCGAACGCGCCGAGCAGGCGCTGCGTGAGGCGGCAGCAGCCAGTGGCCAGTAGTCAGTAGGTTGTAAGAAATTGGCACTCAAAACCGGAGAGCGGTACTACAATTCCCTCTAATCGGGGAGATCATGCAAATTTCAGTCGAGGCGAATCTCGGGGCGGTGCTGGATGCTGCTCCGGACGCGATGCTGGTGGTCGATCAGCACGGTGTGATTGTCCTCGCCAATCCGCAGACTGAACGGCTGTTCGGTTACCTGGCATCGGAACTGGTGGGCCAGAAGATCGAGGTCCTGGTTCCTCCGCGTTTTCGCTCCAAACATCCCGGACACCGTTCGGGCTATTTCGCCGGGGACCCGCATGTCCGACCGATGGGAGCGGGGCTGGAGTTATGTGGGCTGCGCAAAGACGGGACCGAGTTTCCGGTCGAGGTCAGCCTGAGTCCCATCGAGACGCCGCAGGGGCGAATGGTGATCAGCGCCATCCGCGACGTGACGGCGCGCAAGGGAGCAGAAGACAAATTCCGCGCCCTGCTCGAATCCGCCCCGGATGCTATGGTGGTGGTGGATCAGCGCGGCAAAATCGTGCTGGTCAACTCCCGCACGGAAGACATGTTCGGCTATCCGCGGCACGAGCTGTTAGGCTATCCGGTTGAGGTCCTGATCCCGGAGCGGTTCCACGAGCGGCACCTTCTGCACCGGACGGGATTCGTCAGCGACCCGCGGCAGCGGCCCATGGGAGCCGAGCTGGAGCTGTTCGGGTTGCGCAAGGATGGAACGGAGTTTCCACTGGAAGTCAGCCTCAGCCCCATTCGCACGCCCGATGGCGTGGTGGTGGCGAGCGCGGTCCGGGACATAAGCGTGCGCAAAAAGGCCGAAGAGAAATTTCGCTCATTGCTGGAAGCGGCACCGGACGCGATGGTCATCGTCGACGAGCGGGGCCGCATCAATCTGGTGAACGCCCAGACGGAGAAACTGTTCGGGTACGCCCGTTCCGAGCTGATTGGACAACCGGTAGAGTGTCTCATTCCTGAGCGTTATCGCGATTTGCACCCCGCCCATCGCACCGACTTTTTCGCGAACTCGCATGTGCGGCCTATGGGCGTGGGGCTTGAGCTGTTCGGACTTCGCAAGGATGGCAGCGAGTTTCCGGTGGAGATCAGTCTCAGTCCGCTAACCACCGAGACCGGCAGGTTCGTGACCAGCGCGATCCGCGATGTAACTGAGCGCAAGCTGGCCGAGACGCAGATCAAGAAGCTGCACGACGAGCTGGAAGAAGCGCTGCGGCGCTCAGAGAGACTGGCAGCGACGGGCAGGTTGGTGGCAACCATCGCCCACGAGCTCAACAATCCCCTGGATGCACTCACCAACCTGATGCACCTGCTCAAGAAGAGTTCGTCGCTCGATGCCGATGCCGCCGAACTGGTGGACCTGGCGGACCGCGAAGTCCGCCGGCTGGCCAACCTCAGCCGCCAGACGCTGGCGCCGCATCGCGAGACCAAGCTCCCGGTCGTCACCAAACTCTCCGACCTTTTGGACGATGTGTGCGCCATGTACCGCCCACGCCTGCAGGCGGCGAGGATTGAACTGGAGCGACGATACGACATTGCGGGCGAAGTGACCATCTATCCCAGCGAATTGCGCCAGGTCTTCACCAACCTGATCACCAACGCGATCGATGCGATTGGGCAGCAGGGACGCCTGTCGCTCAGCATCGAAGGGGCGCCAGACAATCAGGTGATGGTGAAGGTGCGCGATACCGGCTGCGGAATTCCGCAGCAGAATCTCAGCGTCATCTTCGAGCCTTTCTTCAGCACCAAGGGCGATCAGGGTACGGGCATCGGGCTGTGGGTCATCAAAAGCATTGTCGATAAACTCGGCGGCAGAATCGAAGTCGAGACCTCGACGGCAGGCGAAACCGGCAGCACATTCAGTGTCTTTCTTCCGGCCAACAAGCGGGACACCGCCGCTGTCCGCGAGCTCAACGGTCCACAGGCGGTTCCTTCAGAAACAAAGTCGCAAGCGGGCTAGGCCGGGCTCAATCCAATAATCCTTACTCTCTGCGACCGGGAATGATTACCGGTGCTGCTTGCGATGGCGAAGGCGGCATAGGGCCGGTGCCGCCTGAAGCGCCTACTGTGCCACGCTCTGCGACCAAAAGGTCATGCGGCTACCTCCATCATGGGATTGCCGCGAGCCCATCAGCGTGGCACGATGCCTACACGCAACATCCGAAACCGGCCGCCGGCTGAGGCGGAGCGATCCGGATATTTCTCCTCACATCCGGTTTTGCCAAGGGGGTTTCGCTCGCAGATACAACAGGCAGGGCCCAGCGACCTCCTCGCTGGGCCTTTGTGATCTTTGCTGGTTGGGAGAATCAGGTCGCGGCATGGAGAGACGCGGACCGGGAGCACAGCCGCACCACGTCCTCAGGCCGCAAACCTCATCCCTTCCAGCTCCTCAATCGCTAACGGCTTTTGTTCCTGGATATCGCTGAATCCCCCATCACGGAACAGATTGGTGTAATAGTGGTGTGCCCGCTCCCAGGCGAGGTCGTCCGGCAGTGCGTGAAAAGTTTCCACGTAGCTGGGGCTGCCGGGAAACGGGAACATAGGCACCGGCTCGCTCACCCACACGCCGCGAGCTTTCAGGTGCTCCTGCCAACGGCGGATTTCCGTCCTGTCATCTTTGTCGGTGAGGATAAGGTTTGCCTGCACCCAGGGAATCTTCGTCCGCGCGTAGATCAGCAACTCGGTGATTCGCCCGGTGGACATGCGGCAGTTCTTGTTCAGCTGGTCACGGCCCTCGTCGGTGATGGATTCAATGCCCACTTCCATCGAAGAACATCCGGCCCGGCCAAGTAGGTCGAGGGTCGCTTCCGTCCACAGGTCGATCCTGGTCTGAAAGCCGATCTTCACGTCGCGTTCGGGCAGCGCTTCCAGCAGCCTGAGCACGTTCTTGCCCACGCCGAAGATCTCGTCGATGAAGTAGATGTAATCCACACCGCGGTCCCGCAGGCGATCAACCTCGATCAGCACGGCATCGACGCTGCGCTCACGAAACTTGTTCCGGAATAGTGTCTTGTTGCAGAAGTTGCAGGACCACGGACAGCCGCGCGCGAATTCCAACTCCGCCCCACGACCTTCACCGCTGAAGACATGGTGACGATGTGAGTGCGCCTCGACGTTGTAGTTGTGGAAGTCGAGCGGCCCGAGAGCTTTCATGTCGGCGACGCCCAGCTCGGGGCTGATATGGAAGCTTCCATTTGCCCGGCGGAAGCAGCAACCGGGAATCCGCTGCCAAGGCTCGGTCGCGAGCCGCGCGAGGGTCTGGTCCGGCTCGCCGCGCAATGCTATGTCGCAGCCGGTCTTGCGCAGCGTGGCCGCGGGCGTGGCGGAGCTGTGTGGTCCGATAGCCACTTTGGTTGCGCCAGTATCCAGGGCGGCGAACCACTCCATGGGAACCCGCAGCTCCGGCGGCGGACAGCGCCAGAAGAGGTAAGAAGGAGCTGTCGGAATCGCCAAAAAGTCCGGAGTGAAGCTGTCCAGCTTGTGGCGGACCTGCTCCACCGTCAGACCGTCGATTTGCGCGTCGATCAGCAGCACCTCGTGGCCGGCGGCCACGATCTGGTCGTAGGCGAACAAAAGCTCCAGCGGATAGTGCGGCTCGCGACAGCCAAAATAGGTAGAACCTTCAAAGCTCCATGCCGGATTGACAAGCGCAAACTTCATCGCAGCCTTCCACCAGGAGAGCATCGGGCGGTGACCCGGCTTTCTTGTAGCAAACCTCCGTGAAAGGTAAGTAGATGCAAGTAACAATATGGAGTTGGCTACGGGAAACAGAAAGGAACGCGCGGAGCTGGTTTTCTCGCACCGGGGGCTGGGAAGCCTTTTCCGCGCGAGCTCATCTTCGGGTTCGTGAAGCATCGTAACTGTGCTTTAATTCAATGAGGGCATGGCTATCAGCCGGAGGTCAGCGATGGAAGAGCGCGATTTCTATAACGAGCGGCCGGAAACCAGGAAGGCGACGCTGACCTGCCCCCACTGCCACCAGTCCGCCGAGTATGACTTAAGCTGGCTAGTGCGCACCAAGGTGCGTCAATTGCCATCCCGCGCCGACGAGCGCGATCGCGCCAAGTTCGCCAAGGCGCGCTCCTATATGGTTCGCCGCGACGACCTCGTCGCCTGCAAGAACGTCCGCTGCCGCAAACGCTTCGAGGTCTCAGGCGTACAGTCGGTGGCGTTCCTGGATGAGCAGGTCCGGCCGGAGCGCGTGCAGTAAAGGCAAAGTCAGCAATCAGCTCTTAGCCCTGTGCGATAACGCTTACCAGCGCTCGGATTCGAGAAGAGGATCTGATTGCTGACTCTGCTTGTTAACCGTTGACTGCTGATTCTCAAGCCGAGGCTGTTCGCCTTCTATAATCCTGTTGCGACTGACCAATGCGATCCAACCCTCAACCTGTTCGCGCGCGCCGGTCAAGGGACGGCTATGGGGCCCGCGGGCATACGCTTGCCGACCACCTCGACCGCTTCTGGCAGCGAGTGACCGAGGGCATGGCGCTGAATCAGCTTTGGGCGCAGTTCCGCACCGACGCCCGCACCAGCTACCGGCTTTATTCGAAAGAGGTCGATTCTACCTGGGAGACCGGAGTTCCTCGCGGCCGGCACGCGCTCAACGTGGGCCGCCAGTTTTTCTGGGCGATTATCGAGAAGCTGACTCCGGCGCGGCGTGTGCTGCTGCTGGTTGCACTCGTCCTCATCATCGTTCCAGGAGGCGAGTGGACTTGGACCACGCATAGCGGCGAGGTCAAGGCATTCGCTCTCGACTTCCACTTCTTCGGCGGGCTGCTCATGTTCGCGCTGCTGGTGCTGGAGGTGAGTGATCGCGTGGTGATGAAGCGCGATCTGCAAATCGCCAAGGAGATCCAGAACTGGTTGCTCCCGGCAAATCCTCCTCCGGTTCCCGGCCTGGAGATTGCCTTTGCGACTCGCCCTGCCAACACCGTCGCCGGCGACTACTACGACGTGTTTGCGCGT
>Ga0335073_10005354_pt1 | contig 18014 bp, 17 predicted proteins | sample Lox_Sample_22_FD_207093 | JGI IMG/M metagenome (GOLD analysis project Ga0335073, IMG submission 207093) | Soil microbial communities from Loxahatchee National Wildlife Refuge, Florida, United States - Lox_Sample_2.2 | ecosystem: Environmental > Terrestrial > Soil > Wetlands | place: USA...
CTGCGCAACACCTGCTTCCGGGTCCAGGATGCCGAGGCCGCTCGACAGCTCGCGCTTGATGTCGGAGAGCATGGGGAAGGGCAGGTTCCTCAGCTCTTCCTTGTCACGCCGCCAGGCAAGGTGCACATACTCGCTGTCTGTGCTGATCCCGAGCACCTGCGCGTCGCGGGCACGGAACTCCTTGTCCAGCCGGCCGAAGGCCGCGATCTCGGTCGGGCAGACGAAGGTGAAGTCCTTCGGCCAGAAGAACACGACCTTCCACTGGCCCCCGAAGCTGTCCTGGGTGAAGGGCTGGAAGGCGGCGTTGACGTTGCTGGAGACTACGCCGGTGAGGGAGAAATCCGGAAAACGCTGACCAATGCCTAACATGTCGTGAGCTCCTGGGTAAATCGTCTGATCGTCAGGTCCCCTGCGGGAGTGGGAGCATCATGAGCACTCGGGGTTCATTTATCCAATGGATTGACTTTATAATCTCGATAGACGCCATATATCGGATGCGGTACCTTTCCCCCGAGCAGGCCCGATGACCGACATCAAGCTGAAGGATCTCCGGTACCTCGTCGCTGTGGCGGACGCGCTGCACTTCGGGCGGGCCGCGGAGCGCTGCTTCGTCAGCCAGCCGACCCTCTCGGCGCAGCTCAAGAAGCTGGAGCAGTACCTCGGGGTGCAGCTCATCGAGCGCCAGCCGAACAACGTCTCGCTCACCGGTGCCGGAGAGCAGATCGTCGCCCGGGCGCGACGGATCCTCGAGGCCAGTGATGAGGTGGTGACCCTGGCGCGCGCTCATCGCGACCCGCTGGCTGGAAGGCTGCGACTCGCCCTGCTGCCGACGATCGGGCCTTATCTGCTGCCGCGGGTATCGCAGGCGATTCGGCGTGCTTTGCCGCGGCTGGAGCTGCGCCTCTACGAACATCAGACGGCGCCGATGCTGGAGAAGCTGCGTTGCGGGGAGCTCGATCTCGGCGTGCTGGCGCTCCCGGTGGACCTCGAGGGCCTCGAGGCGCGGGAGCTCTTTGCGGAGCCGTTCACGGTAGCCGTGCCGGACCGGCACCGACTAGCCAAGCGCGAGCGCGTCCAGGTGGCCGATCTCGAGGATGAGACGCTGCTCCTTCTCGAGGAAGGGCATTGTCTGCGCGACCAGGCGCTGGAGGTCTGCAGCCGGGTCGGCGCGGGCGAGAGCCAGGACTTTCGCGCCACCAGTCTGGAAACGCTGCGGCAGATGGTCGCGACGGGCGCCGGGGTCACCCTGCTGCCGGAGCTCGCCACCAAGGGAGCCTACGGCGATGCGCGCGGCGTGACCGTGTTGCCATTTGCGAAACCGGCACCGGTGCGACGCGTGGGTGCGGTGTGGCGCAAGACCACCGCCCGGCGGCCGGCGATCGATGCGGTGTGCAAGCTCATCACCGAGCGGGCTGGCTGAGCGCCCTGCTCTGGCATAATCGCCCGGAGTGAGCCGCCCGGGAACAACCACACAGCACATCACACCTTACGACCGCTTCGCCTGGAGCGACGTCGAGGTCGAGCGGATGTTGGTCTCCGGCGAGCAGCGGCAGGAGCTGGCTGCGTATTTTGGGGAAAGCGAGTACGTGGACCTGGTGCGGCTCGCGCGCAAGGCGGAGCGCGTAGGCGTGAACGATGCCAGCCCGCATGTCGTGGTGGTGCCTGGCATCCTCGGCTCGCAACTCGGAATCGTGCGACCGCGGCCGCTGCCCAACGACGTGCTGTGGCTCGATCCCATCGATATCCAGGTGGGAAGATTGCGGCTCCTCGGACTGGACGCGGCCGCGCCGATCATTCCGCTCGGCGTGGTGCTCTACTCCCACCTGAAATTGCGGCTCCGGCTGCGCGCGGCAGGCTTCGCCGTCACATTCCACGATTATGACTGGCGGCTCGGCATCGAGGAATCGGGTGCTTCCCTCGCCGCCCGGCTGCGTGAGCAGCGCTCCCGCCGTCTGGCGATCGTCGCGCACAGCATGGGCGGCCTGCTCAGCCGTACAGCACTCGCACTGCCGGGAACGCAACACGTCGAGCGCGTGGTGCTTCTCGGCACACCGAACCAGGGATCGTTCGCCCCGGTCCAGGTCTTGCGAGGCACCTATGCGGTCGTCAGAAAGATCGCGCGGCTGGATGCCGCAACGACTGCCGAGCGTCTCACCGAGGAAGTGTTCAACGGCTTTCCGAGCCTGTACCAGATGATCCCCGCAGCAGGCCGCAAAGGCGCGGCCGATCTGCTGGATCCGCGCGCATGGCCGGACTCCGGTCCCGCGTTGCGGCAACCGCTCCTCGAGCGCGCGCGCCGCTTCCGTGAAGGGCTGCCGGCCGCGGATGAGCGTTTCGTCGCGGTCGCGGGCGTAGGGCAGGAGACGGTGACGGCGGTCTCCAAGGGACGGGACGGCTTCGCATACACCGTCACGCGGCATGGAGACGGCACCGTACCCGCCGGCAGTGCCGCGCTGGATGGTACGAACACCTATTTCGCGAAGACGGCTCACAGCGACTTGACCCGCGATGCGCATGTTGCATCCGCGATCGTCGACATCCTGCGCAAGGGCTCCACCAGGCGTTTGCCCACCCGATGGACGAGCAAGAGCCGCGCGCAAGCGCGTGTCAGCGACCGCGACTTGCGTCGCGAGCACGCCGGCAAGGTCGACTGGGCCAGCCTGACGCCGGTGGAGCGGCGCGACTTCCTCCAGAGCCTCAACGAGCCGCTGAAGTTGCGGTTACGCGTGCGCAATCCGCGCTAGAACCAGAGACGGACTCTGCTCAGAACACGAACGGGATCAGCATCTTCGTGCGGCGCCGATAGGCGGGATAGGCGTCGGGAAACTGCGCCAGCATCGTTTTCTCCTCGCTGCGCGCGCTGAAGAGAAAGTAGGCGAAATAAAGGACGAACACGAGCATCCAGAGCAGACCCTCGGTGAGGGCGGAGCCGATCATTGCGAGCATGAGACCGGAGTAGATCGGGTGCCGTACGTAGGCATACGGGCCGGATGTCACCAGCTCGTGCCCCTCCCGCAGGGACATGGGCATGCCCCAATTACGACCAATGTACACTCGCGCCCAGACGGCGAAGCCGATCCCCGCCAGACACAACCCAACTCCCCCCCATTGCCCGGTAATGCCCGCATGGAGCGGCAGAGTGCGGCCGATGGAGGCGATGAGAGCCGCGACGCCATGCCGACGCAGGGGCAGGGCGATGACCACACCGACGATGATGGCCGCGCGCAGGCCCCAGCCGGCCCACGCCGGCGTGCTTCTGCTCGCTCTCTTGTTGAATTGCGCGAGGACGAGCCAGCAGAGAACGAATGCGACCCACAGCAAACCGATGAGCGCGTGAGGGTTCAGCATCCGCGCCGGCTCAGTCGCGGAAGTTGTTGAACTGCAGCGGCAGGTCGACTTTCTGGCTGCGCAGGAGCCTGATGGCGTCCTGCAGGTCGTCCCGTTGCTTGCCGGTGACGCGGATTTTCTCCCCCTGGATGCTCGCCTGCACCTTGAGCTTCGAGTCCTTGATGAGCCGCGTGATCTTCCTGCCGGTCTCGGCATCGATCCCCTGCTTGAGGAGGACCTGCTGGCGGGCGGCGGCGAGGTTGATCTCCGGCTCCTTGATATCGAGGCAGGCCAGGTCGATGCCGCGCTTGCCGAAGCGGACCTTCAGGATCTCGAGCATCTGCTTCAGCTGAAAATCCACCTGCGCGTGCAGGGTCACCGTGAGCTCCTCGAGCTCGAAGCGTGCCCCGGTGTCCTTGAAGTCGAACCGCTGGGCGAGCTCGCGGTTCGCCTGGTCGAGGGCGTTCGCCACTTCGTGGGAATTGAGCTCGGAAACTACGTCGAAAGACGGCACGGAATCTGTCCTTTTGCGGTGTCCGGACGGGGTCGGAGCAGCCCGGTCGGCAGGCCACTATTGTAGCCCAGTGCCCGGCGGTGATACGCTCCGGCCCATGTCCCGGCAGCACATTCGTCCGCAGTGGTGGTGGCGCAATCCGAAATCGGAGCGGGCCCCCGGACGCGGCTGCTAGTTTCTCGACACCCTACTAAACACGCAACGTCACCAGGACCCGCTCCGGAGCACTCCGGAGTGGGTTTTTTGTTGTCATTATCGTTGTCATTCTCGTCGTCATGAATTCGGTCTTCGACATCCCTGGAGATCTCGACACGCCGGTCTCGGCGTTCATGAAGCTCGCGGCCTTCGCGCCGCGCTTCCTGCTCGAGAGCGTCGAGGGCGGCGAGCGTCTGGCGCGCTACTCCTTCATCGGTTTCGGCGACGGACTCGAGGTGCGGCTCGACCGGGACGGCTTCCACGCCGGCGGGCAACGGCGGCCCGTGCCAGGGACGACGGCGGAGCTGCTGGCGGCGCTGCGCGATGCGCTCGGCCGTGCGCCCAAGCCGGGTCCGCAGATCGCCGGGGTTCCGCTCGCAGGCGGCCTGGTGGGCTACGCGGCCTACGACGTGGTGCGGTTCTTCGAAAAACTGCCCTTGGCACCCGGACGCGACAGCGGTGTGCCTGCCCTCCACTATGTCGCGCCCCGCTCACTGCTGGTATTCGATCACCTCACTCGCGGCATTGCGCTGCTCCACGATGGGCCGCAACAGGAGCAGCGAAGCCTGCGGAAGGAGGTGGTTCGCGCCTTGCGCGGCGGCCTGCCGAATGGAAGCCGCCCCGGCCGCTACGCACGTCCGGAGCCGGCCTTCAGCCGAAATGATTATCTCGCAGGCGTGAGGCGGACGCAGGAATACATTGCGGCCGGCGATGTCTATCAGCTCGTCCTGTCGACACGATTTCACGGTCGCCATGAGCTGGATCCCTTCCAGGCGTACCGGGCACTGCGTCTGATCAACCCCTCTCCCTACATGTATTACTGCGCACTGGGCGACGTGACGGTCGTCGGCTCCTCACCCGAGGCCCTGGTGCGACTCAAGGAGGGCCAGGCGCAGCTGCGGCCCATCGCGGGCACGCGGCCGCGCGCGGCCGATCCCGCGCTCGACACGGCGCGCGAGGCCGAGCTGCGCGCCGATCCCAAGGAAAACGCCGAACACGTCATGTTGGTCGACCTCGCGCGCAACGACCTCGGGCGCGTGGCGCTTGCGGGCAGCGTCGGCGTCGAGCCTTATAAGGCGATCGAGCGCTACAGCCATGTCATGCACATGGTGAGCGGGGTCAATGGGCGGCTCGCGCCCGGGCGCGACGCGTTCGATCTGTTCGCAGCCACCTTTCCGGCCGGCACCCTGGTAGGCGCGCCAAAAGTGCGCGCGATGCAGATCATCGATGAGCTGGAGCCCGCCAGCCGCGGCCTCTATGGCGGCACGGTGGGCTACTTCGGCGCACGCGGCGACATGGATCATGCGATCACCATCCGCACGCTGGTCTTCAGGGGAGACGAATACAGCTATCAGGCCGGCGCCGGAATCGTCGCCGACAGCGTAGCCGCCACCGAGCACGACGAGGTTCTCGCCAAGAGCGGCGCCATGGCGCGCGCGCTCGAGCTGGCGGAGGAGGGGCTTTGACAGAATCATCGGGATTGATCCTGGACGGTGACAGCCGGCCCAAAGGGCGAGCCGCAGGCCCGGCGCCTCGCAAGCTGGTCCTGATCGACAACTACGATTCCTTCACCTACAACCTGGTGCAGGCCTTCCTCGTGTTGGGCGCCGAGGTGCTGGTGTACCGCAACGACGCCATCACGGTGGCGGCAGCCCGCGCCCTTGGCCCCACCCATCTCTGCATCTCCCCGGGCCCCGGCACACCGTATGATGCGGGGGTCTCCATGGAAATGATCCGGGCCTTCGCCGGGCGCGTTCCGGTGCTGGGCGTGTGCCTCGGGCACCAGTCGATCGTGGAGGCGTTCGGCGGCAAGGTGGTGCGCGCGGGACGGCTGATGCATGGCAAGACCTCGCTCGTCCATCACGATGGACTCGGGCTTTTCGCCGGCATGCCGCAACCGTGCGAGGTCGGACGCTACCATTCACTGATCGCCGCGCCGGAAACATTGCCTCCGGAGTTGACTGTCAGCGCCAGGACGCCGGAAGGCGAGATCATGGGCGTACGCCACAAGGACCTCGCGGTGGAGGGAGTGCAGTTCCATCCGGAGAGCATCCTGACGCCGCAGGGACCGCGCCTGCTGGGGAATTTCCTGAGAAACGGAGCCGATGATGTCGTCGGCGCGTGATCTCCTCGACCGTTTGCTCGAGCGGCGCAACCTGACTCAACCCGAGGCCGAGGAGCTGCTCGGGGTGCTCGCGGACCCGGCGACCTCTCCCGCCTTCACCGGCGCGGTCCTCGCGGCGATGCGCTCCAAGGGCGCCGTCGCCGACGAAGTGCGCGGCTTCGCCCAGGCGACGCGGCGCCTCGCGCGACGACCGTCGATTCCCGCCGGGCTGCCTGCCGTCGATGTCGTCGGTACCGGAGGCGACTGCTCCGGCAGCCTCAACATCTCCACCGGCACGGCGCTCCTCACGGCCGCTTGCGGCGTGCCTGTGTTGAAGCACGGCAACCGGTCCATCTCCAGCCGGGCAGGGAGTGCCGATGTGTTGGAAGCGTTGGGACTGGCGCTGCCGCTCGATGAGGACATGGCCGGAAAATGCCTGGCGGCCTGCAACTTCACGTTCCTGTTCGCGCCCTATTACCACCCCGCGACCAAGGCGGTTGCGGCGGTGCGGGCGGCGCTGGGCGTGCGCACCATATTCAACATTCTCGGGCCGCTCACCAATCCCGCGGAGCCGCCCTATCACGTGATCGGCGCCTTCAGCCTCGAGGTCGCCGAGCTCATAGCCCGGACGCTCGCCGGCATGCCCCTGGAGCGGGCATTCGTCCTGCACGGCGCGCAGGGATGGGATGAGCCGACCCCGGTCGGCCCCTTCACGGTGTTCGATGTACGCCCTGGCCGCACGGAGCGGCACACGCGGACGCCGGAAGAGTATGGGCTGCGGCGCTGCGAGCCGGCGCGGCTTGCCGGCGGCGACGCCCAACACAACGCGCGCGCCCTGCGGGCCGTGCTCCAGGGCGAGGATCAGGGGCCGCACCGCGACTGTCTGCTGTTGGGCGCGGCCCTGGCGCTGGAAGTGACCGGAAAAGCCTCGCGGCCTCGCGAGGCGATCGAGCTTGCCGCGGCGGCCATCGACGGCGGCGCCGCCGCTCGCGTGCTCGAAGCCTTGACGGCGCTTCGCCTGGAGCCGGCATGACAAAATCGTCTGGAACGATTTTGGACGGCGGCCGCCGGCCCGAAGGGCGAGGCGCAGGGACGGGGCCTCGCACCGGGGACTTCCTGCAGCAGATGGCTGTCGCCAGTCGGGAGCGGGTGCGCGCGGCGCGCGCCGCCTGCCCGCAGGCGGAGCTGCTGGCACGGGCCATGGCTACTCCCCCGCCGCCGCGGCTGCGCCTGCAGGCGGGTGGCTTCGACCTCATTGCGGAACTGAAGCTCCGCTCGCCGGCGGCCGGGCGACTCAAGGGACAGGACGAGGACGTAGTCACGCGCGTGACGACCTATGCGCGTGCGGGCGCTGCCGCCGTATCCGTCCTCACGGAACCCACGCGGTTCGACGGCAGCCTCGATCATCTGCGCATCGCAGCCCAGGCGTTGCTGCCGCTCGCCGTGCCCGCGATGCGCAAGGACTTCCTCGTGGATCCCTACCAGGTCATCGAGGCTCGCGCGGCCGGGGCCGGCGGCGTGCTCGCGATCCTCAGGATGTTGTCCTCCTCCGAGCTCGAGGCATTGGTACAACAGGCGCGCGCGCTGGAGCTTTTCGTGCTGCTCGAGGCGTTCGATGAGGCGGACCTCGAGCGGCTGGACGGGCTGCTTCACCGGCTGGGCGGCGCGGGCCTGCTGGCGGGTGTCAACTCGCGCGACCTGCAGACGTTGCAGGTGGTTCCGCGCCGGCTCGAGCAGCTCGCCGGCCGGCTGCCGCGGGGGATTCCACGGGTGGCGGAAAGCGGTGTCGGGTCGGCCGAGGATGCGCGCCGGGTGGCCGAAGCCGGCTATGATCTCGCTCTCGTCGGCAGCGCGCTCATGAGCGATAACGATCCTGCGGCGCTGGCGGGCGCCTTGCTGAGGGCCGCGCGGGCGACCCGCGCCGACGCGACCAACAGGTGAGCGACATCATGTGGATCAAGATCTGTGGCATCACGACAAGGGAGGCCGTCGAGGCGGCGCTGGCGGCCCGTGTCGATGCGATCGGTTTCGTCTTTGCGGACTCGCCGCGGCAGCTGACTCTGGAGGATGCGGTGGCGCTGGCGGCGCCCGCCCGCGGGCGGGTCCGGTGCGTTGCAGTGACACGCCACCCCAGCCGGCGCTACCTCGATGACATTCTCGCCGTGTTCGATCCCGACATGCTGCAGACCGACGCGGAGGACCTACGGGCATTGCGCTTGCCCAAGCAGCTCGAGCTGCTTCCGGTCTTCCGCGGCTGGGATCCGCAACAGCGCACGGCCCGGTCCCGGCCGGGCCTGCTTCCCGCGCGCCTGCTCTTCGAGGGGGTGACGAGCGGCAGCGGTACGCCGTGCGACTGGACTGCCGCGCAGCGGGTTGCGCGCCGGACTCAGCTCGTGCTGGCGGGCGGCCTCGATGCCGACAACGTAGCGACGGCCATCAGCGCGGTCCGGCCCTTCGGCGTCGATGTCTCGAGCGGAGTGGAGGAGCGGCCGGGCGTGAAGAGTCCGTCCGAGGTGGCGCGGTTCGCCGCTGCGGCGCGCAGCGCCTTCGAGATGATCCAACAGGAGCAACAGTCCGCGTGAGCGTGAACGCATCCAATGATCCCATCGCGGACCTGATCTCGGGCCGCTTCCCCGACAGCCGTGGGCGCTTCGGCCCGTTCGGCGGCCGTTACGTGCCCGAGACGCTGATTCCGGCGCTGGATCGCCTGCAGGAGGGAGTGCGGCAGCACCTGCACGGCGCGGCCTTCCAGCAGGAGCTGGCGCAGGAGCTCACGAGCTGGGCGGGGCGCCCCACCGCTTTGACGTTCGCCGGCCGGCTGTCGGAGCGCTGGGGCGCGCGCATCTGGCTCAAGCGCGAGGATCTCGCCCATACCGGCGCGCACAAGATCAATAATGCCATCGGGCAGGCGCTCCTCGCCCGGCGCCTCGGCGCCAAGCGCGTCGTCGCGGAGACCGGGGCCGGACAGCACGGTGTCGCCAGCGCGGCGGCCTGCGCCCGGCTGGGGTTGCCCTGCACGGTCTACATGGGCGCCATTGACATGGAGCGGCAGGCACCGAACGTCGACCGCATGCGCCTCCTCGGCGCGACGGTGACGGCGGTGACCAGCGGCGATCGCACGCTGCGGGCGGCAATCGATGAGGCGTTGCGCGACTGGGTGTCGGATCCGCTGGAGACTTACTATCTGCTCGGCTCCGCGCTCGGGCCGCATCCTTATCCCTACCTGGTGCGTGAGCTGCAGTCGGTCATCGGGCGCGAGGCGCGGGCGCAGATCCTGGAGAGAAGCGGCGCCCTGCCGGATGCGGTGATCGCCTGCGTGGGCGGAGGCTCCAACTCCATCGGCGCATTCCACCCCTTCGTGGCGGATCGGGCGGTCGAGCTGATCGGCATCGAGGCGGGTGGACGCGGCCCGGGACTGGGCGACAACTCCGCGACGCTCTCCTTCGGCCGGCCAGGGGTGTTGCACGGCACTTACTCCGTGCTCCTGCAGGATGAGAACGGCCAGGTTCAGGAGACCCACTCGGTCTCGGCGGGCCTCGATTATCCGGGTGTCGGGCCGGAGCACGCTTTGCTCGCCTCCTCGGGCCGCGCGCGCTATGAGAGCGCAAGCGATGCCGAGGCGCTGGAGGCGGTGCGCGCGCTCTGCGAGTGCGAGGGCATCCTGCCGGCGCTCGAAAGCGCGCATGCTCTCGTCGGCGCGCAGCGCTGGGCCGCGAGCCATGCCGGCCGCACCGTGCTCGTGTGCCTCTCCGGCCGCGGCGACAAGGACATGCCGACATTGCAAAAGACGCTCCTGAGCCCCGTTGGTCCCGCGCGCAGCGCATGAGAAGTCATGAGAGGATCAGTGCCGCGATCCTGGCGGCCAAGGCGCGCGGCGAGCCTGCGCTCGTCGCCTACCTCACCGCCGGCTTCCCCGGTCGTGACAGCTTCAGTCAGCATGTGCAGGCGATCGCGGAAGCCGCGGATGTCGTCGAGATCGGGGTGCCGTTCACGGATCCCATGGCCGACGGCGTCACCATCCAGCGCGCGAGCCATGCCGCCCTCGCGCAGGGCGTGAGCCTGCGCTGGATCCTGGCACAGCTCGAGGCGATGCCGCGTGGCAGGGCGCCGCTGCTCCTCATGAGTTATCTCAACCCATTGCTCGCGGTCGGGCCGGACGCTCTGGCCTCATCCGCCGCGCGGGCCGGCGTCGCTGGCTTCATCGTCCCGGATCTGCCCTTCGACGAGAGCGCCGAGCTGCGCGCAGCATTGACGGCGCAGGGTCTGGCACTCGTCCAGATGGTCACTCCGGTGACCCGGCCGCAGCGCCTGCAGCAGATCTGCGGCAGCAGCCAAGGCTTCGTGTATGCGGTGACGATGACCGGCACGACGGGCAAGAGTGTCGCGGTGCCGCCCGAGGTCACGCGCTATCTCGACGCTGTGCGCGCCTTGTCGCCCGTACCCGTCTGCGCGGGTTTTGGAATCCGCGGCCGCGAGCAGCTCGACCTGTTGCGGGATCACGTCGACGGCGTGGTGATCGGCTCGGCGCTCGTGGAGGTGCTGGAGCGGGGCGGGGACCCGGCGCGCTGGCTGCGCGATCTCAGGGGGAAGTGAGAAGCGCGCGATGAGCCCGCTCATCATCGCCAGCCGCTTCCGTGGTCCCGAAGGATCCTCCAACGGCGGTTATTTCGCGGGTATCGTCGCGGCTCGCGCCGGCCGCACCGTGACGGTACGGCTCCTGCGGCCGCCGCCGCTCGACACTCCGCTCGATGCCGTGGAGCTCACCGACGGCACGCTCGCCATCATGTCAGGAACGGAGCGAGTCGCAGAGGCGAAGACCACCACATTGGAGTTGATCCCGCGGAGTCCGCCGGATTACCTCGAGGCGGTCGAAGCCTCGCGCCGCTACGCCGGATTCACGCACCATCGTTTCCCCAGCTGCTTCGTCTGCGGCACCCGGCGGCTGCGGGGTGACGGCATGAGAGTATTCGCCGGCCCGATCGCGGAGCGCGACCTCGTGGCCGCCCCCTGGGTTCCCGACGCCTCGCTCGACCGCGGTGACGGCAAGGTTCGGCCGGAGTTCATGTCTGCGGCGCTCGATTGCCCCGGATACTACGCGGTGAGCCGCGACGATCGCATGATGCTCCTCGGCGAGATCACCGTGCACGTCAGTCGCCTGGTGCACGTCGGCGAGCGCTGCACCGTCACAGGCTGGGCACTGGAGGCAAACGGACGCAAGCGCACCGCGGGAACCGCGATCTTCGCCGAGGACGGCGAAGTCTGCGGTCTCGCGCGAGCGTTGTGGATCGAGCTCAAGGCGGCCGCTTAGGCCCGCGCGCCCGTCTGCGAGTGCTGTCCAGCGGCTAGGCGCCCGGGCCGGCTTCGGAGGCGAGATTTCCTGAGACCATGCGCGCCGTGCGCCAGCCGCCGAAATTGTAGTACAGCGCACCGAGGCAGGCGGCGAGCGCGGAGGAGATCGGGAAGCTCCACCAGATGGCATCCGCCCGATAGCGGGACAGCAGCGCATCGGCGAGCGGAAAGCGCACCAGCAGCAGCGAGACGGTCATGATGGCCAGCGGCAGCATCACCGCGCCGGTCGAGCGCACGGTCGCAAAGAGAATCATGGCGATGGCGAAGAACGTGTACGAGGGCGTCGCGATGTGGTTGAGGTGCGCCGCGATCGCGAGCGCCGGTGACCCTGCAGGCAGGAACGGCGAAAAGGCAGGCGCACCGAGGAGCTCGAGTACGATGATCACCGTGCCGGTGATGGCGATGCCGTAGGTGACGCCGATCGTCGCGACCCTGTTGACTCGGTCCCATTTGCCGGCCCCGACATTCTGCGCGGCCATGGCGGACACGGCCTGACCGACGGCGAACGCGGGCATCTGGATGTAGTTCCAGATCTGCAGCGCGGCGCCGTAGGCGGCCGCGGTATCGACCCCGAAGCGGTTGACGAGCGAGATCATGAGCAGGCCGCTCACCGACATCACCGAGATCGTGCCGCCCATCGGCAGGCCTTTGCGGAGCAAGACGCCGGCCAGACTCCAGTCGATGCGCAGGAGCTTCAGCTCCTCGCCCCGCAGGCAGAGCAGATGCCGGCGCCGGTACAGATGGCGCACCATGGCTACGAGACTGATGGTCTGCGCGATGAACGTGGCCAGGGCGGAGCCGGCGATGCCGAGCCGCGGCACCGGCCCCAGACCGAATATGAACACCGGGTTCAGGCTGATATCGAGGCCGACGGAAAGCATCATGAAGTAAAACGGCGTCCTCGAGTCCCCGGCGGCGCGCAGCACCGCCATCACGAAGGCATACATGTAGAGCGATGGCAGCGCGCAGAAGATCACGCGCATGTAGGCGATCGCGAGCGACAGCGACTGCGGCGGCGTCTGCATGGCCACGAGGATCGCCGGCGACAGGGTCAATCCGGCGATCGCCATCACCACCGAGACGCCTGCGAAGAAGCTGGCGCTGGTCCCGACGGCGTGCCGCGCACCGGGGATGTCGTTGGCGCCGATGCGTTGGGCGACGAGAATGGTGGCCGCCATCGCGACGCCGAAAGCGATACCGATCAGCAGGAACATCACGACGTTGGCGTTCGAGGTGGCCGTGAGCGCCGCCTCGCCGAGGTACCGCCCCACCCAGATGGAATTGACCGAGGCGTTGAGCGACTGCAGGATGTTGGCGTAGAGGATCGGCAGGGCGAACTGCACCAATCCGCGGCTGATGGAGCCTTCGGTGAGCGAGCGCATCAAAACAGCCGATACACGATGAGGAGCCACGCCGCTCCCAGGCCCGTCAGCGTCCACCCCGGCCATGCGGTGCGACCGAGCGCCAGCCAGACGATGCCGCCGAGCAGGGCCGCGGCCCCGAGGATGACTGCATCCCGCCGTCGGTGACCGCGGCGCAGCTCCGCGTGCAGCAGCTCGACGGCGGGCGTCTCCACCAACATCCGCAGCATGCCGCCCTCGGCTCTCTGCAGGGTGCTCTTCAGGATGGCCGGCAGGACACGCGTCACCTCGATCAGCTCCGGTAACTGCGTGCGCATGTTGTGGAGGATCTGGCGCCAGCTCATGCGCTCGCGCATCCACTCGCGCAGGATGGGCGCCGCGGTATGCCAGACATCGAGCTGCGGATAGAGCTCGCGGCCGAGCCCCTCGACGTTGACCAGCGTTTTCTGCAGCAGGATGAGCTGCGGCTGCAGTTCCACGTTGAAGCGGCGCGAGATGTCGAACAGGCGCACCAGCAGGGTGGCGAAAGAGATGGCCTCGAGCGGCCGGTCGAATATCGGCTCGCACACGGTGCGCACGGCCGATTCGATCTCGTCCACGCGCGTGCCCGCGGGCACCCACCCGGACTCGACGTGCAGCTCCGCCACGCGGCGGTAATCGCGGTCGAACACGGCGAGGAAATTGGCGGCGAGATAGTGTTGGTCGCGCGGATCGAGCGTGCCGACGATGCCGAAGTCGACCGCTGCGTAGCGCGGTCGCGCCGGATCGTCGACCATCACGAAGATGTTGCCGGGATGCATGTCGGCGTGGAAGAAGTTGTGCCGGAACACCTGGGTGAAGAAGATGCGCACGCCGTTCTCGGCGAGCAGCTTGATGTCCGTGCCGGCGCCGCGCAGCCGCTCCATGTCCGAGATCGGGATACCATGGATGCGCTCCATCACCATGACGTCCAGGCGGCAGTAGTCCCAGTAGACTTCGGGGACGTAGAGCAGGTCGGAGCCGGCGAAGTTGCGCTTCAGCTGTGAGGCGTTGGCCGCTTCGCGCATCAGATCGAGCTCATCGAGGACCGTCTTCTCGTACTCCGCCACGATCTCGAGCGGGCGCAGCCGCCGCCCTTCCCGCCAGTAGGTCTGGGCGAGATCCGCGAGCGCGTAGAGCACCTCGAGGTCGCGCTCTATCGATTCCCGCATGTCCGGGCGCAGAACCTTCACGACCACTTGCTTGCCGTCCGGGAGCCGCGCGGCGTGCACCTGCGCGATCGAGGCGGCGGCGAGAGGCGTCTGCTCGAATTCCGAGAACGCCTCCGACACGGGACGGCCCAAGCGGCTCTCGACAATGGCGCGTGCCACGGCGCCCGGGAACGGCGGCACGCGGTCCTGCAGCTTCGCGAGCTCGTCGGCGACATCGGTCGGCAGCAGGTCGCGGCGTGTCGAGACCGCCTGGCCGAACTTCACGAAGATGGGGCCGAGCTCCTCGAGCGCGAGCCGCAGGCGCACCGCCGGGCTGGCGTTGCGGTGCGGATTCAGCCAGGTGTCGGGTGAGAGGTAGAAGAGAAAGCGCAGGGGCGCATAGAGGTGCGTCGCCCGCACGAAGTCGTGCAGGCCGTATTTCAACAGCACCCGCTGGATCTGCAGGAGCCGCGCGAGAACGCGCAGCTTCACGGGCCTGACACCGGCGTCACTTCGCTGCGAGCCGCTGCCGCAGCAGCTCGAGGCGCGCGTCGAAGCGGTCGAGGTCTTCGCGCAGCGCATCCACGCCGCGCAGGAACTCCTCGCCCTCCTCGCGGGATACCAGATCTGCACGCTCGTGGCTGAAGTATTCGCCGACGTCCTGTAACAGGGTCGCGGCGGCGTTGCGGCTCCAATCCAACGCGCCGCGCGCCAGCCGGCCGATGCGGTGTGCCGCCACGTCGCCGATGAGAAGCGACAGCTCCTCCTCCGGATCGGGCTTGAGCAGTCGCGCCAGCTCGCGGAATTTCTGCGCGAGCTCCGCATCGCCGCGCACCTCGACCTCGCCGCGCGCGAGCGGCGCGTCCGCGGCGCTGCCGCCGAGGGCGAGCAGACTCATCGGGCCGCCGATCACCTCCGCGTCGGCCGGCAGGTTGCCACGGGTGATGCGCAGCGAGTTGCCGGTGGACTCCACCAGCAGCCGTGCCATCGCGGGCGCCGCGATTGCGATCCGCCGGCCGGCGAGCTCCGCACAGAGCTGCTGTGCGCGCGGCGAGCGGGGAAGTCCGCGGTTGAGAACCTTCTCGATCGTGGCGGTGAGCATGAGTCGCCCCGTCAGTACTTGTAGGCGCGGTGCAGCGCGACGATGCCGCCCGAGAGGTTGTGATAGCGGCAGCCCTCGAGCCCGGCTGCCTGCATCATCTCGAGCAGCGCTTCCTGGCCGGGATGCACGCGGATCGATTCCGCGAGATAGCGGTAGCTCGCCTCGTCCCGGGCCACGATCCGCCCGAGGAGCGGCAGCACGCGGAAGGAGTAGACGTCATAGAGCGGCCCGAGCCCCGGCGCCACGGGGTGGGAGAACTCCAGCACCAGAAGCTGCCCACCGGGCTTCAGCACCCGCCGCATGGCGGCGAGCGCGGCAGGCTTGTCCGTCACGTTGCGCAGCCCGAAGCCGATGGTGATGCAGTCGAAGCTGTCGTCGGGGAAGGGGAGGCGCTCCGCGTTTGCCTGGACATAATGCACGTTGCCGACGACCCCTCGGTCCGTCAGGCGGTCGCGCCCGCGGCGCAGCATCGCCGAGTTGATATCGCTCAGCACCACCAGGCCCCGCTCCCCCACCTGCCGCGCCAGGCCGGCAGCAAGGTCGCCGGTGCCGCCCGCCACGTCGAGCGCGCGTTGCCCCGGCCGCAACCCGGTGAGCGACAGGGTGAAGCGCTTCCAAAGCCGGTGCGCGCCCCCCGACATGAGGTCGTTCATCAGGTCGTAATTGCCCGCGACGGAGTCGAAGACGCCACGCACCCGGCGCGCTTTCTCGCGCCAGGACACACGCTCGTAGCCGAAATCGGTGGATCGGGGGTCGGTCATGGCATCGCCAGGTCGCGGGGAGGACGCATTGTATCTTCTTGCTTTTTGGACCACATGCTGCGCAGAATCCGGCCCCGGTACGGGGGTCTTGTGAACCAAAAGGCCGGACGGTGGTCACTCACCGTTCCGGCCTTTTTTATTGGCGCAAAGAGCGGCTATTCTGCCGCGTTGCTCGGCCCATCCTGGGCCTCGCCCCTTCGGGGCCGGCGCTACGCGCCGTCCAAAATCGCTCCCGGCGATTTTGTGCGCGGCCAGCCCGGTGACGGGATTCATCCCGCGGCCCAGGGAGCGGCCCTGGGCCGCTCGATTATTTGCTTTCGGGCGGCGCACTGGCTGCTTTCCGTGCCAGGTATTGGGCCCACTTGGTCTCGCGCTCGCGGCCGAGCTCGAGCAGGTATTTCCAGGTGTAGAGGCCGGTATCGTGGCCGTCGTCGAAGACCAGCTTCACGGCGTACTGGCCCACCGGCTCGATCGCGCGGACGCCGACCGCTTCCTTGCCGAGCACCAGGGTCTCCTGGCCGGGACCGTGCCCTTTGACCTCCGCCGATGGGGAAAAGACGCGCAGGTACTCGAACGGCAGCTCGAAGCGGCTGCCGTCCTCGAAGGTCACCTCGAGCAGGCGAGCTGCACGGCGCAGCTTGATTTCCAGGGGCTGGGGGTCGAACGTCATATGCACTATTATGGACGTCTCTGCTCCAGCAGCGGTACATCGTGGAAGCTACAGACACCTCCCACCCCGACTACTATCACCGTGTGGTCGATTGCCAGTGGGCCTGCCCGGCCCATACCGATGTCCCTGAGTACATCCGGCTGATCGCCCAAGGCCGCTTCACCGAAGCGTACCTCGTCAATCGGCACTCCAACGTCTTTCCGGGCATCCTCGGACGAGTCTGCGACCGTCCGTGCGAGCCGGCCTGCCGCCGCGGCCGGGTCGAGGCCAAGCCGGTCGCCATCTGCCGCTTGAAACGCGTGGCGGCCGACAATCGGGACGACATCACCGGCAAGCTGCCGCCCATACCCAGGATCAAGAACGGCAAGCGCATCGCCTGCATCGGCGCCGGCTGCGCCTCGCTGACGGTCGCCAACGACCTGATGCCTCTGGGCTACGAGGTCACGATCTTCGAGCAGTACGGCGAGCCCGGCGGCCTCATGCGCACCAACATCCCCTCCTTCCGCCTGCCGCAGTCGGTGCTCGAGGAGGAGATCCGCATGATCGTGGACATGGGAGTCGACCTCAGGCTCGGGTCGCGCATCGCCAGCATGAAGGAGCTGGTCGCGAGCGGCGGCTTCGATGCGGTGTTCGTCGGCTCGGGGGCGCCCAAGGGCAAGAACCTCGAGGTTCCCGGGCGCGCCGAGGCGGCCGCCAACACCCACATCGGCATCGACTGGCTGGAGTCGGTGGCCTTCGGTCACATCGACCGGATCGGGCAGCGCGTCCTCATCATTGGTGTCGGCAACACTGCGATGGACTGCTGCCGCACGAGCCTGCGGCTCGGCGCCAGACAGGTGAAGGTGATGGCGCGCAAGCCGCGCGGCTTCTTCAAGGCGTCCGAATGGGAGCTCGAGGATGCCGAGGAGGAAAGCGTCGAGATCGTGATCAACCGCTCGCCCAAGGCCTTCCGTCTCGAAGGCGGCCGTCTCGCCGGGATGACTTTCGACTGCATGGAGTATGAGCTCGACGCGCGCGGCCGCATCACCGCCGAGCGGGTGGCCGGCGAGGAGTTCATCCCGGCCGACGACGTCATTCTCGCGATCGGGCAGGAGAACGCCTTCCCCTGGATCGAGGGCGATCTCGGCATCGAGTTCGACAAGTGGCACGTGCCGAAGGTCGACCCGGTCACCTTCCAGTCGACCCGGCCCGGCGTTTTCTTCGGCGGTGATGCCGCGTTCGGCCCGAAGAACATCATCTGGGCCGTGGAGCACGGCCATCAGGCCGCCATTTCCATTCACCGGCACTGCCAGGGGGAGACCATCACCGAGCGCCTGCCGCCCGGTGTCAATCTGCAGAGCCGCAAGATGGGCATGCACGAATGGTCGTATTCGAACGACTACGCGCCGGTCGAGCGGCGGCTGATGCCGCACGTCTCCCTCAAGGAGCGCTTCAAGAAGCTCAACATCGAGGTCGAGCTCGG
>Ga0335073_10005355_pt1 | contig 18013 bp, 18 predicted proteins | sample Lox_Sample_22_FD_207093 | JGI IMG/M metagenome (GOLD analysis project Ga0335073, IMG submission 207093) | Soil microbial communities from Loxahatchee National Wildlife Refuge, Florida, United States - Lox_Sample_2.2 | ecosystem: Environmental > Terrestrial > Soil > Wetlands | place: USA...
CGGGCCGCGGGGCCGCCGCGGGCGGCAGCGGATCCGGGGCCGGGCCGGCGGAGGAAGCAGAATCAGCGTGTCAACAACCCCCGTAAGCAGTTAGGCACAGCCTTCGCCGCCGTCTGAACGTCGGCCGCGTGCAAGCCAAGCGTGACCCCGGCCGATCCTTCGCGGTGGTCTGCTCCCTCCTCGAACAGGAAGAAGGCGATCAGGATGATGACCGCGCCGCCTGCCTGCGCCCAGGAGATCCGCTCGCCGAGGAAGAGAACCGCGGCGCCGACGCCGCACACCGGGATGGCGTTGAGGATCATGCCGGCCGTGATGACGGGGATCCGGGTGATCGCGTAGTTGTACAGCAGGAACGCGATCGCCAGGCCCGCGCCGCACGCGATCGCCGCGGCCCATGCCGCCGGGCGCGCTGCCTGGCCGGCGAGGGCGCCGGCGTGCCGCCACTGCAAGCCGAGAAGCGGGAACGTGCACAGCGCGGCGAACCCCATCTGGCAGGCAGTCATGGTGAGCGGCGGGACGTCGTCGCTGAGCACGCGATCGGTGAGCACGTTGCACAGTCCCGCGCACGCCACGCCGGCGAGCACGACCAGGTCCCAGCGGCCGATCCCGGGCAGTGCGCGGTTCCCCGCGAGGACGGCCACTCCCGCGGCCGAGACCAGCACGCCGCAGACGGCGCGCGCGCCCGGCGAGCGCCGCGCGCTGATCGCGGCGAAGAAGACGACGAAGCAGGCCTCGGTGCCGTCCAGCATCGCCGAGACCGTGGCCGCGACGTGCGTGAGGCCGAGTCCGATCGCCGCGTAGCCGACGGCCGGATCGACCACGCCCGCGACGGCGACCCGCCTGAGCTGGCCTCGACCGAGCCGGCGGCCGCCTGTGCCGAGGACGACGGCCCAGAGCATCGCGGCCGCGACCAGCAGCATCACAGGCAGCACGGTCGTGACCGGCAGGCTGGAGACCGCGTACTTGTACGCCGTGTTCCACAGTCCGAAGATCGCCGACGCGGCGACGAGGGACGCCGCGCTGCCCCGTTGCCTGAAGATGTCCCGCATGATGACTGCCTCCGTGCCCTGCGGCCGGCGCCCGGCCGAGCCGGCCGAGCTGGCCGAGCCGGCCGGCTAGCCATCAGATTGCGCTGTCAATCGGGGAGCGAAGCAGGGGTACAAATACCCCTTTCAGCCAGCTGAGGCGGCATCCGGTCCGGTTTACGCGTGGGAAAGGTTGGCGTGGCAAGCGCTGAGCGCCGCGCGCAGCGCGGCGATCTGCGTCTCGGACAGCCCCGCGAGCATGCTGCCCTCGAGGGCGCCGACCTTGTCCCGGTACCGGTCGAGCAGGGCGCGTCCATCAGACGTCAGCGCGACCACCAGCCGCCGGCGGTCCGCGCGGTCGCGGTGCCGCTCGATGAGACCGCGGCCCTCCAGGGCCGTGATCATGTCCGACATCGACTGGGCGGTGACGAACGAGAACCGGGCGAGCTGGGCGGTGGACATGTCGGCGTGCCGTTCGAGCACGGTCAGCGCTGTGTACTGCAAGGCGGTCAGGCCCGCCGGCCGGACGATCTCGTCAAGGCGCGCCCGGGCGGCGAGCTCGACCTGCTTGACCATGTAGATCAGCAGCGGCGACGCGGACCCGGGACCCGGCATGTGCCGAGGGTACCCGAGTCCGTGCTCCGCCAGACTCCGCCAGCCGGTCAGGACAGCACGCGCCGCCTGAAGTTGCGCAGGCCGATGGCCAGGAACAGCGCGCCGAACCCCGCCACGACGGGGTAGATGACGTACAGGTGCATGTGCGGCGCGCTCGTGAAGGCTGCCCGCATGCCTTCGTTCACGTAGATCAGCGGGTTGATCAGCACGATCGTCTGCAGCCAGTGCCAGCCGTCGAGCGTGACCGGGGCGAGCTTGGTCCACGAGTAATAGGTGCCGCCGAGGAAAGTGATCGGCAAGATGATGAAGCCGAACATCAGGCCGATGTTCCTCGGTTCGAAGCTGGTGCCGAGGACGAGCCCGAGCCCTGCCATCGCCACGCAGGCCAGCGGCACGAACGTCACGATCACCCACCAGTGCAGGGTCAGGTGGGCCTCCACCCCTGGCGCGTGCACGACCGAGGCGATCGGCAGCACGATGATCGCGGCGAGCACGCCTTGCGCCGCGCCGGACAGCACCTTGGCGATCGCCACCAGCCATATCGGGCAGGGGGCCTGCACGCGGTCCTCGATCTCGCGGGTGAAGCCGAACTCCTGGGCCATGGCGAGCGCGATCGACTGCACGCCCTGGAACATGACCGAGATCCCGACGACCCCGGGAACCAGGAGGGTGGCGAACGCCGATTCCTCGACAGGCCCGTGACCGCCGATGCCCTGCCCGATCTTGGGGAACACGTAGAGGAAGACGAAGCAGAGCAGGAACGGCTGGATGAGGGTGCGCAGCACGAACTCCCACACGTGCTTGCGCAGCACTACCAGGTCACGCAGCAGCAGGGCGCCGAGCGCGGTCCGGCTGGCCGCCGCCACCGAGCGGGTGGGGCCGCCGCCTATCCGCCGGGGAGCGCCCGGAGCGCTCGGAGCCTGCGAGGTTGCCGAGGCGGTCATTCTTCCCGCAGCTCCCTTCCGGTCAGGTTGATGAACACGGTTTCCAGGCTCGGCTCGGCGACCGACACGTCGACGAGGTCGAAGCCGCCGTGCTCGGCGGCCAGCACGATGCGCGGGACCAGCCCGTCACCGCCCTGCACGTGCAGTTCCAGCCTGCCGTCCGCCGCCCGCGTCCGCGTCACGCCCGCCACGCCGGCGGCCAGCACCTCGGCAAGCCCTTTCGACTCGCCCCTGGTGCGCACCGTGACGATGGTGTCCGCGCCGATCGTCTGCTTCAGCGCGGCCGGGGTGTCGAGCGCGAGGATCCGCCCGTGGTCCATGATGGCGACCCGCTCGCAGAGCCGGTCGGCCTCTTCCATGTAGTGGGTGGTGAGCAGGATGGTCTGGCCGTCCCTGTGCAGTTCGCCGAGCAGGTCCCACAGCGCGAGCCTGCTCTGCGGGTCGAGGCCGGCGGTGGGCTCGTCGAGGAACAGCACGGAGGGGCGGTGGAAGATGGCCCGCGCCACCATGAGCCGCTGGGCCATGCCGCCGGACAGCGCGTACACCGATGCCTTCGCCCACTTGGACAGCTGGAACTTCTCGAGCAGGTCGTCGGCGATCGTCCTGGACTCTTTGGCCTTGATGCCGAACAGCCTGCCGTGGAAGTACAGGTTCTCCCACACGGTGAGCTGGCGGTCCAGGGTGTTCTGCTGCGAGACGATCCCGCTGAGCTGCTTGGCAAGCGCGGGGTGCGCCTTGACGTCGACCCCGGCGAGAAAGGCCCGGCCCGAGGTGGGGACCACGCGGGTGGTCAGCATGCCGGCTGTCGTGGTCTTGCCGGCGCCGTTCGGTCCGAGCAGGCCGAAGATCTCCCCGGCCCGGACGTCCAGGTCGAGCTTGTCCACGGCCGCGAAGTCCGTCCCCGGGTACACCTTGGTCAGGGCTTCGGTGTGGATGACCGCGCCCGGCTCGCCGCCGGACATTCCGGCCGTGCCCCGCGCGGATGACGCGATGGTGCTCATAGAGCACCAAGCCTAGGCGCTGGGGCCGGCGCGCCCGCGGTTACCCGGCTGCCATTCAGCCCAGGATCTTCGCCTTCTGGGCGGCGAACTCCTGGTCGGTGAGGATGCCCTGGTCCCGCAGGTCCGCGAGCTCCTTGAGCTGGGTCACGGTGTCCTTGGCCGGCGGGGCGGCTGCCGGGGCCGGAGCGGCGGCGGCCGAAGCCGCCCCCTGCTGGTAGGCGTTCTGCTCGCGGGCGTACTGCTCGTCCTCTTGGGCTGCCCAGCGGTTGGCCTGCCGGCGGGAGACGCGGTTCGAGACCGCCGTCGCGGTCCCGGCGATGACGGCGGTGCGGGCGACGCCGCGCACGAGTCCAGGCATTGTCGTGTCCTCTCCTTGATACGTCGGTGCGTGAAATCAGCGCTCGGTGGCCTCGACGGCCTCAGCGAGGCTGTCTTGCGGGATGAAGCCGGCGGCTACCGGCTGCGCGCCGCCGCGCCGCAGCGCCGTCACGAATGGCTTGGCCCACCGGTTCTCGTAGATCAAGATCGCTGCGGTCGAGCCGGGCTCGATCACGGCGTCGACGTCCGCGATGTCGTCGTCGTTGAGCAGGTGCGACGACACGCCGTCGAAGATCTCCAGGTCGGAGACGCCCATGCGATCGAGGTCCCGCACTTCGACGGAGCGGATCGTCCCGTCGGGGTCGTGCGTGACGAATTCCAGGTCGAGGATGCGGATCAGCCCGCGGTCGACCAGATCGACAAGCATCGGAAGTCCTTCGCCCGACATCTTGCCGCCGGGAAACTCCACGATCAGGTAGCTGACAGGACCCATCCCTTCCAGTTCGAGCGGCCGGGTCTTCTCGGTTGTGGTCATTTCCATGCTCCCCTCAGTAGTCATGCCGGGATTGAACGGATTCCGGGAGGTAGGTGGCGCTGCGCTGCGCCGGCAGCTGCGGGCTCGCGGCCGGCTGCTGCTGCTGGTAGGCGGCCGCGGCCGGCCGGGCGGCCACCGTCCGCCTGGCGATCAGCTTGCCGAGTTCCCACAGTGCGAGCAGGACGAGCGCGGGCACGAGCGCCCAGGCGAACTCGCGCAGGTTCAGGTCCGTCGTCCCCAGCAGGCGCCGCAGCGCGTCCATCTGGGTGACGAGCACCGCGAGGACGAACTCGCCGAGCATCGCCCAGTTCATCTGCTTGCTGTCGAACGTGGCCGTGGTGAGCGCGGTGGCCCGCTCGCTGCGGCACTCCACGGCGGCCACGATCAGGCAGAGCGCGAACGTCGTGAACGCGATGGAGTTCCCCACGGCGGCGCTGCCGAAGTGGACCTGGCCGAGCTTGATCATCGAGAGCAGCCCGATCGTGATGGCGAGCCCCGCCAGTCCGACGGTGACCACCACCCCCGTGGTCAGCACGGACTCCCCCCGCGGGCGCGGCACGCGGGCCATGAGGCCCGGGCTCTCGCGGTCGAACCCGAGCGCGAAGCCGAAGGGCGCGTTGACGATGAAGTGGATCCACAGCACCTGCGGCGGCGTGAACGGCTCGCCGGCGGCGATGTTGAACAGCGTCGCGCCGAGGAACGTCAGGACGAACACGACGAGCAGCACGAGCACGAAGCGGATGTACTTGGTGAGGTTGTCGTAGATCTTGCGGCCCATCTCGACCGCGTACACGATCGTGGCGAAATTGTCGTCCGACAGGATCATCCGGCCCGCGTCCTTGGCCACTTCGGTGCCCGACCCCATCGCGATCCCGATGTCGGCCGCCTTGATGGCCGGGGCGTCGTTGACGCCGTCGCCGGTCATCGCGACGACGTGCCCCTTCTTCTTCAGGGTGTCCGCGAGCAGCACCTTGTGCTCGGGCGCCACGCGGCCGACGACGCCGATGCCGTCGATCGCGGCGAGCCGTTCGTCCTCGGGCATGGCCGCGAAGTCGGCGCCGAGGACGGCCTCACCGGGGATGCCGAGCTGCCGGGCGATGGCCGCGCCAGTGAGCACGTCGTCCCCGGTGACCATCCGGACCCTGATGTGGGCCGCGTGGGCGCTGGCGACCGCCGCCCGCGACTCGTCACGAGGCGGGTCGACCATCCCCACCAGGCTGGTTACCTGCAGGTCCGTGACGTACCTGAGCAGATCGCCGTCCGGGTCGAAGAACGCGGGGTCGATATCCGTGATGGCCGCCGCCATCACCCGCCTGCCGTCGCCCTCCATGCGCTCCAGGTGCGACTGCGCCCGCTCGTTGAGGGTGGCGTCCCACGGGACGCGGCCGCCTTGCGACAGGGCGCTCCCGGCCCGGGCCAGCACGGCCGGGGCCGCGCCCTTGACGAAGCAGCGCACCACCTCGCGCCCCGCCGCGTCGAGCACGGAGTTGAACGTGGCCATGAGCTTGTAGGAGGGGTCGAACGGGAGCGTGGCGAGCCGCGGCAGCCGCTCGCGGGTGGCGTCGGCATCAAGCCCGGCCTTGTGGCCAAGGACAAGCAGCGCTCCTTCGGTGGGATCGCCGACCACTTTCCCGTCCACGAGCCTGGCGTCGCTGGCGATCAGGTACGGCAGGATCGCGTCCTCGAGGGTGTCGGTCGAGCCCGCGGCGTGGGCGATCGTCCCTTCAAGGCCGTACCCGGTGCCGGAGATCGTGTAGCGGTCGCTGGGGTCGACCACCTCCACGGCCGTCATCTGGTTCATCGTCAGCGTGCCCGTCTTGTCGGAGTTGATCGCCGAGGTGAACCCCAGCGTCTCCACCGAGGGCAGGTCTTTCACGATCGCGTTCCGCCTGGCCAGCTCCACGCTCCCGAGCGACAGGATCGTCTGCGTCACCGTCGGCAGCGCCTCGGGAATGGCCGCGATGGCGAGTGAGACCGCGGCGATGAACAGGTCGTCCCACGGACGCCCGCGAGCGCGGCCGAGCACGAACATCACGATCATGGTCAGGCCCGCGGCGGCGGCGATCCACAGGGTCAGCCTGTCGAGCTCGCGGGTCAGCGGCGATTCCTCCCGGGCGGTCGCCGACAGCATCCCGGAGATCTTCCCGAGCTCGGTCGCCGCGCCGGTGGCCGTCACGATCATCGCCCCGCTGCCGTGCGTGACGGGGGTGTTCATGAACGCCATGTTGACCTGGTCGCCCGCGCCAAGTCCGTCGGAGGCCAGGGTGTCGGCGCCCTTGGCCACCGGGGCGCTCTCGCCGGTCAGTGCCGACTCGTCGATCTGCAGCGCGCTGGCCGCGATGATGCGCCCGTCCGCGGGGACCTGGTCCCCGGCCGACAGCAGCACGACGTCGCCCACGACGAGTTCCTCGGCGGGAATCACCACTTCTGAGCCGTCCCTGCGGACCCGCGCGACCGCTTTCATCATGGACTTGAGAGCGTTCATCGCGCTTTCGGCCTTGCCCTCCTGGCGCAGGCCCACCACGGCGTTCAGCACGGTCAGCGCGGCAAGCAGGACGGCGGTGCTCCACTCCTTGATCAGCAGCGACACCAGCGCGGCGGCGACGAGGATGATCTGCATATAGCTGCGGTACTGGTCGAGGAAACGCTGCCAGCCGGGCTTGGACTTCTCCTCAGGCAGCGCGTTCGGGCCGTTCGCGCTCAGCAGCTCCGCCGCCCTGGCCGCGCTCAGCCCGATGTCGGGATCCACGCTGAAAGCCTTGGCGACCGCGTCAGGCGACCGGGCGTACCAGCTTCCGGCGGGGACGGGCCGGCCGCCCTGACCGGTGCGGCTCACCGCGGTCACCCCGCCTCCCGCGGGTAACGCGACAGCCAGGGTGTGGAGGTCGGCGCGATCGCGAACACCACCGTCAGCGAGAGCGTGTAGACGACCGCGGTCGCGATCGCGCCGGGCACTGTGGCCCTGGGAACCGGGTTCCAGGGCGTGTAACTGACGGATGAGACGCACGCTTCGGGCACGGCCGGCGCGGGAGCCCGTCCCGAGGTGTCGATCTTGTCCGTCATTGGCAAACCCCCTGATGGCTTCCACCATCGGCCGCGCGGCGGCCTCGGCGCATCCCCCGTGGAAGGTGATGCACCCCGCCGCGCGCGAACGGCCCGTAAGGGGTGACGGCCTTTCTTCTCCCGAACGATCCCGGCTTCCTGCCTCGCCCGAGCCGTCTGTCCGGGTCCCGCGGGAGCGAACAGGGCTAGGACCGCACCATGAGGACGCGGCCGCCCGGCCCCCTGCCCTCTACCTTGTCCAGGTCGACGACGATCGCGACGCCGCGCCGCCTGAAGTCCATCTGCTGCTCGCGCGGGTGCGAGTTCTCGAAGATCGCGGTGCGGGCCGCGGGCTCGTCCTCGAGGCGGGCCCGGCCGTAGAACGTGTAGGAGGTCCGGGTGGCCGGGTCGTGGTAGAAGAGCGTCACACCGGGCCGCGCGGCGATGTGCCGTGGCAGTCCGCCGCCTGGCTCGCGTGCCCACAGGGCGAGCGCGGTGCCGGAGTACGCCTGGACCGTGCCGCGGAACGACAGGTGGATCTCGTCCTTGTCGTCCCGGTAGGCGATCATCATCGGCGTCTGGTTGTCCAGGGCGCCATTCACCGCGTCGCTGATCTCGGCGGTCAGCCGCAGCGGGCCGGGCTCGAGGGGCGCGGCGGGGAGTATCTGCTGCTCGACCCGGGTGATCGTGTCGCCCGCGAACTCGAAGACGAACTCGATCCCGCCGAACGGCGCCGTGGCGGGCAGTCGCGCGGTGACGGTCGCGGTGATCCCGCTGACGGCCGGCGCCGACCACTGCGCGCCGCCCGCCAGCAGCCCGGCCGTCCGCGGTTCCCGCAGCAGGGCGAGCGCCGCCTCGGCGCCCACGGCCCGCCCGAAGCTCGTCTCCACCACGACGCCGTCGGCCAGGTAGCCGGCCACGGCGTCTGTGTCCCCCTTGACAAGGGCGTTCTGGTACGCCTCAACGGCGCTGATCCGCTCGTCGCTCATGGTCCCAAGAATCCCAGATATCCGGAGGCCCGCGATACGCCGGACCCGCTCATCCGCCGTCAGCGAACGCCGATTTCGCCCGCGGCGGCCGCTGCCTACAGTGGTCCTATGGCCGAGGTCACCAGGATCTGCCCGGGCGGCGGCGACCGCCAGCGCGAGCCGGAACGCGAGCGCGAGCGGCAGCCGCTACCCGAGCCGCTGTGGCGCGAGGTGCTCGGCGGCCGCCTGCGGGCGCTGCGCGCCGCGCGCGGCGAGACGCTGGCCGCGACCGCGGAGCGGGCGGGGGTCTCGCCGCAGTACCTGTCCGAGATCGAGCGCGGGCGCAAGGAACCCTCGAGCGAGATGATCGCGGCCCTGGCCGGCGCGCTTGACACCACGCTCGCCGACCTCACCACCGCGGTGACCCGCGACCTGCGCCGCACGATCGAGGAGACGGACGCGCGCCGCGTGACCCCGGTCCCCGCGGACGTGCACAGCCGCCCCGGATCCCGCGCCCTGCGGACGTCCGCCACCCCAGGCATCCGGGCCCTCGCGGCCTGAACCCGCCCCTCCGGGCCTCCGTCCTGGGTCACGAGCGGTCGGTGAGCACCTGGTCGATGAGGCCGTACTCGAGCGCGGCCCGGGCGGTGAAGATCCGGTCCCTGTCGGTGTCGGCGCGCAGCGCCTCGACGCTCTGTCCTGTGTGCGCCGACAGGACCGACTCCATCTCGGCGCGCAGCCGCACGACCTCGTCGGCCTGCAAGATGAGGTCGGGGATGGCGCCCTGGCCGCGCGCGGCCGGCTGGTGCAGCACCACCCGCGCGTGCGGCAGCATGGCCCGCCGCCCGCGCGCCCCGGCCGCGAGCAGGACCGCTCCCGCGGCGATCGCCTGCCCGACGCAGGTCGTGTAGACCGGGGCCTGGATGTACTGCATAGTGTCGTAGACGGCGAGCATCGAGGTCATGTCGCCGCCCTCGCAGTTGATGTAGAGGTTGATCTCCTGGTCGGGGCTGCGGGCCTCCAGGTAGATGAGCTGCGCGGTCAGCGTGTTCGCCACTCCCGGGTCGATCGCCGTGCCGAGGTAGACGATCCGCTCGGTGAGCAGGTGCGAGTAGACGTCCATGATCCGGTCGCCCCGCGGGTGCTCGGCGATGACGTTGGGGATCGTGTAGGTGCTCATGACGCGGTCCCCGTCCCGGCCCCGGCCCCCGCCCGCAGGCCGAACGGCCGCTTCCGGGAGGGCATCACCTGGCTGAACGACTCCGCGATGGCGTCGACGAAACCGTACTCGCGAGCCTCGGCGGCGGTGTACCAGTGGTCGTGCCGTGAGTCCTCGAAGATCCGCTCGATCGGCTGGCCGGTGTCCTCGGCGATGATGCCGAGCACGGTGTCGCGAGTCTGCCGCAGGTCGTTGGCCTGGAGTTCCACCTCCACGGCCGAGCCGCCGATGCCGGCCGAGCCCTGGTGCATGAGGATGCGGGAATGCGGCAGCGCGAACCGCTTGCCTTTCGCGCCCGCCGACAGCAGGAACTGGCCCGCGCTGCAGGCGATGCCGAACGCGAGCGTCGCCACGTCGCACGGCACGAGCCGCATGAGGTCGCGGATCGCCAGCATCGCCGGCACTGAACCGCCGGGCGAGTGGATCCACAGGGCGACGTCGCTGTCCGGGTCTTCGTCGGCGAGGGTGATCAGCTGGGTCGCCAGCAGGGTCCCGTTGTCGTCGTCAAGGACCCCGTCAAGGACGAGAATGCGTCGTTGCAGGAGAGAAAGCCGGGATCGTTCGGTAAATTGCGGGATCTTTTCTTCCTGTGCCATGCCACCAGCGTGCGCGACGCGCCCCCGATTGCGCGCGTCCCGCTGCTGTGGGCGGATCTGCCCACAGCAGCACGCGCGGCTCACCTCTTCTTTGAGCGGCCCCGCTGCTTCGGCAGGTGCTCGATCACCGCGTCCGGACCGGGAAACACCAGGCCAGTGTGGCCGTCGTCGAACCGGACCAGGTAAGGCGGTTCCCCGTGCTCACCGTGCACCTCGACGATCTCGCCGTGCCTGTCCGCGTGCCCGACGACGTGACCGTGGATGCAGATCTTGTCCCCGATGGTCGCTTCCATGGCGTGCCTTCCTCCGCGTTGAGGTGTGCTGAGTCTGCTTCCTACCCAACCCTCACACTTCCCACGCTAGTCACGCCTGTACCGCCTGCTCCAGGATGGCCCCCGCGGCGAGCAGCCGGTCCTCGCTGTTGGCCTGGCCGATGAGCTGGATGCTCGCGGGCAGCGGGCCGTTCGCCGGGACCGGCAGGGCGAGCGCGGGCAGCCCGGCCGCGTTGACCGCCGAGGTCATGCCGCGGAACCGGAACATCTCCTGCGCGTCGGCGAGCAATGACGGAAAGCCGAGCAGCGTCGGCGCGGCGAGCAGTTCGACATCGCGCCACGCAGTCTCGAGCGCGGCCTTCCAGCGGACGATCTCCGCGCGGGCGGCCGCTAGCTGCGCCGGGCTGATCGTGGCACCGTGCCGCAGCCTGTCCCTGACGTCGGCGCCGATCTGGTCAGGCGCGGCCGCGACCAGTTCTGCGTTGGAGGCCCAGGCCTCGGCCTCGAGCACGGTGATGCTCGCCGCGGTGGCAGCGGCGAGCCCGGGCATCGTGACGGGCCGCACATCGAAGCCCGCCGCGCCGAGCGCGCGGTCGATGGCGCCGGTGATCGCCGGGTCGGCGTCGACCGCGAGCCTGCCGACGGTCCGCGGCGCGTGCGCCGCGACGGTGAACCCGGGTTCGAGCAGTGCCATCCCGGCGGCGATGCCGCTGACGTCCCGTGCCAGCGGGCCTACCGTGTCCAGGCTGGGCGCCAGCGGGCGGATGCCGTCGACCGGCACGCGGCCATAGGTCGTCTTGAGGCCTGCTATCCCGCAGCATGCCGCCGGAAAGCGGTTCGACCCGCCGGTGTCGGTTCCGTAGGCGATGTCAGCCTCGCCGGACGCGACCGCCACCGCCGAGCCACTGGACGAGCCGCCGGGCACGCGGCGGGGATCGAGGGGGTTGACCGGCGTGCCGAAGGCGGGGTTGATCCCTGTGATGCCGTAGGCGAGCTCGTGCAGGTTGGTCTTGCCGGCGAAGCGCACCTCTCGCCTGGCCAGCGCGGCGCGCAGGCCGGCCAGGCACGGGGCGTCCGCCAGGGCTGGCTCGGCGCCGCCGGCCACGGCGCGGGAGCCCGCGGTCGTCGGCAGGCCGGCCATGTCGATCAGGTCCTTGACCGCGACCAGGGGGCCGGAGCCGCCAAGCGGAGTCTCCCTGACAATCCATGTAGTCACGGCAGTCAGGCTATCGGGCAGGCTATCGGGGCGGTGCCGGGCGGATCAGCCGGTCAGCATGGCGACGGCCATGAAGCGGCCGCAGGGCCTGGCGGCCCGGTCAGAGAAGAAGTCCGTCGTCGACGTCCTGGTGTCAACGCCCATCGGGTGCACATTCGCGTCGGCGACTCCCGCGTCCCGCAGCTGCGTCCGCAGCGCCGTGACCAGGTCGAACGTGCAGTGCCCCGGACGGGTCGGCCGCAGCAGGCCGCTCTGGCCGCCGAACGCGGCTGTGACCTGCGCCGCCTCGGCGTCGCCGATCTCGTAGCTGTCCGCGCCGATCGCCGGCCCGATGCCCGCGAGCAGGTCCTCCGGCCGGCAGCCGAAGGTCGCCCGCATCGTCTCGATGGTCCGCGGCAGCACTCCGAGCACGGCGCCGCGCCGCCCGCAGTGCGCGACCCCCGCCACCCGCCGCACCGGGTCGAACAGCACGACCGGAGCGCAGTCGGCCACGACCGTGGCCAGCGCCACGCCGGGCACGCTCGTGACCATCGCGTCGGTCTGCGGCAGTGCCGCCCGCGCGTCCGCCGCGCCGTCGTGGCCGCGGCCGGCGAGCGCGGCGTCGATCACCGCGACCCGGTCGCCGTGCTGCTGGTCCGCGACCGTGAGCCGGCCGGCGCCGAGTGCGGCGCAGAGCCTGCGCCGGTTCTCGAGCACGGCCGCGTGGTCGTCACCGACGTGATCGCCCAGGTTGAGGCTGGCGTAGACGCCGATGCTCACCCCGCCGTGACGGGTACTCACCACCGCGGTCACCCCGGCCCCGTGGAAAGCGAAGGGGCGCACGGGGACGCCATGACCGGCGCTGTCATGCACGGTACTCACTGTACCGACGGCCGCGGCGGCCCGCGGTGCCGCCCAGCGAGGGCCGCTCAGGCAGTGCCGCAGCGGGGGCAGCGCCGCTCAGTCAGTGCCGCGGCCGGGGCAGCGCCGCTCAGTCAGCGCCGCTCAGTCAGTGCCGCGGCCGGGGCAGCGCCGCTCAGTCAGTGCCGCTCAGTCAGTGCCGCTCAGGCAGTGCCACAGCCAGGGCCGCTCAGCCGCGCCTGCTCAGACGCGCCGGCCGACGCCGCCGACCAGCCAGGTCCTCCCGGCCTCGCACGCGGAGATGCCGCCGCGCCAGTCGGCGACAGGCACGAGCCCCGGCTCGGCGAGCTCGAAACCGCCGAACAACTCGAGGATCTCCGCCTCGGTCCTGAAGCTCCCGCCCGGTGAGTTGGACGTGTTGTAGACCCGCAGAACCTGGCCCGCGGGCTCGCTGCCGCCCGGCACCTGGCTGGCGACACCGTGCGACAGGGCCAGGTAGCTGCCTGGCGCCATGGCCGCGCGGAACGCCGCGACGATCGATGCGGCGTCGTCGGCGAAATGGAGCACGGAGAAGAACAGCACGGCCACGGGCTGGGCGAGGTCGATCAGCCCGGTGAGCGCCGGGTGGCCGATGATCTCGCCCGGCCGTTCCATCGCGGCCTGGATGACCGCTACCCCGTCGGTGTCGCCGAGCAGTGCCCGCGCGTGCGCGCACACCACCGGGTCGTGGTCTACGCAGGCCACCCGTGCGCCTGGTGCCGCCGCCTCGGCCACCTCTGGCACGTTGCCCCTGGTGGGCAGGCCGGTCCCGATGTCGATGAACTGCCGGATGCCGGCGTCCGCGAGAAACCGGACGACCCGGCCGAGGAAGGCCCGGTTCTCGATCGCGACCTGGCGGATCTCGGGCGCGGACGCGAGGACCTTCTCGGCGGCTTCCCTGTCCGCCGCGAAATTGTGATTGCCCCCGAGGTAATAGTCGTACATCCGCGCCGTGCTCGGCGTCAGTGGATCGAACGCCCGTTCGGCGCTGTCGTTTCCCGCGACCACGGTGGTCTCCTTTGTGCGGACACGAATCGACTTATGCGGATGTAAGGGCCGATACCACACTATCCGGACGGGGGAGCGACGCGGAGGGCGAGTGGCGGAGCCGCCCGGGCGCCGCGCTCACGGGCAATGCCACGATGGTTACGTGAGCGATCGGGCGCAGACGGTCACCGTGAACGCGGCGGGCCTGGTCCAGGGCATCGCTCTGGTCACGTTCCCGGCGGCGAGCGCGATCTTCGCCGCTCCGTCCGGCTATGACCTGTCCGGCAGCCAGTACGGGGCGATGTTCGTGCCGCAGGTCGTGACGGCGATCACCGCCTCGCTGCTCGGCGCGGGCGTGCTGTGGCCGGGCTTCACCAGGCGAGTCAGCGAGAAGGGCAATTACCTGGCCGGCTTGCTCGCCAACCTCGCGGCCATGCTGGCGCTGATCGTGAGCTGGGCCGTGGCGCGCACGCCCGCCGGCTACGCGGTGCTGCTCGCCGCGACGGCCTGCCTGGGCGCCGGCTTCGGCCTTACGGTCCCGTCGCTGAACACGCTGGCGGCCGCGTTCCGCCCGGCGGCGAGGGACAGGGCCGTCCTGGTCCTGAACGCGCTGCTCGGCCTCGGCACGGCGCTCGCGCCGGCATTCGTCGCGGCGTTCACGCACATCGGCTTCTGGGTGGGGCTGCCGGTGCTGGCCGCGGTGCTGCTCGCCGTGGTCATCGGGGTCAGCCTGCGCCTGCCCCTGCGGCCAGGGCCGTTCAGCCCCGGGCCGCTCGGCCCGGCCGCGTCAGGAGGGCACCAGGACCCGGGCGGCCGCGTGCCGCGAGGATTCCTGGTCTTCGGCGTGTTCGCCGTGCTCTACGGGATCTGCGAGACGCTCAACGGCAACTGGTCGCAGCTCGACATCACGTCGCACGGCGTCAGCGCGGGGGCCGCGTCGCTGGCGCTTGCCGGGTTCTGGGCGATGGTGACCGCCGGCCGGGTCGCGCTCGCGGCGGTCCAGCGCTGGCTGCCGGGCCGTTCCGCCTACCACGGCCTGCCGTTCCTGCTCGCCGCCGCGTTCGCGCTGATCGCCGCGCTGCCGTCGAACGCGCCAGGCGCGTCCGTTGCCGCCTTCTGCCTCGCCGGGCTCGGCTGCTCCGCGCTGCTGCCCCTGACGATCAGCTTCGGGCAGGAGAAGCTGGCCGACAGCCAGACCGTGGTGGCCGGCGCGGTCATCGCGTGCTACCAGGCCGGGTACGGCATCGCGGCGTTCGGCGTCGGCCCGCTCACGGACAGCGGAGTCCGGCCGGCCGCGATATTCGCGGCCGGCGCGGTCATCTCCGTTGTCATGGGCGTCCTGTCCCTGGCGGTGACGCGCGGCCGTCCCTCGCCCGCGTCCCTGCATCCCCGGCCGGCACGGCCGCGGCCGCGGCCGGTCACCGCCGCGCCAGGGCGCGCTCGCGCCTGACCAGGGACCATCAGGACCGATAACTGTTCACCGGTGCGTCACCTTCGATCAACACATTGTTGGCGTGGCGCGGGGTACCGGTGAGGTTGTTGCCACAGTAAGCCGGAGCGTCCAGTGACCAGGGCGTCCCGGCTGATCGCGTGTCAGGGGTAAGGAGCCTGGAGGTGACCGGTGCCGGGTACGTTCCCGTCGCGAGGGGTATGGCGGCGCCCCGGCCTGCGCCTGGCGGACGTCGTCGTGTTCGCGGCGCTGCTCGCGCTGCTGTTCGGACTCCTGCGGCTCGCGCCCGCGCTGAACGCCCCGTTCCTGCCCAAGACGGCGCCTAGCCAGGTTTCCACCGACCCGGCCAACCTGCCGTACTACGCGGCGCGGTCGCTGCTGCGCATGTTCATCGGGCTCGTCTTGTCGGTGCTGTTCACGTTCGTCTACGCCACCGCGGCCGCCCGGCTGCGCCGGGCCGAGAAGGTCCTGGTCCCGTTGCTTGACATCCTGCAGTCGGTGCCGGTGCTCGGCTTCCTCACGGTGACGGTCACCGCGTTCATCAACCTGTTCCCCGGGTCGGAACTCGGGCTGGAGTGCGCGTCGATCTTCGCCATCTTCACGTCGATGGCGTGGAACATGACGTTCGCGTTCTACCACTCGCTCATCACCCAGCCGCGCGACCTGGACGAGGCCGCGCGGGTGATGCGGCTGACCAAGTGGCAGCGGTTCTGGCGGCTCGACGTGCCAAGCGGGATGATCCCGCTGGTCTGGAACGGGATGATGAGCTTCGGCGGCGCCTGGTTCTTCCTGGCCGCCTCCGAGTCGATCAGCGTGCTCAACCACACCTACGCCCTGCCCGGGATCGGCTCCTACGTGGCGGCCGCGGTGAGCCACGGGAACCTGGGCCAGGTCGGCATCGCGATCGCGATCATGATGGTCGTGGTGATCCTGGTGAACTTCGTCTTCTGGCGGCCGATGGTCGCCTGGGCTGAGCGGTTCCGCGCGGAGGAACAGGTCGCGACGGACCAGCCGCGCAGCGTCGTGCTCGACCTGCTGCGGCAGTCCGAGGTCCCCGGCATCGTGGCCCGCCCGCTGCGCCCGGCCGGCCGGTTCCTTGACAAGATCACCCGGCCGTTCGGGCTGGCCGAGCACCCGCTCAGCCGCCCGGCGGCGCGCGCCCGCACCGGGGACGTGTTCTTCGCCGGGGCGGTCACCGTCGTCGTGGCGTACGGGGCCTGGCGGGCACTGGACTACGTGCACGTCAACGTCGGCCTTGGCGCGTTCGGCTACGTCTTCGCGCTGGGCGCCGCGACGTTCGCCCGGGTCGTCGTGCTGCTGATCGTGGCCAGCGTGGTCTGGGTGCCCATCGGCGTGTGGATCGGGATGAACCCGAAAGTCTCCCGGCTCGCGCAGCCCGTCGTGCAGGTGCTCGCCTCGTTCCCTGCGAACTTCGTCTTCCCGTTCGCGGTGGCCGTCTTCGTCGCGATCGGCATCAGCCTGAACTTCGGCGGCATCCTGCTGATGGCGCTCGGCGCGCAGTGGTACATCCTGTTCAACGTGATAGCCGGAGCCCAGGCGATCCCCAGCGACCTGCGCGAGGCGATGCGCCTGATCGGCGTGCGCGGCAGGCTGCGCTGGGTCAAGTTCATCTTGCCCGCGGTCTTCCCCGCCTACGTCACAGGCGGGATCACCGCGGCGGGCGGTGCCTGGAACGCGTCGATCGTGGCCGAAGTGGTCAGCTACGGCCATCACCACCTGACCGCGACCGGCCTGGGCGCCTATATCGCCGACGCCGCCCGGGTGGGCGACTTCCCCAGGGTCCTGATGGGCGTGGCCGTGATGAGCGTCTACGTGGTCGGGCTCAACCGGCTGGTATGGCGCCGGCTGTATCACGTGGCGGAAACGAGGTACGCGATATGACGACCGAATCCACCGCCGCCGGAGCGCGCTCCGCGGCCGCCGGCGCCGGCCCGGTGATCGTCGAAGTTCGCGGCGTGACCAAGACGTTCACCACTCCCGACGGGCGCGCCCTGCCGGTGCTTGACGGCGTCTCGTTCACCTTGCGAGAGGGGGAGATCGTCGCGCTGCTCGGCAAGTCCGGTTCGGGCAAATCGACGCTGCTGCGCTGCGTCGCCGGCCTGATCGCGCCCTCGACAGGCACCGTTACCTACCGGGGCGCCCCGCTGAACGGCGCGAACCCGGGCGTCGCCATGGTCTTCCAGAGCTTTGCCCTGCTGCCCTGGCTCACCGTGCAGGAGAACGTGGAGCTGGCGATGCAGGCCCGCGACGTGCCGGAGAAGGAGCGCCGCGAACGGGCGCTGTCCGTGATCGACCTGATCGGCCTGGACGGCTTCGAGTCCGCCTATCCGAAGGAGCTGTCCGGCGGCATGCGCCAGCGCGTCGGCTTCGCCCGCGCGCTGGCCGTCCAGCCCGACGCCCTGCTGATGGACGAGCCGTTTTCCGCCCTTGACGTGCTCACCGCGGCGAACCTGCGCGGCGAGCTGACCCGGCTGTGGGAGAAGAAAGAGTTCCCGGTCAAGGCGGTCCTGATCGTCACCCACAACATCGAGGAAGCCGTCCAGCTCGCTGACCGCATCCTCGTGCTGTCCTCCAACCCAGGGCGCATCCGCGCCGAGCTGTCCGTTGGCCTGGCCCGCCCGCGCGACCGGCATGATCCGGCGTGCGAGCAGCTCGTCGACACCGTCTACGGGATCCTGACCGGCCGCGAAGAGGCCGCCGAGCACGCGGTCGCGGCGGAGCCGGCCACAGGCGAGGCGGTCGGCACCCCGACCGAGACGCCGCTGCCCGAGGTGTCGGCGGGCGGGCTTTCGGGCCTGCTGGAAATCCTGGCCGCCAGGGGCGGCGAGGAGGGACTCGCCGAACTGGCCGACGACCTCAGCTTCGAGGTCGATGACCTGCTGCCGCTTGTCGACGCGTCGGTCATGCTCGGCTTGGCGCAGGTGC
>Ga0335073_10005356_pt1 | contig 18012 bp, 15 predicted proteins | sample Lox_Sample_22_FD_207093 | JGI IMG/M metagenome (GOLD analysis project Ga0335073, IMG submission 207093) | Soil microbial communities from Loxahatchee National Wildlife Refuge, Florida, United States - Lox_Sample_2.2 | ecosystem: Environmental > Terrestrial > Soil > Wetlands | place: USA...
TGGATGCGGTGTGGGTGGTGGTCTTTACGGTGGTGTACATCGTCGGGCGTTAAGGAAGGAGAAAGTGAATGGCTGTTGAATCGGTTAACCACAGCGAATCCGAAACGGACACCATCCGGATGCCGGCGCCCACCCCATGGCCGATCGCGCTTGCGTTTGGAATAACGCTGCTGTTCGCGGGAATGGTAACCAGCGAGGCTGTCAGCGTGCTCGGAGCCATTGTCGCCATCGCCGGCGCCGTTGGGTGGTTCCGCGATGTTCTGCCGCATGAAGCTCATGAAGAGGTCGCGGTGATACCGGAAGCGGCGGCGGTCATGACCGCGAGGCGCGGAGTGTCCCGAATGGCGATCGCGAATGAATTACAGCGGGCTTATTTGCCACTCGAAATCTATCCGATTTCCGCGGGTGTCAAGGGCGGCCTCGCCGGGAGCGTGGCGATGGCGGTTGTGGCGATGCTGTACGGTCTCATCAGCCAACACAGCATCTGGTATCCCGTTAACCTGCTGGCCGCCGGTTTTCTCCCGGCCGCGATGACGGACACAACGGCTAAGCTCGCCGCATTTAATCTGAACGTCTTTCTTATCGCCCTGGCGATTCACCTGATTACATCGCTGCTTGTTGGGTTGCTCTATGGCGCCGTGCTCCCGATGCTTCCGCGGCGGCCTATCCTGCTCGGTGGATTCATCGCGCCGCTGTTCTGGACTGGGTTGCTTCACAGCATTCTCGGAATTGTGAATCCGATACTCAATCAGCGTATTCACTGGCTTTGGTTTGTGGCTTCGCAGGTAGCGTTTGGGATTGTGGCGGGCATCATTGTTTCACGGCAGGAACGGATACGCACCTGGCAGCGCCTGCCCCTCGCCGTCCGTTCAGGCATGGAAGCTTCGGGAATGGAGGAGGAAAACCGATGAGATGCGGGGCCATCGTCCTCTCCGTATCCCTGGCGGTCACTACGGCTTGTGGCACTCGCAATCCAGCGGATGTACCGGTCATCCGGCCGAGCAAAATTCTGGACTTCAGTTTCCTCTATGCGAGAAACTGTTCCGGATGCCATGGTCCCAATGGAACGGGCGGCGCCGCTATCGGCCTTGGCGACCCGGTTTACCTCGCCATCGCCGACGATGCCACGATTCGCCGTGCAACCGCCGACGGAGTTGCCGGAACTTCCATGCCGGCCTTTGCCCAACACTCGGGCGGAATGCTGACCGACGATCAGATCGATGTGATCATCCACGGGATTCGAACCCGCTGGGCCCGGCCGGATGCTCTGAATGGCGCCATGGCTCCGCCTTACGCAGCTCAGGGTCCCGGCGATCCGCAGCGCGGAGCGGAGGTCTATGACACTTACTGCTCGTCGTGCCACGGCGCCGGCGGCCGTGGAAGCAAGCGGGCGAGTTCCATTGTCGACGGCTCCTATCTCGCGCTGGTGAGCGACCAGAACCTTCGCACCACCGTGATTGTCGGCAGGCGCGAATTGGGGGCTCCCGACTGGCGCGGCGACGTACCGGGAAAGCCGATGTCGCCGCAGGATGTGTCCGATGTGGTTGCGTGGCTCGTCGCGCAGCGAACGCAGTTCCCAGGACAGCCCTATTCGAGCGTGCTGCAGGCGGAAGGAGGAATTCGATGAACGCGCCAGATGGACTCTCCAGACGCAGGATGTTGGTGAAAATCGGAATGCTCTTTAACGGAATCGTCGGTGCAATTCTGGCGGTGCCGATCGTGCGCTACATCCTTTCTCCCTTAATTCGAGAGCGGAGGCCGGGGTATGAATCCTGGCTCTCGCTTGGTTCGCTCGGTCAATTTCCCGAAGGGCAAACGCGCCTGGCGACTTATCGAAGCCCGGCTGCGAATCCGTCGGATGGGGAAACTGCGAATATTCCCTGCTGGGTGCGCCACGTGGACGGTGAGAACTTCCAGGTTTTTGCGATTAATTGCGCGCACCTGGGGTGCCCGGTTCGCTGGTTCCCACAGTCGGGCCTGTTCATGTGCCCGTGTCACGGCGGTGTCTACTATTCCGACGGCTCGCGCGCCTCCGGACCTCCGGAGCGCGGCCTGTTCGAATATCGCTACAAGGTGGAGCAGGGGAACCTGTTAATCCAGGCGGGCGAGATGCCCACTCCGGGAGCTCCCACCGCGCGCCTGATCAACATCTCTACCGGTAAAAAGCCATGCGTCTGATAAAAACTTTGGGAGCCTGGTTCGAGGCGCGCCTTCAGCTTGCTACACCGATCCGCGAGACCATGCAGCACCAGGTTCCGCGGGAATCCGCAAGCTGGGCGTACGTCTTTGGCAGCGCGGCGCTCACTGTATTCGCGCTCCAGCTGGTCACTGGAATTCTCCTCGCCCTCCTTTACGTGCCCTCCGCGGGAGAAGCATGGAACAGCCTGCAGATTCTCAATCATCAGGTCGCACTCGGCTGGTTCATTCGCGCCTTGCACGGCTGGGGCTCGAATTTCATGATCGCGATCGTGCTGATCCATATGGTGCAAGTCTTCCTTTTCGGAGCTTACAAATTCCCTCGAGAGCTGACCTGGGTGGTTGGTATTCTTCTGCTCCTCATGACCCTCGGAATGGCCTTTACCGGTCAGGTGCTTCGATTCGATCAGGACGCCTATTGGGGACTGGGCATCGGCGCGTCGATTTCAAGCCGCGTACCTGTTCTGGGACCGTGGATCGTAAACCTGCTGTTAGGAGGACCGATCATAGCAGGAGCTACGCTCTCGCGGTTCTTCGCATTGCACGTGTTTGTGATCCCGGCGTCGCTCATTGCATTTGTTGGCGTGCACCTGCTCCTGGTGTTGAGGCTTGGAGTTAACGAATGGCCCATGCCCGGGCGCATCGTTCGCCGTGCGACGTATGTCAAGGAATATCACGAACTGACCCGGAGAGACGGCGTTCCGTTTCTGCCCGGCGCGATCGTTAAGGACATATTTTTCTCGGGCTTTATCCTGCTGGCGATCGCCGTATGCGCCGTGCATTTCGGCCCATTCGGACCGAGCGGGCAGCCGGATCCCACCATCATCCAGACCGCGCCCCGGCCAGATTACTTCTTCCTGTGGCTCTATGCGGTGCTATCCCTGCTGCCGCCCTCGATGGAAACTCCAACACTGCTGATCGGCCCCGTGATTGCGCTGGGCGTCCTTCTGGCTCTTCCCTTTATCTCAGGGGAAGGCGAAAAGAGCTGGAAGCGCAGGCCCATCGCCGTTCTTACGATTCTGCTGGTCGCAGTCTCACTCGGCACCTTCACACATCTTGCCGGCAATGCGCCTTGGAGTCCGGTGATGGATGCAGGCAGCGCTGAGCCGATTCCCAAAACCTATCTGAAGGGCCGGACCGCGCTGGAACGCCAGGGGGCGCTCGTTTTTCAAGCCAAGCAGTGCCACAACTGCCACGCGCTGGGCGGTGCTGGAGGAAAGCGCGGGCCCGCGCTGGATCGGGTTGCCGTTCAGCTCACCGAGGACCAACTGATACGTCAGGTGATTCAGGGTGGCGGCAACATGCCAGCCTATGGAAAGAATCTGAGCCCCGCCGAAACGACTGCCCTCGTGTCGTTCCTCGAGACACTGCACCCGGCGAGACTGGCGCCTGCGCGCGACGCCTCTCGCGCCACTGAAACTGGAGCGCTCCCATAGGACAACCATGTGGTCCTCACTCGTCACGCTGGCACTCATCGCCGTGGAATTCGTGTACCTGCGGGGCTGGTATCGCCTTCGTAAGGCGATTCCTCACCTGCTCTCCGTATGGCGGCTGGCAGCTTTCTCCTGCGGGCTACTTCTGCTCTGGGCGGTTGTCGGATCTCCGCTCTCCGCCATGGATCATCACCTGCTCACGGCCCATATGGCGCAGCACCTCCTTCTAATGACGGTAAGTGCTCCGCTAACTCTGCTCGGAGCACCCGTGATCGTCCTGTTGAATGGGTTGCCGGAACCGTTCGGGCGCCTCCTTTCAGGGCTGTTAGTGGGCTGCTTGCCTGCGCACGCGCTTGGACGCATGGTTACGCATCCGCTGCTCTGTTGGTTCGCTGGCACTGTGGCCGTGATCGCATGGCACATTCCCGCCCTATTCGAAGTGGGCATGGGATCTGCACGGTGGCATGAAGTCGAGTACGCGTGCTTTTTCGCCGCCGGCATTCTGTTCTGGTGGCCGGTAGTCCAGCCTTGGCCAAGCCTCGCGAGGTGGTCCACCTGGGGCGTACCCTTATACCTTTTCCTTGCGACCTTACCATGCGACGCCCTGTCCGCGTTTCTTACGTTTTGTGGCCGCGTTGTTTATCCGCATTATCTCTCGGTGCATCGGCTCTTCAATATCTCACCTCTCGGAGATCAGCAGTGTGCGGGCGCGCTGATGTGGGTTTGGGTCACGCTTGTGTATCTGGCTCCCGCAACTGTGGTCACAATCCAGATGCTGTCGCCGCAGCGGCGCGCTCTGAACGCGGAGGTCGAATGAGTACCGCAACAACCGCAGCGCAACCTTACCCCGCGCGGTCCGCTGCGGCAACAGCCGACTACTGGGCGCTGACGAAACCGGAGATCAACGTTCTGATTGCGCTTGTAACCTTCGCGGGCTTTTACCTGGGATTGCCGGCGGAGCGTCATGGCTTCCCGTTTCCGTTGCTGATTCACACCCTTCTGGGTACCGTGCTGGTATCGAGCGGCGCGAGTGCTCTCAATCAATTCATCGAGCGGCGCTTTGACGCCCGCATGCGGCGGACCGCAAGACGGCCCCTGGCGGCCGGCAAGCTGGAGCCGGCGTCGGCCCTCCGGTTCGGACTTCTGTTGTCCTTCGCGGGCGCCATTTATCTGGCCTTGGCTGTGAATGTTCTCGCGAGCCTGCTCGCTGTAATTACGTTGGCGAGTTACTTAATGTTGTACACACCGCTCAAAAGGAAAACGCCATGGTGTACGGTGGCCGGTGCTTTTTCCGGCGCGATGCCTCCGCTGATAGGATGGGCTGCGGCGTCCGGGGGGTTAAGCCCGGAGGCCTGGATGCTGTACCTAGTATTGTTTCTTTGGCAGTTCCCACACTTCATGGCGATTGCCTGGATGTATCGCGACGATTACGCTCGGGCTGGATATTTAGTCCTTCCCCGCGGCGAGCATGATGCGCAATTTATGTCCTGGCAGGCAATGCTGCCTTCGCTCGTCCTCATCCCAGTCAGCTTGATCGCCGGCGCCGGCCCCGCCTATCGCGTGTTAGCCTGCATAGCGAGCGCGGTCTACCTCTACTACAGCGGACGATTGGCTCTTGAAAGATCCAACTGTGCTGCAAAGCGATTGCTGATGGTGTCCATCATTTACGCTCCGCTGGCATTCTGCCTGATGATCTTCGACAAGCTCTGACCAGCAAACGGTCATTTGTTGCGACAGGCCCGTTCGCATTTTGTAAACCGGGAATGAGCTTTCCCTCGACAATGGCCGCGACCTTCGTAGAGATGACCATAGATTTGCTGACTTACCCATCCGAGTTTTCGGCGCGAACCTGCGCCGCGGTCCGGGCGGTCGGCGATTGAACCTTCCGCTGATGACCGGCGTCTCGGAGGGCGAGCGCGAGTCTATCGGCCCTGATGGGCGCTATATCCAGCGGTAGCAGGGTGCTGAAAAAGGGGACAGACTACTCTGTCCCCGCCTGTAAGCTATTCATATCGCGTACGACCATGGCCGTGGACAGAGCGGTCTGTCCCCTTTTTCGGCACCCTGCCAGTGCTGGCGACCGCGGATCGCCTCTAACAGCCCCCGCGAGCAGCCTTCCGGCCAGGGCGAATCGCGCGTCTCAGGCGTTGGCGGGCTCGAAAGTGAGCCGCTTTGAGCGCCGCCCGCCCCACCGATAACGCATTGGCCGCATCTTTTACGCTAACTTCCGCAAGATCCACAAGACAAATCGTCTTGCGGTCCCGATCGTTAAGTTCTGCGAGTCCAGCGTAGAGCCGTTCGGCCCGTTCCCTTTGCTCATAGAGTTGATGTGGACAGGAAGAACTGTCGCGCGACACCATCGGCGATACCTCATCAAGCGGAAAATAAATGCGTGTCCGGCGGGCCAGCCCTCGAATCTCATTCATCGCGATGGACGAAATCCAGCTCTTAAATTTGGATTCCGCCCGCAATTGGTCGCGATGAGCGAACGCGTGCATCAGGGTCTGCTGCACCACGTCCTCGATATCGCCGGGCACCCGTATTTTGGCTCTAACGAGATTCCGTATGGCCGCCAGATTCGGCGCCAGCAAATCCGCGAACATTTCTCCAGACATTCTGTTCCTCCTTTGAGGTGTCGGCAACTCTGAACGCACGCGCAGGGCCACAATTGCCGGTTGGGTAACATCAAAGATCTCCTCCGGTCCGGCACTCGCTCACCCCGCGATCTTAGAGGCCGCTCTCTATGAGACCGACGAGAACCTATAGTCCCGCTGGCATTTCCGCCGGCCGCAAATCCGCCGAAAATAGCGGAGCACACACCTGTTTGCCGAATGTCCGACGGATATACGTCCCGAGCGCCGCTACCATTTGTCGACAGGTGACGAGGGGACGACGGCAAAATGACAAGCTTCGGTCAAGAATGCGGGTTGGAGAAGCCCGCTCAAACGCGCTATCGCGACGTTCGAAGGCCCTTTTTCCGGTCCACCGGCAGTTGCCAGGATAATGGCACCTGCGCTCATCCTGCTTTGTTGCGGTCCGACACGCGCGAAACCTTCGCTTCGAGCTCGCGTAACCAACCGCAAACTCATCACCGACACTTTCGTCAACAAGGCGGATGAGCAGGGTGGCAGCTTGCTCCGGCTCTGGCGGCGAAATGCCTGACGATGTTCTTCTTCCGGCCTTTCGTCACGAGATACCGGCACAAGACAATAAACGGGCACCACGCAATGACGATGGCGAACGGGAATACAGCGATTTGAATACTTTCGCACCCGGGCCTTTTGGAACCCCGCGTGCCCTAAGTCATCGCGAAACGAAAATGTTCGACAAACCCAAAACTACAAAAGGAGAAAAAATGTTTCGGCAGAAAATGATGATTACCTTCGTTGCAGCAGTCGCTGCGCTGGCTGTGCCCGGGTTCGCGCAGTCTGAAGAAAACGTGGTTTCCAGGCAGGATATTTCGGTTCAGGCATTCGGAACCTTTCTGGAAACCACCACACAGAACGGAATCGAGAACAAATCAAATGACAGCGCCGGCGTGCTGGGCACCTATCGTTATTTCTTCACCGACCATCAGGGCGCCGAGGCCGACTACGGCTTCACTCAGAACTACCAATATTATGGACAGCCCGGCAGCCTTGCCGGCGTGAAAACGTACTCGAATGAGATTTTCGGAGCTTATGTGTTCCGTATGCCGATCGGCAAGAAAATCACTCCGTTCGTGCTCGCCGGAGCCGGCGCGCTGGTTTTCGATCCGCAGAATTTCGCTGGCGCCAATACGCAAACGCGCGCCGCCGGCGTTTACGGAGGCGGAGCCGACATCAACCTGTCAAATCACGTGTATATCCGCGCCGAGTATCGAGGTCTGATCTACAACTCGCCGACCTATGGTCTGGCGGCTTTCTCCGGCCTCGACCGCGTGACGCATCGCGCCGAGCCGTCCGTCGGATTCGGATACCGGTTCTGAAGCAGCGGGGCGCTTGGGATCAGCCTGAATCCCAGGCGCGTTTCGCCCACACCGATTGGAGCGCCGGTGGGCACTCCGGCTTCTCACTTGTCAGGGTTGCTGGCACATTCGTACGCGTCGAAAAGAGTCACGCGCCCGGCGTAAGGTTCCCGAGCGGACAGGTCGTTTGCACACGCCGACTGATCGGCATGGCAAGTGCTCTCGGTGAGCGTGAATCAGGAACACATACTGGAGGGAACCGTTGGACGGAATGCAAGAAATTTACCTGGCCCGACACGGTGAGACTGCGTGGTCGTTAAGCGGACGGCACACCGGGCTCACTGATTTGCCCTTAACCCCCCGCGGCGAGTGTAACGCCCGTCTCCTTGGGGAACGGCTGAAAGGAATCGAATTTGACCGGATCTTCACCAGCCCGCTGCAACGCGCCGCGCGAACCTGTCAGTTGGCCGGCTTCGGCTCGCGGGCCCAGGTTGATGCGGACCTCGTTGAGTGGAATTACGGCGAGTACGAAGGCCTCCGAACCGTTGATATCCATGCCAAGCGTCCGGATTGGGAATTATTTCGCGATGGATTTCCGGGAGGTGAAACCTTTGCGGAAATCGGCGCGCGATCCGATCGCGTTATTAAACGGATCCGCGCGGCCGGCGGTGCGGTGCTGTTGTTCTCGAGCGGCCATTTCCTGCGCGTGCTGGCGGCACGCTGGCTCGGCTTCAAACCGCAGGATGCCGGCCGTTTTCTGCTCGCCACCGCTAGCCTGAGCACGCTGACTTATGAACACAATCCCTCCGAACCCGTGATCGGTCTGTGGAACGACACTGGTCACCTGAATGCCCAATGTCCGGAGGAATCTAAGTGGGCCGAACCAGCGTCGTGAACCTGAGGAATACGCGTCGGGGATTTGGGACTGTAATGCTGCAAGGAACGTTTTTAGGCACGCGAAGCGACTTCGCAGATCAGATCGCCTACGGAGCCCGCACGGCTCCAGTGTTGGGTCGGCCTCCCGACTCCGATTGCGGACGTCGTCACCGACTGTTTCCCAGTCGCCCAGAAGTTTCAAAGACTTGGCTACGGCCCTGCCGTTGCTCTTCCAGGCAGCGAATGCCGTGGCAAATCGGCTTCATAAGAAAAAGGACACAACCCCCGATGTGCGAATTGCAATTACCGCCGGTTTTTAGGGGAAGGAGCGCGAACGGCGGTTGAAGGACCTCGACATCCGGCTCGCCGTGCGGCCGCGGCCGTTCGGCGCCCAGGTGGCGGCGCGACTTATCTCCGGGGGCTGGCCGAAGCGGATCAGGCCGCTTAGAGCGATTGAGAGGAATGAACGTGGAACACCTAAATGGCATGAAGGGAAACACAAAACAGATCCGTCTTGTAATGCGCTCGCCGAGGTACGGGCGAACCGCGTTTCCATCACCTGCCGAACAATATCTTCGGAAGTAGCTTTAGTTTTATGAAAACAAGAAAGACAGCCTAATGAGTGCCACACGACTACTGAACGACTCAGGACCTCTTGAGCGCTACGGAACAGGCCCGATCCATTTCGCCGGGAGCGACAGCGGCCTATACGACCGCCATCTGCTCTTCGACAACGTGGTCGCCGCCGAGCGCACCGACGCGCGTGACCGCTTCGAGGCATTCGCGCGTTCCGGCCGGGATGTGCTTTCGCAGCGCTGGACGCTGACGGAGGACACCTACGCGCGCAAGGACGCGAAGCGCATTTACTACCTGTCAATGGAGTTCCTTATTGGGCGCTCACTGGCAAACAACGTCACCAATCTGCTGCTGGGTCCGGTCGTGAATGAGACCGTCCGGAAGAAGAACCTTGATTGGATCGAACTGCTGGAGCAGGAGCCCGATGCCGCCTTGGGAAACGGCGGATTGGGACGGCTCGCCGCCTGCTTCCTTGAATCCATGGCCACGCTGCAACTTCCGGCGATGGGTTACGGACTGCGCTACGAGTACGGCATTTTCAAACAGACTCTCGAAGACGGATGGCAGCGCGAACGGCCGGATAACTGGCTGCGCCGCCAGGACCCCTGGGAGGTCGCCCGTCCGCAGGAAAGCGTGGAAGTCAGATTGAACTGCTCGTTCGAGGTGCGGGGCGGAACTTTGCGGACGATCCCCGGGCGCCCGTCGAGCCTGATCGGGATACCCTTCGACCGGCCTGTGGTCGGTTATGGAGGCGCCAACATCAATACACTCCGGCTGTGGGCCGCGGGAGCACCTGACTACTTCGACTTTCAAGCCTTCAGCCACGGCGACTTCGTGAAAGCCGTGGCCGAAACACTGGAGGCGGAATCCATCACGCGGGTGCTCTATCCCGACGATTCCACCAGCATGGGCCAGTCCCTGCGGTTCGTCCAGGAATATTTTCTGGTGGCGTGTTCGCTGGCCGATCTGGTACGGCGTTTTCGCCGGAGCGGCAACGCCTGGGTGGTCTTCCCGGAGAAGGTCGCAATCCAGCTCAACGATACCCATCCAACGCTGGCCATACCCGAGCTGATGCGCATTCTGCTCGACGACCAGCACCTCGGTTGGGATCAGGCGTGGGAGATCACCCGGAAAACCTTCGGCTACACCAACCATACGCTGCTGCCCGAGGCGCTGGAGAAATGGCCGGTGGCCTGGTTTGAAGAAATCCTGCCGAGGCACCTCGAAATCGTGTTCGAGATTAATCGGCGGCTGCTCGAAACGGTTCGGTCGCGGCCCGGCGCGGATGAAGAGCTGGTGCGCCGCGTGAGCCTTATCGAGGAAGATGGCGGCCGGAAAGTGCGCATGGCGAACCTGGCGATTGTCGGATCGCACAGCACCAATGGGGTTGCAGCCATCCATTCCGAGTTGTTGCGAACGACGACGGTCAAGGATCTGGCCGGCCTTTTTCCGGAGCGGTTCAACAACAAGACCAACGGCGTTACGCCGCGGCGCTGGCTGCTGCTTTCGAACCCCGCGCTCGCGGACGCTATTACCGGCGCGATTGGCGAAAAGTGGATCACCGACCTCAAACAACTGGAGCAGCTCAGACCGCTCGCCGAAAACGAGGATTTCCGGCAGGCGTTCTGGAAGGCGAAATACCAGGCCAAAGTACGCTTTGCGGACTGGTTGAAGCAGTCTTCCGGCGTGTCGGTCGACCCGGGGACGATCTTCGATTCGCAGATCAAACGCATCCATGAATACAAGCGGCAACTGCTGAACGCTCTGCGCATCGTGGTTCTTTATAACCGCTTGCGCGAAAACCCCGGTCTCGAGATGACGCCGCGGACGTTCCTGTTCGCGGGCAAGGCCGCGCCGGCCTATCAGCTCGCCAAACTTATCATCAAGTTCATTAACAACATTGCTCGCACCGTGGACGCCGACCCTGTATCCCGGGGGCGTCTCAACGTAGTCTTTTTGCCCGAATACTCCGTCACCCTCGCCGAGCGGCTCATCCCCGCCTGCGATGTTTCGAACCAGATTTCGACCGCTGGTTATGAGGCGAGCGGCACCAGCAACATGAAATTTATGATGAACGGAGCGCTGACCGTCGGCACGCGCGATGGCGCGACCATCGAAATGGCCGCCGAGGCCGGCGAGGAGAACTTCTTCCTTTTCGGGCTCACCGCGGATCAGGTGGCAGGCAGCAGGGCCTGGTACAACCCGCGCTGGCATTACGAAAACGAACCGGAGACCCGCGCCGCTCTGGACCTGATCTTTTCCGATCATTTCAATCGCGGCCAGCCCGGTCTTTTCGAGCCGCTGCGCAGCACGCTTTTGACCCAAGGCGATTACTACATGCATCTGGCGGACCTTACGTCCTATATCAAGGCGCAGGAGCGGCTCGGCGAACTCTATGCGGACCCCGAAAAGTGGGCGCGCAAAGCCATTCTGAATGTCGCGGCGTCCGGAAAGTTTTCGAGCGATCGCACCATCGCGGAATATGCCAGCGAGATCTGGGGAGTGAAACTATGCCCCGTGCCCTAGAAGAAATGCGCGGGGCGCAGCCGCCCGCGCTCCCGCGTGGTATGTGCTTACTGTCGTCTGGCGTAAGACGAGAACGTTTTTTGAGGAAGTAATAGTTCAAAAGGAGAAATCATCATGGCAACTGCAAGAACCGCGATCGCGCCCATGAAGGCGGCGCAAATCCCCAAGCCGGGAGCGGATTTCCAGATCGTGGAGCGCGAGATCCCGAAGCCGGATCGGGGACAGGTGCTGATCAAGGTGCAGGCCTGTGGCATTTGCCATAGTGACGTGCTCACGAAGGAAGGTGAGTGGCCGGGCATTCAGTACCCGCGCGTTCCCGGGCATGAAGTCGCGGGCATGATCGAGGAAGTGGGTGCGGACGTCGCCGTGTGGAAGAAGGGGCAGCGCGTGGGCGTCGGCTGGCACGGCGGGCAGGACAACACGTGTCCCTCATGCAGGCGCGGTGATTTTCGCAATTGCCGCAACCAGAAGATCCCGGGCATCAGTTACGACGGCGGTTACCAGCAGTTCATGGTGGCTCCGGTTGAGGCGCTGGTGGCGATACCGGACAGTCTCTCCGCCGTGGAAGCGGCGCCGCTGCTGTGCGCCGGGCTCACTACCTTCAACTCGCTGCGGCACAGCGGAGCCCTGCCCGGAGATCTGGTTGCCGTACAGGGCGTCGGAGGTCTGGGTCACCTCGGCATCCAATTCGCCAACAAGTTCGGCTACAAGGTGGCGGCGATTGGGCGCGGACCTGAAAATGCGGCCCTCGCAAAGCAGCTCGGCGCGCACGTGTATATCGATAGCAAAGCCATCAACGCCTCGGAGGAACTACAAAAGATGGGCGGAGCGCAGGTGATTCTCGCCACCGCTCCCGACGCCAAAGCGATGTCCGAACTGATAGCCGGTCTCGGTCCGAACGGCAAGCTCGTCGTGGTGGGTGTCGCCTTCGACCCCATTGAGGTCACGCCGGTGCAGCTCATCTCCGGAAGCCGGTCGATTCAGGGCTGGGTTACGGGAATACCCGCCGAAAATGAGGACACGCTGCGTTTCGCGGAGTTAGCGGGAGTGCATCCGATGATCGAGACCTATCCGCTCGAAAAAGCCGGAGAGGCCTACGCGCGCATGCTCAGCGGCAAGGCGCAGTTCCGCGTCGTTCTGACGATGTGAAGTGGGCGGCGGATCTTGTTTTGAAGGAGGGAAGTGCGTAGTGAAATACCCGGCTGCTTATCGCTCGATTCCGATCGACGGGCTCGACAGCGGGCAACACTCGAACACGATCTTCGCCCAAGCGCGGAGTGTCGTGGACGGCGCGCCGGCGCAGGCGGAGGTGAGCGCATGACGCCTGCGTTTGACCACGGCCGCCGACAGTCCGGAATCCTGCTGCACTTGACCTCTCTTCCAACGCGATATGGAATCGGCGACATGGGTCCCGCGGCTTTCGAGTGGGTCGATCGCTTGCGGGACGCTGGTCAGGCGTGGTGGCAAGTGCTGCCGCTGGGCGCGACGGGGTATGGGGATTCTCCCTATCAGCCGCTGTCCTGTTTCGCCGGCAACTGGCTTCTGGTCAGTCCGGATGCGCTGGTGGGCGATGGGCTAATCTGCGCGCGGGATTGTGAGGGGCGGTCTTTCCCGGCGGATGCTGTCGACTTCAACGCGGTTACCACATTCAAAAAGGGCTTGATCGGGACGGCATGGAATCACTTTCGCTGTGGCGCACGGAGCGATCTGCGGGAAGCGTACGCGAAATTCCGGATCGCGCAGGCACGATGGCTTGACGATTACGCGCTCTTTCGCGCGCTGAAGACCCGCTACAACGGCGCCTGCTACGTGGAGTGGCCCGAGGATCTGGTTTCCCGCGAGCCATCGGCGCTGGCTCGCGCGCGGCGGGAACTGAGCGATGAGATTGCTCAGATCACTTTCGCGCAGTTCCTGTTTTTCCGCCAGGCCGGCCGGCTTAAGGAATATGCGCGGCGCAAGGGCCTCCAGATCGTTGGCGATCTGCCGTTTTTCGTTTCCCCCGATTCGAGCGACGTTTGGGCGAATCCCGAATTCTTCGATCTCGACGCCAGCCGCCGTGCCCGTTTTGTCGCGGGCGTGCCTCCGGATTATTTCGCGGCGCAGGGTCAGCTTTGGGGCAATCCGGTTTACAACTGGGACGCGTTGAAAAGCAGCGGCTACCGTTGGTGCCTCAATCGCCTGCACGCCCTGCTGGAACTTGCCGACATTGTCCGGCTCGATCACTTCCGCGGCTTTGTTGCCGCCTGGCAGGTTCCCGCGGGAGCGCCCACTGCCGAGACCGGAACCTGGGTGGATGGGCCGGGCGCCGACTTCTTCGAAGCAGTCCGCCGCGAGTTTGGAGGCATGCCTTTCATCGCGGAGGATCTCGGAATGATCACCCCCGACGTCACGGCTTTGCGCGATGGCTGTGGGTTACCCGGGATGAGAGTGATGCAGTTCGGTTTTGACGGCCAGCCGGATAATCCGCACCTTCCGCATGCCTGGACTCATCATACGGTGGCGTACACGGGAACTCACGACAACAATACGACGCGGGGCTGGTTCGAAACGCTTCCAGAGGGCCCGAAGCAGCTCGTCCGAAAATATGTCGGCTGGTCCGCGGAAGACAGCCACGGGATCGGGGCCGCGCTGATGCGTTCGGCGTGGCCGTCGGCCGCGGGTCTGACGATCGCGCCGCTCCAGGACGTGCTGGACTTGGGAGCGGAAGCCCGCATGAATGTACCGGGCCGCGCCCAATGCAACTGGCGATGGCGCTGGGTGGACAGCGCGGCGTCGGAGCAGGCTTTGCGTTGGTTGGCTGAGCTTACCAGCACATCGGGGCGTGCGCTCGGTCCGCTACCGCTGTCTGCTCCGCCAGCCGCGGAGCGGAATCCGGAAGGAATTTTGTTGGCAGTCCAATGAGGAGAGACTTATGAAAGCAACGCAGCAACTGCACAATCTGGGCCAGAGCCTGTGGCTCGACAACATTACCCGAGATCTGCTCGACACGGGAACCCTCCGGAAATACATCGAAGAGCTGTCCATCACGGGATTAACCTCGAACCCGACGATTTTCGACCATGCGATCAAGAACAGCGCGGCCTATGACGCCGCGATCCGCGATGGTCTGCGCAAGGGCAGCGCCGCCGAGCAGGTGTTCTTCAACCTCGCTCTCGAAGACATTACGCGCGCGGCCGATCTTTTCGTTCCGGTTTACCAGCGTACAAACGCTACCGACGGCTGGGTCTCGCTCGAAGTATCTCCGGCCGTTGCGCATGACACCGCCAGCACCATCGCGGCGGCCAAGGACCTGCATGGGCGAGCAAAGCGGCCCAACGTGTTCATCAAAATCCCCGGCACGAAGGAAGGAATGCCAGCCATCGAAGAGGCGATCTTTGCGGGTATTCCGGTGAACGTGACGCTGCTCTTCTCAGCCGACCAATACCTGGCGTCCGCGGAGGCGTTTTTGCGCGGCGTCGAGCGCCGCATCGATTCCGGTCTCAGCCCGAATGTGGGTTCGGTCGCGTCTCTGTTCATCAGCCGCTGGGACACCGCCGTCGCGGCCAAGGTTCCAGCGGCGATGCAAAATCGACTGGGAATCGCCGTCGGAAAACAGACCTTCAAGGCGTACCGCGCCTTCCTCGCCTCGGAACGCTGGCAGCGCGCGATGAATTTCGGCGCGCGGCCGCAACGGCTTCTCTTCGCCAGCACCGGCACCAAGGATCCGAAAGCGTCGGATATCCATTACGTCAAGGCGCTGGCCGCGCCGTTCACTGTGAACACCATGCCGGAAAACACGCTGAAGGCTTTTGGCGATCACGGAGAGATAAGCGCCGTTCTGCGGGCGGATGGCGGCGACGCCGAAACTGTTCTGGCCCAATTTACCAGCGCCGGCATCGATATTCCAGCGCTTGCGGCCCGCCTTCAGGATGAAGGCGCCAAAGCCTTCGTGAAGTCCTGGGACGACTTGATGGCCGTAATCGAAACCAAGAGCAACGCGCTCAAGAAAGCCAGCTGAACGGCGGGAGATTTCCATGAATGTATTAGCCGTCGATGTAGGTGGCACTCACGTGAAAGTCCTGGTCAGCGGTCAGACCGAGGCGCGCAAATTCGACTCCGGCCCGCGGCTGGTCCCGCGCGGCATGGTATCCGGCGTGAAGAAGATTACCGGCGACTGGACCTATGAAGCCGTGTCCATCGGTTACCCGGGACCGGTGCTCCGCAATAAGCCGGTCTCGGAACCGTACAATCTCGGGCGCGGTTGGGTGGGATTCAATTTCGAAGCGGCCTTCGGACGGCCGGTGAAGTTGATGAATGACGCCGCGATGCAGGCTCTGGGGAGCTACCGGGGCGGGAAAATGCTGTTTCTGGGCCTGGGAACCGGCCTGGGGTCGGCGATGATCACCGACGGCGTGATCGAGCCGATGGAGCTCGGCCATCTGCCGTGGAAACGGCATACCTACGAGCATTACATCGGCCAGCGCGGGTTGGAACGTTTGGGCCTGCGCAAATGGCAACGTTACGTCGCGGAAGCCGTGACGCAACTGATCGCCGCGCTTGAACCCGGGGAGGTGGTGCTCGGTGGAGGCAACGTAAAACAACTAACGACACTGCCTCCGAACTGCCGCGCGGGCGATAATGCCAACGCATTTCTCGGCGGCTTCCGGCTTTGGGACAACCAGCAAAAACAGGAGGAATTCAAACATGGCAACAATTACGGAATCAGTCACAAAACGACGGCTCACCGAGCGGCCCGCGTGGAAGGAGCTCGGAGATCATTGTCAAAAGGTGCGCCCGGTGCATCTGCGGGATCTGTTCGCGAATGACCGCGAGCGGGGCCTGCGCTTCACCGCCGAAGCGGCGGGGATCTATCTCGATTACTCGAAGAATCGGGTCACCGGCGAGACCATCCAGCTTCTGCTGCAACTGGCGGAGGAGTCCGGGCTGCGCGGCCGGATCGACGCCATGTTCGCGGGCGAGAAGATCAACCGCACGGAAGACCGGGCGGTGCTCCACGTCGCGCTGCGGACGCCGCGCAGCAAGTCCATTTTTGTCGACGGCAAGGACGTCGTGCCGGGCGTTCACGAAGTGCTCGATCGGATGGCGCACTTCGCGGATCGCATTCGCAGTGGGCAGTGGAAAGGTCACACCGGCAAGCGCATCCGCAACATCGTGAACATCGGCATCGGCGGCTCGGACCTGGGGCCGGTGATGGCGTATGAAGCGCTGAAGGCGTATAAGGATCCCTCGCTGACGCTGCGGTTTGTGTCCAACATTGATGGCACCGATTTCGCCGAGGCAGTGGCGGATCTCGATCCCGCGGAAACGCTGTTCATCGTTTCGTCGAAAACCTTCACAACGCTGGAGACCATGACCAATGCGGCGACCGCGCGCGCCTGGTCGGTCAAAGCCTTTGGCGGAGACGAGAAATCGGTGGCGAAGCACTTCGTGGCGGTCTCCACCAACGCGGCGGAGGTGTCCAAGTTCGGCATCGACACCGAAAATATGTTCGGGTTCTGGGACTGGGTGGGCGGCCGTTATTCGATGGATTCCGCGATCGGGCTATCCACCATGCTCGCCGTTGGCGGCGTGAACTTCCAGTCGATGCTCGATGGGTTCCACCAGATGGACGAACATTTCCGCACAGCGCCGTTCGACCGGAATCTGCCCGTTCTGCTTGGCCTGCTGGCGGTCTGGAATAACAACTTCCTCGGCGCCGAGACTGTGGCGGTCCTGCCCTATGAGCAGTATCTGAAGCGGTTTCCGGCCTATCTCCAGCAGTTGACCATGGAGAGCAACGGCAAGCATGTCACGCTCGACGGCAGGACCACCGGCTACCAGACCGGCCCTATCTATTGGGGCGAGCCGGGGACCAACGGGCAGCATTCCTTCTATCAGCTCATTCATCAGGGCACGCGGTTGATCCCCTGCGACTTCATCGCGTTTGTGGATGCGCTAAAACCGCTGGGGCAGCATCACGACATCCTGATCGCCAATGTGCTGGCGCAGTCCGAGGCTCTGGCATTCGGAAAAACACCCGCGCAGGTAAAGGCTGAGGGCACTCCGGACTGGCTGGCGCCGCATCGCGTCTTCGAAGGAAATCGCCCGTCGAACACCATTTTTGCCCAGCGGCTGACCCCGGAGACGCTGGGCAAACTGGTCGCGCTTTACGAGCACTCCGTGTTCACACAGGGCGCCATCTGGGATATCGATTCCTTCGATCAGTGGGGAGTCGAGCTGGGCAAGGTACTTGCCAAACGGATCATCCCGGAGTTGTCCGGCAGCGTCGATCCCGCGGCGAATCACGACAGCTCGACCGCCAATCTGATCCGGCGATATCGCGAAAACAAGAAGTCCGCAACTTAAATTTTCATAGAGAGGAACATCGTTTATGCAAATCGGAATGGTCGGCCTTGGAAGAATGGGCGCCAACATGGCGCGGAGACTTTTGCGCGGCGGTCACGACTGCGTGGTTTTCGA
>Ga0335073_10005357_pt1 | contig 18012 bp, 12 predicted proteins | sample Lox_Sample_22_FD_207093 | JGI IMG/M metagenome (GOLD analysis project Ga0335073, IMG submission 207093) | Soil microbial communities from Loxahatchee National Wildlife Refuge, Florida, United States - Lox_Sample_2.2 | ecosystem: Environmental > Terrestrial > Soil > Wetlands | place: USA...
GCTCTCCAGCTTGTTGTGCAGCACCTCGATCTTCCGCTTCGCCTCTGCATCGTTCATAGCCTTGTTGTTCTGCAGATTACCTACCTGTTGCGGAGGCATCGGCGCCGACGTCACGATGATCTGCGCAAGGTGATAGTTCGGCTCGATCAGGTTGAAGTCCGCCTTGTGATCGTTGTAGTAGGCAGTTATGTCGGCATCGGTGATATTGATCCGCGAAGTGATCTCCTTGTTGAAGAGCTTCTCCTCGGTGCGATTCCGGCGGATTTCCCGCTTGAGATCGTCCAGCGTCATATGCTGTGAATCGAGGCGCTTCTGAAATTCTTCCTGGGTGAAAGGCGCCTTGATCTCATTCAGCCGGTCGGAGACTTCCTCGTCGGTCGCCACCAGATTCTGCTTCGCCGCCCGCTGCATCACGATCTCCTGATCGATCAGCTGGCGCACGATATTGAGGCGCGTGATTTCCGCCTGGATCTTTGATGGAGTCTGGTGTGAGTCGCCAAGATTGTTCTGGAAGATCGTCTCGACTTCGGAATTGAGGATCGGCTTGCCATTGACAGTTGCGACGGTATTGGCGTCGTGCGACTTCTGGCAGCCGACACACAGGACCAGGGCAACCGTCAGCCCTGCGAACATCAATTTGCGGTTGGAAGACCCAGCGCCCCACGCGCTGGAAAGGTCCGGTTGCGAGGTCAAACAGTTCTCCCTGCTGCGGCGCCGCAAGTCGGGGGACGGCGCGTACGCTTCAGAATAAATGCGGTCCCCGCACCCTGCATAGACTCATTTGGGCGGCGTTGCCGGCTGGGCGTGCGGTGCGGGCCCCTCCGAAGGCGGCGGCGTAATGCCCTGCTCGGTCAGGGCTCGATCAATCATGGTCCACAGCTGCCGTTCATCCAGCTGCCCTGCCCAGCGTTCGCCGCTCACGAAGAAGGTCGGCGTCGCGTTCACTCCGGCTTTATCGGCCGCACGCATCTCGGCCATGATCTTCGTGTCGTCCTGCTTCGCGAGGCAGGCGTCGAGTTTCGCGGCGTCCAGCTGGTCGCGTCCGCCCTCCTGGTTAGCCAGCTTGTCGAGCATTGCTGCGGACTTCGCCAGATCCCGGTCCGGCCCCGTCACGTCCTGCCCATGGGTGTGCAGATAGTCCACATAATTCCAGTAGGCGGCCGGATTCTGCGCCGCAAGGCAGTTGGCGTTCACCGCCGCGTGCATCGCCCAGGGATGAATCTCGACCAGGGGATAGTCCAGATACACGAACTTCACCAGTCCCTTGTAGTGGTCGACCGTAGCGGGAAAGAACTCCGCATTCATGGCCGCGCAGAACGGGCATTCCAGATCGTCGAAATTCACAATCGTGACCTTCGCCTCCGGATTCCCTCGCACCGGGCGCCCGTCAGTGGGCAGCATCGACACCGGATCGGTTCCGATGTTCCACTTCGAGAGCCGGGCCAGGGTGTTCGAGTCCTTCGAGAGCAGAAACTCCACCGTCTGCTTTCTCTGCGACTCGTTCGGCAGTGAAAACGTCACCGCGATCGTGTCGAATCCGTTCACATCGCTCTTCTCACGGGGCCCAATCGCTATCTCATACTGTGGAGGCACATTGAGTTCCGCTCGGATCATGACTTCGACCTTGCGGTCGAGCACCGACACCTGCCCAGGAGTCGCGCTTGCCGAAGCCGGATCGGCGCTCGGAGCGGGTGCCGCTGGAGTGGATGTTGTGCCGGGGGTCTGCTGAGCAGTGCAGGCGGCAGCGATGATGAACGCGCAGCCTGCAGGAAAAAACCTTCTGAACAAGTAAAACCGCCTTCTTCGGCCGAAGAGCCGCTACCTCAGGATTACTTCTCCATTATCGCAGTTCGTGTCATCGGACCCGGCCTGGCTGGCGGGGGCCGGCCAGTCTCTGGTGTCGGCCGTTCTCAGAAGACGCTGATGCGGTGAGTCAGATCCCCCACGCTCGCGAACCCGGCAAAGTTGACGCTGTAGAAGTACTCCGTGTCATCGCGAATCGAGCCGAGCGAAAAGCGGCGGTACTGAAAATCGATCCCGCAGCAGTTCCAGTTGTACTGGGTCTGCAGGGCACCATACTGCAGCTGCTGGTGGACCAGATCGTAGGCAGCGCTGATCCCGGCACTGGCGCCGAGTTTGTTCGCTGCTCCGTAAACCGCCGACACATGAATCTGGTTGTAGGCGCTCGGAGCGTTTGGCGGACCCGTGGGGGCTGTCGCCGTAGTCAGCGGCGTCGTGCCCAACGGCACGTTCACATACGAATCGCCGAACTGGAAGCGGTAAAAGCCATGCCGATAGCCGGCGAAGACGTTGCTGGAGGTGATCTTTCCCTGCTTGGCATCGTAATCGAGGTCCCACTCGACGTCGGTCGCGTCTGTCGTGCGCATTCGCAGACGAGAGATGACGGGGGTGTTGTGGCGCGCTCCAGTCAGAAAATCGATGCCCGTGAAATCCAGCGTTGTACTGAGCGGATTCGGCGTTCCGGGGGTGATGGCGCGATCGAAGTTCGGATCGAAATAGTATTTCTGCGCAAACCTCCAGGTGATCCAATCCCGGGTTCCACCGCCACATATCGAGTCGGGCCCCAGGGCTTCGTCCCCCCTGCAGGGGTGCGGATGCAGGTGACGGAGAAAGAGCCGCTGTGTCAGCCCGTACTGCAGCTCATTCGTGTTGCTCGCAACGTCCGTGTCGTCAAAACGCAGCACCTGCTGAAAATTGTTGATGCCTGTTACGTATCGATAAGCCACATCCGGCTCGATGGTGTGGCGCATATCGCCGCCCAACAGCCGCTGGAGCCAGGGGGCAGAAAAATCCCGCTCCAGCACCGGCGGCCGCACGTCGAACCCCGCTTCCACATCGGTCCGGGGAAGGCCTGCCTTGCGGACGACAGGGATCTGCTCCAGATCGGCCGGAAACTGGCTTTTTCCGTACCAGGTCTCGCGGACCGCTGCGTCGGGCAGGAATGTCCAGCCGTCGAAGTGCAGCGGCATCGAAAGGCGCGGGTAGAAGTCCACGCGCGGCACGCTCGCTGTGGTCCTGAAATTCGGATAGTCGAAACGCGACAGCGCACCGAGCGACCCGGTGAATCCCCACCAAACCGGTGACACGCTCATCGGCCCGCCGAGGCGGCGGTCGGCGGCCTCTATCTGGAGCGTGGGCAGATGCAGGATTCTCACCTCATCGCCGGGCACAGTGGCGCTTTGGAAATCCTGATACCGACTGAAGCGGAGGCTCGTCCACATATCGGCTGACTCGTGCGTCGCGAATATCTGCGACTTTACTTCTGAGTTGATGGCGAGTGCGTAGTCCTCTTCGAAGACCAGCCGGTAGATGTAGGAACTCAGATACTCGGCGTCCACCACTCCCGTGGTGTGCGGAGAAAAATCGTAGCGGCCGTCCCCTCCGACATCCACTCCGCCCTGATTCGGCCCTCGCTGCCCGTTAGGCTCCGCTACTCCCTGATCCAGCAGGCTGTGGACGCGAACCGTGGCGAAATCCTCTCCTCGGCCGCGATAGCGGAAAACTCCACTGGGCGCAAACCCGCGCTTCGACCACCATTGCGATGCCACGGTCATGTCTGCGCTTCGACCGAGCGTCACATAAACGGCCTCTCCGACCATGAAGCCCTTGGTCGTGTTGTTGCCGATGTATGGAATCGAAAAACCGGACACCCTCGCCTCATTCACGGCGTGCGTCGCGTAGGGCAAATACATCAGCGGCAAGTGGAAGAACTCGAACAGGCCGTTGGTGGTCCTCGCCACTCCATTGTTGAGCTCGATCTCGTGCGACAGGATTTGCCAGTCCGGCTTCGGCAGCCGGCACGACGTCATGGTCCCGTGAATCACCCGGTAATGCCCCTGACCGAGTTGCAGCACCTCACGGCCCGTCAGCGCAAACGGATTGGGCGCAGTGAACACCATCCGCCCTCGAGGATTCCGCTCCACCCCCAGCGTTCCGACCACATCGAAGAAGTCGCCGGTATCGGCATTCACGTTGATCGTGCCGTGATCCGCGACGAAGTGCTCATCGTCGGGGCCGCCGTCAATCATCAGATGCCCCTGAGTTTCGATTTCTCCAGTCGCATCGTTATAGGTGGCTCGGTCCGCATGCACGATGTAGTTGCGGTAGTAAATCACCACATCGCCGTCCAGCGTGTACAGGTTCGCGTTCTTCAGTCCCTGTCGTGTCTGCGTGCGTGCCACCAGCTTCACCGGCACGCCCTGCTGCGGCTGTGCCACGACGTGCGCCTCCGGGAGCTGACTGATCAGGCTGGGCTCATCCGGCAGGTCGGCGGTGTCGGCAGAGGCCCGCGCGGTGGCACTTTGTGACGTGTTCGAAGGAGGAAGCTGAGTGGTAACCGTCTGCGCCCGGCTCCGCGGCTGCAACAGCAGAATCACCGTGATACACCAAAACAGACGGGTTCTCATCGCGCGCGGCAACTCCAGCATAGCAAAGCGAATCGCTGACGTTTCCACGCCCCTGGGGTTCGGGAAGCAGGATTCGGGATGGTGTTCACGGGATTCTTTTGCTCAATCCCCCACAGACGCGCTTTCATGAAGAGAGTTTCCCCTGAAATGCGTGCAGAATAGGAATGAGGCAGAAGTGCGCGGCTCCCCCTCCAATTCCGACTCGCAGGCCCCAGTGCGCAGGGATCCGGTTGCACCGGCCCCGAACTGGAAAGACGAAATCGCGGCTCGCGTCCGCGCCCGGCGCAGTCCCCGCTCTGCAGCCAATCAGCCCACACTGCCGGGCCTTGAAGAAGCGTTCACGCCCAATGCAATCGCTGCGCGCGTTGCCGAGCGCTTCTCCCGGCTTCCGTCCTGGCGCGAGACACTCGCGGCTCAGGCCGCCGCCAAATCCACCATTGACTCCCTGGTAGCGGCCGCGACAGCTCTTCCCAAAGAGGAGACAGAGCCGCAACAGCTCGCCATCGACAACGAATCTCCTGTGCCGGAACCCCAGGAGCCAGCCGTCGAACCATATCAGCCCGACCTTCTGCGCTATTCCGTCAGCAGCGATTCATTGCCTGCGCCTCGTTTCACCCCGCCCGAAGCCCGCGCGGCCGTCCCGCTTCCGGATTACATGCAGGAGTGGTACCCTGCCGACCCCCTGGAAGACGCTGTCGTGGAGCCATCACGGCCCCTGGCCGCCACTCTCCTCGCCAATCCCCGCGAACTGGTCGCGCCCCGCAAGGCGCGGCCCCGCCTCGCCGAAGGTCCCCTTCACGATTCCCTCGCAGCTTCTGCGGACGTCCCAGAGCAGGAGCGCATGGCACACTCCCCGGCGGGCAGTCCTGGGCCTCAGGCACCAGAGCCGGAGTCCGCCTCATGTGGCCCCGGCCCGCAAGCGCAGGCGATCTGGCACTCGATTTACCTCGATACGGAGGCCCCCATCCGCGAGTCCCGCCCCTCCTCGCCTCTCTCCCAGCAGCCCGCGCTTCACGTCGCGCCTCTTGAAGACCGCGCCATGGCTGCCCTGATCGACTGCGCCCTCACCCTGTGCGCCTTCCTGCTTTTCTGGCTGGTTTTTGCGCTTTCGAGCACGCATCTGCCCAATGGCCGAATCGCCATCATTGGCGCCTGCGCCATCGTGCTGGCCATGGGCCTGCTCTACCAGTTACTCTTTTTCAGCCTCACGGATGCCACCCCGGGCATGCGCTATGCCAAAATCGCGCTCTGCACGTTTGACAACGACAACCCCACCCGGTCCGCCCTTCGCGGCCGTATCGCCGCTCTGCTCCTCTCGGCTCTGCCCCTGGGCCTTGGGTTTCTCTGGGCTGTCTTCGACGAAGATTCGCTCGGATGGCACGACCGCATCACCCGCATGTACCAGCGCAGTTACCGCAATCGATAGCCCTTCGGTAACTCACCATCGGACCACGACTTTTCACACGAAATTCGCATCCCATTGTCTGTGACCACTACAACAATGACGACCGCTGCGTCCGATTCCGGCCCCTGGCACGGTCAGTTCGAGGGCCACGCCCGGATTTACATGACGCTTGCCTTAATTGAATCTGCCGCTTTGGTGATCTCCCCGTGGGCCATTGGCCTGGTATCCAGCTGGCATCATCCTGGCGGCATCATCTCCACCGATTTGCCGGTACCGCCCGGATGGCTTGTCCTGATCGATCTGGTCGGGATTCTCCTGGCGTATGCCTGGTACGCGTTATACCGGCGCCTCAGCATCAAGATTGCCGAGGGCGCTCCCGGTTATCCGTTCCTCGATCGCATCCGGCTCACGATGGCTTTGCTGGCGCAGAATGTGCTCGCCCTGATCATTCTCATCGCCATCGAAATCCGCTAGGTACGAGCTGTCGACGGCCCCTTTCTCGGGTCCTGACCTGAGACCTGTGTCCTGCGCGCTGAGCCTGGGTGCCCCACAGCCTGGCCTGAGCGAGCGCAGCGAGTCGAACGGCTCCCTGGTATTGGGGACATGGCGTTCGATCTCCGGGCAAGGGACGTTGTCTTGGCTACAGCCTACCGCTTGGTGCCTGGCGCCTGTTGTTCCGGCACTTCCCGTGCCGGCTCGTAATCGAAATCCCATCGTTGCCGCCGGTTACCGGACTCATAGCGTGTATTCCAGTCCAGCCAGTACCGATCGACCCCTGGCGCCTGTGGAAAATGTTCGGTCGACGGATACGGATACCGGCTCATCGTCTGGAACGGCATCGGCCCCACCGTGAACGGGGCCTCCTCCCAGTAGTCCATGTCCTTCACAAAGCCGTTCGCGTAAAAGAAGTAGTCCCGCGTCCATCCCGCCGGCAGCGCTGGCAACCCGGCCGCGCTGAACTCCACATCGATCTCCTCGCCCGTCCCGAAGATCACGTACCGGTTGTCGATCTGCCTCAGCAGCGGTGTCACATCCCCATAGCGCGTGTAGACGCCCCGCGCCCACAGGAAAGGCCCCGTTGCGCTGATTTGCTGGTAGTCGTACGTCAAATCGCCCGGCGTCGCCCCCTCGATCTGCTTCGGGTATCCCCGGAACGCCAGATGCGCCATCGCCAGCGGGACATTTGTCTGTCGCACGTCCGACGCCACATCCCGACCGTTGTCCACCCGAATCCGGTCCCAGTAGATTTGCAGGTTCGTTGTGATCCGGATCCTCCGCGCCCCGGGGGGCAGTTTGCCTGTCAGGTCCACCACAATCATCCGCGGCAGACCTGCCGGAAACCCCATGTCGGACACGACGCGTTTCCAGCTCTCATCGGGCATCTGCACATCCAGCTGCGGCGGCATCGGCTGCATCCCCGCCTGCCACGCTGCATACATCGAGCTGGCGCTGAAGTACTCGACATACCCATCCAGCAGCAGCCGCAGCGGCCGCTCCGGCGACCATTGTCCGACATCGAGCGTCAGCGTATGCCGGTTCGCGAAACCCGCGTAGCTCAGATTCGTAAAGTCCCGCACGTACCGGTGATCCTTGTCCGACAAAAGCCCTCGCACATCACGACCCTTGTCGTCCCACGCACCTGCTACTGGGCGCGCGTCGGACACGGCCACCGTCTTGCCTGATGCGAACGGCCGCTCGCTCAGGAACCGCTCGTCCGGGTACACTTCGGTCCCTGCCGGATGGTCCACCGCCACCAGCCGCAGCTGGTCGATGTAGTTGACCTCCTCCATCGGCTCCCCAAACCGCAAACTCAACAGCCCATTCCGCGCCCGCAGCATGTCGCCATCGACCTTGATCCACTCGTCGGGATCGTTTTGGTTCGTCGACGTAGGCGAAACCCAGTGCCCCACCACCGCTGCGCCAATCACGTCGGACACGAACCGGTACTGCTTCCCATCCCACGCAAACAGTGTCGGACATGAGCTGCCACGCCGGTCCAGCTCCTTCAGCGCCAGCTCGCCGCGCGGTAATTTCGTCGCGTCAATGTCGATCTCATCCTGCGGAACGCCCGTCGGCCACAGCAGCCGCACCACGTCGGCCTTCGTCGCCTGACCCAGCCCAGCCGTGATTTCTGTGGCCCCCTGCCCCAGATAGCCCGAAGCTCCGGCCACCTCGAACTTCTGCCACATCCCGCCAGCCAGAACCTCGACCTTGGTCCCAATCGCCGTCTTGTTGTCCGCCAACCCGGTCAGCGCAATCCGCAGCGAATGATTCCTGTTGCCGCCCACGTTGCGCAGCACTACCGGCATGAAATCTACCTGCGTCACGATCAGGTCCGCCGCCCCATCCCCATCCACGTCCGCCGCGATAACGGATCGCGCCCGAATCAGCTTGATCTTGTCGAGTCCCAGCGCCGAGGTCACATCCTCAAACCCCTTCGGCCCGAGGTTGCGAAAGACGTGCAGTTCGGTTTGGACGCCGACCTCCAGCACGGCGGCCAGATCAATCCAGCCGTCGTTGTCCACGTCGACCGGCGTCACGCCCCACGCGCCCCTCACTCCCGCTGGCAGCGGCAATGCCACCCGCTCGAATTTCTCGCCGTCCATATTGCGCCACAGCGTCAATCCCGGCGCCCCCGCATGCGTTACTGCAATGTCCATTCGCCCGTCTTTGTCGAAATCGAAAACTGACACTCCGCGCGTCCCGGGCAAACTCGCATCGGTGTACAGCGATTCCGCCTTGAAAGCCCCTTCCCGCTGATTGAGATAGATCGTCGGCGCCCCCGTGTCCGACGTGACCACCAGGTCCACCGCACGATCGTCATTGATGTCCGACAACATCGCCTGCGTCGTATTCCCGTGTCCGACAAACCCCGTCGGTCCCGTCCACTCGGTAAAGGTCGAATTGCCGTTGTTCCGCCAAAGAATGCTCGGTCCGCCCTTATCCCTGTCCGCCCATCCGGTCACAAATAGATCGAGATCGCCATCGTGATCGAAATCCACAAACGTCAACCCGGCCGGATGATTCAGTTGCCCGATGCCCACCTTTGCCGTCACATCCTCGAATTTCGCTTTACCAAGGTTCCGGAACAAGATCACGCGATCGGTGAACGCCACTGCCAGGTCCGGCAGTCCGTCGTTATCGAAATCGCCCACTGAGCAGCTGACGCCCACACCGCTTGCATTTAGCCCGGTTTGGCTTTCGGGAATCGGCTCAAAGCTGCCGTTGTGCAAGTTGCGATAAGCGTGGATAGCATTCGCATGCTGCTCCGCGCTCACCCAGACCAAATCCTGCGATCCCGGACCTTCCAGGTCGATCACGCACGCGCCCGCCTCGCTATGGCGAGGCGCCGTACCAATGACCTTCGGTTCGAACCCTGCCCATTCCGGCAACTCCTTTGCTTCGAACTTCACCGGGATCATCGCCCCCGCCCCCTCCACCGGGAGCGCCATCTCCTCCATCGTCGAATAGTGCCCGCGCTCGCCATACCCCACGCTCAGCGGAGCAGAAATCTTCGCCTGCGTGTAGTGCTGGAAAATCTTCAGGTGTTCGTGCGCCTCCTCCGTCCGCCCGGCCCTCTGCAGCGCCCGCGCCAGCCCAAACTCCGCCGAGCAGTGCTTCGGATTCAGCTTCAGCGCCGCCTCATATTCCCCAATCGCCGCGTTCGCGTCGCCGAGGCTCATATTCAGCGACCCGACAAAATAATGCGCATCGGCGTCTTTCGGATCGATCGCCAGCACCCGGCGCATGTCCTCGATCGCGCCCTTCTGGTTTGCCTCGTCCATCTCCGTCAGGCCCAGGTTGTACCAGGCCCGCGGATCGTCCGGCGCGATCCTCGTCGCCTCACGCAACGCTGCCTCCGCCTCCGGCAGCTTCTGCATGTAGAGCAGCGCAATGCCCCGATTCAGCACCGGAATCGCCGATTTCGGATCGGCTTCGTGCGCCTGCTCCAGCTCAGCCCCTGCCTTTTCGGTCAACTGCTGGTTCATCAGCGCCACGCCAATGCTGTTCAGGCGCGCCGCCTCCTGTGGGTCGGGGTTCCCCGCCGCCGGCCGCGCTTTCAGCGCAGACAGCCCGCCCAACAACACAATGCCAGGAGTCACGAAGTGGAGAAATGTATTTCTGAACGCTGAACGCGGTCGAGAACAATGAACGCTGGAGGCCGGTTTTCTGGATGACATTTTCGCCGTCCATTATAGGGATCGGCGAATACGGCTCGCATCGGGTACGCGAAGCGCGACTGCCTGGACGCCTGGTCTTCAACCTGGTATACGCGAACGTCCTGCCGCGCAAGCGGCGTCCGCCCGGGCGGCTAGCCCCCGATGTGCACCATGCTGCGCGACGGTTTCAGAAAATCCGGCTCCCCGATATGGTGCCGCGCTTCCTTCTTCTCAATCGTCCGCCGGATGAATGCAACCATGTCATCGTCGCTGCCACCACGCTGCATCACGCCGTACAGATCGTGATCGCTCTGCGAAAACAAACACGTCCGGATCTTCCCGTCCGACGTCAGCCGCACCCGGCTGCAGTGCCCGCAAAATGCCTGCGTCACCGGCGCAATGATCCCGATCTCCCCCACGCCGTCGTCGAAGGTGTAGCGCACTGCGGTCTCGCTCGCAGCGTTGGGAGCCATCCGCACCACCGGCCGATAGGTCCCCAGCGCCGCCACGATTTCCTTCAGTGAAACCACCGACTCCGGCGTCCACAGCCGATCCTCTTCCAGCGGCATGAACTCGATGAACCGCACGATCACGCCTTCTTCGCGTGAAAATTGCGCGAATCGCACAATCTGGTCCTCATTGAACCCGCGCAGCAGCACGCAGTTCACCTTCACCGGATCCAGCCCCGCCCGCTTCGCCGCGCGAATCCCCCTGAGCACGCGCTCGTAGCTGCCGGGCACCCGGGTGATCCGCGCAAATTTCTCCGCATCGACCGCGTCCATGCTGACCGTGATCCGGGTCAGCCCCGCATCGCGCAGCGGACCGGCCATTTCCTCCAGCAGATGCCCGTTCGTCGTCAGTGCGAGGTCCAGTGGCGCTGCATCCAGCGTCCGCAGACCGCTCAACTCCCGGATCATCTCCAGCAGGCCGCGTCGCAGCAGCGGCTCGCCACCCGTCAGCCGAATCTTCTCAATCCCCAGCCCTACGAAAACCCGCGCCATACGCAGATAGTCGGCGATCGGCAACTCGGCGTACACGGCGCCCTCATTGCCAGTCCGGCAATACACGCATTTATAGTTACAGCGATCGGTGATGGAGATGCGCAGGTCGGTGATCGCCCGCGCATGCTTGTCGATCAGCCGCTCGGCTGTGGTTGCCTGGATGGAATCGAGCGCCGTCGCCATGAGCTTCTACTCTATTCGATGCGGCCGGCCATCGTCAGCTTCAGGCCCCTCCCTTGCCGGACTCCCCCCGCAGGCCCTTCCACGAATGGAATCTCGTGCTGCACGCTCGGCACCGGTATGGCTTCAAATTCAGCGCACGAAACAGCATGTCAAACCACCGCCGCCGCGATTCCCGCAGATCGTCCGGTCGGGCGCATCGCGGGCACCGCAGGACACCTCTGCCCATACGAAACCCGTCTCCTCTTCGCCGCGGACGCCTGCAGGCCGCAGCACAGTCCTCAGGAGCGTTTCCTCAGCAGCAAAGAGCCATCTCTCAACACACGCTTGTCCCTGAATGCCTGAATCATATCGCGCTCACCCACCGCACCGGTCATAAAAACTCTGTTCCTTTCACATCCCGTCGTAGTTCGGCCCCCCGCCCCCCTCCGGCGGGACCCAGGTGATGACCTGGTACGGGTCCATAATGTCGCACGTTTTGCAGTGAACGCAGTTCGTAAAGTTAATCTTCAGCTCCTTCTTCGATCGGTGTCCGACACTATGTCCGACGTTGTCCGACGCCGTCTGACCCGCGTCCGACACGTCCACCATCTCGTACACCGCCGCCGGGCAGAAATACTGGCAGGGGTTCCCAAACTCCTTTGTGCAGCGGTCGCTGCAGACGTTCAGATCCTTCACCACCAGATGCACCGGCTGATCCTCGTCGTGCCGCGTGCCCGAGTGGAACACATCCGTCAGCCGGTCAAAGGTCAGCTTCCCATCCCCCTTCGCGTTCCCGACTTCCTGCACCCGATCTGCCTTCGCCGGCCCCAGCTCCTCCAGCTGCCGCATCCGCGTATACCCCGCGTGATTCTTCGCATCCGGCCCCAGGTTCCCGCCCCGCATCACCTGCTGGATCCCCGCCTTGACCATTCCTTCCAATAGTCCGTGCTCGAATCCCTGGTGAAAATTCCGCACCCGCCACAGCTCCTCGCGAATCCAGCTCGCATCCACCGCAGCCTTGTATTCGCTCAGCGTATCGGCGGAGCTGTCCCCGCTCACCAGCGCATCGAACGCTGCCTCGGCCGCCAGCATCCCGCTCTTCATCGCCAGGTGAATCCCCTTCAGCCGCTGCGAATTTAAGAAGCTCGCCGAATCCCCCAGCAGCATCCACCCGTTCCCGTAGATTCGCGGCATGGTCAGCCACCCGCCATAGGGCAGACTCTTCGCGCCGTAGCGAATCATTTTCCCCCCCTCCAGAACCCGTCGCGCAAACCGGTGTTCCTTAAAACTCTGAAAGACGTGATGGGGATCGATGCGCGGGTCCTCGTAGTCGAGCCCCGTCACATACCCCACGCTCACCAACGTGTCCGTAATCCCGTAAACCCAGGCGCCGCCGTACTCCCGGCTCGTCAGCGGATAGCCCAGCGTGTAGATCACCTCGCCCCTCGCCACTCGCCCCGCAGGAATCTCCCAAAGCTCCTTGATCCCCACTCCATAGGTCTGCGCGTGCTCCGCGTCCTCGAGCCCCAGCCGCCCGATGACCTCCTTCGCGCAGTTCCCCCGCGTTCCTTCTGCCAGAATCGTGATCTTCGCCCGGAGTTCATACCCCGGCTCAAAATTCCCCTTCGGTCGTCCTTCTTTGTCCACACCCTTATCGTCGGTCAGCACGCCGGCAACCCGCGCCGTCTCCACATCGCGACTATCATCCGCCCACAAAACCTGCGATCCCGCAAACCCGGTGAAGACCGTGATCCCGGCCTCCTCCACTTTCTGCCCCATCCACTTCACAAACTTGTTCAGCGAGATGACGTAGTTCCCGTGATCCCGCAGCGGCGGCGGCACAATCGGAAATTTGCGCTCACTTTTCTCGGCCAGGAACCACACCGACTCCTTCGTGACCTCCGCATCGAGCGGCGCTTCCTTCTCGAAGCCTGGCAGCAGCTCGCGCATCGCTCGCGGATCGAGCAGGGCGCCCGACAAGCAGTGCTGTCCGACCTCGCGCGACTTCTCCAGCACATTGATGTTGTCTTTCGATAACGGCGATTCAGGATGCTTTTCGTTGTGTGCATCGATCAGCTGCGCCAGCCGCAGCGCGCACGCCATCCCCGCCGGCCCGCCGCCCACGATCACCACGTCCGCTTCCATCTGCGGGCGGTCGATGCCTTCAATTGGTTTTCTGAATACGGTCATGTTGGACCGACTATCTTACAGGGCCAGCACCGTCGGATGCAGCCGGCTGATTCATGAGGACGGATCGACCGAAACGCGGAACAACAACTGAGATTCCGCGAAGCGGAATGACGGTAGAAGCCGCGGGCTTCAGACCGCGGAATGAGCTTGCTTTTTTCGGAGGGGCTTCAGCCCCGGCTTTCCGCTGACCGCTTCACCAGCTAACCGGACTTTAGCTAACCGGCCCTCAGCCAACCACCCCTTAGCTGCTCTTCGCCTTCTTCACTTCTTCGGTCAGCGCCGGCACTACCTGGAACAAATCCCCCACCACCGCCACATCCGCAATCTCAAAAATCGGCGCCTCGGGGTCCTTGTTCACCGCCACAATCGTGCGCGAGCCCTTCATGCCGACAATGTGCTGAATTGCCCCGCTCACACCCAGCGCCACATACAGCTTCGGCGCCACCGTCTGCCCCGACGACCCGATCTGCCGCTCCAGGGGCAGCCACCCGTTGTCGCAGATGGGCCGCGAGGCAGCGACTTCGCCACCCAGGGCTGCCGCTAAGTTCTCGGCCAGCGCCATGTTCTTCTGTTCTTTGATCCCGCGCCCCACTGCGACGATCACCTCAGCCTGCGACAAATCGACGGTCTGCTTCGCTTCCTGGAACACCTCATGCGGCGTCACCCGCGCCGGCGCATCTGCAACCGCCGCCGTTACATTTTCGACCGGCGCCGACCCCGACTCCGCCTGATCGCCGCGAAACGCTCCGATCTGCAGAGTCGCCATCCATGGCGCATCGCCGCCAAACGAGACGTCGGCGGCAAACTTGCCCTGAAACATCTGCCGCGTAAACTGCACCGCACCGGCGGCAACCTTATATCCCGTTGCATCCGAGATCAGCGTGCGGTCCAGCGCCAGCGCCAGCCGCGGCGCAAAATCCCGCACCTGGTACGTGTGCGGAAACAGCACCAGCTTCGGCTGCCTCTCCCCGATGAACGCCTTCAGCGCGTGGACATAAGCGTCCGACGTGTACGCCTTCAGAGCATCCGCCTCCAGTGCGTAGACCTTCGCGACCGCTTTCCCCGCCAGTTCCTGCGCCAGCGCGCTAATTCCGCTGCCCGGCAGAACAACCTCGACCGTCCAGCCCGTTTCCCTCGCAATCGCCTGTGCCCCCGCGATCGTCTCGAACGAAACTCGATTGAGTTTGCCGTCCCTCTGTTCCGCAACAACAAGAATCATGTCCGCCATACACACGTCAGGGGAGCCGCAGCTCCCCTTTTCCTCCCGAATCCTCTCGACCTTTGCTTTAGTGCGAAGCGCGGTTGCCTGGACGGCCAGTCCCGCGAAGCGCGGCCGCTTCGACAGCCAGCCTTCAGTACTCGTGCACTCGCCCGCGCCGCAGATACACCCCGTACAGCCCAAAGATCACGGCCAGCAAGCCGAAGAGCACGTTGAAATAGAAAATCGGATGCACCCAGCCCGGCGAATACGTCAGGTCCTGCCCCGTCCACAGCAACAGGAGAAAGGCGAAAAATCCGAACTGCCCCGCAATCACCTCGAACACCAGCCCCCAGCGGCGTCGTGCGTCGAGCGCATCCACCTGCGCCGGACTCAGGTTCCGTTCCTCTGCGGGGATATTCAAATTCGCCATCGTCGCTTCTCTCTCCTTCAGGGTCCCTGGTCTGCGCCACTTCAACTCGCGCGATTGACCAACCGGGGAAACGTCAGCTTACCAAACTGGATGCAGCCTTCGCACGTGACGTGCCGGTTTTCGTTTTCCCTACCCGCCGCTACCAGCCAGCTACCAGCTTCCGGCTTCCGGCTTCCAGCTCCAGCTAAATGAAGCACGCATCCTACAGGACGCGAGCTTCATTCCTCAGATACTCCACCACCTGCTTCGCCGCCTCGCCCGCCGGAGCCTCGATCTTGCGCGTCTTCTTCGTGCTCCCCGGCACGTAGAGCTTCTCGATCTTCTGCACGTGTTTCGAGAGCTTGCCCTCGATCTCGGCCCACGTCACCTTGCGCAGCGGCTTCGTCTTGGCCTGCTTGATCCCGATCAGCGTCGCATAACGCAGCTTGTTAATGCCGCTCTGAATCGTCAGAACCGCCGGCATGGTCATTTCAATGTGCTGATAATGCCCGGCCTCGAGTTCGCGCTTCAGCTTGAGGCCGGCATCCGTCTTTTCAATCCCGATAATGATCGTCGCGTGCGGGATCCCCAGAATCTCGGCCAGCAGCACGCCCGTCTGCGCCGCGCCGAAGTCATCGGACTGCAGCCCGGTGACGATCAGATCGAAATTCTCGCCCGCGTCTCCGAGTCCGATCGCAGCCGCAATCGCCCGCGCCGTGTTCGCAGCGTCCATCTGCGCAAACCGGTCGTCCTCCAGATGAATCGCTCGATCCGCGCCCTTGGCCAGCGCCTCGCGCAACACCTGCCCGGCCCGCGCCGGCCCCGCGGTGATGGCGACGACCTCGCCTGAGTGCTTTTCCTTCTGCCGCAGCGCCTCTTCCAGAGCGTACGCGTCAGGCTCGTTTGTCTCCCACGACACGTCGTCGCGAATCCATGTCCCCGTATCGTTCAGCCGCAGAGGCGCATCCTTCTGCGGCACCTGCTTGATGCAAACCAGAATCTTCATCCGAGGCAAAGTATAACTTGAGCCGTCTTGCGGGCGTCTGAGCCCGCAGGCGAAATCCTGAGCGAGCGCTGCGAGTCGAAGGAGCTGCTCCTTACTCCTGCGGCACCGTCAGCTTTTTCCTCGGCGCGGTCTGCGTGTCGCCAACGATCCCATCCGGATTTGGCTGCGCAGTCGCCCCACTCGTCGCCGCATCCGACATCGACGCCAGCTCCGACTTCCGATACTTCGGCGCGCTCACATATCCGTGAATGTGATCCTTCGTGATCGCGTTCACCACCACCTGGATCGGCTGCTCGGTGTCCGACTGGTAGAACATCACCGGTTGATTCAGATTCACATGCTTCTGCGACAAATCGCGATCCTCGACCATCAGCTCCAGGTCGGCGTACTGGTGCTTCACGTTGGCCTTGCGCAGGCTCACGCCCAGCGGCCCTTCGTGCGCAAATTGCTTTGATTTGTCCAGATCGAATTCAAAATAATTCCGCTCGCCGCGCTTCTCCAGGACCACCAGCTCGTCATGCGTCTTCGCGATCGAGCCCGTCAGCTCTGTCTTCGCGCTCGCCAGATCGCCGCGCGTCTGATCGATGGCCTTGCCCTGCGCGTCGAGTTGCGCCTGCATCTTCGTCAGCCGGCGATCCGGGACGCGGCTCGCCCTGGGCTTGCCTGCCACCCGGGTCGACGCCTGCGCCGTTGCCGAATTCGCTGGTGCCGGAGCCGTCGCCGACAACTGTGCAGCCGCTGCCTGCTCCTGCGCGCGCGTCGCCAGCTCGCTCACTTTCGCCGTCAAAGCGTTCAGCTGGTTGCGCGTCGACGCCAGGTCGGCCGCCTCCTGCTGATTCTGCGTCGCCAGCTGCTGCGCCGTGTGGTGCTCATGCACTGCGTAGCCGACGCCCCCCACCGCCACTACTACGGCGGCAATCAGCGGTGCCACAAACTTCACGACCGGCGTCTCAGCCGAAACTGGGGAATCTTCCATTACGTGCCTCCAGATACAGGAATGCCTGCCCGATCGAAAGCACGCACTCTTCCATCGTCGCCCCACCGGCAATCGCCAGATTCTTCAGCGCTTGCCCAACACTCGAACCCGTGGTTACCGGTCAGAATTTCGTAACCAGCGAAAATCTTCCCTGATCGTGCGCGAAGCGCAATCGCCGGGACGGCCAGTCCCGCGAAGCGCAATCGCCAGGACGGCGAGTCCCATCCAATACAATGGAAGTATCCCTGGTCCATTGAGAGCTGCATGATTTCCGTTAGCAATGTCACTATGCGCTACGGCGCCAAAGTTCTGTTCGAAGAGGTCACCACCACCTTCACCTCCGGCCGACGCTACGGCCTCACGGGACCCAACGGCGCAGGCAAGTCGACGTTCATGAAGGTCCTTTCCGGCGACCTCGACCCCCAGAAGGGCACCGTCGTCCGTCCCAAAAAGCTGTCTGTCCTCCAGCAGGATCAGTTTGCCTTCGACGCCTTTCGCGTCATCGACACCGTCGTCATGGGGAACAAGCCCCTGTGGGCCGCCCTCGCCGAGCGCGACAAAATCTACGAAAAGTCCGAACTCACCGACGACGACGGCATGCGCCTTGCCGAACTCGAAGGCGTGGTCGGCGAAGAGGACGGCTACACCGCCGAGTCCGACGCCGCCGTGCTCCTCGACAATCTCGACATCCCCGAAGAGCTCCACGAACGCAACATGTCCGAGCTCCAGGGCGGCCAGAAAGTCCGCGTGCTCCTCGCCCAGGCCCTCTTCGGCAAACCCCAGGCGCTGCTGCTCGACGAGCCCACCAACTACCTCGATCTCGACTCCATCCACTGGCTCCAGGACTTCCTCTGCCGCTTCGAAGGAACCCTGATCACCATCTCCCACGACCGCCACTTCCTCAACTCGGTCTGCACCCACATCGCCGACATCGACTACCAGACGATCATCACCTACACCGGTGGCTACGACGACATGGTGCTGGCCAAGACCCAGATCCGCTCGCGCCTCGAAAGTGAAAACGCGCAGCGCGAGAAAAAGATCGCGCAGCTGAACGAATTCATCGCCCGCTTCT
>Ga0335073_10005358_pt1 | contig 18011 bp, 21 predicted proteins | sample Lox_Sample_22_FD_207093 | JGI IMG/M metagenome (GOLD analysis project Ga0335073, IMG submission 207093) | Soil microbial communities from Loxahatchee National Wildlife Refuge, Florida, United States - Lox_Sample_2.2 | ecosystem: Environmental > Terrestrial > Soil > Wetlands | place: USA...
GCACGGCCGTCGTCGCCGATCCACTCCGGGCTGAACGCCTGGTCCGGCGCGTCGATCACCCCGGCTTCGACCATCGCCCGTGCCACGTGCGGCCGGCCGACCACGCCGTCCCCGGCGAGCGCGCTGACCTGCTCCCAGGTGACGGGCACGCCGAGCTCGTTCAGCCGCTCGACCATCGCGAGGGCACGGTGCCGCCGGCTGTCCCTGATCCGCGCGGTTTCCTCGGCCAGGTCCGGGTCGGCCGGGTCGAACAGGTAGCCGAGCAGGTGCACGCTATGGCCGTTCAGCCGGCAGGACAGCTCCATGCCGGGCACCAGCGTCAGCCCGGGCGGCAGCGCCGCGCGGGCGGCCGGGTGCCCGGCCACGGTGTCGTGGTCGGTGAGCGCGATCACGCCGAGGCCGGCCGCGCTGGCCCGGCGCATGACCTCGGCGGGCGGGGACGTGCCGTCCGATGCCGTGCTGTGGCTGTGCAGATCCGCTCGCACGCGAGCCGAGCGTAGCCGAACCTAGCCGAACCCGGCCGGAACCCGGCCGGAACCTAGCCGGGCAGCCGCGGCGACCGCGCGCCGAACGGCAGGTCCAGGTCCTGGCCGGGATCGCGCAGGTCGCGCAGCTCCAGCGGGTCCACCATCAGCATGCCCGCGGTATCCGGCCACAGGATCAACCACAGCCAGTTGCCCATCACCTCGCCCGCGAACGCGGCCCGGTCCGGCGCGTCCACATGCCAGACGGGAAACTCGTGGTTGCCGAACCTGACCAGCCCGTGCGACGGGCCCACCGTGAAGTCGTCGCCGGGGTCGGGCCCGTCCAGGCCCGCGCACCTGGCGCCCAGGCCGACCCCCGGCTCCTCGGAGACCAGCAGCATCTCGCCCGGCCCGCCAACCGGGTTCGGCCCGGACATGGCGACCGCGCAGCCCCGGGCGCCGGTCCGCTCGTCGCCCGCGCCGGCGAACCCCGTGACCAGCCAGGCCGACGGCAGCGGCCAGGGGACCCAGACCGGCACCGCCGCGTCGCGCAGCAACCCCTCGAGCCCGGCGGCCGATGGCCCCGCGACCCGCAGCGGGTGCACGACGCCGTGCGTGTCGCAGTGCCAGGAGCTGGACCAGGCGTTGGGCGCGTGCACCGGGCCACCACACCGCGGGCAGCTCGGCGCCTTCCTCATGAATACTGACGGTTACGCGTTGTCGGCCGAACGTCAAGTTCCGCGCCGGGCGAGCCGGGCGAAACACGAGCGCCTCCATACTGAACCGGTGGCAACCAGACGGATCCCCTGCGTCGGCGCGGTGATCAAGGACCCCGCCGGGCGGCTGCTGCTGATCAAGCGCGGTCACGAGCCGGGCGCCGGGCTGTGGTCGCTGCCCGGCGGCCGGATCGAGCCGGGCGAGACCGATCAGCAGGCGCTGGTCAGGGAGGTGCTGGAGGAGACCGGCCTGCGGGTCGACTGCGGCGCGCTGCTCGGCACGGCCGACCTGCCGGGCCCGGGCGGCGCGGTCATCCACGTCGGCGACTACCTGGCCGTCGTGACCGGCGGCGAGCTCGCAGCCGGGGACGACGCGGCCGACGCCCGCTGGGTGACGGCCGCCGAGATGGAGGCCCTGCCGCTGACCAAGGGCCTCGCCGGGTATCTCACCGCCTGGGGCGCCTACCCGGCCTGAGCCGCGCCGACCGGGGTGAGCCGCGCCCGCCCTCGACGGATTCGGCCGAGTTCCCGCCGATATATTTGAGCGGGCCGGCGGGTTTTCCGGCCAGCGAAGAGCGAGCGGAGACACCGGATGGGCAAGCGGCGGCTGATCCTCCTGGTCGTGGCCGTCGTTGCGCTCCTGATCGCCGGGACCGACGCGTGGGCGTTCCACCATTTCAGCAGGAACGCGGCCACCAAGGCCTACCCGGACGACTACCTGAACGCGGTGGCCTGCCCCACGGCCGGGCAGTGCTGGGCCGTCGGCCAGACCGGCGACGCCCCGGGCGGCAACACGCTGGGCGAGGCGCGCGGCCCGCTGCTCAAGCACGAGACGGCCGGCCGGTGGGCCACCCTGTCCGTGACCGGGCTCCGCGCTCCGGGCTCCGCCCTGGAATCCATCGCGTGCCCCGGCGCCGCCGACTGCTGGGCGGTGGGCGGCAACGCGGCGGTCGGCCAGACCGTGATCGAGCACTGGCAGGGCGGCGCGTGGCAGCCGGCCGCGGCCCCGGACCTGCCCGGCAGCCAGCTGAACAGCGTCAGCTGCGCCTCGGCGGGCGCCTGCTGGGCGACCGGCGGCACGCAGTCGCGCTCGGGCGCGGTCGCCGACCTGTTCGAGCAGTGGAACGGCACCCGGTGGAGCCTGGCCGCGACGCTGCCCGGCGGCCTGCAGCCGACCGCGCTGTCCTGCCCGGTCAGCGGCCGCTGCCTGGCCGTCGGCCGGCGCGACGGCGCCGCCGCGGCGGCCAGCTACGCCCGCGGCCGCTGGACCCCGGTGCCGCCTCCGCCCGCCGCCGGCGGGGCGGCCAGCGCGACCGTGCCGTCGCTGTTCGGCTGCGCCGCGGCCGCGATGTGCCTGGCCGCGTTCCCCGGCACCGGCCAGCTGGTCACCGACGCCTGGAACGGCCGGGCCTGGACCCCGGTGACCACCAGCAAGCTGACCTACCCCGTCGGCCTGAGCTGCTCCGGAGCCCGGGGCTGCTGGCTGCTCGGGATGACCCGCAAAGACCGGCCGCTGGCGCTGCACTGGCAGGGGCGCACCCAGGGCTGGGCCGCCGTGACCGTGCCCTCGGCCCGGCGCCAGGGCTACCTGAGCGCGCTGGCCTGCGGCGACGGCTGCTGGGCGGTCGGGGGCAGGGGCGGTACGCGCCGCAACGGCGTGCCGTACACCAACCCGCTGATCGAGTCGCTGGAGTGACGGGATTTCGCCGAGACGGGGCGTAAATTTAACCGGTTTTATCCCATTGATTCATCTGCGCGCGCGCCTCGAACAGCAGCACCGCGGCGCTGACCGCGACGTTCAGCGAATCCGCGGCCCCGAGCATCGGGATGCCGATCCGGCGGAAGCCGGCCTGCTGCCAGGCCGGCGAGATCCCGTACCGCTCGCTGCCGACCACGAGCGCGGTCCGGCCGCGATAGTCGCAGCTCCGGTAGTTCTGGCTGTCGTCGGTGTCGGCGAGGTACACGGTGAACGCGTGCCGGCCCAGCCAGGCGACGGCGCCGGCCACCTCGTCGAACTCGATCGCCGGGACCCTGACGCTCATCCCCTGGCTGCTGCGCAGCACCTTCGGGTGGGTCAGCCGGGTCCGGCGGTTGGTCAGCACCAGGCAGTCGGCCGCGCACGCGTCCGCGGTGCGGATCAGCGTGCCCAGGTTCCCGGGGATCTCGATCCCGTCGATGACCAAGATCAAACCATTTTTCCTGAACGCGATCGCTTCGGGGTCAATGTCGGGCAGCCTGGCTATCGCGATCAGGCCATCGGGATTCGGCCGCTCGGCCAGGTGCGCCAGCGTCTTCTCCGAGATCCGGTAAGAACGCCGGGCCCGCTCGGCCAGCTGCTTGCTCCGGGTCCTGGCCTCGTCGGAGTAGGCGGCCCCGGGGCACCACAGGAATGTGTCGATGGTCACACCGGCCTCGAGGACGACGTTGTTCTCGAACAGCCCTTCGGCGACGAACGTGCGCCGGGGAATGCCGGTGCGGTTGCGTTGTATGTCCCTGACCAGCTCGGCGGCGGGGTGCCTGAGGCCGATCTGCTGCAGTTCCGCCATGGACGGCATCCTCTCGCGGGCCCGGCGTGCCCCGGCCAGGGCGTCACCCACCCCCAGGGCCTTTTCGTCCGCCAGGCCGGCGTTCGTTTCGACGCGCCGCAGGCCGCTCCGTAGCATTGGGGCATGGCAACCACGTCGGCGCTCTCGTCGCCGCCAACGATAGAGCAGGTCACCCAGGCGCTCGCCGGCGTCAGCGACCCCGAGATCCACCGTCCGATCACCGAGCTCGGCATGGTCAAGAACGTCGAGGTCGGCGCCGACGGCGCCGTCCGGGTCGATGTCTACCTGACCGTGGCGGGCTGCCCGCTGCGCGACACCATCACCCGGGACGTGACCGCGGCGGTCAGCAAGCTCGACGGCGTGACCGGGGTCCGGGTCGAGCTGGACGTCATGAGCGAGCAGCAGCGCAGCGAGCTGCAGACCAGGCTCCGGGGCGGCCAGCCGCAGCGGGTGATCCCGTTCGCCCAACCGGACTCGCTGACCAAGGTGTACGCGGTGGCCAGCGGCAAGGGCGGCGTGGGCAAGTCGTCGGTGACGGTGAACCTGGCCGTGGCCATGGCCGCCGCGGGCAAGAAGGTCGGCCTGCTCGACGCGGACATCTACGGGCACTCGGTGCCGCGGATGCTCGGGGTGACCGGGCACCCGACCCAGGTCGAGCAGATGATCATGCCGCCCTCGGCGCACGGCGTCCGGGCCATCTCGAGCGGGATGATGAAGCGCGGCAACGAGCCGCTGCCGATGCGCGGGCCGATCCTGCACCGGCTGCTGGAGCAGTTCCTGGCCGATGTCTGGTGGGGCGACCTGGACGTGCTGCTGATGGACCTGCCGCCGGGCACCGGCGACGTCGCGATCTCCTCGGGCCAGCTCATCCCCGGCTCGGAGATGATCGTCGTCACCACCCCGCAGGTGGCCGCGGCCGAGGTGGCCGAGCGGGCGGGCTCGCTGGCGCTGAAGCTGCACCAGCGGGTGGCCGGCGTGATCGAGAACATGTCGTACCTGGCCTGCCCGCACTGCGGCGAGCGGGTCGAGGTATTCGGGTCCGGCGGCGGCGACGTCGTGGCCGGCACGCTGAGCCGGATGGTCGGCGCCCCGGTGCCGCTGCTCGGTCAGGTGCCGATCGACGTACGGCTGCGGGAGGCGGGCGACCAGGGCACGCCGCTGGTGGTGGCCGACCCGGACGCGCCCGCCGCGAAGGAGCTCAGGAGGATCGCCGAGAGCCTGTCCGGGCAGTCCCGCGGCCTGGCCGGGCGACCGCTCGGGCTGACCCCGGTATGACCGGCGCGGCCGGTCAGGTGGCCTCGGAATCGTAGGGCGGGCTCTCGCCCGGGTCAAGCAGCGGGCCGGCGTCGGCCGCCGCGGTGCGGGCCCTGGCGTTCCCGTTCCCGCCGTTGCTGCCGCCGTTCGCGGGGTTGTCGAACTCGTCCCACAGGTGCTTGCGCACGAACGTCTTCGGGTGCAGGTCGTTGATGTCAAAATCGCGGAACTCCGGGCCCAGGCCCTCCTGCAGGTCGGCCTTGGCGCTCTCGGCGATCCGGCGCAGGTCGCGCAGGGCCTGCCCGGCCTGCCGGGCGACCCTGGGCAGCTGGTCGGGGCCGAAGATGAGCAGCGCGACCACTGCGAGCACCAAGATCTTGGTGAAGGACAGATCGAACACGAGGGGCGCTCCAGCATCATCGGCGGCTCGCGGTCGGCCCGGGCGGGTCCGCTGCCTCCAATGTAGACCGTCCGGCCGCCCGGCATGAAGCCCGCGCCGGGCCGTTCGCCCTCGTTTGCGCGTGTTCACGCTAAGGACAGCGCGGATCCGAGCGTGAGGACCACGGTGTGCCGGACCTTGCCCCGCAGGAAACTGACGCCGACCCGCGCGCCGGGCGGCTGTGACCTGACCGCGTCGAGCAGCACCGTGGCGCTGCCGATCGGCTGGCCGGCGAACCGGACGATCACGTCACCGGGCCGCAGGCCGGCCTGCGCCGCAGGCCCGCCCGGGGTGACCGACCGGGCGCGGCTGGCCCCGGCCGGGACGATCTGGGCCCCGGGCCCGGCGAAGCTGGTGCTGATGTTCGCGCCGAGGACCGCGTGCGCGGCCCGGCCGGTCCGGATCAGCTCGGTGGCCACGAGCCGGGCCTGATTGATCGGGATCGCGAACCCCAGGCCGATGCTGCCACCCTGGACGCCGGTCATCGGGTCGCCGCCGAGGGTGTCGATAGCCGCGTTCACGCCGATCACCTGAGCCTGGGCGTTGACCAGCGGGCCGCCGGAGTTACCCGGGTTTATCGGGGCGTCGGTCTGGATCGCGTCGTAGAACACCTGCGGCTGGCCCGAGGCGCCGCTCGCGGGCTGCACCGGCCGGCCCAGAGCGCTGACGATACCGCTGGTCACGGTGCCCGACAGGCCGAGCGGCGAGCCGACGGCCAGGACCGGGTCGCCGACCGCCACGCTGTGAGAGTTGCCCAGGGACAGCGCGGGGAGCCGGGCCGGATGCTGCAGCCGGAGCACCGCGATGTCCGAGTACGGGTCGGCGCCGACCAGCCGGGCCGGCTCGGCCTGGCCGTCGTTGAGCACGACCTGGAGCGAGGCGTGCCGGACCTGCCCGTCCAGGGTCACGACGTGGTTGTCGGTAAGGATGTAGCCGCCGTTGATGATGAACCCGGAACCGGTGCCCTCGGCCCCGTCGACCTTGATCATGACCACGCCGGGCAGCACCCGGGCCGCGATGCCGGCCATCGAGTTGGCGGGCCGGTTGGTCAGCGCCGGCGGCACCGAGCCGAGGCTGTAACTGGATCCGCCCGACCGGGATCCGACGTATCCGCCGATCACGCCGCCGACGAGGGCCGACAGCACCGCGGTGACGATGGCCAGCACCGCCAGCCTGGGCCGGGCGCGATCGCGCGGCCCCGGGAGCGGCCCCGGTTGCCCCGGCGGCTGCCCCGGTTGCCCCGGCTGCCCCGGCGGCTGCCCTGGGTGCCCCGGCGGCTGGCCCGGGCGCCCCGGCTGCCCGGGCAGGCCCGGCTGCCCCGCCGACGGATGCAGCGGTGGCGGCGTCGGCGGCGTCGGCGGCGTCGGCGGCGTCGGCGGCGTCGGCGGCCGTGGCAATGGCGCCAGGCGGGTCAGATCGTGCAAATCGGGTTGACCGCCGGGATCAGCCCCATCCGACATCGCTAGCCCCCCGAGGCGGCCTGGAAGTCGGTGTCAGGTTCTGGACGCAGCCGCCGTTGGGGGCCTATATGCCCCGCGGCCGGACGCCATAGCCATGATCAGCGCCACAGGTTCGCCGGCCCGCCTCCGCCGAAACCCGCGCCGTCCGGCCCGCGCCTCCGCCGAAATGTGGGCCCAACTGGCTGTTTTAACGACCACCTGGGCCCACATTCCGGGCTGGTGATCCACCGGGTCAGCGCAGTGGGTTGAGCCAGGAGACGAGGCGGTGGAATCCGTGCCCGATGCGCGCCCAGAAACCCGGCGGCCGGGGGGCGCCCGGCATCGTGGACACCACTTGGCCGACGGTGGCGATGGGCGCGTCGGCGACCATCGTGTAGACGAAACCGTTCGCCGACCACGCGAAGCTGCGTTCGTCCCGGTTCACCGAGTAGACGGTGTGCCCGTCGACGGTGATCTTCCGCCAGCCGGGCACCGGGCGGCCCAGCGACCCGCGCTGTACGAACAGGGACACGACGTTCAGGCCATCGGAATACGAGGCATTGACCACCGGTCCTGACGAAGCCGACCTCTCGGTCGCGGCGAAGAGCACCAGGTTGCCGGGCAACTGGGCCGGCAGCGGCCAGCCCTCGGCCCGCAGCGTCGCCAGGCGCGCCCCGTCGAGCTGCGCCGACCAGGGCGCGGCGGCCGGGGCGGGCATGGCGCCCAGGGCATTGCTGCCCAGCTGCAGCCGGGTGAACGAGTCCTCGCTGATCATGCGGGCATCGCCGGCGAAGATCTCGCGCCGCAGCGGCAGCCTCGTCGCCGCGTCCAGCCAGAACCGCGCGGCCAGGCCGCCGCCCGGCCGCCTTACCTCAACCACGAACGCGGCCCGGTCGTCCGCCAAACCGTGGCCCGCGTAGTCGACCTGATAGTTGGACACCAGCAGCGCGAGCAGCCGGTCGGACACGCCGAGGATCCCGTCCGGGTCCTGGTTGTCGGCGGCCGACGACCGGCTCGCGTTGCCCGGGGTGGCGGGCGCGGCGCCGGCCGCCTGCACCAGCGTTTCGCCGCCGGTCTGATGCCACACCTCGACCACCGACGAGCTCGTCTCGCCCGGACCCCACCACAGCACCACCTGCTCACCGCTGTAAGAGGTGCCTGCGCACGCGGCGGCCGCCTGTTCCAGCAGCTGCAGGCCGGTGCCGTTGCTGGCGCCGCGGCCCGGGTGCGGGTCGCCGCTGAGGTCCGGGTGCTTGACGATCGTTGCCCCGGGCTGGACCTCGGCCAGCGCCATCCCGGCCACGGCGGACCCCAGAAGGCCAAGGATCGCGGCCAGGCCCACCAGGCGCCAGCCATAGAGCATGCGGTCAATCACGGCGCTTAGGGCAAGAATCTCTTGCCGGGCGGCTCGGGGACGGGGGCCGGAGCCGGAGCGAAACGGGCCGAAGACGCGGGGACCACGCCGGTCATGAGGTCGTGCTGCATCACATAGGTGTCCACGGCGGGCGTCACGCTTGGCTCGGGCTGGCCTCCGCCGCCCCCGGCCAGGAAGGCGGCGGCGCCCACGCCGACCAGCACCGCGGCCGCCGCGCCAAACGTCACGTACCAGGCGGGCCGCAGCTCGCGAGCGGCTGCCCCCTGGTTCCCCGGCCGGGCCAGCCCGGGCCAGGGTCCCGAGGACAGCTGCCCGGAGCGGGCCAGCCCCATCAGGCGCAGGGTGAGGGCCGAGTCGGCGGCGGCCTCGCCGAGCGCGTTCATCCGCCGCTTCAGGGTGCGCAGCGCGACGGCCTCGTGGCGGCAGGGTTCGCACCGGGCCAGGTGCACCAGGACCCGATCGCGCTCGTCGCCGTCGAGCTCGCCGTCGATCAGCGCGGAAAGCCGGTGTCCGAGATGGCTCACGACTGGCCTCCCGGCGCGAGCCGGGCCGCGATCGGCGCGCGCGGGACCGGGACCCGCGTCTCACCCAGGCGCCGCGGGCGACGGTGCTCGAGCGCGGCGCGCAGCTGGGCCCGGCCGCGGTGGATCCGGCTGCGCACGGTGCCCAGCTTGATCCCCAGGGCGTCGGCGATCTCCTCATAGGAGAGGCCTTCGATGTCGCAGAGGATGACGGCGGCCCGGTACTCGGGCGCGAGCGCCTTGAGCGCCGCCTGGATGTCGCTATCCAGGTGCCGGTCGTCGAAGGCGTCGGCTGGCGAGCGGGCGCCGTCGCCGAGGCGCGCGGCGGTCTCGTCGCCGAGGCCCTCGAACCGGATCCGCTGCCTGCGGCGGGCCATGTCGAGGAAGAGGTTGGTGGTGATCCGGTGCAGCCATCCCTCGAACGTCCCCGGGGTGTAGCTGGACAGCGAGCGGAAGACCCGGACGAAGACCTCCTGGGTGAGATCCTCGGCGTCGTGGGTGTTGCCGGTAAGCCGGTAGGCAAGCCGGTATACCCGGGCCGAGTGGTCCCTGACCACCTCATCCCAGGTGGGCGGCGTCCATTCGGCGGCCGGCTCGGAGGCCGCGGGCGCTTCGGCCGGCACGGATGGCTCGGCCGGCACGGATCGCTCGGCCGGCACGGATCGCTCGGCCGGCACGGATCGCTCGGCCGGCACGGATCGCTCGGCCGGCACGGATCGCTCGGCGGACAGGGATCGCTCGGCGGACAGGGATCGCTCGGCCGGCGCGGGCGGCTGAATCCGGACGGATGGCGCGGTCGGCACCGATGGCGCGGACGGCGCGGTCCGCACAGGCGACGCAGACGACTCCCTCGGCACGGGCGGCGCGGACGGCAGCGGCTGACCCTCGGTCACGGGCATCCCCCTTCCACTGCTCCCACAATTGTGCAACGCCTGCGCTTCGCCAGGGCTTCCCGGCGTAACGTCAACGGCCCGGAGATCCTGTCCGTTCCCGAAGTCACGGCCAGTAACGCTAGGCTGCCGAACGAGAGCAGACCGTTCCGGGAGGCAACCAACGTGAGCGCGCCGGTCACCCTGGCCTATGTCGACGATTTCCTGCCGGAGGACGAGCCGCTGCTCACCGCCAGAAGGAACGCACAGGAGGTGGGCGGGGCCGAGCCGGTGGGGCCGGTCACCGGCGCCACGCTGCGCTTTGTGGCCTCGGCGATCGGCGCTCGCTCGGTCGTCGAGATCGGCACGGGCTGTGGCGCATCAGGCCTCTGGCTGCTCCGCGGAATGCGCACCGGAGCTGTCCTGACCAGCGTCGACGTCGAGCCAGAGTATCAGCGGCTGGCGCGCGGCGTGTTCGTCGAGGCTGGCTTCCCGGCCGGCCGCTGCCGGCTGATCAGCGGGCGGGCCCTCGAGGTCCTTCCCCGCCTCGCTGATGGGGCTTACGACCTGGTCTTCTGCGATGCTGACCCGCACGAGTACCCCGACTACCTGGTCGCGGCGTTGCGGCTGCTGCGGTCCGGCGGGGTGGTGCTGTTCGACAACGCGCTCTCCCATGGCCGCGTGGCCGATCGTGAGTGCAGCGATCCCGACGCCGTTGCCGTGCGGGAGCTATGCGAGCAGGTACGGGCGGACGAGCGACTCGTGCCGCTGCTGCTGCCGGTGGGCGACGGCCTGCTGGCCGCGGTCAAGCGCACCGAATGAACCTCGGATGACTCCGGCTCGCTGCGGAGCACGGGCTCAGCCGACGGCCGACTTGAGCGCTTCACCAAGCGCAACCGCCTCGTCTGGCGACAACTCGACCACCAGCCGCCCGCCGCCCTCGAGCGGGACCCGCATCACGATGCCGCGGCCTTCCTTGGTGACCTCGAGTGGACCGTCGCCCGTCCGCGGCTTCATCGCCGCCATCCGCCATCCCCTTTCCTACCTGGGGGCCGCAGAGACCTCGCCGAAGGCCTACGGCGCCTACTCGGGTGCCTGGCGGGACCGGCCAGCCACAACCATGTCGATCAGTACCTCTATTATCCAGAGTTCCGGCCCGCAGTGCTAACGATCAGCCGTCCCACGCCGTTGCCGCCCGGCGCGGCACGGCCCGGCCAAGGCGGCCCCGCCTCTCGCGGCCCTGCCTCTGGCGGCCCCGCCCCTCGCGGATCAGCGGACGCCGGGCGACACTGAGGACGTGCACGCGAGATCGGCGCTCTTCGACCTCTATGGGGATCATCTGCGCTCGCGCGGGGCCCGGGCGCCGGTGGCGGCCCTGGTCCGGCTGCTGGCGCCGCTGGGGATCACCGCCCCGGCGGTACGCACCGCGGTATCCCGGATGGCCAGGCAGGGCTGGCTGGACGCGACCCGGCTGCCGGGCGGGGCGGGCTACGGGCTGACACCCCGGGCGGTGCGCAGGCTGGACGAGGCGGCCGAGCGCATCTACCGCCACGGCGACCCCGGCTGGGACGGGCGCTGGCACGTGGTGGTGGTCGAGCGGGTGCGCGAGCGGGGCCGCCGGGACCGGCTGCGGGCGGCCCTCAGCTACCTGGGTTACGCCCCGATCGACGAGACGGCCTGGATCAGCCCGCGCCCCTCGCGGGAGCTCGAGGCCCTGCTCGAGGCCGAGCGCGTCCGGGCGGAGCGGTTCGTCGCCAGCTATGACGGCGATGCCCGCGGCCTGGTCGCCCGGGCCTGGGACCTGGACGGCCTGTCCCACGCTTATCAGGGGTGGCTGGCGGTGGCGGCCACCCTGGTCGCCCCGGCCGGCGCGGACGCCCCCGACGAGGTGGTCTTCGCGGCGCGCAGCCGGCTGGTCCACGAGTGGCGGAAGTTTCTGTTCCGGGACCCCGGCCTGCCCGCCGAGTTGCTGCCCGCGGCGTGGGCCGGGCACGAGGCGGCCAAGGTGTTCGACCTCGAATCGGCCCGGCTGCTGCCTGCCGCCTCCCGGTTCGTGGACTGCTGCCTGCGCCCGGCGCGGGAAAAAGGCGAGGCCGAGACCCGTTAGCCGGCCCAGGCCGGTCAGGCATCCCGCGGGTGAGGACCTACTCGGTCAGGCGCCGACCTCGGCGCCGACCTCGGTGGTGGCCGCGGCCCGCAGCTCCTCGTGCGCCCACACGATCTGCTCGGCCACGTCGACCAGGTCGGACAGGCTCAGCCGCTGGTACTGTCCGTCCGCGGCCCGGAACGAGGCCGTGCCCGCGTGGCACCACACGGTCAGATCGCGGCTGACCGACAGCACCGACAGCGCCGCACCCGGCTCGTCGGCCCGGACCAGGCGCCCGCCCAGGCCGCGTCCGGCCAGCATGGCCTCGAGCTCGTTGACCGCCTGAGAAGAACTCGGCGCGAGCCGGCCGAACCGCGCCGCGTCGCTGCCGGGCGGCACCCGCAGCGCGAACCAGACGGCCTTGCCGGAGACCTTCCAGCTGCCCAGCCGGCCGCGGGTGAGGTGAGCTCCCCACTCGCCGGCCGATAGCCCGTCCACGACCTGCAGGCCGCGGCCGTTCACGCCTTCCTTGGACCGGATCTTCACGTCGGGGAGGCTGCCCGTCTTCCAGCCCGGCTGGGAGTCGAAGACCTTGCACACCACCTCGCAGCGCGCCCCGGCGCCGCGCAGGTAGAGCCAGAACTCGGGGAAGCCGCTCACCGGCCGCTGACTGGTCCCGCTGAACTCCACGTTTCCCTGCGCGTGCAGGGTGTTGGCCGCGAGCTCGCTGGCCATGGTGACGCCGTCATGTACGAGATCGCCTGGGAGCCCTATGCCCGCCACAGCCTCGCGGAACATGCTTCTCGCCGCGCCCGCGCAGGTGGGATCGAGCGGGAGCGGGCGCGCGAAACAGCCCCCGGCGCTTACGCTCGCCTCGGCCAGCGATCCCTCCATACCGAATGCCTCTGCCAGCGGAGCCGCCATGAAACCGTGGTCGGCGGCTGAATGGCCGGCAGCGCCGCGGCGGTCCGGCCCGCCCTCGGCGGGCGACGGTAGCATGGTCCTCCCGCCTTTCGGACTCAGACATCTGTGAAACACAGATTATGAGTCGGGTCCAACACTACGCAATGGTAACGACCCAAAAAGCCTGGGCCAATGGCCTGTTCCTGACACGGCGCTAGCGCGGCGATAGTGACGGAACCGTGGCCTTGAGGCAACAAGGAACGGACAAGAGGTTGTAGTCAGCAGCGGGCAGTGCCGGTAACGTCACACTCGCGACGGACCGGACCTTCACTAGGCCGGCCGCCGGGCCTCGAGACAGGCTCAGAGCATGAAGAATCCCCCGGGGGGAGAGCCCGGGGGATTCTTCATGTGCGGGGAACGTGCTCAGGCCTGGTCAGGGACTCCAAGGTCGTACCGGCCGGACCGGGCGTCCGCGAGGAACTCCGCGAACGCGGTCCTGCTAACCACGTGGGCCCCGCCCTCGGGGCGCTTGCTGTCCCTGACGGCCACCACGTCGGGGAGGTTGGCCGCGATCTCCACGCAGCCGCCGTTCTGGGAGCTGAGACTGGCCTTCCGCCACGACGCTCGAGACAGGTCGATCATGATTACTCCAGTTGATCGGCTAGTTGCTTCAGGTAAACCGTAGTGTCGTCAGGATCCAACGCTGCGTCTCTAGCGCGAGCGAAGGACTGGACGTAGTCGCTGACAGACTCCAGACTCGTCACCTCCTCAATCATGTAGTCGGTCTCCACGAAGACGATGCTCGGTTCCCCCTCGGGCAGGTCGAAGATGTTGACCATGGAATGCATGCCCGTGGGCGGACCGTCGATGAACCGCTGCATGCGCAGCTCGATGTTGGGCCGGCCGTTGAGCTCGACGAGCTTCATGATCTGCTCACGCCGGTCCGACTTGGTCCCCCACCGGTACATCAGCGACGCTTCGGTGATCACGGCGATCAGCTCGGGCGCAGTGCCGTCGGTGCGGTCAAGAATCTTCTGCCGCTGCTGGCGGGTCTCCACCATCTGGCGGCGGTAGGCGGGCGGCCGCGAGCCGACACGCATCACCGCCTCGGTGTAAGCAGGCGTCTGCAGGAGGCCGGGCAGGACCAGCGGCATGAAGACCCGGATCCGGACCGCGTCGTTCTCGAAGCCGGGGAATTCGTTCTCAAAGATCGTGGCGTAGTCCCGCCACCAGGGCCGGGCTCGCGCCTGCATGGCCAGGGCCTCGAGCTCGGCCCGCTCGTCTTCGTCGACCCCGTAGACCCGCAAGAGATCCCGGATGTCGCTCATCTCGGGACGCCTCCAGTGGTTGGCCTCGAACCGGCCGACCTTGCCGCGGCCCCAGTCCAGCAGGTCGCAGACATGGTTGGCGGTGTGCCCGGACGCGCGTCGCAACACGGTGAGGCGGCGAGCCAGCCGCCGCTTGGCGACGGTTGCCCCGTAGGCGTCGTCGCTCATCGGCGATTGCCTCCTTGACAGGACGTCCCTTTCAGCATAGCCCTACTTAAGTTGTGAATCACAAACCTTATCCTCATCGGCTGGGCGTCGGTTTCGTCACATTTGAGTATCGGCTTCTTCGGCAACGGGAAAGGGCAGATAATGGCCTGGTAACGGCGTTGGCAGGTGACCGCCGGTGACAACCGGTGACCGCACGCTGCCCCGCGAAGCCGGTCAGCCGTCGGCCGCATCGTCGAACTCGCCCCCGCGCACGCCGTCAAGGAAGCACTCCCACTCGTTCCTGTCGTAGACCAGCACCCGGCCCTCCGGGTCGCCGGCCACGCGCATGAGCACCCACTCCGCGCCGCCGTCTCGCGCCGCCGCGTCGCTCCCCCCGGGCGCTCCGCTGGGGCCGGACGCGCCGGTGGACCCGGACGCGCCGCTGGACCCGGACGCGCCGACGAAAGCGACCTCGAGGCAGCCTGCGGTGTCGCCGGACCGCTGCCAGGTCAGCGCGCCGATATCGACGCCCAGGGCCGACACCGTCGGCTTGGCCGTCACCTCAGTCATCTCGCCTCCGCAGGACTCGGTGGATCGCAAGGGGATCAATTATGTGCGTCGCGCGACGCCACAGTAGACGTCTTCGGCCTCGTCGTTAACTTCGGCCCGCACTCGCGGCGGTGGCGCCTGCTCCGGCCATCGTCACTCCCTGATTCGGTTACGGGCGGCGGGCGACCCCGCAGTACATCGCGCGAGACCCGTCGCTGTCGGCCAGATCGGGGTCCTCGGCGCCCCAAAGGCCCACGTAGGTTACGGCCGCATCGGCGCCCGAATAGGGCGGCACCAGCTCCAGCCCGGCGAAGAACCGCTCGACGTCGGGCCGGGAGCGCGGGTAGGCGTGCTCGGTGGCCTGCGCGTAGGTGTCCAGGCCCGCCTGGACTAAGCGCGGCGGCAGATTCTCATAGGTTCCATGCGACAGGGCCAGGTAACTACCCGGCGCGACCGCGGTCATGTAGCGGGTCACCAGGTCCCACGGATCGGCGTCATCGGCCACGAAGTGCACCACCGCGCTCATCAGGACCCCGGCCGGCTCGGCGAAGTCGATCAGCCGCAATAGCGCGGGATGGCCGAGCACGGAGCCGGGGTCACGCAGGTCGGCGGCGATCACGGTCGTGCTCCCGTCGCCGGTCAGCAGCGGGGCCGCCTGCGCGGCGACCATCGGGTCGATGTCCACGTACACCACGCGAATGCGGGGGTCCACCCGCTGCACCGCCTCGTGGGTGTTGTTCTGGGTCGGCAGCCCGGAGCCGATGTCGATGAACTGCCGGATCCCCTGTCCGGCCATCCACACCGCGGCCCGTCCGTGGAAGCCACGGTTCGCCCACATGGCGTCGACCACATCGGGCGCCTGCGCCTTCAGCGCCTCGGCGGCCCGGCGGTCGACCGCGAAGTTATTCGTGCCGCCCAGGAAGTAGTCGTACAGTCGGGCCGGGGTCGGCCGGGTGGGATCCACGCCTTCGGGGACGTCGCCGGCGTCACTCACATCGCCTCCGTGCCCCCCTATGCCTAGTCTGGCACGTTACGTACGGCGCGGGAAAGACGCGATGTATCGACCTTGTCGTCCGGTTCCTGCAATTTTGCTGCCCGGCGCCCGGAGCGCGGGAATGGCCTCGCGCCGACCCTCGGGAACGGCCGCGTCAAGAACGGTAGGCGCCCCGCCGGTAGCACGCCTCAAGATGATCGTCCACCACGCCGCAGGCCTGCAGCGTCGCGTACGCGGTCACCGGACCCGTGAAGGAGAAGCCGCTGCGTCTGAGCTCCTTGGACAGCGCCTTCGACTGAGGGGTCCAGGACGGCACGTCGTCCAGCGTCACGGGGGCGCGATCCTGGCCGTCGGCGTAGGACCAGACCAGGGCGGCGAGCCCGCCGGGCAGCGTGAGCGCGGCCCGGGCGTTACCGATCGCAGCCTCGATCTTGGCCCGGTTCCTGACGATGCGGGCGTCGCCAAGCAGCCGGGTGACGTCGTCCGGGCCGAAGCGGGCCACCGCCTCGATGTCGAAGCCGGCGAACGCGGACCGGAAGCCCTCGCGCTTGCGCAGGATCGTCAGCCACGACAACCCGGACTGGAACGCCTCGAGGCAGAGTCGCTCGAACATCCCGGTGTCATCGCGCACCGGCCGCCCCCACTCGTCATCGTGATAGGCGATGTACTCGGGGCTGGAGAGGCCCCACGGGCAGCGCAGCCGCCCGTCGGGCCCGGGCTGGGCGCCGTTCGCCGTCGTGGTCACGCGCGCCCCCCGGTCGCGGTCCCGGTCTCCGGGTAGTCGCCCGGCTCCCGATCCGTCCCCCCGGCGGGCCGCTCCCACGCCGACCATGGCTCGCCCGCGGGCGGGCGCGTGGGGCCGCCCACCGGACGGCGGAACGGGAGTGCCGACGGCCTGGAACCGGGATCGGGCGCACCCAGACCAGGCTCCTGAACCGCCACGTCCGGGCCGGCGGCGTCCGCGGGACCGGCGGCGTGCCGCGGATTCCTGGCCTCCCGCTGAGGTTCCCGCGGAGATTCCGGCGGAGATTCCCGCGGAGCCGCTCGCGGAGTGTCCCGCGTCATGTCCCACGGATCGGACCGGCCGGACCGCATGTCGGCGATCTGCTGCCGCAGGTCCGCGATCTCCACGTCGCGCTCGGTCACCGTGCGCGCCACCCGGTTCAGCGCGTCATCGGTGGCCCGCATGTCGTATCCCCACAGCGCCGCGGGCGGACGCAGCAGCGCCACGTCGGCGGCGGTCACGATGTCGGTGTCCAGCGGCCGGACGTCGGCGGCCGATGCCGCCAGCTCTCCGCCGCGGCCGATGGCGACCACGATCACCCCGCCGAGGATAGCCACAGCCGCGATGATCAGCACGATGGGAAGGACGGACACACAAGAATCGTGCCATGCCAGGACCCGAGTTGGCGTGTCCGGAAGGCCCGGATCATGTAGCCGGGCGGTTACCGCCCGATACATCCTGCTGATGGGCATCCTTGATGATCTGAACCACTTCGTCGGGATCATCGGCGATCCGGAACAGGTCCGGGTCGGCGAACGAAACCTTGCCCTGAGCCAGCAGGGTGCCGTGAATCCACGAGGTCAGGCCCGACCAGTACTCCCGGTCAACCAGGACGATGGGGAACTTGGTGATCTTGCCCGTCTGCACCAGCGTGAGCGCCTCGAACAGCTCGTCCAGCGTGCCGAAGCCGCCCGGCAGCACCACGAACGCCTGTGAGTACTTGATGAACACCGTCTTGCGGACGAAGAAGTAGCGGAACTCCAGGCCGATCTCCACGTAGTCATTCAGGCCCTGCTCCAGCGGAAGCTCGATGCCGAGGCCGACCGACACGCCGTTGGCGCTCATCGCTCCCCGGTTGGCGGCCTCCATGATCCCGGGCCCGCCGCCGGTGATCACCGCGTAGCCGGCCGAGGCCAGGCCGGCGCCGATCCGCTCCGCGCGCTTGTAGTCCAGGCTCTCAGGGGCGGTCCGCGCCGACCCGAACACGGCGACCGCCGGGCCGAGCTCGGACAGCAGCCCGAAGCCCTCGACGAACTCCGCCTGGATCCGCAGCACCCGCCACGGGTCGGTGTGCACCCAGTCGCTGGGGCCGCGCCGGTCGAGCAGCCGCTGATCGGTGGTGGTCTGAGGGATGTGCTTGCCGCGCAGGGTCGCCGGTCCTTGACGACGCAGCCGACGATGCGGCTCGGGTTGGGCGCTCACGATCCCATAACGTATCGGGCCAGGCCAGGCGGGCGGACCCGGCCGGCCCGCTCGGGGTTGGCGGCGACCGCCCCGGAGCCAGCGCGGACTAGCTGCGGCCGCCCGAGTGCCGGGCGTACGCGACGTTGACCACGCCGATCACCACCCAGATCAGCATGACGAGCAGGATCTGGCC
>Ga0335073_10005359_pt1 | contig 18011 bp, 17 predicted proteins | sample Lox_Sample_22_FD_207093 | JGI IMG/M metagenome (GOLD analysis project Ga0335073, IMG submission 207093) | Soil microbial communities from Loxahatchee National Wildlife Refuge, Florida, United States - Lox_Sample_2.2 | ecosystem: Environmental > Terrestrial > Soil > Wetlands | place: USA...
CTCGGCCACGCCGCGTCGCGCCAACTGCTCTTCGGCGTCGAGCGCCGCGAATGACACGCAGGTGAAATCGCCCTCGACCCCCAGCGGGGGTGCTGCCTCTTCGAGATGCAGCCAGGCCGGAACCCCGGCGGCACGCGCCGCGCCGATCACGGCCGTGGCCGACGACGCCGACGGCGTCAACGCGGCGATCAGGTCGGGACGGAACGAATGTGCCGCGGCGATCAGCGTTTCCTTGGCCGCGCCCCAGGACCGGCGCCGGCCATTGTCGCGCGAGGTCGAGACGACGGAGAGACAATGGCCGCGGGCCGCCAGCCAATCGACCAGCGCGCTCGCCCGCGAGCCTTCGGCGGCGGAGTGAGGCGTGTAGTCGATCCCGTGGGCGAGAAGGCGCAGGTGCCGCGTCACCGAACCGCCGCGTGGGGCGCCGCGAGCCGGTTCCGGGTCAGGGTCGGCCCCGCGGCCGCGCTCAGCATCTTCTCGACGAACCGACCCTGGAACAGCTTGATGCCGGCATGCTGGCCAAACGCGATCGCCTGCTCGGTGTCGCATCGCGCCAGGATGAGGCGCGCCTTGCCGACCCGGTCGAGCGCGGCGATGAAGTCCTTCTGGCGCTCGCCATCGCCCTGTTCGATCATGTCGGCGCTCCAGAACAGCTTGACGAGATCGAGCCCAAGGCGCGCGCGCTCGACATAGGGAAGCGTCAGCCGCGTCACGCCGTCGAGGCAGACGCGATAGCCGCGCTCGCGCACGAAATCGCGCGCGAAGATATAGGCGCCGATATCGCCGAAGATGTCGACCTTCTCGACCTCGATCACGATGCTGCCGCGGGCGCCCGCCCGGAGGCCCGCGTCGAATGCCTGGAACTCCGGCGAGAGCAGGGTGGCGATATTGAGATTGAGGCTGAACGAGTGCGCGAGGTCGCTGTCATCGGCCTTGCGCAGAAGAGCAAGCACGCGCTTGTCGAGCGTCTGGGTCAGATATTTGAAGAGCCAGCGGTCGGACGCGATGTCCCGCTTCGGCATGACCGCGTCGCGGAGATCGGAAATCGAGACATAGACCTCGCGGAACAGCGGCTTCGGCACTTCGCCGACCGGGATCGTGCAAACCGACTGGCGACGCAGCAGGTTCGACAAGTCGGCGCGCGCAATGGTGGTGACGAGCTCGTTGAGGCCTGCCGCGTCCATCGGCTGGCGCTCGTTGGCGGCCGAACCGCCGGCCAGCGTCGTGAGCCGCTTGCGCCGCCTCTCGTCCTCGCGCCGCACCGACTCGACGAATTCGAAGAAGGCGCCGGTCTTGTCGTCGAGCGCGTACCAGGTGGCGAAGCCGTCGCCGCCATCCTCGATCTGCGCCGCCACCGGATCGTCGCCGAAGAGATAGCGGACCTTGGTCACCGCGTTGTCGATCGCGATCGCGTTCTCGGCCCGGCAGGCGAAGACGATGTCGCCTTGCTGCAGCACGAACATCTGGCCCTCGAACTGCTTGACGAGCGCCTCGAAGGTATTGGTGGCGATCCGGATCTGATGCGTGCCGCGATTGTCCGGGCGCAGCCGCGAGAGATGCATCACGACGACGCGCCGCCCCTCCGGCGCGCGCTTCATCCGGTCGGCATAGTCGAACAGAAGCTGCTCGATGGTCGAAACCCGGTCCGTCATTCCGTCGTTTCCTGTGCCGCTCTCGGTCGCACCGCGTAATGTGACAGAAATCTAGCGGAATCAGCGTTTCGGAAGGGTTAAGCGGCGGTTCGGCGTGGTCACGGGGCCCGCTCGTCAACCCTTTCTTTACGCTCGCGACCCTAAAAGCGTGCATGGATCAAGAGGGCGTACCGGTTCTGCTCGAGGCGCCGGAAGCCGGTGCCGCGCGCCCGGACCCGCCTCCGGGTTGGGGCAACCCGTCGAACCGCAACAAGATCGTGCTGTGCGTCGACGATGTCGCACCGGATCTGCGTCTCTTGCGTCAATGCATCATGAGCGGCGGCTTCACCTTCGTCGGTGCCGCGAACGGGGTCGAGTGCCTCAAGATCGTGTCGCGGATCGAGCCGCGCCTTATCCTGCTCGACGTGAACGCGCCGGCGCTCGACGGGTTCGAGCTGTGCCGCCGGCTGCGCGGCAACATGCGCCTCTCGCACGTGCCGATCGCGTTCATTACGGCCCGCAACTCGCCCGACGACGTGAAGCGTGGCCTTGCCGTCGGCGGCAACGACTACATCCTGAAGCCGGTCTCGATCGCGCGGCTGCGGGAGCGGATCCATCACTGGACCTCGCGCCGCCTTTCGACGGAGCAGATCCTTGGCGTGCCGCGCGATCGCGCGGCGCCACAGGCCGAAGCGCCATCAGCCGAGGCGGATGCCGGACCGGCCTGAACCGTCTATAGTGACGCGATGCTGGGTCGGATTTTCCGCGGCCGCGGATCGGATGAATTGCCCGCGGCGCCTGCGGGCACCGTTCTCTACGCGATCGGCGACGTCCATGGCCGGGTCGACCTGCTGCGTGCGCTGGGCGGCCTGATCCGCGCCGACGCGGAGGAGCGCACCGCCTTGCGGCGCGTCGTCGTGTGCCTTGGCGACTATGTCGACCGAGGCGCCGACTCCCGCGCGGTCCTCGATCTTCTGATCAATGAGCCGTGGCCTGGGTTCGAGCGCGTCCATCTGAGAGGCAATCACGAAGCGCTGATGCTTCGCTTCCTCGAGGATATCGATATCGGTCCGACCTGGCTCACCTATGGCGGCCGCCAGACGCTCGCGAGCTATGGCATCGACGCGCCGACGGCCTACGACGCGGAAGAGGGGCTTTTGCGCGCGCAAGGCGAACTCCGCGATCGGCTTCCGCGCGCGCATGTCGATTTCCTGCGCTCGCTGCCGGTCATGCACCGCGAGGGCGACTATCTTTTCGTTCATGCCGGGGTGAAACCCGGCGTGCCGCTCGACGAGCAGCGCGAAGAGGATCTGCTGTGGATCCGCGACGAGTTCCTCGATTGCAATGAGCCGTTCGGCGCGATCGTGATCCATGGCCACACCATCGCCCGCGAGCCGGACATCCGGCGCAATCGGATCGGCATCGACACCGGCGCCTTCGCGAGCGGCCACCTCACCGCGCTGGTGGCGGCGGGAACCGATCGGACATTCCTGCAGACGTGAGCTCTGACGCCGCGCTTCAGGCGCGGCCCCACAGCTCCTTGGTCGCGCGCCGCGCGCCTTCGGCCATCGATCGGAACTTCGCCCAGCAGATATCGGCGTGACCGACCCGCGTGCCGATGCCGCAATCGGTGCCGGCGAGCACGTTCTCCCGCCCGACCAGCTTGGCATAGCGAACGAGCCGCTGCGCCACGAGGTCGGGATGCTCGATGAAGTCGGTGCAGTGGCCGATGACGCCCGGCACCAAGGTCGCGCCGGCCGGCAGCTTTGCCGTCTCGAACACGGTCCATTCATGCTCGTGGCACGGGTTCGACGCCTCGATCGAATAGCTGCCGGCGTTGACGCGGAAGATGATGTCGACGATGTCCTTCAAGGGAATGTCGTCGTGGTGCGGCCCGTGGAAGCTGCCCCAGCAGACATGGAGCCGCACCTTGTCCTTGGGGATGCCCGAGAGCGCATGGTTCAGCGCGTCGACCCGCATGGTCGCGTATTTCCGGTAATCGGCGACGCTCATCTCCGGCAGGCAGTTCCACCCGTCGGGAAGATCGGGATCGTCGATCTGCAACAGGAAGCCGGCGTCGGTGATGGCCTTGTATTCCTCGTGCATCATGTCGGCGATGGCGTAGACGAATTCCTCGGTCGATTTGTAATGCTCGTTCGCCATCCAGTGCTCGATCGTGCCGGGCGTGTTCGACGGCAGATAGGTCTCGGCGACCTGCACCCCCGAGAGCGCGGCCTTGAACCGGTCGAGGTCGCGCTTCAGATCGGCCTGGCCGATATAGCGCAGCTTGTCGGTGCAGACGGGAATGGTGGGCGCGCCGGGAAACCGCGCCCGCGGGTTGGCCTCGAAATAGGCGGAAAACTTGGTCGCGTCGCGCGCGGTGATCTCGAGCCGCCGCCGCGTCGCAGCCGGCCGCGTCTCGAACCCGGCGATGCGAAGCCGCACATAGTCGGTGAAATTCGATTTCGACAGCTCGCCGTCATTGACGCTGTCGAGGCCGCAATCGATCTGGGTGCGAACCACCGCGGCGACCGCCGCGTCGAGGCGCTTCGCAAGCGCCGCCTCGTCGACCGTCTCGCCGCGCGACTTCGCCATCACCATGTCGCGGACGTCGGGCGGACGCGGCAGCGAACCGGCATGGGTCGTGAGAATACGATCGCGGCTATACATCATCGGCGCGTCCCTTCTTGAAGTTGCACGCATTCTAGTCAGCGTCCGATCGACGGTGGTAGTGTTTAATGCGATCGCAAAGCGCTGCTCTTCAGAAGAAGGCGAGTGGGCGAATTCGCCCGCCCAGCCTATGTTGGGCGCGACGGTTCATCGGGAGGAAGCCGGCGTCATGGAATATGGAATACAGCTCGCGACATCGGCACATCACTGGAAGGTGGTGAAGCGCGCCGAGGAGATGGGGTTCACCCATGCCTGGTTCTACGACACCGAGCTTTTGAACGCGGATGTCTTCGTGGCGATGGCGGCGGCGGCAATGCAGACCTCGCGCATCAAGCTTTGCACCGGCGTGCTGATCCCCTCGAACCGGATCGCACCTGTGGCGGCAAGCGCGCTTGCCTCGTTGAACGCGCTGGCACCGGGCCGCATCGTCTGCGCGCTCTCGACCGGGTTCACCGCGCGGCGCACGCTCGGCCTGCCGGCGGTCACCTTGAAGCGGCTCGAAGACTATATCCGCGTCGTGCGCGGGCTGCTGGCGCGCGAGACGGTCGAATGGTCCGAGGAAGGCGGCCCGCACAAGATCCGCTTCCTCAATCCCGAGCTGGGGCTCATCAATCTTGACGACCCGATCCCGTTCCACATCTCGGCGTTCGGCCCCAAAGGCCGCGCGCTCGCGGCAAAGCTCGGCACCGGCTGGATGATCGGCGGCAATCCGCGCGGCGCCGCTGCCGCGCTCGGCGCCATGCGCGAGGAATGGCAGAAGGCGGGGCGCGAGCCCAAGGACCTCTATTCCACGACCTTCGGCAATGGCTGCGTGCTGGCCGACGGCGAGGCGGTGGACAGCCCGCGCGCCCGCGCGCAGGCCGGGCCGTCCGCGACCATGATGTTCCATGACCTCGCCGAGCAGGAGGAGCTGGGCACCTTGGGCTTCCGCCTGCCGCCGCAATTCCGGGCGACCTTCGAGGCCTATCGCGAGATCTACCGGCGCTACGAGCCCGCCGATGCGCGCTATCTCTCGAACCATCGCGGACACTTGATGTTCCTGCGTCCCGAGGAACAGGCGCTCGTCACGCCCGAGCTCTTGCGCACGTTGACATATACCGGCACCGAAGCCGAGATGGTGGCCGCCGTGCGCCAGGTGAAGGAAGCAGGCTTCAGCCAATTCGCGGTGACGCTCCGCGTCGGCCACGAGTTCGAGATGCTGGCCGATTGGGCGAAGGTGCTGGAGAAGGTATAGCGCTATTCGGCCGCGACCTTCGCGCGCTCGGTGGCACGGGTCGGGGCAAGGTCGCGGATGCGCGGATAGACCTCCTTGGCGAAGAGGGTCATGCTGCGCGCCGTGCGCTCGTGGCTCATGAAGCCCGCCTGCTGCATCATGAGAAGATGGTCGAACCCGCCGACCTTGTCGTAATAGGCGCGGATCTGCTTCACCATCGTGTCGGGCGTGCCGTAGAAGAGGATGCCTTCCTCGCGCAGGGCGTCGAGCCCGCGGCCGCGGAGCTGGGCGCCAACCGGCAGCGCCGCCGAGCGCATCATCCGGGTCATCGCGCCAAGCGGGAGATAGCCCGGCGGGCTCCGGTAATGCGCGGGCGAGCGGGCGCCGGTGAGGTACCAGCGCAATTCCGCGGCGCCTTTCTCCGCATCCTCTTCCGAATCGCCGGTGAAGACGAGCGGCATATAGGCCATGCCGCCGCCTCCCGGCAGGCCGCGTTCGACGAAATGGCTGCGATAGACGTCGAACATCGCCTTAACCGTGGTCCAAGGCTGCAGGAAGATCGCGAAGACATAGCCTCGCTCGGCCATGCGCGTGACGCCTTCCGTATCGGACGAGCTCGTGATCCAGATGCGCGGATAGGGTTTCTGCAACGGCCGCGGCCACACATTGATCGACCGCCTCTGCCAGAACCGGCCTTCGTAATTGAAGGGTCCGTCGACCGTGGTCCAGGCCCGGATCACGAGATCGACGCCTTCCCACAGCCGGTCCACCGTCTCGGCGGGATTGCAGTTCGACGCGAATATCTCGTAGGGCACGCCGCGCACAAACCCGCATTCGAGCCGCCCGCGCGAGATGCAGTCGACCATCGCCATCTCTTCGGCGATGCGGATCGGATCGTTGCGATGCGCGATCGGGTTGCCGAGGATGCAGATCCGCGCGTTGCGGGTCTGGCGCGCAAGGATCGCGGCCGACAGCGGCGCCGCCGCGTTGAGGCAGGTCGGCGTCTGATGATGCTCGTTGAGCATGATGTTGAGGCCGAGCTCGTCGGCAAGGCAATGCTCGTCGAGATAGCGGTTGTAGAGATCGGCGCCGATCGCGGGATCGAAATGCTTGCTCGGGAGATTGATCCGCGACTGCGGCTCGTCGGCGGGGAAATGAGGATAGGGAAATTCCGAGAAATGCCAGCACTCCATGGGTCAGCTCCGCGTCGCGAACTCTTGGAAATGAGCAAGAAAGGCCTGCGGCCGCTCGAGATGCGGCAGATGGCCGGCTTTCTGAATGATCTTGAGGCGCGCGCCCGGGATCAGCTTGCGGTAGTTCCGCCCATAATCGGGCGGCAGGATCCCGTCATTGGCGCCCCAGACGAGCGTCGTCGGCACGGCGATCCGGTCCAGCCGATGGGCGAGCTTCGGATCGTGCATGAAGGGCTCCCAGCAGAGGCGCGCGAATGACTCCGCGTTGCGCGCGATCTCGGTGAGCGCGTCATCCGACAGCGCCGCCACGTCGCGATGGCCGTTCACGGGATCGTACCATTTGAGCGCCGCGACCTTTTCCGGCGCCAACCACCACAGATCGGCGATATCGCGGTCGAGCACGCCGCCGAACTTCACGCCATAAGGCGCCACCAGCATCATCCGCGCCAGCCGCGCATCGTCCTTGACCGCCATCTCGGCCGCGATCCAGCCGCCCAGCGAGAACCCGACGAGCGTCACCGCCTTGAGACCCAGTTTCTCGATCAGCGAGAGATAGAGATAAGAGACATCATCGACGCCGGTGATCCAGTCCGGGCGCTCGGACCGCCCGAAGCCCGGGGGCGAGGGAATGATGATCTCGAACCGGCCGGCCAGGTCGGCGACGAAGGCGTGATCGGGCTCGAGCATCTCTTCGCTCGACAGCATCAGCAGCGGCTTGCCGCGCCCAAGCCGCCGCACTTCGAGCCGCACGCCGGCGATGGTCACGAACGACGTCGACGGCGTCGCAAGCCGCGTGGAAGGGGATTTCTTCGCCTTCGCCATGCCAGGCCGCTAAAGCGCCGCGCCCGCGTGGACGCGGATCAGGTCCTGCACCACGTCGGGCGTGCGGGCACGCGCCATGCCGCATTCGGTGGCGATGCCGAACTCGGGCGCGAATTTCCGCGCCGCCGCCATGCGCCGCTTGGTGCCGGCGATTCCGTCCGCGGCATGGACGAGGCCCAGATAAAGCTCGGTGCCGGCCCCGAGCTTGAGCCCGGCAAGCGGCGCGAAGAAGGCCTCGTCATCGCGGCTGACGGGGACCGGCATGTGCATGAACGCCACGGGCCGCCCCGCGCTCTCGATGATCAGGTTCGCAAGCTCCACCATCTTGCCGGTGTCTTGCGGCTCGACGAAATGCTTGCCGTCGAGATCGCCGTAACAGAGGTGGAACCCGAGCTCGACCCCGTTCGGCACCACGCCGGAAAGGCGCCGGAACCGCTGCGCGAACTCGTTTTCCATGTCCGGCAGCGCGCGTAGGCGCGGATGGTGGCCGTCCCACATCACCATCTCGATGCACACGTCCCATTGGATCGCGAGGTCGGCATGCGGGATCTCGCCGCAGATATTCGCAACCTCGCGCAGCATCGCGGCCTCGTAGGCGGGCTCGATCTGGGGCGCCGATTGGAATGTGCAGAACGGCCGGATCACCGCGAAAGGCGTCGGCAGGCAGACCTGGAACCGCACGCCGCGCGGCAGCACGCCGCGGTCGCGGGCGCGCTTGAAGTCCTCGTACGACGTCCGCGCTTCGCGTGCATAGTTGAGCTCGCCGAAGCGGATCGATTCGGGCGCCACGTCGTCCGCGATGCGCATCTGCGGGAAGATGCCCTCGGCGGTCGATTTGGGCTCCGCTTGCAGGAACGGGTTGGCGCGGAGCAGCGGATATTGAAAGCTGATCCACAAGCGCCGCCCTCCCGGCTCGCCATCGGGCACGCGCCGAAGGCACGGGCCAAGCGCGCTTCCGACCGCCGCGAATACCTCCGGAACGGTGTCGAGCCCGATACTGCCCACCAGATGGACGGGAACCGCCATGGGGTATCTCCTTCATAGGCGCCATCCGGGGTAGCATCGCGGCCGCAACGGTTCAAGGGCATGGCTCGCATGACGAAGATCGCGCTTCTCGACGATTATCAGCAGGTGGCGCTCGCGATGGCGGATTGGGGCCCGGTGCGCGCGCGGGCCGAGATCACCGCATTCGACCGCAACATCCCGCTTGGCGAAGCGGCGCGGCTGCTGGCGCCGTTCGAGATCGTCTGCCACGTGCGCGAACGCATGGCGTTTCCGCGCGCCGTCATCGACGCGCTGCCCCATCTGCGCTTCATCGCCGTGACCGGACCGGCCCATCGCGGGCTCGACCTTGCCGCCGCGACCGAGCGCGGCATCGCGGTGTCGCATACGACGGGTCGCGGCGGGGGCGGTTCGGCCACGCCGGAGCTCGCGATCGCGCTCATGCTGGCCGTGACGCGCCGCATCGCGCTCGAGGATCGCCGCATGCGGCAGGGTTTGTGGCAAGGGACGGTCGGCACCGTCCTGCGCGGCAAGATTCTGGGCCTTTTGGGCCTCGGTCGCGTCGGCGCCCAGGTCGCGGCATTGGGTGCCGCCTTCGGCATGAAGATCATCGCCTGGAGCAGCAATCTCACCGACGAGCACGCGGCCTCGTGCGGCGCGCGGCGCGTCGAAAAGGACGTGCTGTTCCGCGACAGCGACATTGTGAGCCTGCATCTCGTCCTTGGCGAGCGCTCGCGTGGAACCGTCGGCGCGCGCGAGATCGCGCTGATGCGCCCGACCTCTTATCTCGTCAATACCGCGCGCGGACCGATTGTCGATCAGGCCGCGCTGATCGACGCGCTGCGCCGAGGCGCCATCGCCGGCGCCGCGCTCGATGTCTATGACGAAGAACCATTGCCGGCGGACCATCCGCTGCGCACGCTCGAGAATGTCGTGCTTACTCCGCATCTGGGCTATGTCTCCGAGGAAGGCTATCGCGGCTTCTATGCCGAGACGGTGGAGAACGTGCTGGCCTTCCTCGACGGCAAGCCGATCCGGGTGCTCAACCCCGATGCGCTCGCGCGGATTGGAAGTGCGAACCGCGGCGGCTATCATTGAGGCCAAGACCCAGGGGAGGACAAGGATGGGATATCGGTACGGGGCATGGTTCGTCGGCGCGGCGCTTCTCATGGGCCTCGTCCCGGCGCAAGCGGCCGACACGGTGCGCGCCGGCAAGGCCGCCGACGTCGCCTGGACCTTCACCGTGCTCGATGTCGGCAAGGCTGAAGGGATCTTTCAGAAATACGGCATCGACGTCGATATCAGCGCCTATGGCGGCGATGCCAAGCTGCAGCAGGCGTTGGCGTCGAACAGCCTCGATTTCGGCCTCGGCAGCGGCCCCTCGATGGCCTTCACGGTGAAGGGCGCGCCGACCCTCGCGGTCGCCGCTTTCGCCGGGCCGCCCCGCAACATCAGCATCACGGTGAAGGCCGATTCACCAATCAAGACGGTGGCCGACCTCAAGGGCAAGCTGTTGGGCGTCACCACCGCGGGCTCGCTGACCGAGTGGCTTGCAAAGCAAATGGCGGTTCAGGAGGGATGGGGCGAGAACGGCGTGCGGATCGCGGCGCTCGGGACCTTCCAGGCAAGCCTGCCGGCGCTCGAGACGAACCAGATCGACGGCATCGTGGTCGCGATCGAATCGGGCTATCAGCTTGAGGAAAAGCATATCGGCCGCATCATTGTCGGCATGGAGCGCTATGCCCCGCACTTCATCACCCATGTGGTGTTCGCGCGGAAGGCGCTGGTCCAAGAGAAGCCCGATGTCGTAAAGCGCTTCCTTCAGGGCTTCTTCGCCACGATCCATTTCATGAAGACCAACAAGGACGCGACCATCGCGGTCGGCGAGAAGGTCCTGAACCTCAGCCCCGACGTGATGAGCAAGACCTACGACTACGAGATCTCCATGTTCGAGGATGACGGCCAATTCGACCCGTTGGGGGTCGAGACCATCAAGAAATCGTTCGTCGGCATGGGCACGCTCAGCCAGACGCCAACCGACGCGCAGCTCTTCACGACCCAGTTCGTGCCGGTGAAGCCCTAAACGGATCGTTGCGTCCCCGGATAGATTTCGGCACCGCCGCCATCGCCGTGCCCGTGGCGCTCGCGAGTGCCGCGATCGTCGGGCTGTTGCTGTTCGTCGTGTGGATGAGCGTCGCCGAGACCGATGCCGGCGTCGCGACCGGCCGCTATGGGCTTCAGAATTACGTCGCCCTCTTCACGGATCCGCTGGTGGCGCGCGCCGCGATCAATACGTTCGCGTTCGCGGCGCTTGCGGTCATCGTGGCCGGCGGGTTCGGACTGCCGCTCGCGTGGCTCGCCGAGCGCACCGACCTGCCGGGGCGATCGCTGATCGCGCCCGTGCTGACCCTCGGCCTTCTGGTGCCGGGGTTCTTCACCGCGATGGGCTGGATCTTCCTCCTTCATCCGCGCATCGGCTTCGTCAATCAATGGCTGCGGCAGGCCTTCGGCCTGGCGGCGGCGCCTTTGCCCATCACGACGATCCCCGGGATGGCCTGGATCGAAGGGCTGACGCTCGCGCCCTTGTTCTTCTTCATGACCGCGAGCGGCTTCCGCGCGATGGACCCGAGCCTCGAGGAGGCGGCACGGACCGCGGGAGCCTCGGGCGCCGCGATCCTGCGGCGCATCGCGCTTCCGCTCATGATGCCGGGCATCGTGGCCGCCGCGATCTTCACGTTCACGCTCTCGATCGGCACGTTCGACGTGCCGGGCGTCGTTGGACTTGCGAGCCGCATCTTCACCTTCAGCACGCTGCTTTACGTCAAGACGAGCGCGGTCGACGACCTGCCCAATTACGGGCTGCCGGCCGCGTTCGGCACGGTAATCCTGGTGCTGGCGCTTGCGTTGAGCCTTGTCTATCTGCGGCTGCTGCGCCGATCGCGGCAATATCAGGTCGTGACCGGCAAGGCCTATCGCCCGCGCCCGATCGGCCTTGGGAGATGGGCGATCGCGGCCTGGGTTTTCGGCGGCTCCTATATCGCGCTGGCGCTGGTGCTGCCGCTTCTCCTGGTGTTGTGGTCGGCGGTCCTACCTTACTACGCCCCGCCCTCGCTCGCGGCGCTTCATCAGGTCTCGTTTGCCACCTTCGCGCGGGTGCCGTGGCCGCTGGTGTGGCGCGGCCTGCGCAATTCCGTCATCCTCGCGGTGCTCGCGCCGACCCTGGCGCTGGGGTTCAGCTTCGCCTTCTCGTGGCTCATCCTGCGGTCCCGGATGCGGGGGCGGGTCTTCGTCGACGAGATCGCCTTCCTGCCACAAGCGATCCCCGGCATCATCTTCTCGCTTGGCGCGATCGTGGTGGCACTGTTCGTGCTGCCCGATGCGATCCCGCTCTATGGATCGGTCGCTATCCTGGCGCTTGTCTACAGCGTGGGCTGGATCAGCTTCGGCACGCGCGTCGTCAATTCCGCGCTGATCCAGGTCCATTCCGAGCTCGAAGAGGCGGCCTATGTGGCGGGCAGCGGACGGCTCGCGACGGCCCGCACGATCCTCGTGCCGCTCATCAGCCCCGCTCTTGTCAGCGGCTGGGTCTGGCTTGCGCTTCTGGCGGTGCGCGAGTTGACGCGGGCGGTCATACTCGTCACCGGCGACAACGTGACCTTGCCGGTGGTGACGTGGAGCCTTTGGAATGGCGGGCAGTTCAACGAGGCAAGCGTGGTGATCCTCACCACCATCGCGCTGTTCGCGCCGCTTCTGCTCCTTTATTTCTATCTGGCGCGCGGGTGGGCGGCACCGCTCGAGCCGCGGACCGACAGGGAGGATGCATGAGAAAAGCTTGGGCGGCCGTGATCGGATTGATGCTCGCCGGTGCGGCGTCGATCGCTTCTGCCGCGGAGACCAGCCCGGCGCTGCGGAAAGTAATCGACGCCGCGCAGAAGGAAGGCGAGATCACCCTGACCTATGGCGCGCTTTTGGGCGGCACCGACGGCGCGCGGACCATGGAGCGGCTCGTCAACGCGAAATACGGCACGCATCTCAAGATCGACTACACGCCGGGCCCGTCGGCGCCCGAGATGGCCGCCCGCATCGCGCAGGAGCAAGCGGCGAAGCGCCCGTCGAGCACCGACCTTTATCCGGTCTCGATGACGGCGGCGAACGCGCATTTGTTCCAGGCCATCGATTGGCGCGAGCTGGTCCCGGAACTGCCGGAAGCGGCGATGAAGTTCGGCCGCCGCGGCGTCGCCTATGCAACGTTGCTCGTCGGCATCACCTACAACACCGGCCTCATCCCCGAGGACAAGGCGCCGAAAACCCTGAAGGACCTTCTCGATCCGCAATGGAAGGGCAAGATCGGCGTGCGCGTCTCGACCACCTTCATGGCGTTCCTCGCGCTGCCTTCGGAAATGGGACCCGAAGGCTCGGTCGCGTTCTTCCGCAAGCTTGGCGCGCAAGCGTCGGGCATGATCCGGTGCGGCAACGCCGAGCGCATCGCGTCGGGCGAGTTTCCGTTGTTCTTCCCCAATTGCGGCGACTACGAAGCGCGCAAGGCCGCGCTCGCGGGCGCCAAGGTGGGCGCGATCATCCCGACCGATGCCGCCTGCATGGCCTATTTCACCGCCGGCATCCCCAACAATTCGGCCCATCCCAACGCCGCGAGGCTGCTGATCGCCTTTCTTCTGAGCCGCGAGGGGCAGGATTTCGAGTGGGACGCCGACGGGGCGGACTATCACGGGCTGCCGGGCTCGAAGATCGCGGCCGTGATGGCGAAGTACCGCGCGCAGGGCGTCAATTTCATCGACGAGGTCGATGTCGAGGAGCAGCACCCCGAATTGCTCGACGTGCAGAAGCGGATGCTCGAGGCGCTGCAGGAATCGATGACGAAATAGCAGCGATCGCCGAGGGTCCTTCGTCTACGCTTCGCTTCGCTCAGGATGAGGCAAACTCATCCTGAGCGAAGCGCCGCAGGCGCGCCGTCGAAGGACGTCAGGCCGCATCGCTCACGAGCTGAAGCACATAGCCGGCGGGATCCTCGATATAGGTGTCCCGCTCGTCGCCGCGGCGCGCCTTGAGGTCGGCGGCGCGGTCGCCATGCGCGATGCCCGCCTCGGCGAAGCGGCGCAGCATCGGCTCCCAGCGGTCCGGCGCCACGTAGAAGGCCAGATGCGGCCCCGCTTCGAACCGCGACAGGATCACGCCCTTGGGGCCATAGGGCAGGTCGGCGAGCAGCACTTCCTGCCCATTGGGAAGCGGCAGCACCGCCTCGCGCACGCCGAGCCGCCGGTTGGTGCGCACGGTCTCGACCTCGAGCCCGAAAATCTCGGTATAGAAGCGGACCGAGCGGTCGAGGCCCGGCGCCTCGAGCCGGACATAGCCGACACCGGACAGCGCCCCCGCCGGCGCCGCGGCGGGCGCGCGGCCCTTCGGCACATAGACCTGGAAATTGTTGCCGGCCGGATCGGCGAAATAGAGCGACTGCAGCGATTTCGGCGCCTCGTCCTCGCCGGCGCTTTCATAAGGCGCGCCGCGCGTTTTGAGCGCCGCCTCGACCCGCTTGAGGCCCGCCGCGTCGGTCGTGAAGGAGCAGGTCGGCGCGCCGTGGATCGCAGGCGCCCGCCCGCGCTCGTCCGTCTGGAGATAGACGCCGATCCGCTTGCCCGCCACGTCGAAGAACGTGTGCGGCCGCATCCCGCCCTTCCATTCCTTGACGTTGAGGCCGATCCGCATCGGCTTGCCGTGCGGGTTCAAGGCGATCTCGCAGCCGAACACGTCACGATAAAACGCTTCGGCCGCGAGGACGTCGTCGACCGGGACGACGAAATGATCGAACTCGTTCAGGAACCGCATGTCATCCTCGCGCGCGCCGGGCTTCCCCGACTATACCGTGGCGCCCCTCTCTTGTCGTTGCCGCGAAACTCGCCTAGCGTCGTGAGCAAGGGACGGCCGGCGCGGAGAGATCGGATATGGAGTTCGGCATCTGGGACACGACCGGACCGCGCGAGCGGGTGACGACGGCGGACCTCTATCGTCAGCATTTCGCGGAGCTGACGCTCGCGGAGACCTGCGGCTTTCATCATTACTGGTTCTACGAGCATCATCTGTCGGCGACCGGGCCGGTTCCCTCGCCGAACCTGATGGTGGCCGCCGCCGCGCAGCATACGAGCCAGATCCGGCTCGGCAACATGGTGACGCTTCTGCCGGTACGGAACCCGCTTCTCGTCGCCGAAGAGATGGCGATGCTCGACCAGATGACCGGCGGCCGGCTCGATGTCGGGATCGGCCGCGGCGGCAAGGCGGCCGAGTATGAATGTTTTGGCCTCGAGACCGCGAATTCGCGCGCGCTCTTCCACGAATCGTTCGAGCTGATCCGGCGCATCTGGGCCGACGAGATATTCGAGCATCAAGGCCCGCATTTCCGCATCGCCAAGGCGGCGGCCTTGTCGCCCGTGCTGGTACAGCGGCCGCACCCGCCGGTCTATGTCACGGCCAACAGCGAGGAATCGATCCGCTGGGCGGCCGAGCGCGATTTTCCCTTCGTGCAGCTCGATTCGATGTTCGAGGACTGCAGGCGCGATCAAGCCTTCTATCGCGAGATTCAGCGCGCGGCGGGCTTTGCCGTGCGCCCTCGCCTTTGCCTCACCCGCGAGGTCTATGTCGCGCCGACCGACGAGCAGGCACGGCGCGAGGCCAAGGATTACCTGATGCACTACTGGAACCTGTGGGGGCGCTTCACGCAGTTCGTGAAGGCAGGCCAGGTGCCGGCGAGCTTTGAATCCTGGTACCAGCGCGCGCCGCGCCTTTTCTCGATGAGCTATGAGGAGTTGATCGATGCCGGGCTGGTGCTGATCGGCTCGCCCGAGACGGTAGCGCGTCAGGTGCGTCGCCATCGGGACGAGCTCGACCTTGCCGTGTTCGTGGGCTCGTTCCAGTTGGGCGGCATGCCGCACGACAAGGTGATGAGCTCGCTGCGCGCCTTCGGCACCGAGGTGATGCCGCGCGTCATGGCCGAAACCGTCACCGCGTGAGGAGGACTGGAATGCCCCAAGATCCCGGCCTGTTCGAGACCATCGGCACGATGCGGGCGATGCGGCGCCTCAAACCCGATCCGGTGCCCGACGACCTTGTCCGCAAGATCCTCGAAGCCGGCATCTGCGCGCCCAACGGCGGCAACGCGCAGCGCTGGCGCTTCCTGGTCGTGAAAGACCGGGCCATCAAGGAAGCGGTGCAGGTCTGGTACAAGAAAGCCTTCGTCGAGGTGGTGGGGCCGCATTATCTCGTCGCCGAAACGCCGCCCGGAAGCGACCGCGACCGGCTTCTGCGCCAGCGCGCCGCGGCCGAATATCTCACCGACCATTTCCATGAGGCGCCGGTCTGGATCGTGCCCTGCATCGACCACGGCAAGACGCAGCCGAAGCGGTCCGACGGCGCCTCGATCTATCCGGCCGTGCAGAACATGCTGCTCGCCGCCCGCGCCCTCGGCCTCGGCGCAACCTTGACGGCGCGTCATCTTCTTTATGAGAAGGAGACGGAGACGGCACTGGGGCTGCCGCCCGGCGTCCATTCCTATGCCATTCTGCCCATTGGCTATCCGATGGGCCGGTTCGGGCCGGTGCGGCGCGGCGCTTTATCCGAGTTCGTGTACCGGGACCGCTGGGGAGAGGCCTATCCAGGTCTATGACGTGCGACGCTGCGCGCCGACCTGATCCAGCAACTGTTCCAGCACCTCGAGCGGCTGGGCGCCGACGGCGCCATAGCCGCCGGCGACAAAGGTCGGCACGCCGGTCACGCCATATTGGTGCGACTTCGCCCAGTCGGCATCGACCGCGTCTTTGAACCTGCGCTCGGTGAGGACCGCGCGTGCCTCGGTAGCGTCGAGCCCGACCGAAGCGGCGATCTCCACCAGGATGTCCGGATCGCCGATATTCCGGCCATCGACGAAATAGGCGCGGTAGAGCGCGTCGTGAATCCTGCCGCCGCCCGGTTGCGTCTCCGCCCAACTGCCAAGCTCCTGGGCGAGCCGGCTATTGTAGCTGTGGGTCCGCTTGCCATAGGGCAGGCCCTCGGCATCCATCAGGCTCTTCATGCGGCGGTACATGGCGTCGGGATCGATGTTGCGGCCGGCATAGACGTCGGCCATCGAGCGCCCTTCGGGCGGCGTTTCGGGGTGCAGCGGAAAATGCACCAACTTCACGACGATGTCATAATCCCGTTTCAGCTTTTCAGTACGCACGGTACTGAGATAGCACCAGGGTCAAACGTAGTCGCTGAAGATCTCGAGCGTGATCGGATCGGCCATCGTGGCACTCCGCGAATGAGTCCGGCGGCATCCTAGAACGCGCCGCCGGCGTTTGGAACCGTGAAGCTTTCCGGTCCCCGAGCGGCGCCGAGTCCTATCGAGTCGCCGCGTGATGCGTGCGCAGTGCGCTCGATCGGATGGCGCGCGTGCGCGTTTCGACACTTGATCGAGCAAAAATCACGTGCTTTGCACGAGAAGCTTGCACGCATGCATATGCGCTGGCAATTTTCTGTCCTCCGCTTTTGTCTCGCAGATAACACGACGCAATGCCGTTCGAGACCTCTCCCTCCGCCGCGACCGAGTACAGCGCCGATCCCGACGACACTGACGTCCCCGCTCCCGGGTCACGCCAGTTGGCGTTGCGGCTTGCGGACCTCGAACCGGTCGAGGTCGCGCCGTTGCAGCGTGCGAAGCCGTCGCTGAGCGACATTCAGGCGCATATCGCCTATCTGAGCTCGCAGCTCGAGACGTTGCGCGGTCAGCTGCGCGAGCACCCGACCGATCGCCTCGCCATGCTGCTGCGGGAGATGATCGAGGAACGGGAGCAATCGCTCGAGCGCTGGATCGCCCAGGAAGAACGCTGGGATCAGCGTGTCGCGTCGATCGAGAACGCGATCATCGAGCGGGACGCCCACAGGAAGCGCGAGGCCGATCTCATCCGCGAACGCGACGAGGCGCGCCGCGAGGCCGCAACCGCCGAAGCACGGCTCGCGCAAGCCCGGCAACTGGCCGAGGCGGCGCAGCGCACCGCGGCGACGCTCGCCCGCCAGGCGGAACTATCGCAAGCCGAACAGCTCCGCCTGCGCCATGAGCGCGAGATCGACACGAACACGTGGAGCAACGAGCGCCGCAACCTCACCACGCAGGTCGAACGGCTCAAGGTGCGCGGTTGGCTGTCGCGGTTCGTCCGCGCCTAGTACCGGCTATCGCAATTCGCTGATTCGTCATGCCCGGACTTGATCCGGGCATCCACGTGTGACGGCGCTGGCGAAGAGGGCGTTGATGGCCGGGTCAAGCCCGGCCATGACGGGGCTCAAGGACTCTCAGCGCTTCTCGAAATCGATCCGCTCGTCGATCGGCAGCCCCTTCAGATGCCGGCGCAGGCAGTCGAGCGCCATCTCGACGGCGCCGAGCCGCACCCATTCCCGTCCGCCGATGATGCGCGCCTGCCGCGTCGCGACACCTTGCGC
>Ga0335073_10005360_pt1 | contig 18010 bp, 12 predicted proteins | sample Lox_Sample_22_FD_207093 | JGI IMG/M metagenome (GOLD analysis project Ga0335073, IMG submission 207093) | Soil microbial communities from Loxahatchee National Wildlife Refuge, Florida, United States - Lox_Sample_2.2 | ecosystem: Environmental > Terrestrial > Soil > Wetlands | place: USA...
CGCCGGCCAGGTCGCGGGCCACAGCCATGCCGAGGGCGGCCGAAAGCGCGGTGCCGGCGTGTCCTGCGCCGTAGCAGTCGTGCTCGCTCTCCGTGCGAAGCATGAAGCCGTTCAGGCCGCCGGGCTGACGGATGGTGTCAAAGCGGTCGCAGCGGCCGGTGAGGAGCTTATGCACGTAGGCCTGATGGCTGACGTCGAAGAGGATGCGGTCCTCAGGCGTGTTAAAGACGGCGTGCAGCGCAATGGTGAGTTCGACAACGCCCAGGTTCGGGCCAAGATGGCCGCCGGTCTTGGAAAGAGTTTGGATCAGAACCCCGCGGATCTCTTCCGCGAGCGCGGTCATTTGTCCGGAGTTCAGACGCTTCACGTCGGCGGGAGAATGAATCGACTCCAGCAATTTACCCATGTACTTCCTTCCCCCGGAAAAGCGCCGGGCAACCAGCGAAACAGCCCCTCTAGGGGTGATGCAGCCTCAGAAACCCAACCTATAGTATACCCATCTGTTGGTTTCGAGTTGCGCGCGATTCGCCTGGGACAGTACGAAGGAAATGCAGCCAACTCTAGGGAATTGGCGGGGTTTCCTGCGCAGCTCTGCTGAGGCCGTGGAGGATGGCCTGCGCGGAGGTACGGGTAAAAGCGAGGGTCTCCCCGGCGGTAAGCGGTAAATTGCCGCCGGTAGCCAGCTTGGCGATGCCGTGGACCAGGGCCCATACCGTCCAGGCCAGGGCCTGCGGGTCTCCGGCCGGCAGATCGCCAGCCTCCTGGGCGGCCACAATGCCGTCCAGCAGCACGCGAAAGGCGTCCTCGCCAATCGGGGGAACGGGCCGGCCGGTCTCGCAGTGTTCGCGCTCCCGAGCCGGTAAGTCGAACATCACCAGCAGGTGCTGGGGCCAGCGCAGGGCGAAGTCGACATAGCCGCAACCGCAAAGTTCCAGCCGCTCGCGGGCCGACTGGCCGGGGACCATGGCCTCGCGCATGACGGCGGCGAGCCGGTCGAAGCCCTCGGCGGCGACGGCTAGAAGCAGATCGTCCTTGCTGGCGAAATGGCGATAGGGCGCGTTATGCGACACTCCCGCCCGGCGCGCCACCTCGCGCAGGGTAAAGCCGCGAGGGCCAACTTCGCCGATCAGCGCCACGGCGGCATCGAGCAGCGCCTTGCGAAGGTTTCCATGATGGTAGGGGGCAAGACGGTCCATAGAAAAAATATAACGCGGAATGTTGACACGAGCAACTTTCAGGGTTAGAGTTTGGTTTAGATCGATGTTGCTCATGTCAACATTTGACGTGAAACTGAGAACTGAGAACTGAGAACTGGAGAAGCCTATGTCGGCGGGAACTACGTATAAGCAGGCAAAACTGGATGAGAATTGGGATGCCATCGTGATCGGCTCCGGCATTGGCGGGCTGACAGCCGCTGTGCTGCTCGGCCAATACGGCGGCAAGCGGGTGTTGGTGCTGGAGCGGCACTACGAAGCCGGCGGGTTTACCCATACCTTCCACCGGCCGGGATTCGACTGGGATGTCGGCCTGCACTATATCGGGCAGGTGCAGGATGCGCGCGCGAGCGCGCGGCGGGCGTTTGACTCCGTAACCGGCGGCGAGGTGCATTGGCAGGCTATGCCGGAGGTCTATGACCGGGCCGAAATCGCTGGCCGCCGGTTCGATTTTGCCGCGGGCCTGGAGCGGTTCCGGTCGGATTTGAAGAGCTGGTTTCCGCGCGAGGGAAGGGCGATTGACCGCTATCTCGCCGCGGTGCAGGCCTCGAACCGGGCCAGCAGTCTCTACTACGCGGAAAAAGCCGTTCCCAGGCCGATCGCCGCTCTGGCCGGAGGGCTGATGCGGCGGCCCCATCTGAAGTGGGCGAGGCGCACCACGCGCGAGGTGCTGGAAAGCCTGACACGCAACCAGGAGCTGATCGGCGTTCTGACGGCTCAATGGGGCGATTACGGCCTGCCGCCCGCGCAGAGCAGCTTTGCGATTCACGCCACGATCGCCGACCACTACTTCGCCGGCGGGAGCTATCCGGTGGGCGGAGCCGGCGTGATTGCGGCGGCGATAGCCAGGCGCATCGAGCAGCAGGGCAGCAAGCTGGTAACCAGCGCCGAGGTCGCGCAAATCCTGACCGACCACGGTCGTGCAACGGGCGTCCGCATGTTCGACGGGCGCGAACTCCGCGCGCCGCTGGTGGTGAGCGACGCTGGCGCTGCCAACACGTTCGAACGGCTGCTGCCCCGCGGCATCACGGCTGTAGACGGTCTGCGCGCAGAGCTGCGCGGCATCGCAACCTCAACCGCACACCTGAGCCTGTATATAGGCCTTTCGAAGAGTGCGGAAGAACTAGGTTTGAGCGGGACCAATCTGTGGATCCACCCCTCTTTCGATCATGATGCCAACGTGGATCGGTTCGCGCGGGATCTGGATGCGGCGTTTCCGTTCGTCTATATCTCGTTTCCTTCCGCAAAGGATCCTGACTTTGAGCGGCGGCATCCGGGCAAGAGCACGATCGAGGCGATCGTCATGGTCCCCTATGCGGCTTTCACCCGCTGGGCCGAGACACGGTGGAAGCGGCGCGGGGAAGAGTACGACGCGTTGAAGCAGCGCCTGGCCGCGCGGTTGCGCGAAGAAGTGGAACGGCAGGTTCCGGCAGTGGTGGGGCACATCGAACATGCGGAGCTTTCGACACCCCTCTCGACGCGGCACTTCATGAACTACGCGCAGGGCGAGATCTACGGCCTCGGCGCGACGCCGCAGCGCTACGGGTTGCGGGAGCTGAGTGCGCGTACGCCGGTTCGGGGCCTGTACCTGACCGGCCAGGATGTGACGAGCCTGGGTGTGGTGGGAGCATTATTCGGAGGCGTGGTCAGCGCATCGGCGGTGCTCAAGCGAAACCTGGTCTCCCAAGTCGCCTGAGGGGAGAGATACGTTGATCGCTGCAGGTTGCGGTCCCCTCGAAAGCGGCTATACTTGGGCGCAGCCGAGCAGGCAGACGTATGAGGGCTGTGTGGGCAATTCTGTTGCTGATGCCAGGAGCGGCATACTCCGCGCCGGCAACAACTCCCGTTTCCGTTGCGCAATTGCAGCAATGGCTCGATCTCGAGCACGGCAAGCCGGATGGCAAAGTTGCCTCGCAACTCTCGAGGCTTGAGCTGACGGAGCGGCCGAGCGCGGTCCAGCTGGCGCAATGGATGGCGGAGTTTCCCGGCAAACGTAGCCGAAATGCGCTGATACAACTGGCGGATGCGTCGGCATTCTTCAACCTGCCTCAAGCAGATATCCCGCCCGACGCGGCCCCCAATCCTGAAAGACAACATCAGTTGCTGGCCGAAACGGCTGAGTACGTAAAAAAGACCCTCACGAGGTTCCCCAACTTCTACGCGACCCGCCAAACCACGCATTTTGAAGACACCCTGCCGCATCAGTACTTCGAACCAATCGCTACCACAAGCTCCGGGCGCGGCGGTAGCCGTTCGATGGGGACGGCAGGCATGTCGGTCAGCGAAACCGATTACCAGCCGCTTCACAGGACAACCGTCTACAGTGCGGTGGTTCAATATCGCGATGGCGTCGAATTGAGGATGATCGGCAAGGAGCGGAGTCTGCAGGAGACAGGGCTCACGACCAGCGGCGAGTTTGGTCCGATCCTGTACATCGTCCTCAAAGACGCGTTATCGAGTGACATCACCTGGAGCCACTGGGAGCAAGGCTCTGCCGGACCGAACGCGGTGTTTCGATACACGGTACCCCAGGCGAATTCGCATTTCGCGGTGGAACTGCAGCAGGTGAAAGGCACGCAACAGGTCTCTCCCGCCTACCACGGTGAGATCGCTGTCGATCCTGTGGACGGAACCATTCTGCGCGTTACGGTGATAGCGGACCTGGCGCCGCCCTATCAGTCCGCGGCGGCAGACATCCTTGTCGAATACGCGGCCGTCACAATCGGAGCGCAGGTTTATGTGTGCCCGGTGCACGGCGTGGCGTTTTCCAAGATGCCGGCTCTCACGCGAGGCGAAATGTCGACGTCGCTTCTGCAAACGCAGATGAACGATGTCTCGTTCAAGGACTATCACCTGTTCCGTGGCGATGCGCGGATTCTGCCCAGTTCCGCCGCAGCGGGCAACGCGGCCTCGGCCACGACGAATCCTCCCGTCAATCCATAGGCGGGTGGCGCCGACCCAAAGTTGTACGATGAGCCGAGAAGCTCTTGTTTTCGGGAGGGGCTGAGGTGTTTGCGGGAATACGGCGGTTTTACGGCGGGATTGTTGTGATGGCGGCGCTTAGCTGCGCTGGAGCGGCCTGTGGGCAGTTGAACTTTCCAGGGAGCGACGGAGCGCAGCAGGCGCCGAATCCGCTCGCCGATTCAACTGTGAATCCAGGTAAGATGCTGCTGTTCAATCTGGAGGCGCGGCTACAGAAGGATGTGACGGAGCGTGGCGGCGCAGGATTCGCAGAGTGGTTTGCCCCGGACGGCGTGCTGCTGGGCAACGGCGCTGCACCTGTAATTGGCAAGGTGGCGATTTCCAAGTCCGCAACCTGGCTGCCGAAGGATTACCAGCTCACATGGACGCCGACCGATGCAGTGATGGGACCCTCCGGCGACATTGGCTACACCTGGAGCCATTACGAAGGACACAGCAAGGACGCGAACGGGAACCCCGTGGTGACGAGCGGGCGCTTCATCACCATCTGGCGTAAGGAACCGGATGGAAACTGGAAGATCGCGCTCGATGCCGGCGCGAACGAGCCGGCCGGTGCGGGCGATTGTTGCAGAGTTCCAACGCATTGAGGCAATTCGCAAGCCTTCTCGGTCCAGATCGTTTCTTTTGTAATGGAAAAGTAACATTGCCCATGCTGAAGGCTTCGTTACCTCGGTTGTAAGCCTTTCGAGTGTTAGTTAGCCGCTTAGTGTCAGAGCCAAATGAAGAGATTTGGCGGATACTGAACTTGCACTGCTGAGGTGCTCAACCAGGTTCTCGGCTTCATGAGAACGAAAACTCCGCGTTGCGGCCGGAGCTGAAAACACTCCGGCTGCTAGCGGACTCCTACTCGACCCCGACTTAGAATCACGATTGCGCATGAGACGATCTGTGCGCGTGTTGTTGTGGTCTCCTGCTCGCCGGTCCGCGCGCAGCAGCATGAGACAATGCCTTCGACGGCCTGCTCCTTACCATTCGGGCTGCCGGATCACCCTTCATGGCAATTTCCACAAAGATACTCAATCTGCTTTTTGGCCGCCCGCTGGCCTCAAGTGAGGAGCGCGCAGAGCACATCGGTCCGGTTGCCGGTATTCCTATCTTCGGCCTGGACGCGTTGAGCTCGGCGGCATATGGCCCCGAAGCGGCGCTGACGCTGCTGATCCCGCTGGGCATGCTGGGCGTGCACTACATCGTGCCGGTGAGCACGGCGATTGTGATTCTGCTGGCGATCGTCTACTTGAGCTACCGGCAGACCATCGAGGCCTATCCACGCGGCGGCGGCTCGTACACGGTAGCCAGCCAGAACTTAGGTACGGGTCCCGGACTCTTGGCTGCGGCCGCGCTGATGATCGACTATGTGCTTACGGCTTCAGTGGGCATCTCAGCGGGCGTAGGCGCGCTGATCTCGGCCGTGCCCAGCCTGCAACCGCACACGCTGGAGCTTTGCCTGGGTGTGCTGTTGATTCTCACGCTGGTGAACATGCGCGGCGTGCACGACACGGGCGTCGTGTTCATGATTCCCACTTATCTGTTTGCCGGTACGCTGCTGCTGGTGATCGCGGTGGGCGCATGGCATACGGTGGCCAGCGGCGGGCATCCGCATCCCGTTTCGCCTATGCCGCCAATGGCAACAACGACGACCATGGCTGTCGCCGGCTGGTGGCTGCTTCTGAAGGTCTTTTCATCGGGCTGTACGGCGATGACCGGCGTTGAAGCGGTGAGCAATGGCGTGATGGCGTTCCGCGATCCAACGCGAAAGAACGCCAAGGTCACGCTCACCATCATCATTGTTCTGCTGGCCATTCTGCTGCTGGGTATCGCGCTGCTGTGCCGGTCGTATCGGATTGTGGCCACCAATCCGGACGGGCCAGGATATGAGAGCGTGCTCTCGATGCTGACCCGCGCGGTAATGGGGCACGGATGGTTCTATTACGTGACTATCGGCTCGGTGCTGCTGGTGCTGGCACTCTCAGCGAACACGGCGTTTGCCGACTTTCCGCGCCTAACCCGGGCGATTGCGCAGGATGATTACATGCCCCACGTCTTCCTGCTGCGCGGCCGACGGCTGCTTTATTCGTGGGGCATCTACGTACTGGTGTTTCTAACGGCGTCGCTGCTGATTCTCTTCGGCGGCGTGACCGACCGGCTGATTCCGCTCTACGCAATCGGCGCATTCACGGCTTTCACGCTATCGCAGGCGGGAATGGTGATGCACTGGAAACGCCAGGGCAATGCGCCGATGCGCATGTTCGTGAACGGGTTGGGCGCGACGGCAACCGGGATTACTACGCTTGTCGTGCTGGTGGCGAAGTTTGTGGAGGGCGCGTGGATCACGCTGCTGCTGATCACCGCCATGATTGTCATCATGCGATCGGTGAAGCGGCATTACGTGCGCGTGAACCGGGCAACCGCGCTCGACCGGCCGATTGTCCCGGCGGAGGTGAAAGAGCCAATCGTCGTGGTGCCGATCGACCGCTGGAGCCGGATCACCGAGAAGGCGCTCTCGTTCGCGCTCTCCATGTCGACTGACATCCGTTGCGTGCACGTGCAGGTCGCGGACGAGCTGGACCCCATCTGCCGCGACTGGGACAAGGACATCGTTCAACCGCTCTGTGACGCGGGCCGCTGCATTCCCAAGCTCGAGATTCTCAGGTCGCCTTACCGCTATGTGCTGATGCCGGTGATCGACTACATCCTGGAGATCGAGAAAGAGTCCAAGTTTCAGAAGATTTGCGTGCTGGTGCCGGAGCTGGTGGTGACGCACTGGTGGGAGAATCTGCTGCACAACCGCCGGGCTGACCTGCTGAAGGTGCTACTGCTGGTGCGCGGCAATCAGCGGGTCATCGTGATCAATATTCCCTGGTATTTGGATAAACGGGCCGCTGGACCGTCACCGCATTAGGTGGATCTCCGCGTCTGGTAATCTGCTGACCGCAACGGCGTTTTTTCGCCGTGCCGCTTGCTTTCCGAACGTGCCTGTCACCCGTCACAAAGGGAACCGAGGATTTCAGCCGGGTTTCGTGACCCCGGGGGTAGAGGATAGTCTATTAAAGTACCGGAATTGGACTTGGAGCGCCTGCGCCGGGATATGCCCCGGAACGCCATAGGCATGTCAGAAGGAAGATAGAGGAGAATTTCGATTTGAAGAGGATGTTTCTGCGTACGCTATTGGCCATCGTTCCGGCCGTTCTTATCCCCGTGTCCGCAATGAGCCAGGCTACCTCGCCGCAACAAGGTCCGCCAGAGCAGGGTCAAGCTTCTTACAAGTATGAGGTCTATGCCGGGTTGGGCTACACGAGCATCAATCAAGTGAACCTGTCGCGCTACGGCCTGCTCGGCGCAGATCTATCCTTTACGCGTGATTGGGGCCGCTACTTTGGCATGTCGGTGATGGGCAACTACTATAAGCCACCCGTCAGCAATGGCAACTCAACCACTGTCGGAAACCCGGGCGATCCATCCGTCTACGAAGTACTGGTTGGCCCGGAGATCCATGCGCCTCTCTTTGGCAACTTCAGTGGATTCTTCCATGGCGGCCTCGGCATCGAGCATACCGGGGGCGAGCATATGAACCCCGACCTCTCATTCGCGGGAGGTTTCGGCGGCGGCGCATCGTATAACATCAACCGGCGCTTGGCGATTCGCGCCTCGGGCGACAGGATCGGCGCTTCGTTTTCGCTGATCAACAACACTCCGCAACTCGCCTATTCAGGCCACCGGACGTGGAACTCCAGCGGGACCGTCGGCGTGGTCTTCCGGTTTTGAGCGGGCCTGAGAACAACAGAATGCAAAAGGCGGGAGCTGCGGCTTCCGCCTTTTCTGTTTACGGGATTGGTAAGGCAGACCTTGTTGAAAGCCGTTGATCCGCGGACGTTATCATCGAGTGAAAGATCTTTCGGACCAGTTTGATCTCGTTTTCTGTGGAGCGCACTGTTGAGGAGCCCACTGCGCCTGTTTGCGGCGGCTTGCATGGTGGCCGTAGGAGCCGGCCTGATCACGTGGATCTACGCCATCAGCCTCACCAGCAAGAACGCCACGGAGCGGGATTTCATCGAGTACTGGGCTGCGGAGCAGCAACTCGCCCGTGGGGCGAATCCCTACGACGTCGGAGCCATCCTTCGGCTGGAGCAAGCAGCGGGTATGGACGGCAGCTCGCCGAAAGTGAGCTTTAGCCCGCCAGTCGCCTTGTTCTTCGCGCTGCCGCTGGGCTACGTGGATGCGAAGACAGGGCTGATCGCGTGGCTGCTTCTGTTGTTGGCGTGCGTCGGCGCCACGGTGTGGGCTTTGTGGTTCCTCTACCGACGCCCGCAGAGCCGGTTTCATCTGCTTGCGTTTGCCTTTCCGCCTACGCTGTCGTGCCTGATGGCAGGACAGCTTGGCATCTTTTTCTTTCTCGCCGGGGTGCTTTTCTTCTGGCTCCATCTCACGCGGCCGTGGCTCGCCGGCGCGGCACTGGCGGTCTGCGCGCTCAAGCCGCATCTGTTTCTGCCGTGCGTGGTGGTGCTTCTGTTGTGGTCCGCGCGGCGCCGAGATTTTCGCGTGGTGGGCGGATTTGTCGCCGCCCTGCTGCTCGGCAGCGGACTCACCTTGTGCCTCGACCGGCAAGTGTGGACCGAATACGCGCAGATGATGCAATCGACGCGTGTGCTCGACGTCTACATGCCGACTTTGAGCATGAGCCTTCGATTCCTCATCGACCGCAGCGCGAAGTGGCTGGAATTTGTGCCCGAGGCCGCGGGCTGCGCGTGGGCGGTTTGGTTTTACTGGTCGCGGCGCGACCGCTGGATGTGGACGCGCGAGGGCATGCTTCTTCTGCTGGTATCGGCGCTGTGCACGCCGTATCTCTGGTTCAGCGATGAGGCCATGCTGTTTCCCGCCATCTTGGCAGGAATCTACGCGTCAGAAAAATCGCCGCGGGCGTGGATTCTGCTGGGCGTCATCACTGCAGCGAGCCTCATCGGCGTCTTCTGGGCGATTCCGCTGCCTTCACCGTTCTATCTGTGGACCGTGCCGGCGTGGTTCGCGTGGTATCTCTACGCAACGCGGGCGGATCAGTCCGTGCGAACAGCAACGGCTACCCTCTAGCCTTCCTCCGCCTCGCGCAGCTTGGCAATCACTGAAAAATCTTCAAGCGTTGTCACGTCGCCCTTGATCTCGCCATGCGTCGCCAGATCGCGCAGCAGACGGCGCATGATCTTGCCGCTGCGGGTTTTGGGCAGGGCTTCGGTAAAGCGAATGTCATCGGGACGGGCCAGTGAGCCGATCTCCTTCGCGACCCACTTGCGCAGCTCGTCTTTCAAATCATTCGAAGGCTCGTTGCCGCTCTCGAGCGTGACGAAGGCGGCGATGGCCTGACCCTTGAGGTCGTCCGGGCGGCCCACCACAGCAGCCTCGGCAACCTTGGGATGAGCCACCAGCGCGGACTCGACTTCCATCGTGCCCAGCCGATGGCCGCTTACGTTAATCACGTCATCGACGCGGCCCATGAGCCAGAAGTAGCCATCGGCATCCTGCCGAGCGCCGTCGCCGGTGAAGTAGCAGCCGGGTACGTCGCTCCAGTAGGTCTTCTGGTAGCGCTCGGGGTCGCCGTAGACGGTGCGGGCCATCGAGGGCCAGGGCCTGCGAACCACAAGCAAACCACCGCTGCCTGCAGGAACCGAATGAAAGTGGCCCTTCGCGTCAGGGCGCGTTACCACCTCCGGCTGGATGCCGAAGAAGGGCCGCGTGGCGGAGCCGGGCTTGGTGGGCACAGCGCCGGGGATGGGCGCGATCATGATGGCGCCTGTCTCCGTCTGCCACCACGTGTCGACGATGGGGCAGCGATTGCGGCCGATCTTCTCGCGATACCACATCCACGCTTCGGGATTTATCGGTTCTCCCACGGTGCCCAGGAGCCTGAGAGATCGGAGATCGTGCTTGTCGACATGCTCGTCACCCCACTTGATGAACGCGCGGATAGCCGTCGGCGCAGTGTAGAAGACGGTGACGCGATGGTCGTCAACGATTTTCCAGAAGCGCGAGAAGTCCGGCCAGTTGGGCGCGCCTTCATACATCAGTACCGTGGCGCCGTTCTGCAGCGGGCCATAGACAACATAGGAATGGCCGGTGACCCAGCCAATGTCCGCCGAGCACCAGTAGATGTCGTCGTCCCGCAGGTCGAAGACGTATTTTGTGGTTAGGTAAGTCTGCACCGCGTAGCCGCCGGTGGTGTGGACCAGGCCTTTGGGCTTGCCGGTGGTGCCGGAGGTGTAGAGGATATAGAGCGGATCTTCAGAATCGAGTTCCGCAGCTGGACAGACGGGCGCGGCCTTCGCGACCAGATCGTGCCACCAGTGATCGCGGCCCGGCTTCATGACGACCGTCGAGCCGGTGCGTTTGTAGACCACGACGTGTTTCACCGTGGGGCACGCTGCGAGCGCTTCATCCACAGTGCGCTTGAGCTGGATCTCATTGCCGCGACGGTAGCTCGTGTCCTGCGTGAGGATTGCCACGCACCCCGAATCGTTGACGCGGTCGGCGATGGCGTTGGCGGCGAATCCGCCAAAGATGACCGAGTGCACCGCGCCGATCCGCGCACAGGCGAGCAGCGCGATCGCGAGCTCCGGTGTCATGCCCATGTAGATGGCCACGCGGTCGCCCTTCTGAATGCCGAGCGATTTCAGCGCACTGGCAAACTTCTGGACTTCCGTGTGCAGTTCTGCGTAGGTGAGACGGCGAACCTCACCCGGCTCACCCTCCCAGATCAGCGCTGTTTTTTGAGCGCGTTCGCCCAGCGCGTGACGATCGACGCAGTTGTAGCAAAGGTTGGTTTTTCCACCTATGAACCACTTCGCCCAGGGCAAGTTCCACTCCAGCACCTTGTCCCATTCTTTGAACCAGTGCAACTCGCGCGCTGCATTCGCCCAGAAGGTCTCCGGATCTTCGATGGATTGCTTGTAGAGAGCTTCATATTCTTCCAGGCTCTTGATGTGAGCCTCGGCGCTGAACTCCGCCGGCGGCGGAAAGACGCGGTTTTCGCGCAGAGTTGAGTCAATATCCTGGTTGGAGGTGGTGGAGACGGGCGAAGAAGACATGCAGAATCCTTTAGAAAAAGAGCTGGGAAAGATCGATTTTGCCGCAGGAAGCGGGCATTTGCGCGAAAAATCTCGCCGGTGTCACTCTATCGGTCTAGATGCACCCGCCGCAAGTGACTCACCAGCGCAGCAGCGGTAGAAGGCTTGAGTAATCATCGGTCCACAGGCGCAGGCCGGGCTTGAAGACTGGTGGCCGCGCCGCAGCCTCGACCTCCGGCTGTGCGAAGAATGAGGCGTTGCCGCTGACCAGCACCCAGTTGGCGCTGAACTCGCCGCGGTCATCTTGGGCCAGGCTCGCCACGCGCCTCGCCTGCAGACCTGCATTTTGCGCCAGCAATGCGATGGCCGGCTCGAGATCAACGTGCTGGTTCGAGATGTGGAAAGCGATGATGCCGCCGGGGGCGAGATGCTTGCGGTACAGCGCGAGCGCCTGCTGCGTGAGCAGGTGGAGCGGAATGGCGTCGCCCGAGAAGGCGTCAACCACAAGCACATCGAAGTGCTGCGGCTGCTCGCGTGCCAAAGAGGTGCGCGCGTCGCCGGGCACCACGTTAATCTGCGCACCGGATTCGCGGATGTAGGTGAAGGCGTTGCGCGCGATGGGCTCGACTGCTGGATTGATCTCATAGAAGCGGATGTGGTCGCCCGGCTGGCCATAGGCAGCGATCGTACCCGCGCCCAGGCCGATCACGCCGATGGTCCGCGGGCGAAGAGATCCTGCCGGAGATCCGTCTTCGCGGGGGCAGCAGAGGCGCAGGGCGAGGCCCACGCCGGAGTCCTGCGCGTAGTAAGTTGTCGGCGTTTTGCGCTGCGCATCGGTGCCAAAGATCTGTGTGCCGTGCTGGATGGTGCCGTTTGTCAGCGTGCGCAGCGTAGCTCCAGGGAAGCCGTAGTTCTGCTTCACGCGCAGGGCAGCGTAGAAGTTACGCACAGCAACCATGGTGTCGTGCTGGTAGACCACGTGCAGCCAGAAGACCAGGACGCACATCATGACACTGGCCGCGGACCACAGCAGGCGCTGGCCCCAATTCGTGTTCCAGGTGGCCGCCAGCGCGAGCAGTGCGGTGACCGCGAACGTAACGGCGAGGTCGTAGTTGAACGAGAAGACCAGCGGAAACGCGAGGCCGACGAGGAACGAGCCCAGAGCGCCGCCGCCGGCAAACAGAAGATAGAACAGCGTCGACTCCGAAGCGCGCCTCGGCCGTAGCGCATACGCCTCGGTGTGACAGAAGAGGCATGCGACCAAAAGCTCGAAGAGGAAAAATGCGATGCCGATGTGGATAGGCAGCGTGACATCGACCTGGGAGAGCATGTAGCCGAGCGCGGCGAGCATCACGGCAAGGAAGCGCGTGAGAATGCCGCGCGGCAGCAGGCGCGGAAATTCGAATGCCAGGATGATGGTGATGAGATAGACGCCAAGCGGGAGAATCCAGAGCAGCGGGATGGGCGCAATATTCGCCGTAATGTAGCTGGTTACGGCGCTCAGTTGCATCGACGCGGCCATGGGCAGAAGCAGCCAGAGCAGTTTGTGCCTGTGCGGTGCGGATGGCGCGCCGGGCTCATCGGCGGCGGCTGGCGACGGGCCGCTCGTGGCAGAGCGTACGCGGCGGGTGAGCACCGCGGCAACTAGAGCATAGACAGAGAAGCCGCAGCACCAGGCAATGCGTTGCGTATGCAGCGCGGCGTGCGGCTCGACGAGTGTGGGATACGCCGCGAGCGCGAGCAGGGAAGCGAGGTTCGAGAGCGCGAAGAGCCGGTAGGGGATACTGGTGTGCTCGACGCGCGCCCACCACACCTGCAGCAGCGGGCTGGTAGCGCCGAGCGCGAGAAAGGGAAGGCCGATCCAGAGGCTGAGCGCGAGGAAGATGGTACGAATGGGATGCTCGGCGCCGCTGCTCAGGTCAATGCCGCCCATCGCCCAGAAGACGCTCAACGCCAGCGCGGCAAGAAGCAGGATAAAATGCAGCGCCCAGCGCGGACGGCGCGCGAACCAGTGCGCGTAGAGGTATGCGAGCAGCAGCGCGGTTTGAAAGAAGACCAGGCACGTGATCCAGACCGCGGCCGATCCGCCAAGGAAGGGCAGCAGTTGTTTGGCGGCGATGGGCTCAACCAGGAAAAGCAGAAACGCAGCCAGGAAGATTGCGCAACCAAAGAGCAACCGCGAGTGGGGCACACCTTACCTCAGATTCGGCAGATCGAGGAATCCGCGCGCGGCGATTCCAGCTTGAAAGGCCGATGCTAACACAATCCTGCATTGGGCATGATGTGCGAGCGTGCCGGGCCCAATATGGCGATCTTTCCTCAATTGACCCAGTGCGTCCAACATTCTGCCGCGCATCGCGGGCTACATCGCAACTCTGTGGGAGAATCCTGCATGCGTTAACCGGGCCCAGGAGGACCCCTTACGATGGAACCAACAATCTCGACAAGTGGAACTGCGGGCGCGGGCCAGACGGCTCAAGATCAGTCTCTGTCGCCGCAAACCAACGCAAACCAGGCAACACAGCGGGCCAATGCGAATCGAGGCCCGACTCAGGAGGGCGCCTCGTTCAGCGGTCCGGCGAATCAGACCGGCCAAGAGCAGACGGGGTACGGAAGCTCGAACAATACGTAATGTCTGCACTCCCGCCGTTCGCGGGATGTACAGATTCAACGAGGTAGGCTTACGCGGCGCCCTGTTCTGTGCAGATTGGCAGAATGGGCGCCGCCTTTTTTGTTAATTGGAAATTGCTCAGTGGCTCTCGGCGGCCGAGGCGATCTTGGCATCGGCTTCGGCTATTATGCGGAGTGCTTCGGCGTAGGCCTGCTCGCTTTCACCGGCTTCGTTCCACATCTTTTCGCCGCGTTCGCGCTGCTGTTCGGCGCGGGCCACATCGATCTCTTCCGGCTTGAGCGCGTCCGAGGCCAGAATCGTTACGCGGTCCGGCAGAACTTCGACGAATCCCCAGCTCACGTTGTAGCGCGTCGAGTCGGGGCTTGCGTGCTCGATGCCCGTGCCGCTGTGAATGGTCACATCGCCGGCGCCCAGTTCGGCGAGCAGTGGCGCATGGCCGTAGAGCACCTCGAAGTAGCCGGTTTTCGAAGGCAGCTCGACCGCCGTAGCGCTTTGCTCGAAGAGGATGCGTTCGGGAGTGACCAGCCGGACGCGAAGTTGGTTTGTGTCTTCAGCCATAAACAGTTCTCAGTTCGTAGTTCTCAGTTCGTGGTCCGCCGTTCGTCGTTCTTTGTCTCTGCGAACTATGAACTAAGAACTGCGAACTTCCGTTTTACACGCTCGCCTTCAGCTTCTCGGCCGTCTCCAGCACTTCCTCGATGCCGCCCTTCATGTAGAAGGCCTGTTCGGGAACGCTGTCGTGCTTGCCTTCGATGATCTCCTTGAAGCTGCGCACGGTGTCGGCGATCTTCACATAACGGCCCTGGATGCCGGTGAACTGCTCGGCAACATGGAAGGGCTGCGAGAGGAATTTCTGCACCTTGCGTGCGCGCGCCACGGTGAGCTTGTCCTCTTCCGAGAGCTCGTCGATGCCTAGGATGGCGATGATGTCCTGGAGATCCTTGTAGCGCTGCAGGATGCGTTTCACTCCCTGTGCCACGTCGTAGTGCTCCTGCCCGACCACGCGCGCCGTGAGAATGCGCGAAGTGGAAGCCAGCGGATCGACTGCCGGGTAGATGCCCAGCTCCGACAGCGGACGGCTGAGCACGGTGGTTGCATCGAGGTGCGCAAAGGTGGTGGCCGGCGCGGGATCGGTCAAGTCGTCGGCGGGCACGTAGACGGCCTGCACCGAGGTGACGGAGCCTTTGCTCGTCGAGGTGATGCGCTCCTGCAGTTCGCCCATCTCGGTTGCCAGGTTAGGCTGGTAGCCCACGGCAGAAGGCATGCGGCCCAGCAGCGTCGACACCTCGGAGCCCGCCTGCGTGAACCGGAAGATGTTGTCGATGAAGAGCAGCGTGTCGGCCCCTTCCTGGTCGCGGAAGTACTCGGCCACGGTCAGACCGGTCAGCGCTACGCGCAGGCGCGCGCCGGGCGGCTCGGTCATCTGGCCGTAGACAAGGGCGCACTTCGAGTCCTGCCACTTGCCGGGCTTGATAACGCCGGACTCGGTCATCTCAAGCCACAGGTCATTGCCCTCGCGGGTGCGCTCGCCCACGCCGGCGAACACCGAGTAGCCGCCGTGATTCTTGGCCACGTTGTTGATGAGCTCCATGATGACGACGGTCTTGCCCACGCCGGCGCCGCCGAAGAGGCCGATCTTGCCGCCCTTCAAAAAGGGCTGGATGAGATCGATGACCTTGATGCCGGTCTCGAACATCTCTTCCGAAGTTGACTGCTCGTCGAAGAGCGGCGCGGGGCGGTGGATCGGGTTGCGCTCCTTTTCGCCCACGGGGCCAAGCTCGTCGACCGGCTCGCCGATCACGTTGATGACGCGGCCCAGCGTCTCCTTGCCCACCGGCACGCGGATCGGGCCGCCGAGGTCGATGGCCTTCATGCCGCGGACCATGCCGTCGGTCGCTTCCATGGCCACCGTACGCACGCGGCCCTCGCCCAGGTGCTGCTGCACCTCGAGGATGACGTTGATAGGGACCGGGACCGTAAAGCCGTCGCTCACCACGCGCAGCGCCTGATAGATGGGCGGCATGGTCGCTTCTTCAAATTGGACGTCTACGGCCGGGCCGGAGACCTGAATCACTTTGCCGATGTTCTCTGCCATTGTTCCTTCTCGCGTAAAACTCGTCGAACCTTTGTAGCACCGGCCTCCGGCCGGCTGTCGCGTGGGCCTGTGGCCCGCGTCAACTCGCGGTATAGAGGCCGCGAGTACAGCCGGTCTGAAGACCAGCGCTACCCTCAATTCCTACAAAGCAGCCGCCCCGCTGACGATCTCGATAATCTCCTTGGTGATGGCCGCCTGGCGCACGCGGTTCATGTACAGCGTCAGCGAGTCGATCATCTCCGAGGCGTTGTTGGTGGCTGAATCCATTGCCGTCATGCGGGCCGCGTGCTCGGCGGCGACCGACTCCGTCATGGCGTGGTACAGCATGGAAAAGATGTACTGCGGCAGCAGGCCGGCGAAGAGTTCCTCGGCGGGCTGCTCGTAGATGTAGTCCACGTTGGCGGTGCCGAACTTTCTGGCCTCCTCTTCCGCCTCGTGGGTATCCGGTTCTTCCAGTTGAATGCCGGCCGAGAGAGCGGCGTGGCCGGCGCGCTCGCGCTCTTCGGCCGTTGGCTCTACAGCACCCGCGATCTGCGGGCTGCCGATCTCGAGCAGCGGCAGCAGTTTTTCGACGACCAGCCGCTGTTGGATGACAGACTTGAACTCGTTGTAGACGATGTAGGCTCCGTCGATCTCTTCGCGCACGTAGCGGTCGATGATATTGTGGGCCAGCTCCATCACACGCGAGGTCTCGAGGTTGATCAGCATGCCGGGGTGATCGCCGGTAATTTCCACATGATTCTTGCGCGGGTCCCGTACCCGGTGTTGAATACCATGTTCGTCGGTCGTTTCGGTGTAGGTGGCCGAGGGATGACGGCGGCGCATCAGATCGCGCGCTTTGCGGCCGACGGCCTCCACATCGATCTCCTTGTCCGGATTGCCCGCAATGAACTGGTTCGCAACTTTGAGAATGTTCGCATTGAAGGCGCCGGCGAAGCCTTTGTCACCACTGACAATGACGAGCAGAATACGCTTCTCGGGCCGCGTAATGAACAGCGGATGACGCAGGTTGCCGGTCACCGGATCATAGATCTCGATGCGGCCAATGAGCGACTGCAGCACGCTTGTGATCATGCGGGCATAAGGCCGCGCCGCCAGCGCGCGCTCCTGCGCGCGGCGCAGCTTGGCCGCAGAGACCATCTTCATGGCCTTGGTGATCTGCCGCGTGTTCTTGACGCTGCGGATGCGGCGTCGGAGGTCTAGTACATTCGCCATCGCTTTAGTTCGCCAGCTCCTAGCTTCTAGCTTTCAGCCTCTAGCTGTTCTTGCGTCCATGATCACTTGCCTTGCCGCCGATCTTCATTCTGGCGACTCGGAGCGTTGAACTCCAGTCGAGCTAGCAGCTAGGAGCTGACAGCTGCCGCCTGGTGTTCCGCAACAAAGTTCTGTTTGTACTCCTTCATCGCCGCGTGCAGACGGTTTTTGATATCGTCGTCGAGCTGCTTCTTCTTGCTCAGGTCGTCCATCAGCGCCGACTGCGCAGTAGCAAAGTATTTGTGCAGGCCATCCTCGAACGCGCGAATGTCGCTTACCCGCAGGTCGTCCAGGTAGCCCTGCGTGCCGGCGAATAGAACAATTGCCTGCTGCTGCCAGGTGAGCGGCTGGAACTGCGGTTGCTTCAGCAGCTCCGTCAGGCGCTGGCCGCGGTTGAGCTGCTTCTGCGTGAGGGGGTCAAGATCAGAGCCGAACTGCGCGAAGGCCGCCAGCTCGCGATACTGCGCCAGGTCGAGCTTGAGCGTGGAGCCCACCTGCTTGACCGCCTTGATGGCTGCCGAGAAGCCCACGCGCGAAACCGAGAGTCCGACGTTCACCGCCGGGCGTACGCCGGAGTTGAACAGGTCGGTTTCCAAAAAGATCTGACCGTCGGTAATCGAAATCACGTTGGTCGGAATGTAAGCCGAGACGTCGCCAGCCTGGGTTTCGATCACCGGCAGCGCGGTGAGCGAGCCGCCGCCTCTTTCATTGCTGAGCTTCGAAGCGCGCTCGAGCAGCCGCGAGTGGAGATAGAAGACGTCGCCCGGATACGCTTCGCGGCCCG